>JAESFP010000211.1_pt1 | contig 14720 bp, 15 predicted proteins | sample 9266181 | NCBI WGS metagenome assembly JAESFP01 (sample SAMN14502547, study PRJNA617102) | algae metagenome | isolation source: Pegethrix bostrychoides GSE-TBD4-15B and co-occurring heterotrophs from... | place: USA: Grand Staircase-escalante National Monument, Utah | collected 2006-08-15
GCCGTCGCAGATGTCGAGGCTGGCGGCCGTCAGGCGCGAGCGCGTGACCGGATCGGTCAGCAAGCGTACGGCCGCGCGGTCGAAGGCTGCGTCGAAGCCGGCGGCCTGAGCGTCCACCACCATCACCGCGTCGTGTTCAAGCAACGCCTGAGCGGCGGGGCGCTGGTTATCGGCCAAGACGACGAGCAGCGAGGGCAAGCCGAGCGTGCAGCGCTCCCAGGTGGTGGAACCGCCGCCGCCGACGGCGATGTCGGCGTTCAGGGTCAGCTCGGCCATGTCCTGGGCGTCGACGTGCAACGTCAGGCGCGGGTCGTGGGCGGCGATCCGGGTCAGGCCCGGCAGACTCGGTGAAGCGCTGCCAAGGACGATGTCGAACGCCAGTTGGCCGTTGCGCTGGCGCAGGCGGTCCACGACCCGGGCGGTGATCCCTCCGACGTCGGTGAGGCCGAGGGCCACCAGCACCCGTGTGACCGGTCCGCCGCGCCTGGCCAGGGCCTGTTCGCGCAGCGCTGCAAATTCGGGCCGGACTGGCGCGTAGTTCGGCCCGAGCAGCAGTCGGGCGCCGGGCGCCAGAGCGGCATAGTCAGCCTCGACACGCGCTGGACCCGGATCCAGCACCAGGTCGGCGCCGAGCGGGCGGTCAGCGAGATCGTCGATCACCAGCGTGGGCCGGCCTTGGGCCACGGCCTCATGGTCGGCCCGGCCAAGTCCGTAGTGATCGAACACCACCGCGTCGAAGCGCAGGCCCATGGCCGCGCTCAGCACGGAATTTGAATCGACCGCGTCGGTGTCCTCGCGGGCCATGTCCGGCGCGAAGACGTCCAGGATCACACCTGCCTGGGGCGAGGCGAGGAATACGCAGTCGGCGCCGTGCGGCTCAAGCGCGCGCGCCAGGCTGAGCGAGCGCATCACATGGCCGCCTCCGACCGAGGGGCCTGCATTGGCGATGAAGAGGACGCGCGGACGTAGAATCATGTCCGCTACAGGGAAGGCCGAAACCAACGCTTTGAAAAGGCTCTGTTAGCCCGAAACGGGGCGCCCGACCTGTTCGTCGTAGCGGCGCAGCACCTCATCAGCGGCGCGATCGGTTTCGGCCAGCGGGGGATACTGCCAGCTATGGAAGGCCCCGCCGAAGGGGCGGGCGGCGCCGAGACTCTCAAGATCGTCGTTAAACAGCCTGAACTTCAGGCTCTCGCCGTCCATCTTCAGGACAAAGACCGGCTTGCCGGTCGAGGCGGCGTCGGTCGCGAGGTTGGTCGAGTCCTCGGTGACCAGGATGTAGTCGGCCGCCGCCAGATAGGCGAAGTAGGGGTTGTCGCCCTCGCCATCCCAGATCACGCCGGGCAGGTGTTTGAGGCGCGCGGCCAGGATCGCGCGGGCAGGCTCGGGGGTGCGGCGCGTGAAGCTGACCATTACCGAGCCGCCTTCTTCGACGACCGGCAATTCGATCTCGCGGGCCATGGCTGCGGCGCGCTCGACCGACAGGTCGTGCGCCTTCGACTTGCCACCGATGATCACCGCGACGCGCGGACGGGGCAGGGGATCTAGCTGGGCTTTGAAGTGTTCAAGGTCGGCCGCGAGGCGGTCGGCGTTCACCCGGCCGGGCGAGCCGGTGATCGGGAAGACGTTGTCGCCGGTCAGGCGGTCGTGCTTGGGCGGAATGACCAGGTCGAACAGCCGGGTCGGCATGCGCGGGTCCTGGATCTGGACCACATAGGTTTTCTTTCGGGACCAGGCCTTCACGCGGATGGACAGGGGCAGTGTCGCACGGCCGGCCGCGATCCACAGATCGGGCCAGGGCGCGGTCAGGTCGCTTTCAGGCGTCAGGAAGCTGCGCGGCGCCAGGTTGAGCCACCAGGGCAGACGCCCGATCCAGCTCTTCCAGCCGACCCGTTTGACGATGATCCTCGCCGGGCGTTTGCGCGCCACCGCGTTGGCGAGGCCCACGACCTGGGCCTCGATGCCCGCGCGCCCATCCGAGACCGCCCAGATGATGAGCGGGGTCTCGGAGGACGTCGGATTGGATGCAGTCAAATCTAGCCTAGACCCATTCGACCTTGAGGATCTCATAGGCCTTGCCGCCGCCGGGGGTGTTCACCTCGACGACGTCGCCCATTTCCTTGCCGATCATGGCGCGGGCGAGCGGGGAAATGATCGAGATCTTCCCCTGCTTCACGTCAGCTTCGTGTTCGCCGACGATCTGGTAGCGAGCCTCTTCCTCGGTGTCCTCGTCGACCACGGAGACCGTGGCACCGAACTTCACCTGGCTGCCGGAGAGCTTCGAGACATCGATGACCTGCGCGCGGGCCATACGGTCTTCGATCTCGGCGATCTGACCTTCGATCCAGCCCTGACGCTCTTTGGCGGCATGATACTCGGCATTCTCGGAGAGATCGCCATGCGAGCGCGCTTCCGAGATCGCAGCGATCACGGCGGGACGCTCGATGGTCTTCAAACGCTTCAATTCATCGTCGAGGACTTGCCAGCCCTCGGCGGTCATCGGGACTTTTTCCATGATAGGTGAGGACTCGGTCGCCTTTAAGGGAGTTCGTTGCCGGCCGCGGGCGCAGGCGTCCGGGGGGGTAGAGGATAGATGCGGCAGCGCAAAAACTCAAGGGCCGCGACCATCGAGTGTTCTGAGCAGCCGCGCGCGCGATCGTTTTAAGCTGTTCAGGAGCGGGCTGGCGAGCTCCCGAGAGGGTTCCTAGATTGACCGTATTCTTCAGAGGCCGAGCATGAAAACCAAGCCTGCGATCACCCTATACCATTCGCCGGCCAGCCGCGCCTTCACAGCCTATTGGCTACTGGAGGAGTTGGGCGTCCCTTTCCAGGTGGTCAATGTTGATATCCGCAAGGGCGACCAGAAGAAGAAAGACTATCTGAAGCTCAATCCGTCGGGAAAGGTGCCGACGCTCACCGACGGCAAGGTGGTGGTCAGCGAAAACCCGGCGATCTGCATCTATCTGGCCGACCGCTACGGCTACGGCGGCCTGGCGCCGAAGATCGAAGACGTCGACCGAGGCGCCTATCTGAAGTGGATGGTCTATTCGACCGCCGTGCTCGACCCGCTGATCAGCCTGCATCCCAAGCACATCGACCTGCCCGGGGCGGAAACTGGCTTCGGGGCGTTCGACGACATGGTCGAGGTGCTGGCCAAGACCCTGAAGGGGCGCAAATACCTGCTCGGCGATCGGTTCTCGGCGGCCGACGTCATGCTGGGCTCGACCATCTCGGCGGCCCTGCGCCGCCAGACGCTGCCAGAGACGCCGATCCTGCTCGACTACAACGCCCGTCTGACGGTTCGCGACGCCTATCACCGCGCCGCTGACGCGACCTGGCCGGAATGGCTGTTCGTCTAGGTGCTCTCGGAAATGATCGCGCCGATGAGCTCAGCTTCATCGGGCGCTTCGTAGACGCCCTCGATGAAGTCGAACATTTCCTGATTGACCGGCATGGCGAAGTTTTCGCCGCGGACCTCGTTGCGTTCCAACACGCGCGCCCGGCGGACGTCCTGGGGTGCGGTGACGAAGTGGAACTGAATCGGCAGTTCGACCGCCTCGGCGATCTCGGCGACGCGCGCGCGGTCGGTCTTGCGCATCAGGCCCAGATCGAGAACCACTGAGGTCCCAGCGGCGATGACCCCGGCGGCCGTCGACCAGATCTGCTGTTCGCAGCGCTCCACCCGCTCCATCATCCAGGCGAACTCGATCGGCTCAGGCATGTCGGCGGCGAACAGCCGGGCCATCCAGTCGTCGATGGCGAAATGCACGGCCGGTTCGCGGCGCGCGAATTCCTTGGCGTAGGTGGACTTGCCGGCGCCGGAGGGGCCGAAGACGACGTGAAGCGTAGCGGTCATGGCCCGCCCGTAGAGCATTTCCGGTCGATCGGAAACGCTCTCGGGCGGATATTTTTCGCGCGCCCTGGCCGGGCCGCTACTTCACCGAGAACCCGCCGTCGATGACGATCTCTGCGCCGGTGACATACTGGCTCTCGTCGGAGGCGAGCCAGAGCACGCCGTTGGCGATGTCCTCCGGGAAGCCTTTCTTGCCGAGCGGCACGCCCTCCAGGGTCATGGCGTCCAGCACCGCCGGGCGTGGGGGCCGGGCGTTGTCGCCGACTTCGCCGGTGCCCATGATCGAATCCCAGATCGGGGTCTCGATGATGCCGGGATGGACGGAATTGACCCGGATGCCGTCCTTGGCCGCGGCGCATTCCAGGGCCACGGACTTGGTGAAGAGGCGCACCGCACCCTTGGTGGCGCAATAGCCGGCCAGGATCGCCGAGCCCTTCAGGCCGGCTACCGACGACATATTGATGATCGAGCCGCCGCCGTTCTCACGCATCAGCGGGATCGAATGTTTCACGCCCAGGAAGACGCCATCGAGATTGACCGCGGTCTGCTTCTGGAAATCGGCCAGGGGCATGGTCAGGACCGAGCCGCTGATACCGATGCCGGCGTTGTTAACCAGGATGTCCAGGCGGCCGTGCTGGGCCTTGATGGCCGCGACGACGTCGATCCAGGCCTGCTCGCCGGTGACGTCGTGGGGAAGATAGCTGGCCTTGCCGCCCGCGGCGGTGATGGCGGCGACCGTCTGCGCGCCCTTATCGTCCTGCACGTCGGTTACGACGACAATCGCGCCTTCCTGCGCCAACCGTTCGGCGCAACTGCGGCCGATGCCGCTCGCGCCGCCGGTGATCAGCGCAACCTTACCCTCGACCCGTCCGGCCATAAGCATCCCTCCCATTGGTAATCATTGTTTAGTTAGGCCTACGACTAGCCTAGCTCTGCGATCAGGGCCAGCCTTTCGCCCTGTGAGATTCGAGGCGTGAAACTCGAACAAGGGAGGTCTTCCAATGAGCGTCACGATCCGGCCCTGTGGTGTGGGAGACGAGGCCGCTTTGGCGCTGGTAGGGCAGGCGACGTTCCTGGAAACCTATGCCGGCGTGCTGCCGGCCGGCGACATCCTCAGTCATTGCAAGACCCAGCATAGCCAGGAGCACTACGCCGATTGGCTGACCAAGCCAGGCTATCGGCTGTGGGCTGCGGAGATGGACGAGGGCGGCGCTGTGGTGGGCTACGCAGCCCTGACCCCGCCTGACTTGCCGGTGGCGACGGGCGAGCGGGACGTGGAGTTGAAGAGGATCTATGTCCTCAACCGCTTTCACGGCACGGGCCTAGGCGCGAAACTGATGACGACGGCGATGGACAGCGCCGCCAGCGACGGTTTCACGCGCATGCTGCTCGGCGTGTTCGGCGGGAATTCGCGCGCAATCGCCTTCTACGCCCGCCAGGGCTACGCCGAGGCGGGCGTCCGGAAGTTCCGTGTAGGCGCCAATGAGTATGACGACCTGGTCTTGGCTCGATCTCTTTAGGTCGTCAGGCGGCGGCGCCTACCAGGTGACGTTCCCGTTGGCGGTGAGCAGGCCGACCAGCATGGCGGCGCCCAAGGCGATGATCAGACCCACGACGATAAGGTCTGTGTATCCCTCGAAGCGCTCCAGCAGGTGCTTATTCTTGTGATGGTGGACCTCACCTTCATGATGCCCGGATTGCATGGCTTTTCCTTCGCATACTGTTTTAGAGGACATGTCCTCCGCCAGACTGCGACAGGCGCCCAGGTGGGCCTTCCGGCTGGTCATCAGGGGCCGCCGGAGCTCGCCCACTTTCGCGCCTGCCGAAGCGAGGCGATGCTTGAAGCCTGCGCCCCGAAAGAACGGCGGTCAATCAGCATTCACGGTTAAGTGCTTCACAAACCGGAGTTTGCGGCGTCGGCGGCCGAGGCGAGCAGGCTCACCCCGGCCGTTTTGAATACGGTCAGCCGTAGCTCTGCAGCGGGCGGACGTCCAAGGTGTCCGTCGCGGTCGCCGCGATCGCCTGGGCGGCCGCCAAGGCCCCCGCGGCGGTGGTGAAGTAGGGGGTCTTCATCATCAGGGCGGTCCGACGGATGGCGAAGGAGTCGGCCAGGGACTGCTTGCCTTCGGTGGTGTTGAAGACCAGCTGGACCTCGCCGTTCTTCATGGCGTCGACGATGTGCGGGCGGCCTTCCAGGACCTTGCGGACCGTTTCCACGTTCAGGCCTTGCTCGGCCAGATAGGCCGCGGTGCCCGAGGTGGCCAGGATCTTGAACCCTTGGGCGATCAGCAGGCGAACCGGCTCGACGATCCAGGGCTTGTCGTCCTCACGGACCGAGACGAAGGCGCAGCCGGTCTTGGGCAGGATCACGCCGCCGCCCAGCTGGGCCTTGGCGAAGGCGCGTGCAAAGGCGGGGGCCGACGAAGGCTCGCCTTCGCGGACCCAGTCGAGGCCCATGACCTCGCCGGTGGAGCGCATTTCCGGGCCGAGCACCGTGTCGACGCCGGCGAAGCGGGCGAACGGGAAGACCGCTTCCTTCACCGCGACGTGGTCGAAGGGCTTTTCCGTCAGGTCGAAGCTGGTGAGCTTTTCGCCGGCCATCAGCTTGGCGGCGATGGAGGCTAGCGGCTTGCCGATGGTCTTGGCGACGAACGGCACGGTGCGGCTGGCGCGCGGGTTCACTTCCAGCACGTAGATGCGCGGAGCGTCGGAGTGCGGTTCCTCGATGGCGAACTGCACGTTCATCAGGCCGCGAACTTCCAGGGCGCGGGCCATGGCTTCGGTCTGGCGCTTCAGCTCGGCGATGGTTTCCGGCTTGAGCGAGAATGGGGGCAGGGAGCAGGCGCTGTCGCCCGAGTGCACCCCGGCCTCCTCGATGTGTTCCATGACGCCGGCCACGAAGACTTGGCCGGCATCGTCGCACAGGGCGTCGACGTCCACCTCGGTGGCGCGGCTCAGGTACTGGTCGATCAGCACCGGGCTGTCGCCCGACACCTGCACGGCGGTGCGCACGTAGCGTTCGAGCTGTTCGTCGTCGCGGATGATCTCCATCGCCCGGCCGCCCAGCACGTAGGACGGACGAATGACGATGGGGTAGCCGACCTGATGCGCGCCAGCGAAGGCCTCGTCGCGCGAGCGGGCGATGGCGTTGATCGGCTGAGCGATCTTCAGCTTGTGCAGCAGTTGCTGGAAGCGCTCGCGGTCCTCGGCCAGGTCGATGGCGTCAGGCGAGGTGCCCAGGATCGGGATGCCGGCGTCTTCCAGGGGCTTGGCGAGCTTCAGCGGCGTCTGGCCGCCGAACTGGACGATGACGCCCAGCAGGGTCCCGCGGGCTTGCTCGACCGCGATCAGCTCCAGCACGTCCTCGGCCGTCAGCGGCTCGAAGTACAGGCGGTCGGAGGTGTCGTAGTCGGTGGAGACGGTCTCGGGGTTGCAGTTGACCATGATCGACTCGACGCCCAGGTCGCCGAGGGCGAAGGCCGCATGGCAGCAGCAGTAGTCGAACTCGATGCCCTGACCGATCCGGTTCGGGCCGCCGCCGAGGATGATCGCCTTCTTGCGATCGGTCGGCTCGCTTTCGCATTCGGGGATCTGGCCGAGCGCGCCGGTCTCGTAGGTCGAGTACATGTAGGGCGTGGCGGCGCGGAACTCGCCGGCGCAGCTGTCGATGCGCTTGAACACCGGGCGAACGCCATGGGCGCGGCGTTGTTCGCGGACCTCGGCCTCGGTGGTGTGGGTCAGCTTGGCCAGGCGGGCGTCCGAGAAGCCCTGGGCCTTGATGGCGCGGAACTCGGCGGCCGTCGCGGGCAGGCCGCGGTCGCGGATGCCGGCCTCGGCCTGGACCAGGGTTTCGAGCTGGCGCAGGAACCACGGCTCGTACGAGCAGGCGGCGTTGATCTCTTCGACGCTCAGGCCGTGACGGAAGGCCTGGGCGATAACCAGCAGGCGGTCCGGCGTGGGTTGGCCCAGGGCGCGGATGACCGCGGCGCGGCCGGTCTCGGCGTCGTGGGCGCCTTCGATCTCGATCTCGTCCAGGCCGCTGAGGCCGGTTTCAAGGCCGCGCAGGGCTTTCTGCAGGCTCTCGGCGAAGGTGCGGCCGATGGCCATGACCTCGCCGACCGACTTCATGGCGGTGCTGAGCAGCGGCTCGGAACCCGGATACTTCTCGAAGGCGAAGCGCGGGATCTTGGTGACGACGTAGTCGATGCTGGGTTCGAACGAGGCCGGTGTCGCGCCGGTGATGTCGTTCATCAATTCGTCGAGCGTGTAGCCGACGGCCAGACGCGCGGCGACCTTGGCGATCGGGAAGCCGGTGGCCTTGGAGGCCAGGGCCGAAGAGCGCGACACGCGCGGGTTCATTTCGATGACGACCATGCGGCCGTCGGCCGGGTTCACCGCGAACTGGACGTTGGAGCCGCCGGTTTCGACGCCGATCTCGCGCAGGACCGCGATCGAGGCCGCCCGCATCTGCTGATACTCCTTGTCGGTCAGCGTCAGGGCGGGGGCGACGGTGATGGAGTCGCCGGTGTGGACGCCCATCGGATCGATGTTTTCGATCGAGCAGACGATGATGCAGTTGTCCGCCTTGTCGCGGACGACTTCCATTTCGTACTCTTTCCAGCCGAGCACGCTCTCTTCGATGAGCACTTCGGTGGTCGGCGAGAGGTCGAGGCCGCGCTCGACGATCTCTTTGAATTCTTCGACATTATAGGCGATGCCGCCGCCGGTTCCGGCCAGGGTGAAGGACGGGCGGATGATCGCGGGCAGGCCGACGAAATCCAGGCCCTCCATGGCCTCGTCCATCGTATGGGCGGCCTTGGACTTCGGGCTCTCGAGGCCCAGCTTGTCCATGGCGTCGCGGAATTTCTGACGGTCCTCGGCTTTGTCGATGACGTCGGCCTTGGCGCCGATCATCTCCACGCCGTACTTCGCGAGCGCGCCGGAGGCCTCGAGGGCCAGGGCGGTGTTCAGCGCGGTCTGGCCGCCCATGGTGGGCAGCAGGGCGTCGGGGCGTTCCTTGGCGATGATCTTTTCGACCATCTCCGGGGTGATCGGCTCGATGTACGTGGCGTCCGCCACGTCCGGGTCGGTCATGATCGTGGCCGGGTTCGAGTTGACCAGGATGATCCTGTAACCCTCGGCGCGCAGGGCTTTGCACGCCTGAACGCCCGAGTAGTCGAACTCACAGGCTTGGCCGATGACGATCGGGCCGGCGCCGATAATGAGGATCGAGGAGATGTCTGTGCGTTTCGGCATGTCCACTCGCGCGCATGGGCCGCGCGGTAGAGCGCGCTGCGGCCGATCATATTGCAGGTTAAGCGGGCCGTTTAGAGAGGGAGTCGCCTGGGCGCAAGTCGCGGTTTGTCCCAAACAAAAAGGGCCGGCGTTTCCGCCGGCCCTCAGTCGTTCTAACGCAAGGGCCCGAAGGCCTTTGCGAGGTATTCTAGACCTGCAGGTTGCCGGCGGACATCTTGCCGCTGCGACGATCCTGTTCCAGTTCGTAGGTGACCTTTTGGCCTTCGTTCAGGCTGCGGAGGCCCGCACGCTCGACGGCCGAGATGTGGACGAAGACGTCAGCGCCGCCGTCGTCGGGTTGAATGAAGCCGTAGCCCTTGGTTCCGTTGAACCATTTCACAGTGCCGGTAGCCATAGAGGTGTCGTCCTTGGGATATTAATTCCGCAACCCAGCCTTTGAGCCGCGCATCAAATTTCGGGAGGGTCGGGGAGCAGGTTCGGTGCGCCGGGAATTTGGAGCGTCGAAAATCAGCCGAACCATACGAGTTTGACCCACCGACGGTATCGCGGTTCAGCGGTGTCCGCAAGGCGAGGCGATCGAGTCTTTGCGACGCGTTTTGCGAGCGATGAGGCCGGGGTGAGTTCGCTGGGTTTGGGTGTGCTTTCGATATCACAGTCCTGACGCGGATGTGATCTGTCGGGAACCGAACGGTGTTTTGCGGCGTCCTCGCTTCGAGGGGCGACCAAGGACTGGCTGGCGCCGCCCCATCGCTAGGCTGTGGGGAAACGCCATGACCGCAAAATCAAAGCTGCTGTCGAGTTCGCTGCTATCGAGTTTGGCCGTAGCGCTGCTAGCGCAGCCGGCCTTAGCCCAGGAGACTGACGCCACCGGAGCGGTGTCGGTGGAAGAGTTCGTCGTCACCGGCACTCGCCTGCGTCTGCAGGACTTCGTTTCGCCCAATCCGGTCAGCTCAGTGACCAGCGACACGATCGAGCGGTCGGGCATCACCAACGTCACTGATCTGATGAAGGACTATCCGGCCCTGGTCGGCTCGTCCGACAGCCAGACCTTCGCGGACGCCGGACAGCGCAGCAGCGTCGGTCTCAACCTGCTCAACCTGCGCAACCTGGGCGTCGATCGCACCCTGGTCCTGGTCGACGGTCGCCGCCATGTCGCCGGGACGCCCGGCAGCGCGGCGGTGGACACCAACTCGATCCCGGTCGGTCTGATCGAGCGGGTCGAGGTGCTGACCGGCGGCGCGTCGGCCATCTATGGCGCCGACGGGGTGTCGGGGGTGGTGAACTTCATCACCAAGCGCAATTTCAACGGCCTCGACATGCGCGCCCAGTACGGCTGGTCGGACGGCGGCGGCGGCGAGAACACCTTCATCAGCGTCGTCGGTGGCCGTAACTTCATGGACGACCGGCTGAACGTCACCGGCGCGATTGAGTACTCCAACACCGATCCCCTGAACCCGGAGGATCGCAGCTTCTCGCGGCCCGGATATCGGGAAGTCCTGGTCGATAATCCGGCCCGTTTCAATCAATCCGATCCGAACTTCGACCCCAGCATTTGGGGAACGACGGACAGGGTGTTCGCCCGCAACGTTCGCTATATCGACAGCGCCGTCGGTGGCGGGGTCTATACGAACCTCGACGCCACCAGCCGCTCGGGCATCAGCTTCTACGGCGACGGCACGCCCTGGCGCGACGGCATCTATGCCGGGGGCTTCACCATGATCGGTGGCTCAGGCAGCCAGCTCGACCTGTTCCAGACCGAGTTGACGCCGGGAATCCCGCGTATTCAAAGCTGCTCGCGCCATAGATGGTCCAGCGCTCGCCTATCGCTTCTCGGACTACTCGACGAGCGGGACCACCGACACCTGGAGCATCGGCGGCCAATGGAGGGTCTATGACGACCTGATGTTCCGGGCCACGCGAGCCCGCGCCGTGCGCGCGCCGAACATCACCGAGCTGTTCCAGCCGCAGACCCAGACCTTCAAGCAACTGAGCGACCCCTGCCAGACCGACAATGTGCAGGCCGGCAGCCAATTCCGGGTGGCCAATTGCACGGCGGCGCTCGGCTTCAATCCGGTGACCCAGGAGTTCATCGACACCACGTCGTCGTCGGTCGAGGGCGTGGTCGGCGGCAATCCCGAGCTGAAGCCCGAGAAGGGCGACACCGAAACCTTCGGGGTGGTGTTCACGCCGAGCTTCGTGCCCGGACTGTCGATGTCGCTCGATTATTATAAAATCCGGTTGCGCGACGCGATCAACTTCTTCGAGGCCGACACCATCCTGGAGAGTTGCTACGACCTGCAGCAACCCAACGAATTCTGCGGCCTCTTCACACGCGACCCCGCAACGAAATTCGTCAATTCCTTCCAGGAATTCGGGGTGAACGTCTCCGAATACAAGACCGCTGGGTGGGACATGTCGGTCCAGTACAACCTGGATCCGAGCCGCTTCGGCGTCGAGCAGGACATCGGCACCTTCCAGTTCTCGCTGCTGGCGAACAAGCTGGACACCCTGGAGTTCATCGAGGTCGCGGGCGCAGAGGTTTCGAGCGAGGTCGGCTATGTGGGCGCCCCGAAGTGGCAGGCCAATTTCGATGTGACCTGGCAGTGGAAAGACCTGATGGTGAACTACGGCTTCAACTGGTTCGACGAGACCAAGCGCTTCAGCGACGAGCGCCGAGCCTCCAACCCGAACTATGTCGAAGATCGCTACTGGCGCTACAAGGCCCGCGCGACCCACGACATCCAGGCGCAGTACGAGTTGATGGACCGCTATTCACTGTATGGCGGGATCAACAACTTCACCAATCAGCGGCCTGATCGCGGTTCGACCGGCCTGGACGCCACCACGCCAGGGGCCTTCACCGAGGGCGCGACCCCGGTCGGGCCGCTTGGCCGGTTCTTCTATGTGGGGCTGAAAGCGCACTTCAACTGAGGCTTGCGACGGGCAGGGCGGGCCTCAAATGAGCCGGCCCTGTCCGCACGCCCTTCCCATCGCTCGCGGGCTAGGGCAGCTTGATGATCAACCTCGCTTCCGAAAGCCGCCTTGCCCGCGATTTCCGCCCACGATCCGCTTGCCGAACTGTTGCCACGCATAGCGTCCGGTGACCGCGACGCATTGCAGCAGCTCTACGAGGCGTCCTCCGCGAAGCTTTTCGGAGTCTGCCTGCGTATCCTTTCCGACAGGGAAGAGAGCGAAGACGTGTTGCAGGAGGTTTATCTGACGATCTGGCGAAGGGCCGACCGCTTCGATGCGGGCCGGGCCAGCGTCATGACGTGGATATCGACCATCGCGCGCAACCGCGCCATCGACCGGCTGCGTGCCCGCGGACCGCTCGCCTATGCCGACCAGATCGACGAGATGGAGATCGAGGACGGGGCTCCGCGCGCCGAGGCCTTGCTGGAAGCTTCGCAGGACAGCGCGGCGTTGAACCGCTGCCTTTCAGAACTTGATGAGCGAACAGCTGGCGTGATCCGCACCGCATTCTATGAGGGCGTCACCTACGAGGCGCTGGCTAAGCGGCTCGACACCCCGCTCGGCACCGTGAAGAGCTGGATCCGGCGTGGCCTCCTCAAGCTGAAGGGGTGCCTGGAGCGATGAGCGACATCGGCCCCGAAATGCCCGAGGACGACGCCCTGGCGGCCGAGCATGCTCTGGGTGTTCTGAACGCTCGCGAACGCGCCGCTGCCGAGCAGCGCATGGCCCGCGAGCCTGACTTCGCAGCCAAGGTCGAGGCTTGGCGCGAGCGCCTCGCGCCGCTCGCCGAGGGCGTTGAGCCGGTCGCGCCGCCTGCGGGCTTGTGGCCGCGGATCGTGCGCAGTCTGCCGGCGAACGACAATCAGGTCGGCGTGTTGCGGCGGCTGAAGTTCTGGCGCGGCGCGACCATGGGTTCGTTGGGCCTGGCCGTGGCCAGCCTGGCGATGGTCGCCGTGCTGGCGACCCGCCCGCCACAGGTGATCACGCCGGTCCCGGCGCCGATGATGAACGCGCGGCTGATGACCAATGGCGGTCAGCCGCTGTTCCTGGCCGCCTATGATCCTGAGCGTAAATCGGTCCTGGTCGCCTCGCTGGTCCCGCCGGGGACCGACCCCAACCACAGCCATGAGCTCTGGTTGATCCCGGCAGACGGCAAGCCCCGTTCTCTCGGCTTGGTCGAGCCCGGCGCCTCCAAGTCCATGCCGATTTCCGACGAGATGGCGGCCATGGCGAAGGAGGGCGCGTCCATGGCGGTCACGGTCGAGCCTGCCGGTGGTTCGCCGCTGGATGGCCCATCCGGCCCGGTCGCCGCCGTGGGCAAGCTCGCCAGGATCTGACGGCCCAGCTCTGGCCCCGAAGCTTCGAAGCGCCCTATGCTCCAAGCCAGAGCTAGAGGAGCGAAGATGAAAGCACACCTGTTCGCGGCGAGCGTTGCGGCCTTGGTTTGTCTGGGCGGGGGCGTTCAGGCCGCCGAGTTTCACAAGGACGGCATGACCGCCAAGGAGGTCCAGGCGTGGCTTTCAGAGAGCGGCTACCGCGCCGAACTCGCTAAGGACGACGAGGGCGACACCTATGTGAAGAGCGCCTCGGACGGGGTGAGCTTCGACGCCCATCTCTATGACTGCAAAAAGGACCGCTGTGCGTCGATGCAGTTCATCGCCGGCTTCGACATGGACGGGAAGCTGGAGCTGGCCAAGATCAACGAGTGGAACAGCAACAAGCGCTACGTGGACGGCTTCATCGACGAGGAAGGCGATCCCTGGTTCACCTATGACCTGAACCTGAGCCCGGGCGGCAGCCGCGAGGCCCTGGACGACGACTTCGCCGTCTGGTTGAGCTTCCTTCCCGACATGAAGGAAGTCGCCGGCTGGTAGCATTGGCGGACGCGAGGGCTGAAGTATTCCGGCCGCGATCGCATCCCACTGAGTATCGCCTTCGTATCCTTTAGGTCGCGGCTACCACGACGGAAAATCAAGGATACCAGGAATGCGTTCCAAGCTCATTCCGGCGCTCGTCGCCGGCGTTGCTGCCGCTTGCCTCATCTCTGGCGGCGCTTTTGCTCAGATGGCCGGCCCAATGGCGAGCGAAAAAACTGTCATGGTCGGCGGCGCGGCCATGTATCCGTCCCGGAATATTGTCGAGAACGCCGTCAATTCTAAAGACCACACGACCCTAGTCGCGGCGGTGAAGGCTGCTGGCCTAGTCGACACCCTGTCCGGCGCTGGTCCATTCACGGTGTTCGCGCCGACCAACGAAGCGTTTGCGAAGCTCCCCGCCGGCACGGTCGACACGCTGTTGAAGCCGGAAAACAAGGCGATGCTGACGAAGGTGCTGACCTACCATGTCGTGCCAGGCAAGCTGACCGCCGCGGACCTGGCCGCCAAGGTCAAGGCAGGCGGCGGCAAGGCGATGCTGAAGACCGTCGAAGGCGAAAGCCTGACGGTGATGGCGATGGGTGGGGGCTTAGTTGTTCACGACGCCAAGCATGGCGCGTCGAAGGTGACGATCGCCGACGTGCGCCAACCAACGGCGTGATCCACGTCGTCGATACGGTCTTGATGCCCTAGGTCCGATCGCGCCCCTCTCACCGGCGGGGCGCGCGCCGGGGCTTATTTCTGGGCTGCGTCCATCAGGCCGG
>JAESFP010000212.1_pt1 | contig 13945 bp, 10 predicted proteins | sample 9266181 | NCBI WGS metagenome assembly JAESFP01 (sample SAMN14502547, study PRJNA617102) | algae metagenome | isolation source: Pegethrix bostrychoides GSE-TBD4-15B and co-occurring heterotrophs from... | place: USA: Grand Staircase-escalante National Monument, Utah | collected 2006-08-15
CACCCCAGTCGTGATCCACAGGCCATTAACCGCATCACAGCAGCGCTAGAACCTTTGGGATTGGTCAGTCATCTCACTTGTACCAGCTCTTATTCAGGTGGATTCCATCTGTATTTTCCGCTCAGCTCACCTCAAAGCTCTTGGGAATTAGCAGTTGCGGTGACAGCACTCCTAGAATCGACCGGCCTCAAGCTCTCTGCCGGTCAGCTTGAGCTATTTCCTGATCCAAAGCCCTATCGCGTCGAAGGTACAGCAAGTCTATTTAACGCGCATCGTCTACCCATGCAGGCGGGATCATATCTGGTAAATTCAGACTTCCAGCCCGTTTGGAGCAGTCCAGAACGATTTGTTGAACAGTGGCAGTTAGCCTCAGATCAGAACTTGCTGGATAGGTTGGCAATTAAGCGAATTATTAAACAGGTCAAGCGGTGCTGCTATCAAATTTCGGGAAAAGCCGATAAGTTTGTTAATGACTTGAATGCAGAAATTGAGCCTGGGTGGACAGGAAAAGGACAGACAAACTACCTGCTAGGGCGTATTACCATGCGCGCCTATATTTTCAATCATATTCTCACTAACTCTCCGCCCTTAGAAGGACAGGCGTTAATCTCAGAGATTGTCAGAACTGCGAAGTCACTTCCGGGCTATGAAATCTGGTGCCAGCATCAGCATGAGATCGAGCATCGTGCTACTGAATGGGCGAACTGCATTGAGAATAGTCATTATTTCCACTATGGTGATCAAAAAGGACGGTATAAAGGCAAGTTAGAACCATCTGATCTGGAACCCGCTGCTTCAGGACTACCCTCGTGGAATCAACAGCAGTCTGATGCTGCTAGAGAACGAATCAAACTAGCAGTTGCCCAGCTTCTAGACATGGGAACATTGCCCGTTCGTCCCACAGCTCGATTTAAAGCATTAGTACAGTCTGGAGTTGGTGGTGGTTCACTCTACCGGCATCGTGATTTATGGCATCCAGATTATTTTGATAGCCATTGTCTTGATCACAATCAGGAGCTTGAACATCAGACAAGCTTATTAGATAGGGCAGGCGGTGATAACCTGCTGCTCAAGGATTCTAGCGATTTGGCCTCCGACTCTGATTCTATAGAGGGTAATAATTCTAATCTTGCGCCTGTACAGGACGAGCGAGCTGCTCAGACTGTTGTCGAACCAAGAGCCAGCCTCCAGCAAATTCGGACAGAGTCAGGACAGCAGGCTCACTCAGCTCGCATCCAGTGCCGTCCTAACTCTGGCAACCCGATTTTGGTGGTCGAAGCCCTCGCTCGATTTACGCTGATGCAGCTCCCCCGTCCAGACGACTAGCTAGACTTGTGGCTGGTCTTGACTCGCGCAGCGGCGGCATAGATTTTTTCGTTCGCTTCTGCTGACTTAAACAGGTCAACTACAGGGTGAGGATAATCTACGCCCAAACGCAGATCAAACTGCTGCTGCTCTGTGGCTGAGAGCTTCCAGGGTTCGTGAACTTTGCTGGCGGGAACCTGCGCCAGCTCTGGGAGCCAATGCTTGACGTAGCGGCCTTGGGGATCGTAGTCTTTGGCCTGCTTGGTGATGTTAAAAAACCGAAAGCCACGTGCGTCATTGCCAACCCCGGCTGCGTAGCTCCAGTTTCCCCAGTTGCTGCATACGTCATAGTCAATCAGCAGCGACTCAAACCACTCTGCTCCCATCCGCCAGTCAATGCCAAGATTTTTGGTGAGAAAGCTGGCTACATTTTGCCGACCGCGATTTGACAGATAGCCGCTGGCTGCTAGCTCTCGCATATTGGCATCCACCAATGGATAGCCTGTTTGTCCCGCTCGCCAGAGATCAAAGCGTGGCCAGTCCTGTTTCCACTGAATCGGCAGGTTTTGGAGACCGCTAGGCGCAAAGATGCGGCGGTTGTGTTTGGCGCAGATAAACCGAAAATAGTCTCGCCAAAGCAGCTCAAAAATGAGCCAGTAGGTAGATTCGTTTTGGACATGCTGCGTTTCGTACAGCCGTACCTGCTCGTAAATATATCGGGGGGAGAGACAGCCAGCGGCCAGCCAAGCTGAAAATTTTGACGAGTAGTTTGCTCCCAGCATTTCGTTGCGGGTTTGCTTATAGCATCTCAGCCGATCTTGCTGCCAAAAATACTCTGCTAAGCGTTGCTTGCCCGCCTGCTCTCCTCCCTGATACTGCAAAACAGCGCGAGGCTCAGCGTCGGCTGGAGTTAGGCCCAGCGTCGCTAGGGTTGGTAAATCACCCGGTTCGACTGCGGCTGGCAGGCTGGGCAGCTGACTAGGAGCGACAAAGCTAGGATTGACCGTAGACTGCTGCTCTACCTGCTTGCGAAACGCGGTGAACAGCTCTGGGAGTTGGCTCAGCTCAAATGGTAAATCATTTGGATGATAGAGCGTATGCCCCCAAAAAGTAGCCGAGCTTACCTGCTGCTGCTTTAACGCCTTCACGAGTTCTGTCTCAACTGTTGTTTCTTCAGACGTGACCTCTGCGTAATAGTAAACAGCCTTCGCCCGTAGGGTCGTCGCTAACGCTGGAATCACCTGCTCAGGCTGTCCCCAGCGCAAGACCAGATCGCTGCCCAATGCCTGAAGTGACTGCCGCAGGTCAGCCAAGCTTTCGAGCAAAAACTGCGCCCGGAATGCGCCTGTCTTGGCAAATCCAAATGCGGTCTGGCCGAACTGGCGTGGATCAAAGCAATAGACTGGAATAATCGTGGCCTGCTGCGCCAACGCCTGATGTATGGGTTCGTGGTCATGTAGTCGCAGATCGTTGCGATACCAGATTAAAATTCGGGTTGACATGAAGAATGATGGGCTAACGGTTGCCTAATGATCGCCTGATGATTGATCGCTGTATATAGCCGCTTGAGAAATAGCTGCCCAAGAGCATCTACCTGAGACCCTTAACTATCATATTGGCTACATTCAGCTTAATCTATTCTAGAATTTATGAATCTAGAAGTGATTGAAGTTGTTAAGAATACGCTAGGATTAAATTCAAATGATTTAGTCTATTGTGTAATGATGACAACTTCCAGACGTTCTCCTAACGCAACGCTTGTTACAAAATCTGCAATTGATCAAGCTTCTGAAGCCTTGCAAAATTTGCCTGAGAAGACAAAAGAGAAGCTCTCTCTACGAGAAGCTGTAGATGTTTTGCGGGATCACATCACGGCAGCTTTAGACAAAGGCTATTCCTACGAAGATATTGCCGTGATGTTAGCGAAGCAAGGTGTTTCAATTGCGCCTTCATCGCTCAAGCATTACCTGGCTCGCAGCAACCGCCAGCTCAAGCAGGCATCGGGGACGCCAATCAAACGCAGACGCACTACCCCAAAACCTTCGGAAGTCGAGTCTGAAGGTCTGCCTGATATTGACCTGATGGAAGAACTGGACGAGCCGGAAACTGACCCGACCCCCAAGCGAGGCCGTCGCCCAGGCAGTGCCTCAGCCTCCAAGACAACTCCCCGCGCAACCTTGTCCCGTACTAAGTCTGTTGCTATGGCTACCGGCACACGCAAGCGTCGAGGCAGAGCTGCCACTTAAGTCATCGGCTCAGGCAGTAGTCTTGGCGACATCCTAGCGATAGAGTTCTCTCCCAGCTCAGGGTCTAGAAGCAGATGTTCTAGACCCCAGCTTTTGATATTCAGTATTATTCAGCATGTCCACGTCAGAAAGCTGAGCCTTCATGGTATAAATGTAAAGGTTTTTAAATATACTGGACTTGGACTGCATGGTGCGCTTGAATCCAGTGACTGAATCCCGACTCATTGAGATATTCCAAGCACCTTATACATAGTAAAGAGATTGGATCTAATTCATGACTGCAACGACAGAAAATTTTGCCAACTCACCCGCTTACCCGCAAACCGCGACCAAGCTTGCTGACCTCCAGCTTAAAGATATCCTCAAGACGCTGCCGCGTGAATGCTTTCAAAAAGATCGCCGCAAAGCATGGCTGCTGCTGCTGGGAAACGTCGTGGCGGTGGTGCTGGGCTATGCGGGACTGGCGGTCTGCCCCTGGTTTTTGCTACCCTTCGCCTGGATTTTTACCGGCACGGCGCTCACTGGCTTTTTCGTGATCGCGCATGACTGCGGACATCGCTCATTTGCGAAACGTCGTTGGGTGAATGACTGGGTTGGACATATTTTGATGCTGCCGCTGATCTATCCGTTTCACTGCTGGCGTATTTTGCATGATTATCATCATGTTCACACCAATGAAGTTGATGTCGATAACGCTTGGCAGCCCTGGTCCCCTGAAGCTTTCCAAAATTCGCCCAGCTTTATCCAGGCGGTCTATCGGGGCGTGCGGGGACGCTTCTGGTGGCTAGCTTCGATCGTACACTGGGGCAAGCTGCATTTTGATCTCAATCAGTTTGCGCCTCGCAATCGCAACAAGGCCAAAATTTCAATTGCGGCAGTCGTGATCTTTGCCGCTATCTGCTTCCCGACGCTCATCCTCACGACCGGGGTTTGGGGCTTCGTCAAGTTTTGGCTGATGCCCTGGCTGGTTTATCACTTCTGGATGAGCACCTTTACGCTAGTGCATCACACGGCTCCTGACATTCAGTTTCGCCCTACCGCCACCTGGAGCGCTGCTGAAGCTCAGCTTGCAGGAACAGTCCATTGCAGTTACCCGCGCTGGGTAGAAATTCTCTGCCACGATATTAACGTGCATGTGCCGCACCACCTCTCCGTTGCGATTCCCTCTTACAATTTGCGGATGGCGCATGAAAGCATTCGCCAAAACTGGGGTGAGCATATCCACGAGTCGCAGTTTTCCTGGAAGTTTATGAAGCAGATTGTGGATCACTGCCATCTCTATGATCCAAACGTGGCCTATCAGCCTTTCAAGTCGCTTGACCAATCGTCAAATCGCTAGCCGTTTGGCCTAAATTGGGCTGGTTGCAGAACGATTGAAATTGAAAACGATTGAGATAATCAGCCAGAGGCGTGAGAGTTTGACTCTTCGCCTCTTTTTGTGAGCAGGCGGTACATCTAGACTATACAACTCAATGCAACTCAATTTTCAAATATTCTCTGGCTAAGATTTAATCAGCAGCTCTTGATTCAGCAGCGATCAATAGCGATCAATTTAGGAGTAATTTCAGCTCTGCCAGCAGCTTCCCAAGCTTCTTGGCGGTTCGCTCATCTAGCTCTGCGGTACTCAGCTGCTTCAGCAGCGCTTTAGCCTGAATTTTCACTCTAGCCTGCTGGCTCTGGGGCTGGACTGCTGGCTCAACCGTCCGGATCTGCTGATTAATCTGCTGACGTGACCAGTTGGCCGCAATCGCCTGCTCCAACAGGGCATCTCTGGTATCAGGATCCTTGACGCGGCCAATTAAGCGAGCTTTACTGTACTCCATTTGCCCGGTCTGAATGGCCTTAATCAGCGGCTGGGGTAAATTTAACAGCGGCAGCCGATGGGTACGAAAACTTTCTGGGCTAAACCGCCCAATCACCTTAAACAGATCTTCGATGGTCTGTTCAGCTTCGCTGGCTGCGGAGATCGCAGCGCGGACACCGGTGTCCGTACTGAACTCCCGCTGCTGACGAGATCTACGGTTAAGCAGCGCCACAATTTCAGGTCGTGGGAGATGCAAAGTCACTTCCAGCATTCGTAAAATGCCCTCGGTTTCCTCAATTGGATTGAGGTCTTCGCGCTGAAAGTTTTCTAGCAGCTCTAGCTGAATCGCCTCGGCATCATTAATCTCCCAGATCTCGACCGGCACTTCGACCAGTCCAGCTTGCTGACAGGCTGCGTAGCGTCTGCCGCCCGCGACTAGATGGTGCTGCCCCTGTTTCCGACGCACCCACAGCACGCCCCGAAATCCGTAGCGCTGAATCGACTGCACCAACGACGCGGTTTTGGCGCTGTCAAAATACTGCCGAATCCGATCCGGCGCGACGATGATTTCGCTGAGCTTGAGCAGAGCCGTCTGGTTTGAATGCTGAGCTGCTGAATGACCTGAGTGATCAAAGCTAGGGCTAATTTCACGAGGATCAATCTCACTGGGGCTAATGCTTTCTAATTCTAAATCGGCAATTCTCGCCTTCATGCCCTGAAGAGCTTCGCTGAGCTTAATCGCCATGGCGCGTCTCCTGTGTTGCTGAGTTATCCTGCATGATCTCCTGCATCACCGCCTGATAGTCTGACCAAGCATCCTGCGCCTTAGGATTCTTGACGCGATGCACGGGCACGCCTTCCAAAAAAGCATACTGATAGGCTTTGTACTGCCGAATCCAATGCTGAAACACCGGCAGCCCCTCCGCTTCCAGAAACTTTTTGGCCTCAACCACATCGCTGATGCCCTGCGTGCTGGCTTTGGTGATCAGCGCCCAGTGATGACGGCTGCCCACCCCGGTCAAAAGCTGAGCCGTTTGCGCCGTGACGCGCAGATCGTCGCCGCTAGTGGTTGTGGGCAAGACAATCAGCGTGGCCGTATCCACCAGTGCCTTCAGGTCATCGGTATCGGGGCGGGCTTTGGTGTCAATTACGTAGGCGCAGGCTTGGCCAGAATAGCGGGCGAGCTGGATCTCGTTGATGACCCGAAACGCGCCGTCTTCAAGTCTGGCTCGTCCTGCCCAGGCAATGGCGCTACGGTTGGGATCGCCATCGACCAAAATTGTCTCGCCAAATTGACGCAGATATTCAGCAAAATGCACGGCTGTAGTCGTCTTGGCTACGCCGCCCTTGAGGTTAGTGATCGCTACGATCAGCGGATTTTGGGCGGTGAGCTTGCGAGTGGTGACTTGAGCTGAATCAGATAGCGGCAGGACGGCCATAGCTTGCTGTCAAGGAATTTAAGATTAACAAGATTGAAAAGATTAACAAGGCTAATGCTGAAGAAAGCTGAAGAAATGCGCTCTTGGAATTGCAGGGACTTGTAGAACAGGTGCTTGGAGTTGCTCTGAACTTATTGCCAAGCTGCGTTATATCTTATCGGCAAATTCTTGACTGCAACTAGGGAAAATCTGGTTTGTGATAAAACTTCGCTGCGGACACCGGTGTCCGTTTGGTTAGAACAGCCCAGAATGGCCGAGAACAGCCGCACAGTAAGATTGCTGAATCGCCAGATCATACAGTACAGTCTGTGAGGATAGCGCCTGCCTAGTTTTTCAAGATCACACCTATGAGATCACACCTGTGAGATCACATATTTGGCAGACGGGTTTCAACTTCGCTCAACTCCTAAACCCCGCAGATTATGGGACGCTCATTCAAACCCAGCGCTATCGCCTCCCCGACGACTCAGCCTGCCTGGTGGTTTGCCTGCTCGGCGGGGCGGCTGCTCGTGGATGCGGCGATACAGCCCCCGGTTTTGCCAGATTTATCTGAACTCGGTCTGACTCCTGTTCGCAGCCAGCCGCTCGGAATGCTGGACGAGGCTCCTTGTTACTCGGCGGAGCTGCCACCCGACACTGAGGCTCCAGCCAACATGCAGTGGGTGAAATTGCGCGAGCTGTATGGCCGCATGGCAGATGATTTGTTTGCGATTGCCGGACGGGCGATGCAGATTGTTGAATGGGATCGCACCCACCAGTACTGCGGCTGCTGCGCCACGCCGACCGCCCATGCGCCCACCGAACGCGCCAAGCGCTGCCCCAACTGCGGGCTAGTCAGCTATCCCCGTCTGTCGCCTGCGGTGATTATGCTGATTGCGCGGGAAGATGAGATTTTGCTAGCTAGAGCGCCGCGCTTCCCGGCGGGAATGTACAGCATTTTGGCAGGCTTCGTCGAACCCGGTGAGTCACTCGAAGAAACAGTGGTGCGTGAGGTGCGCGAAGAAGTGGGCGTTGAGATCGATCAGATTCGCTACTTTGGCTCGCAACCCTGGCCTTACCCCAACTCGCTGATGATCGGCTTCACGGCGCGCTATGCGGGTGGCGAGATTGTCGTGGATCAGCAGGAAATTGTTGAGGCCAGGTGGTTTCACAAGCGAGATCTGCCGCCGATTCCGCCGCCGCTGAGCATCGCTCGTAAGATTATTGACTGGTTTGTGGCACAGTCCTAGCAGATAGCGCCGTAGTGAGACTTGCAGTACAATTGCACCAGCTCAGAAACAAGCGAAGAGGTGCGAGCTGTGGCGACAAAGCTGCTGATTGTGGAAAGCCCCGGCAAGGTCAAAAAACTCAGCCAAATTCTCGGCTCCGATTGGCTAGTGAGAGCCAGCATGGGGCATGTGCGTGAGCTAGCTAACGACGGCGTTGACTCGCTGGGGTTTGACCTGAGCGAAGATGCGGTGAGCTGCCGATATACGGCTCGCGGCTCGCGCGGTCAGGAGACCATCCAAAATCTGCGGGCAGCCGTGCGTCAGGTCAAAACCGTGGTGCTGGCCACTGACTATGACCGCGAAGGCGAAACGATTGCTTGGCATATCCAGCAGGCGCTCAACCTCAAAAATCCACAGCGCGTGGTCTACAGCGAAATCACGCCCGCTGCCGTCCAAGCCGCTGTCGCCCGCCCCCGCTCAATCGACCTCAACCTGGTCAACTCAGGACTCTGTAGAGCTGTGCTCGATAAGCTAGTCGGCTATCGCGGCTCGCCGCTGCTCTGGGCTTTGCAGAACGGAGCTAAGAGCATGGGGCGCGTTCAAAGTGCCGCCTTGCATATCATTTGCAGTCGCGAGCGGCAGATCCAAGCCTTTGTGCCGCAGGATTACTGGAGTGTCTTCGTTGAATATGCTGAAGGATTCCGGGCTTACTACCGCGGCGCTGCCCAGGCTGCTGAACCATCTGCCGAGCTATCTGCCGAGCCGCCCGCCATACCCGCCGAAGCCACAGACGACGCAGCCAGCCCCACTGAAGCCCCCCGGCTCGAATCCGCCCGCGTCACCACTGAAGCTGAAGCCAATCGCCTCGTCCAGCTCGCCCCGCAGTCCGCCCATCAGGTGATCACCATCGAAGGCAGAACCACGACACGCCAGCCGCCCCCCGCCTTTGTCACCTCCACTTTGCAGCAGGCGGCGGGTTCCCGACTCCGCTTCAGCCCCGAAAAAACGATGCAGGTGGCGCAGTCGCTCTACGAAGCCGGACTAATTACCTATATGCGAACCGACAGCGTTAGCCTCAGCCCGGAATTTTGCACCCAGGCTCGCCAGTGGCTAGAGGCCAACGACCCCGCTAATCTACCCCAAAAAACCGCAAAGCATCGTCAGGTCAAAGGCTCCCAAGAAGCTCACGAAGCGATCCGTCCCACTGATCTCTACCGCCCGTCTCAAGAGTTGCGCGTTCAGCTTTCAGCAGATGACTTTGCGCTCTATCTGCTGATCTGGAAGCGCTCTATGGCAACCCAATGCCAGTCGGCAAGGCTGCGTCAAACCCGGATTGTCACCCAGTCTGGATCGATTACCTGGCAGGCTAGAGGTCAGGTAATCGAATTTCACGGCTACAGCAAATATTGGAACAACATTAGCGCGGACACCGATCTGCCGCTGCTGCAACCCAATCAAACGTTGACGCTGAGCCGCGCCGCACATGAGCCAAAGCAAACCCAGCCGCCGCCGCGCTACAGCGAACCCAAGCTCGTGCAGGCCATGGAGCGCCAGGGAATTGGCCGTCCTAGCACCTACGCGCCCACCATTCAAACCCTGAAGCAACGACTCTATGTAGATCTCAATAAAGGCAGCTTGCAGCCAACCGAACTGGGGCTGGAGGTGGATGCCTTCTTGCAGGATGCCTTACCCGACCTGCTAGAAGCTGAATTTACTGCCCAAATGGAGCAGGCGCTCGACCAGATTGCCGCAGGCGAACAAGACTGGGAGCATTACCTCACCGACTGGAACCGCAGCTATTTCGCCCCGGCACTGCTAAAAGCCAGACAGGTGATTCCGCAGCATCTCACTAGCAATCCTGCCCCCCGCCATCATCAGAGCCATCATCAGAACCAAACGCTAGAGCGTTCTCGCAGCCGCTGTCCCCAGTGCAATGCCTATCTCGCCAAAGTGCCCAGCCGCAAGCTCAAGAAAAAATACTTTCTCAAATGCACCGACTGCACCGATCTGGTACTGTTCTGGTCTGATAAATCGCGGCAGTGGGAAGCGCCTCGCCCCAAAAATGCCGACCTGCCCAAGCCAGAGCCAACCGAGCATCCCTGCCCGATCTGCAAACAGCCCCTAGAATCCTACGCCTACGAAAAAGACGGCCAGGTGAAGCGACTGCTGCGCTGCTCCGACCCCAAAGCCAGAGCCGACAAGAAACACCAGGATGCTGTCTATTTCCAAACGGCACAGGGCTGGTGGAGTCCTAAGTTTGGGGCGCTGGAATAATTAGCCTAATCATTAGCCTGCCGCCAGCAGCGCTACCGGAAACTGCGACAAAATATCGCTCGCCTGATTGGTGCCTGCCGTCAGCTGTCCCGTCAGCAGGTTTTTCCAGCCCGTTGCCTCTGGCAGCTGAATCGCCGTATCCTGCCAAACTTCACCCAGCGGATAGGCTCCCGCCTCCACCAAGCCTGTACAGAAACGCGGCACGACTGTCACCACCGTTTTGGTTTGATGCGTCCGCGCCAATGCAATCAGATGATTTGCAAACTTTCCTGACGTCTGCAACGGCTGATAGCCTCCTTCCAAAAACAGCGCTGCGTAATCAGCTCTCGCCTTCAGCCCCTGCATCGTCAAAAATAATTTAATCCGCCCATCTGCCGGGTGAGCCAGCAGTTCTGGCAGCAGTCCAGCTATGTCGGCTGACAGCTTGTGCTGCATCTCGTGCAAGTCAGCCTGCCGCTGCTCAAAGTCAACCGGGCGACGATTATCGGGATCGACTAAGCTCAGATCCCAGAGTTCGCTGCCCTGATAAAAGTCGGGAATACCGGGTGTGGTCAGCTTCAGCAAGGTCTGAGCCAGCGAGTTGAGAACGCCGTAATGCGCCACCTGCTGCTGAAATGGCCGCAGCTCCTGCAAAAACTGATTGTCTTCGCTGTCGTTCAAGATCGCTTCGATAAACTTGCTGCAGGCATCTTCATAAACGGGGTTATTGCTTAGCCAAGTCGTATATACTTTCGCTTCGCGGATTGCCTTTAGCATGAAATCTTTGATCCGTTCCGTGAAACCTGCCAGCGAGGATGCAAACGGCAACGTCCCGACAATTGTTTGATACAGCGCATACTCATCGTTGCGGTCAGGGTAGCGGTTGAATTTAAAGCTGGTTTTGTGGCGCTCGTTGATCTGACTCCAGCGCTCGACCTGCTGCTGCCAGCGCTCCGGAATCTCTGAAAGCACGTTGAGTCTAGCTCTCACGTCTTCGCCGCGCTTGGTATCATGGGTTGAGGTAGTGCTCATGGCATAAGGCCAGTCAGCCTGCCGAGCGCGGTTAAACTGGTGAAACTCATCCAAACTCACGCCAAACCGCGCCGGGTCGCCGCCCACCTCATTCAGTGACAGCAGCCGATAATAAATGTACAGCGCTGTATCCTCAACGCCCTTTGCCATTAGCGGGCCGGTATATTGCTGAACGCGCATCACCCAATAGATCCACTTGTCTTTCTCAACTTGGGGCAGCGACTCGTCGTAGTCTAGCAGCAGCAGTTTTTCTATGAAATTCAGCTCGTTACGCAGCAGCGGAACCTGCTCTCGACTGGCCTGAATAGCTTCGGCAATGTAAGGGCGATCAGTTTCTAAAACGCCTGTATCGGTTGTATAGGTGCGGTAGACGGAGAAATGTACCAAGAGTTCAATGATGGCGCGCCGCAGGCTGTTGATCGTGAAGTCATTGCCGTAGCGATAGCGTTCTGAAATCTGCTTCAGAATAGTGGCCAGATTATCCACATCTCCAGCCAGATTCTTATCTAGGATTAGCCGCTTGGTTTGATCAATCACGGTTTCGATGGATGCTGTTTTCCCGGTGAACTGCCGATAGATCTGATCAAATTTGGCCTGGTTCTCGCTCTGGCAGAATACGCCGTTGACATAGTTGAGATAGTCGTAGCCAGAAGTTCCCTCGGTCTTCCAAATCTGAGGTAGATCTTCTCCGGGCTGCAAGATCTTCTCGACGCTCACGTAAGTATCGCCAACTTTTTCTCTGAGCCGATCCAGATATTCGGTCGGGTTGTAGAGTCCGTCAATGTGATCAACTCTCAGCCCGGTAAACTTTCCCTGATTAACCAGATCAAAAATCAGCGTATGCGTTGCGTTAAAGATTTTTAGCTGCTCCACGCGCACCGAGATCAATTCGTTCACCGTAAAAAAGCGGCGATAGTTCATCTCCTCAGCGCCAACTTTCCAATAGGCCAACCGAAAGTACTGATCGGTCAGCAGATTGTCTAAGAGGTCATAGCTGCTCGGTTCGCCAGGATTGCCGTTAAAGGTCTTGATGTTGTCGTCAATAAAGCTTTTAACTTCACTCTGATCGCAGTACAGATCCCAAAGCAGTGATTTGACGAAGGCAACCTGATCCTGGCGCTGCTTGCCGGAAATATCGCTCGGTACGCTCTTAATCGAATACAAAATCCCTAGCAGGCGTACAAAAACTGGATGGTTACGTCCCAGCGCCTTAGCCAATGCGCCCAAGTTGTGAGTCATCAGCGTCGCGTAAGACTCTAACTTCAGCGGAATTTTCAGGCTGTAATAACCCACGCTGAGGCCAGTTTGATCATACTGAATTTGAATCTCGCCGTTCTCCAGCGACTCACCGTAAAAATTCCCCAATAGCGGCACTAAAACAGCTGCCTGATTGCTGTCAAACGGCGAGTTCCAGGCAATATCAAAATAGCTAAGATAGCTGGAGGCGGAGCCATTCTCTAGAACATCCATCAGCCACAAATTATCGCCGTCATAGGCCATATGATTGGGCACAATATCTTGCAGCCAGCCCATCTGCTGCGCCTGCAACTGCTGCACTAGCGACTCAAAGTCAGCCTGCTCACCTAGCTCTGGATTCAGCTGCGTGGGATCAACAACGTCATAGCCATGCGGGCTACCTGCTCTTGCTTTGAAAATGGGTGAGGCGTACAGGTCAGAAATTCCCAGGCTTTTGAGATAGGCGGCAATCTCCTGAGCGGCTGTGAATCCAAACTCGGAGTTAAACTGGATTCGATAAGTGGCTAGTGGCAGTCGCATAGGATGTTTTGGGCGTGCTAGTAGAAGCAAAAGTTAGAAGTAGACCATAGTTAGCAGTCGATCAGTAGATAGCTGCTCAGGCTCGGTAACCCATGGCTTGGCGCATCGCCTGAAACTCGGAGCCACCTGATAGAGTATGCGGTCACTAGATAGCAGTGCATCTATCTGTCGCAGTATTCGCCAAAAGCATTCATCAAAAAACTAGCGCCGGAATCAAGCTCAGATTCTGCCAAAAATTTACTTCTGAGCCGCATCCATAAAGAAAAGATGAAATGCTCAGCTCTAATGTGGTTGCTGAAATCAGAACTGGTTAGAAATAGTGTGTGAGCCTTGAAGTTAATTGAGCTGCTTCCAATCTGGCTATGAGTTGAGGAGTGAGCAAAGAGACACCAACAGGTCTCACTTGTTTTTTATGGGTAAGGGGTTTAAGATGACGCAACAAGCTGGTTTGAACCTAGAGGCTGAACAGCCGCCAATCACTGCAACCGTAGCTCAGAACTCACCTCGTCTGGTTCTGGGTCTTCCAGTCTACAACGGTGAAGATTACCTGCGTGTTGCGCTTGACTCCATTTTGGCTCAGACCTACACTGATTTCCACCTGGTGATTGGCGATAATGCTTCTACAGATGCCACGTCAGCCATCTGTCAAGAATATGCGGCTCGCGATCAGCGGATTTCCTACCATCGCCATCAGAAAAACCTAGGCTGCGGCGGCAATCACAACTTTGTATTTCAGCCCAATGACGCAACGTACTTTATTAACCCGGCAATTAAAGAGAATGCATTCTACTCAGCAGCGTAAGCAATCGAAGGATGCTTAAAATAGCGCTTGACTCGCTCAGGCAGTTTCTGGATCTTCCGCAAATGAGACAGCAGCCGTTG
>JAESFP010000213.1_pt1 | contig 13462 bp, 19 predicted proteins | sample 9266181 | NCBI WGS metagenome assembly JAESFP01 (sample SAMN14502547, study PRJNA617102) | algae metagenome | isolation source: Pegethrix bostrychoides GSE-TBD4-15B and co-occurring heterotrophs from... | place: USA: Grand Staircase-escalante National Monument, Utah | collected 2006-08-15
TTGACCCGCGCCGGATCGGCGCACGACCCTACCGAGGGGCCGCTTTTCCGGGGTGGAGAGCGGCCCTTTCCTTTGGGCCACTGGACCGACCTTGACGCGTTCTGTGACCCGTTCGCGGGCGGTGCATGAACCGCCGTGCGTTGCGCGTTGCCGAGCGCGGTGACGCCATAGGCTACCGAACACGCCTCGAACCATGAGCCGATCCGGCCCACCCATCGGGGCAACTTGAACAGGAGCCGCCGCCCATGAGTGACCCCCGCCATTTTTTCCGCTTCCGCGTCTGGCGAGTGATCGAGGCCGAAGGGTCCGGCCTTGGCGTCGTCGCCGCCGTAATCCTCGCCGGGGTTGTCGTGTGGTTCCTGTTTTCCGGTGGAGCGCCCTTCCCCTGATCCTTGGAAAGTCCCAGAGCGGACCCTTCACGCGCGACCAGAGGGAGCGCGGGCGGGGGCTTGTCCCCCTGATCCTCGGAGCCTGCCCGTCGCGTGGACGATCAGGCGGCCAGCGGAGAGGACGACGGGCAAGGGCGGCCCTTGGGCCGGGCGCTTGCGCCTTTACCCTTGAGCGGCGGACGCGCTGGGCGACCGTCCACAAGCGCGACGGCATGGCTTCAGGATCATCTAAAAATGATGTGTCGGGCCGAAGGTCCGACGCCGCTTTGATCAGCGGCGGCCCAGCGGCGCAGACGGCTCACCATGACCCGAGAACGGTTCACGCGGCACCGCTCCGGGCGGTTGCGGCTGGCATATGTTCCTAATGGCAAAGAGCGGGGTTCGTGATACATTGGAGAGAGTAGCCAGATATGTTTATGTTTCACATAAACTCTGGCAAGGGAGGCCGAAGGCCCCCTTTGAACCCCCGAGGAGTCGGCGCGATCATGGCAGGCGGACGGCCCAAGCAGGACACCCAACAGGCGCTAACGCGTCATGTTGGTGTCCGCTTTTCCGACGCCGAGCGCACCCGCTTGGACGACGAAGCCGCCGCCCTTGGCGTGTCCGTGTCCGACCTGATCCGGGGCCGCGCGCTGGACGCCGCGAAGGCCCCTCGCCGCCGCCGTCAGGCGGGCGCTCCCCCTGCCCTCGCGCCCGAGGTCATCGCGTCCCTTAACGCCCTTGGCCTCGATCTGCGCGCCATCGGCAACAACGCGAACCAGATCGCCCGCGCCCTCAATGGCGGCGAGGTCACAGACCACGCCGACCTTGCGCGCCTGTCCGACGATCTGGCCTCGCTTCGCCCCCAGCTTGAGGCCGTGTTCGGGCGGTTGCTCGCATGATCATCAAGAAGGGCGAGGGGCGCGGCGGCGGTGCGGCGGGCCGGGGGCACAGCTTCAAGAAGCTGGCCGCCTACCTTCTCAGCCCGAAGGACGAAGGCGACCGCGCCTTGTGGTCCGACGTGCTGAATCTTGGCACCGACAACCCGCACATGGCCGCCCGCGTCATGGCGGCCACGGCCATGAACGCCGAGGCGATCAAGGCGCGCGCGGGCGTGTCCAAGGCCGGGCGTAAGTCGCAGTCCGGGGCCGTCTATCATGTCGTCATGTCGTGGGCCGAGGACGAGACGCCGACGCCGGAACACCAGCGCGAGGCCGCCCGGTCGATGCTCGCCGCCGTGGGGCTTGAGAGCGCCCAAGCCCTGATCGTCGCCCATGCCGACAACGGCAAACCCCATATTCACATCGTCGCAAACCTGATCGACCCGAACACTGGCAAGCAGTATTCGCTAAGTAACGATCAGCGCCACATGAGCGATTGGGCCTTGGCCTATGAGCGCGAAAACGGCGGGGTACGCGTCCAGCAACGGGCCGAGAACGCCGAGCGCCGGGCGCTTGGCGAGAAGACTAAGGACACCGCCAGCCTGTCCCGCCCGGAGTATGAGCGGATGCAGGCCAGCGCGCGTCAGTCATGGGCACAGCGGCGCGCGGCGCGTAACGAGGCGTTCACCCGTCAGGGGCAGGCGCGCACCGATCAGCGCGACCAGCACAAGGCCGAATGGGCGGCGGCCAAGGCCGAGGCCGCGAGCCATCGCCGGGCGCATGACGCCCTATTCCGAGCCGCGTTGAAGGCCGCCAAGGACGCCGACAAGCTGGCGAACAAGCCCCAATGGCGGGCGTTGTTTCAGCGGCACCGCGTCGAGGGCCTCACGGCGGCGGGCATGGTCGATCACGCGCAGGCGCGTTTGAACGGTCAACGCCAGATCACCGAAAACGCGCGCCGCCTCTTGCGCCTCTCAGAGCGGTTCGAGCGGTCGTTCATCGCCCGGAAGGTGCTTAAGCCCCTTGGCCTCGACGTGTCGGCAGACCGACAGCGCGCGGGCCTTGTCGACGCCCAGCGACGCGAGGCCGAGGCCCGGCAGGCCGTCGCACAGGCGACCATGGCCCGCACGGCCCTTACCGCCGCTCAGGAGGCCGAGCGCAAGGCGCTGGCCGCCAGCTTGAGCGAGGCTACGCTCGCCAAGGTCAAGGCGGCTGTAACGGCTGTTAATCCGGTCGATTTTGGAGCCATGATCCAGCGGCAGGACGAGGAACGCCGTCGCTTGATCGAGGCCCAGAATGCCGAGCGCGCCGCGCTTGGCATGAAACCCTATCAACCCCGGCGCAAGGAGGCCGACACGATGGAATCCCAGATCACCAAGAACGCGGACAAGGCGCGCGATGCGTTCAAGGCCGCCGCGCCGTCTGCGGTGGAGCCATCCACGCGCGCGCCGCTCAGGCCGCAAGGTGCGGCCTCGGTCCCCGCTCCGTCCGGTCAGAGCAACAGCCTCAGCCCCGGCGCGGTTTCCGGGGTGGACGCCATGCGGGCGGAAATGGAGGCCCGTGCGATCCGGGCCGAGGCGAAGGCCGAGGCCAAGGCGAAGTCGCCCGAGGGGCAACAGGCCGCTAAAGACGCCTTCGAGAAGGCCCGCCAGAAGCGCAAGGACGGGCCAAGCCTGTAAGCGGGACCGAACCCGTCAGACGAAGGAAGGTGGGGCCTCTGGCCTCGCCTTTTCCTTTGGGCGCTACCTACCATCGCGCGGGCAGGACTTAGCCACCGTGCAGGCCGCGCCGCCCGTCGTTTCCCGACCGTCCGCCCACCTTCCGCGCTTCGCTTGTGCAGGCGGTTCCCCGTGACGGCGACACTTTGGGACGGGGCGGGGCTACGCCCTCCCCTCGCCTAGCGGCCAGCGTTTCCGGGGCATAAGCCGCCCGATGGTGGAGCGGCGAACCAAAGGAGACATAGACCATGAAACCGACCCACTTCCTCAATCTCGTGACTGGCGAAGGTCAAACCGCCGTCTTCACCCGCGTTGCGGCCCTGTGGCCCACAAAGTCAGGCGGGTTTTCCGGCGAGGTTCCGGCGGGCCTGACAATCTCGGGCCGTATCGTCATCACCGAGGCCAAGGCCGCCACAGACACCGGGGGCGGGCAATGAGCGCCCCCTACTCCCTAGGCACCCCGGCACAGCTTCGGGCCTTCCACCTTCTGACGCTGGCGCAGATGGCCCACCTCGAAAGTCTCGGGATCACCGTGACGCACACGACCGCCAAGCGGCAGGCCATGGCCGCTTTGGACGAGCGCGACACCTATGTGATTGTCCCTGACCTGATCCGCCGCCTACGGACGGCGGCTCACGCCTCAGTCGGGCTTGAACAAGCCGCCCCAGAGACAGCCGGGACCGCGACGGTTGAGGAAAGCGCCCAGCGTGCGGCGGCTACGCTTCGCCGCCTTACTGATCCGGTGCAAGGTGGCTGAAACGCAAAGGGCGCTCCCGAAGGAGCGCCCTAAAGGTTCATCGGGGGTCCGTTAACGGCGAGCCGTGCAGCCGACCTAATCCCGATGTTTCGCTGAGGAAGGTAGTGCTAGACAGGCCCAATGTCAAAGGGGTTGTCGGATCAGGAAATCGCACAGGTCGCGCTTTGGCTTTCGTCGGAGCGGCTCGCGGCCTTTGTGAAGATCACGGGCAATGAGCGCGACGCGTTCGAACTCCACCAGCAGATGATGGCCGTCGCGGCGGCCCTTATGCCTGTCATCGGCCTGATCGAGATCACCCTACGCAATGCAGTCTGTGATCGCCTGCGCCAGCTTTTCGGGGTTCCTGATTGGCTTAACCGCCCCCCTGCCCCGTTCCAGTGGCGCGGCGAGGAACTGCAAAGCCTCAGCCGGGCGACGCGGCAGGGCCAGCGCGCCGAATATGCAAAGCTGTCCAACGCCGACAAGAAGGCACTGGACGCCGCCGCCTACCCCCAAGGCATCCCGGCCGGGGTCAGCCACGAGGATCGAGCTAAAGCGCGCCAACGGGCCATCCAGATCACAACCGGACAACAGATCGCTCAACTGACGATCCTGTTTTGGAAGCGTCTGTTTTCCGGCGACTACGAGCCGACTCTTTGGGCGCGCTCGCTCAAACGCCTGTTTCCGAACAAGGCGCTGACACGAGGCCAGATCGCCGCCGAACTTGAGCACATCTATCAGGCCCGGAATCGGATCGCTCACCACGAACCGCTTTACGGTCCCCGCCTCGCTCAGACCTTGGCGGCCATCGACTTTATAACCACCAACTTTGAGACGAAGACCCCGAGCGCCGACGCCCTGCTTTCCAAGATCGTCGCGGCCGACCGGGCGCGTCTGCAAGCGGAGTCCGATACGCTGGCGGCGATGCTGGCCCGGTTCACAGTGACAGCCCCGGCCCCAGCGCCGACGCCCTAGCGGCCGTTAACCATTTCTATACCAGTATGCCCGTAGTAGTGTATACACGCATACGGAACTACGTTCCGACAGGTAGGGGTGCAGTCATGCATACAATCGCAATTGTGAGCCAGAAGGGCGGGGCAGGGAAAACGACCCTCGCCGTCCATTTGGCCGCCGAGGCCCACCGTTCCGGGGTGGTGTCATTGATCCTCGACGCCGACCCGCAGGCCACGGCCTCGACGTGGAGCCAGTGGCGGGCAGGCGCAGAGCCGGAGGTGATCGACTGTGCCGCCCCTCCTCTCATTGCCCGCAAGCTGGAACAGGCGGCGGGCCTTGGCGCACAGCTTGCCGTGATCGACACGCCGCCCCACGCCGAGGCGTCCGCCGTCGCCGCCGCCAAGGCGGCCGACCTGATCCTGATTCCTTGCCGCCCCCGCGCCTTCGACCTCGATGCGATCCGCACGACGGCCGACCTCGCCGCCAGATCGGGCAAGCCCGCGTTCGTCGTGTTCATGGGCGGTCCCGTCCGCGCTCCGAACCTCTACCGCGAAGCGGGGGAAGTCGTCGCGGGGTTCGGCCTAGCCGTCGCGCCCGTGGTGTTGAGTGAGCGCGCGGCCTTCCATCACAGTGTCGGGGCTGGGAAGGTTGCGGCCGAGATTGAACCAGAGGGCAGGGCGGCCGAGGAGGTCGCGGCCCTGTGGCGCTGGGTTCGTCAGGAAGTCTCCGCGTATATAGGTAAACCCGTATACACGCATACGAGTAACGCCGCATGAGCCGCTTTGCAGGATTGAAGGCCGCGCCCGCGCCGCTCGCGCTCACGCCGGAACCCGGGGCCCCGGCCACCGCCAAGGGCGGCGCACGGGAGGGCAAGCGGCTTGTCGGCGGCCATTTCTCGCCCGCTGTCCAAAAGGCTTTGAAACAAATCGCCTTGGACGAGGGGACGACCGTTCAGAGCCTTATGGGCGAGGCGTTGGACCTGCTTATGCGGGATCGAGGCAGGCACCCGTTCGGGGAACGATAAGGCGACGCTCTGATGGAGCGCCTAGCGAACCGCCCTAACGGTCGTCAGACACGTTTGCTGGGTTGTGTCCCTAAGTCGAAATACCCGACCCGCTGGCATGTTCTCCGTAGACATTCGCTCGGGTCCAATACAGGAGCCGAATATGGCTGCCCTCGACCCGTAAGTCATAGTCACAGTGTAAGAACATGTATTCGTGAGCGTATGATAGGAAACTTGGCGATGACTGGGACCGCCTGAAAAAGGTATCTCGCCGCCGTCTGCGTAGTAACTTGGTGTTCTCTCTCTACGGACATATTCATTCGCTGTCCCGCGACGAATGCATTGGTTCACCGATGCGGTCGTTGGTTGGCGAGCGGGGCTTGTTGGTGCAACGGTTCGTTCTCTTACACACTGCATCGGTGCGATCCCGCGCCTTCTAAACTCTCCCTCCATAAGCGAGGCATATGTTTCGCCCGAGCAAATCGGATATCTGAAGAATGGTGACGATTCACGGTCCAAGCCATACGCTTCGTCGCAGGACGTGGTGGCGGCAGGGCGGCCGCCGTATTGTGTGGTGATTGCCCCAGATAACTGAACCCACCGCGCAGTATATTCAGGACCCCAACAGCGCCCATTGTATGGGCGCTCAGGAAGGTTACTCACCAACGTCTGGACGTCAGGATATGGTCGCCGGGCGTCCTGCGCTTCCGGGGCCACTGGCAAGGCGAGCACGGCACCTGCGGCGACAACTGTAGCAGAGCGAAAAAGCGATGACATCTCGCACCCCGTGCTAGGTTTCACCTCAACCTTTTAACAGCGAACGGCGTTTGGTTATAGGGCAGGTTCGCCTTCCCTATGGCCCACCATCTTCCACCGTGGGGCGATTGTACCGGTTCGGCACGGCCATGTGCAAGCCCGCGTATAGGCGTATGCGTGTATACATGCGCCGCTGTTAAGATTTCAGAAACCATGACCCCGCCACGCTGGAAAGCTGGCGGGGTTTTCCGTTCGGCGCGACTCGCGCCAGCTTCGCCAGAGCGGGGCAGAGTGTCGCCCTGTTTCGTGGCGAAGGCTCCCGATCCGTTGGCGCGGACCCGAGGGCCAGAAACACGAAAGCCGCCCTTGGCGGGGCGGCTTCGCAGAAGGTGTTGGGCGGTGCGCCCGGTGTGGAAGCCAAAGCATCTCCCGACACCGTAGGTCTGTCAACTGAAAACGCCAGTTTTCAGGACGGCGAAGCCTTGCCCAGCGAAAGCCCCGCCAGATCGGCCAGACCCTACCGAGGGAATAGGGGCAATGTCCGCCACAGCCACGCGCCGAACAGGCGCACCCGTCCGCCGACAGAGCCGCGCCGTAGGGCGTTGCGAGGTTGGATTCTGGAGACCGTTCGACCCGCGCGACGTGTCGCGCTTCATGCTTGCCGCCGAGCGTTACGAACGCGCCCACAGGGAGCGGGGCAAGCGATCCGGGCCGCTGGGAAGCGTCGGCATCGAGGTTTTGCGCGAACTCTTGCGCCTGGTCGATTACCGGACGGGACGGCTTGAGCCGTCGCTCCGGTGCATCATGGGCCGCGTCAAGCGATCGAGGGACGCGGTAACGCGCGCCCTGTCCAATCTGCGGCAGGCGGGCTTTCTGGACTGGCTCAGGCGCTGGGAACCGACAGGCGCGAAGGAAGGGGAGGGACCGCCCGTAAAACAGGCGTCCAACGCATACAGGTTGATGATCCCGCCCGCCGCGCTTCGCTTGCTGGGATCTCTCGCCAAGCCCGCCCCGTCGCCCGTAGACGAGGAGGACCGCCGCGCCGCGCGCGTGGCCGAGGTCCGCGCCATGATCGACGGCCTGCCCTTGTGGGAGCAGGGGACAGCCACGGCGGGCAACAACCGCTTGGGGGCGGTCCTCGACCGACTAGGGGCGGCCATTGCAGGGTGTGAGTCCGCCCAGCGGTCTGAATCCCCCAGCAGTAATCTTAGATATGGTGTCGGGCCGAAGCCCGACCCATTCTTGAGCAGGAGAGGGCGCTAAAGCGCTATACGGAGCGGGCTTCGCCCGCGCCTTTCTTTGTCCCTTTGCTTTCCAGCCTAGCACCATGCTCAGGCCCGAAAGGCGCATGGCGCCTGCTACGCTCCGCTTCGCCCCCTGCGGGGTTCTAGGGCCTTCCGCGTGGTGCCATTCTGGAGGCGTCGGGACGGGGAACGTCTTTGAAGGTTTCGCCGCCCTGCGGGGCGTCGAACAGGGAACGGATGAAGGTAGGGTCCAGAAGGGGCCAGCCCTGCCCGTCAGACGAGCCACAGAGCCACCGCACGGCCCCGGCGGTCATGTTCCGACCAGACGCCGGAAAACCGCTCCACGGGGCTTAAATCGGCCTTTCTGTGGACAGGAGAACAAAAGGTGCCCATCGGCGGTTGCGCGAACGGCGGTTTTGGGCGAGATACGAGGCGGGGGACACATTCAGGAGTATTAGGTGGCCCCCAGACCTACAAAATGTTGGACCGAGCGGATAGGGCACAAGCAGGCCCTTGAGGTGTTTCACGCCGTCCGGTGCGCGACGTGGCAGGGCCGCCCGATCAACACGGCCATAACGATCAACTTCACCGCCTTGGGATTGAGCGAGGCCGAGGCGTCAGACGCGTTTATCTGGGTCCGAACCGGATTCCGCCGCCGCTGGAAGCGTGAGCACGAGGCCAAGGGCCGCCAGATCGGCACACTGGACGACGTGCACGCCCACGAGAACCCGGAAGGGGCGGGGCGTCATGTGCATTGGGGCCTGCATCGGCCCTCAGCCATGAGCCGCGAAGAACTGGCCCGGGAAATCATCCGGCGCGTCAAGAAGCTGGCCCGGGGGCCTTTCGACCCCGCCGCCGTGCTGATCCAGCATGACGACGAGGTATGCGCGCCGGGCACATGGGCGAAATACATCCTCAAGGGCACCGACCCCGCTTATGGGGCGCACCTGTTCATGAGAACCGAGCCGCAGGGCTGGGTTACAGGCCGAAGGACAGGGACGAGCCGGACCCTTGGAAAGACCGCCCGCAAAGCGGCGGGCTGGTCCCGTAAATCGCCGCCGCCGCTGCCAGCGAACGACGCCGAGGTATCCGAACAGGCCGCCGCCTAGAAGCAGGCCCGTTGCGCCGGGCCTGCGGTGGCGGTGACTCGCGACGGATCATGGGCGCTGTTCACCGCGCGATGCCTTGGGCGTCAACGACCAAGACGGGCCGCGAGGCGCACACTTCACGCTGGCCGGTTACTCCAGCAGGATTGGAAGGGTCGAACCAGCCTACGTCGTAACAGTACGACGAGCCACGCCGCGTAGGCTCCGCTGGGTTCCTAACTGTAGCCGTGAATGAAGAACCATCGGGTGCAGTGAATAGAAGGGTGCCGAAAGTTGTGCCTGAACGGAGTCGAAGGTCTTCAACTAGGCGCGCGCTAGCCCCGTTCTCGATAGCAGAAATGATGGCCGAACCCATCGCGCTATCTCGATTTTCACGCGCTGCCTCATTGTTCTTGCGCGCCTCTTTTGTGGCCCAGACCGCGCCACCTAACAGAAGCCCCCCAACGGCGACCCCGCCCAGCAGGGCGGCCAGCCCGGCGGCTTTGAGGCTTGCGCGGCTCATAGCGAAAAGCCTTCGTCTTCGCCTACTGCGCGGTTGTCACGCACAATGGATGCGTTCCTCTGCGCTTCCACCCACCCACGAACAGAGTGAGCGAGAGCCGCGCAGGTTTCCCGGTCAGAGTTTGCTGTATGAACGACAAGGCGGCGACCCTTTGTGTCCATAATGTAGGTCTGCCATTCGTTGTCGGGGACGTGCCAAAACGCTTCCCCCCAACCGAAGTCCATTTTCCTCACAGCTTGCCAGTCTGTAGTCTTTCCAGCTTCAACAGAAGCTATATCATTAACCTCTACAGACCACTCATCAAGTGGTAGATCAAACTTATGCTTCTTGAAGCTCGTAGATACATATTTCTCGGGCCTCAACGGAGGAAAAGGCTCTACCTTGTAGACTAGAGAGCCTTGATCATTAAACAGACACCATCCCGGACAGATGAATTTTTCTTTGAAGCCGTCCGGCGCAAACTTACGTGATAGAGGGTCTTTGACGGGAACCCTGTTATAGATTGAGTTCTCCCCTAGCCATGTCGGGGAGCTGCTATCATCCTCGACCATGAAGAATCCATTAGCCTTAAGAACGAGCGTCTTGCCTTCAACAAACCTCTTGAAAGGAGGCTCTGGAGCAGGAGGAATAAGGCTCGGATCGTATATTTTCCGCGTCACTGTTTCGGACAAGAGCCAATGACTACCGCTGGCAATAAGTCCGACTGCCAGCAACAGTCCGATCAGGCCGACCACAAGGATCATCCCGACCGACTCAATCGCGCCGATATATGCGGCGAAGGCCGAGGCAGGTATTATTAATCCAGCCAAGAAAAGGGACGCTATTCCAGCTTTCTTGTGCCACTTGGGCCGGGGTTCTTTCTCGTATCTATACATGGACTATGCCAATATTTCGGAGTGATGGACGCGATCCACGATGAACGGGGCCTTGCCCGCGATCTTGACCAGCATGGAGCCGCCCCGGTTCCGCCCGTCTGCGTCCGTCGTGTGAGAGAAGAAGCGCCCGATTTCGTCCGGGTCCATAAGGTTTTCGGTCCTGAACTCGCGCCGCAGGCCCGTGTCCCCAGCCATGGCCGCCGACGTTCCAACGTCCTGCTTGTTCGTAATCACGATAGTGGTCCGCCCGATCATCTTGCAGAGGTGATCTTGCGTCGTGTGATCGACCACGGAAAAGGCTTGGATCACCCCGGCGTTGCCGAGGAAGGTTTCCCATCCGTCTTTGTAATCGCGCTTAAGCTGGGTCAGGTCTTGAAGCACCGCCCAGACCCGGACCTTGAACGAGCGCAGATAGGCCACGGCCCGTTCGAGGGCCTTCATGTGACCGAGTGCGGCGAACTCCTCTAGCACCAGCAGGACGGGCACGGCGTCAGGCCGGGCGGGCACCCGCTCCATGGACGCCAGCGCCAGATTGATGATCAGGCGAAGCCAGCGGGCGTGTGTGCCCATGCGAGAGGCGGGCAGGCACAGATAGACCGTTGCGCCCTTTTCAGCCGTTTTCAGGTCGGCCAGCGTCAGCGCCGAGGCGGCCAGCGCGCGGCCCATGGCCGGGCTTTCTAGGAACTGCAGTTGCTCCTTGACCGTGGCGAGGATCGAGGACCGGGGCCGCTCATCGAGGCCGAGCAGATAGTCCGCCTGATTTTTCAGAATTTGGTCTGCCGGGCCGTCTGCCGGGTCTAGGGCCGACCACCTTTGTAACAGTCCGGGCGTTTCGCCGGGCTTGAGCGACAGGGAGGCGGCGACCTGAGCCAGCAGGGCCGGGAAGTCGCCCAGCGTCAGGCCGAGGCTTGGCCGCATGAAGGCCCAGAGCGGGAAGCACCGAACCAGCCCTTTTCCTGCGTCGGTCCAGAAGGAATCCTTTTCGTTGCCGATGATGAGCGCATCCGCGATCAGGGCGGCGTTGTCCGTCAGGTTGTCCGGGTCGGCGGCCAACTCTTTCAATGGATCAAGCGACCCGTCGAACCCAGCCGGAAGACCGGGTGTCCCGTCGTCGCCGTCGCGGAAGGCCACGCCCCACGGATCGATGACCTTGACCGCCTGACCCATGGCCGCGCGCTGTTGAGCCGTGGCGCGGGCCAGTTCGCCCTTGGGGTCGATCACCAAGCAGGAGCCGGGATAGAGGCGCAGATTTGGGATCAGGACACAGGCCGTTTTCCCGCCGCCCGATCCGGCCAGCGTGACAATGTGGCGGGTGTCCATAAAGCCGATCAACTTTTGATCGACCCGGCCAAGGAAGATCGAGCCGGGGCGGTATTCGAGACCCCGTTCCGACAATACGGCTTCCTTCGCCCAGAAGGCCGACGAGGGCGGCTTAGAGGCTTGCGGGTTGCCGTAATCCATGGCCCCGCCGCCCTGTGTGTTCGGGATCGAGGCCGGGCCGCGACCGCGCGGCGTCCGGTAGGAAGTCGGGGGAAGATCAGGCTTTAAACGCATGGCCGGGCACCCTCTCAGATAACCCCGGATTCTAGTGCTGAAAACGGTTCCCTTTCAAGCGCAAACCGTCGCCCAGAGGCGAGATTTTACGGCCTTTCATTATCAAGGGCTTGCGCCGCCAGAAAGGGCCGCCGAAAAATGCGCCATGCGAATCGGTTACGCCCGAGTCTCGACAGACGAGCAGACGACCGCCGCCCAGCGGGCCGCGTTGGAGGCGGCGGGCTGTGACGCGATCCACACCGAGACGGCAGGGGGAGCGGCCAAACGCCCGGCCTTGGAGGAGGCGCTAGCCCGGTTACAGCCCGGCGACGTGCTGACCGTGTGGAAGTTCGACAGGCTGGCGCGGAGCCTTCCCGATCTCTTGCAGATCGGCCAGCGGATCGAGGGCGCGGGCGCTCACCTTCGCAGTCTGACCGAGGACATAGACACCAGCAGTAGCGCCGGGCGTCTCGTCTTTCATGTCATGGGCGCTATGGCGCAGTTCGAGCGAGATTTGATCCGCGAGCGGACCAAGGCGGGCATGGCGGCGGCGCGCAAGGCCGGGCGCAATATCGGGCGGCCTCGCGCCCTGTCCCCGGATCAGGTCAGGAAGGCCCGGCTCTTGATCCAGAACGGCGAAAGCCCGGCCAGTGTGGCGCGGGCTTTCAAGGTGGGTGTTTCGACGTTGCGGGCGGCTATCGCCGGGGCGCGGGCGAAGGACTAGGGGCCAGCGCGGGGACCGTCATTAGACAGCGCCATCCTAGGCGCGCCGCCGCCGCCCGATCCACTGGACGCACCGCCGACCGTGGCGGGTTGATCGTCGGGCAGGATACCCATGACCGCCCGGAAAAAGGGCATCGTCGGGCGCGTTTGATTGTGGGTGAACTCCGGGTGCCGTGGTTTTTGCTCTTGCGACATTGCAAGCCTCTCTTTCTGTATACCTAAAGCATAACACGGCAGACACTGCTTTTCACTAGGCACATGTTCCTAAAGATTCCGTGGCCTTTTGCTCGTATTTTATCCAATATACATGTATAATTAACGTATAGAGGAGAAACAACCATGGAGATACTTGAGACATACGCTATCAATCACCCGACCGAGCCGGGCCGCGACCTTGGCCTTTTGCGGATCACGACGAAGGCCGACGGCGGCCCGCACCTCGCAACCAAGATCGAGGTTGTAAGCCTCGACCTCGCCGGGTTGGCGGATGGGACGCACCGCCTTGTGTTCCTGAAAACCGAAATGATCGACCCCACCCAGCCGCGCCGATTCCGCCATCTTCGCCTTGTGAACGACAACGGGGGCCGCCCATGACTGCCCTTGATGTGCTGGCCGCTCTGTATCGCGGCATGACCGAGGAGGGCGGCGATTACGTCGGGCCGCTGATCGACGCCCACAGCCTTCTAACCGAGGCGGGTTTTCAGGTGGACGACCCCGAGGCCGCTTTTCCCGAATGGTTGGGCGGGGATGATGAGCAGATCGAGGCCGAAACGCGCCAGCGTGTCGCGGCGAACGTGCAGGCATGGCGGCAACTCTCGGGGGCGCGGTCATGACGTGGAGCGAACAGCAGGCTTTTGAGGCCTACTTGCGCGCCGCCGAGGCGCTGGACCTTGGGCCGTTCGAGGCCCTGACCGGTGACGGTTCATCGACCCGTCATTGACCCGCGCCGGATCGGCGCACGACCCTACCGAGGGGCCGCTTTTCCGGGGTGGAGAGCGGCCCTTTCCTTTGGGCCACTGGACCGACCTTGACGCGTTCTGTGACCCGTTCGCGGGCGGTGCAT
>JAESFP010000214.1_pt1 | contig 13000 bp, 11 predicted proteins | sample 9266181 | NCBI WGS metagenome assembly JAESFP01 (sample SAMN14502547, study PRJNA617102) | algae metagenome | isolation source: Pegethrix bostrychoides GSE-TBD4-15B and co-occurring heterotrophs from... | place: USA: Grand Staircase-escalante National Monument, Utah | collected 2006-08-15
GCCGCTGGGCGAGGGCGCCCGGCGGCTGGCCGACTGGCTGCGTCTGAGGGCCCTGCCGTTGTGGGCCACCGTGGGGCTGGAGGACGGACCCGGGTTCGCCGAGGCCATGGGGCTGGACGGACGGCCCCTGGCACTACCGATCCGGACGCGCGTCCAGCCGCGCATGATCCATGTGTACGCGACAGCCGGTCGCCTGGGATGGAGGGGCCCATGGCGGAAAGCGATCTGGTCGGGACTGGATGCGCTGACACTCCGACACCTGAGACCGGACGGCATGCCCCGAGCCGTAGTCGCAGCGGACGGGACGCCCATGGATGACACCCCGTCTGTCTACGACACGGCCTTCATCCTTCTCGCGCTAGCCAGCATGAAAGCTGTGGCCCTCGACAGCCAGAACGCGGAAACGCGCGCTGTCTCGATCCGGAGACTTCTCGAGATGTGGGCCCTACCCCAGGGTGGCTACCTCGAGTCCGGATCGCATCCCTACCAAGCGAACCATCACATGCACCTGCTGGAGGCCGCCATGGCCTGGGAAAGCCAGGGCGACGCCGGCTGGGCGGCCCTGTCGGACCGGATCGTCGATCTGGCCGAGCAGCACTTCATCGACCCGGCGTCCGGGCGGCTGCGCGAGTTCTACGAGGCCGACTGGACCCCCGCCGGGGGCAAGGACGGCCGCCTGGTCGAACCGGGCCACCAGTTCGAATGGGCCTGGCTTCTGGCCCGGCACGGCCTGGCGCGTGGCCGGCCCGAGCTGATCGCCCGAGCCCGTATCCTGTATGCCCGGGGCCGCGAGGGCGTGTCCGTGCGCGGCGGGGTCGCCCAGGACGCGCTCAACGACGACGGCACCCTCAGAAGCGGCCGGGCGCGGCTGTGGCCCCAGACGGAGTGGCTGAAGGCGGCGCTGCTGCTGGCCGAACAGTCGCGCCACGCCGAGCGCACCGCCCTGATCGCCGACGCCGAGACCGCGCTTCGGGCCCTGTGGCTGTATCTGACACCTGACGGCCTGTGGCGCGACAAGCGGCTGCCGAACGGCGGCTTCGTCGACGAGGGGGCTCCCGCCTCCAGCTTCTACCACATCATCGGAGCCTTCGATCAGCTGGCGGCCCTGGGCAGACAGCCCGGGTTCGAGGGACTGTCAGCCCTAAACCAAGCCCAGCATTTATAGACAGAACAGCAAAGTTGCGCCGGGGGCGGCAGTAGAAAAAACGGTCCGACAAACATCACTTGGTATGGCCGCGCCGACCGTTTCTCGTACCTGCCAAAACACGACTATCATCCGATCGCAGATGCGAATTTAGCGATAGACACCTGAGCATAGGCTAAGACCAATCTGCAACACGTTCAAACTGTTGCATTCAGAACAAGGGAGACATTTAATATCGTTCGGCTTCACTAAAATCAAATGTCGACCTCGTTCACAGCCGTGCACAAGTGTAGATCATGAGCAGAGCCGAATTGTGCCGAGAGATATTTCCCAAGGAGAATAATCAGTGTATTCTGAACATTTCATCCAACGGTCGCTTGGCTGATATTGCAACTCGGCATTGATCGGGCGCAAAACCAACAGCTAACAGTAAGATGATCGACTCATTGACTGGAATATTGAGCTCGGCCTTAAATTTCAGGTCAGCCTTCGGGGATTTGCTCCAGTTCAAACAGCATGAGCTCAATCCTCGGCTGTGTAGCGCGAGGATGACTGACATGGAAAACAGCCCTCCATCAACCCAACGTTGGTTTCTTTCCGTACCCCAGAAGTTGGCTGTTCGCGTTGTAAGTACGAGAAGCAACGGAATATGCTCACCGAAACCACGCGCGCCCCCCTGAATTTGTAGAGCCGCCTGAATCTGCTCCGGCGCAGTCAGTATATGGACAAATCCCGATTGACGATTACAGACAGATGGTGCCTTCCGCGCTGCTTCGACAGCAAACTTTATATCTTCAAGATCGATCGGATCAGCCGTAAAGATCCTGACACTTGAGCGTGTGTTGAAAAAGTCAATACCGACACCAGAAACAGCACTTTTTACCTCTGACCGGTGAAGTGACTTCACCCCTCCCTCGGCTTCACTACCTACGGAGACCGCCATTATTTTTTGTATGTCGTCTTTCAGCGGGTAGTCGTACATTCCTCCGGTTTCGTTGAACGCAACATAGGCTCGGAGGACCGCTTGCGCTCTCGCGGTAACGTCGTCAGCACCATATCGGCTGATATAGTCTGAGGACCTCTCAATTAGCTGCTGAATGTGTATCTTCCCATAGCCCAGCCTGGGATTTGGCAGCGACAGTCCCTTCTCTATATTGTGCGTCATTGCAGTCAGGTAACCACGCAGATGCTCTTGGTGCTGAAAACCCCAAAGCGACGAAGAGTGGCGTATAAAATCATAGAAGTCGTAGGCTGAATAGCGGGCCTGGACAACAGTATTTTTTATGTTTTTTAGTATTCTTAGAACAAATCTATACATATTTTTGTCCATGGCGACCTATTCTATTGGGAAAATGCGAGGCATTGGAGACAAACGACGGGTTCTTTGTTGCAAATTTTGTCAGAACCTCGGCATCCCATTCCCACCACTTTAATGCCTCAAGATATTCTATCGTCTCGACGTCAAACCTCCTCTTGATAATCCGACCGGGGTTACCGACCACGACAGAATAGGGTGGGACATTTCGCGTGACGACAGCGCCCGCGCCTATCGCCGAGCCACGTCCAATCGAGGTAGCGGACGGCAGAATAATGGCGTTGTGTCCAACCCAGACATCGTCCTCGATTACACAATTTTTGATAGGTACATAGACTGCATCCACTCTTCCTAGTCGCCTATCGTAGAGATATGGAGAGAAGGAAAGCGACTCCATCGAATGATTTCTGTTTATTACCCTAGAAGAGTTCGAGAAACTGCAATACCTACCAATCGTAGTTCCGGGATATATTCTCCTCTCATCAAAGCAGCCATAAGAGTATAAGCCTACATCAATATTGTACTTTTCTCTGTAGACTTTTCTAATTTCTTTGCTGGTGTACTCATTGGGAGGCGCAATCCGCCACATCATCCTTCGGACGAGATCGAACATATTCATGTAGTTGCCCCATACTTCTATAAAGAACTTTCTGCCTATTTCGGCACGATCATCCCAATGATACCGACCAAGGCGTCCTCGTAGCGCTGCAACTTTCCATCGGCGACTTCGCGCGCCGCAGCGAGTTCGCTTCGCGCTTGATCAAGTTCAGCCAGCGTCTTTTCGATCATCTCCAGCCCGAGCGTATTGGTTGTGTTCCGGCCGTCGACGTAGCGCTGGTAGCCAATAGATTCGAACAGGCCGTTGAACTTGCGGCTATAGGCGATCGGCACCACCGGCACGCCCGACGAACAGGCAGCGATACAGGCGTGCATCCGGGCCCCGGTGAAAGCGTCCAGCCCGCTGATGAAGGACTTGGCCTCGACCGACGACCGGAACCGTGGGGCTAGCTTGGTTTTTGGAAATTCCGTGTGGATTAGGGCATTCACTGCAGCGTCATCGTCTTCGCTGCCCTCGGCCAACACGTGGGGAACGAGCCAAACCTCGATTTCGTCACGCGCCGTCAAACGCGCCAAAAGCTCGCGAATGAAGGACGGATAGTCGATGTTCATCTGGAATCGGTCGGCGGCCATATACATCAGTCCAGAGACGTTGACGCCCACGCCGATACGCGAACCCGCGATCCGCTCCGGGCGTGCGAAGGGCAGACGGAAGGCAACATCGATCACCTCGTCGATCCGGTCGGTGCGGCCGAGGTCGTGAAGCGCCTCCGTCGACAGATGATCCCTCGCGAAGGTGAAACGGGCATTACGGATTACACGGCGCGCCAACACCCGCGACCAGCTCTTGTTGAACGGGCCGATGGTCTGGGGCGACAGCACCAGGGGGCGACCACCGCGCATCGCCGCCAACTTCGTGGCGGATTGCACTAGGCAGCGTTTGACGCCGTAGATGTCGGTAAAGCTGTCGCCCTCAGAAATGTCGAAAATCACATCACAGCGAGCCAGCTCGTCGATAAAGGGCCCGCCCCCCAAGAGGATCTCCCGGAAGGCTGGTCCGGCACCCTGCCGAACGTCAGCGTCTTCAGGCTGGTTGCCCGGCGTGCCGAGCAGCACGAACTCGGGAATCACGCCTGCACGCTCACAAGCGACCCGCAAGATGGCCATATTGGCGCGTGTTAGGGCGTCCACACCCAGGTTGGCGTGGCCTAGAGTCTGCCACAGAAGGCCGATCGTAAGGGGACGCCTCATGGCTTTACCTCGGAAACGTTTTCATCTGGGGCTGGGGAGGCGAGGCCCAATCGGCCTCGCGCCACCAAGAGTCGTGCCACGGCGTAGGACGCAAGGGTAGCCAGAGCGCCGGCGCTCATAATCCACGGTGCCGATAGCAGACCATAGACCGGAGCTGCCAAGCCGAAGCCGGCCAAGACCACGATAAGGGCGGCGATCTGTCCGGCGACTCGGACCAGCGGCAGCCCCCGGGCGGACAGCGCGGCTCCGAGAGACGCGGCTGCGTAACGGATGGCGACAAACAGAGCAAAGCCGGCCCACAACGAGTTCACCGCTTCATATTCTGGACCAAGAAACAGGGATGTCAGCAAAGGCCCGCCAGCCGCAAATATCAGACCCAGAGCCAGCCCTGCTGTCGTAAACTCCAGCATCATTCGTTTCTCGACCGGACTTATCGCCAGAGAAGCCCCCGATACCTGGGCCAGGCGGGGAATGTGGATGGCAGTCAGGATGGCAGCGAGTGCGAGCGCCGCATGCACGAACCGCGACCCGGATTGATAGACGCCCGCCGCTTGAAGACCGAAGATCGCAGCCACGACCAGCCCGTCAATATGCCCCGTGAGGAATGCTAAGCCGCTGTCAGCAGCCCATCCCCAGGCATCGCGAATAGACATCCAGACTTGGCGAAGAGGCTGAGGACGCAACTTGTAGCCGGCGAAGAGCCGCTCAGCCCCAATAACAGCAGCGACACAGTAAAGGACTCGAGAGGCGATGAAAGCGATCGCCAACATTAATAGGCCACCGTGGGCCAGCGACACCCAGCCAACCACTAGGAGATGGACTGCCGACGTCCAGACCGTCAGCATAGCTTCGCCGGAATAACGACCGACCGCGCGATAGGCAGTGAGAGCTAGATCGCCGACCGCTCCAATCAGGATCGCAAGCCCCAAAAGCCCAGCCGCGACTCGCGTCGTCGCGTCTCCGGGAACGAACAGAAGTCCCCCTGCACCGACGACAGCAACGACCAAAGTCAGAATTAACTTAACGCTCAAGCTCGCGCTCAGTATCTCCGCCCCCCGGTCGCGCTCAGAACCGATGTCGCGCAGAGTCTTTGACGCAAACCCAAAATCGGCCACCATGGATGCAAGCGACGCGTAGGTGACGACGGTGGCCACCAAGCCGAAGGCAACGGGCCCGAGGCCGCGCGCCAAAAGCACGAAGACCAGTAACCCCGCCCCCATGCGGATCAAGACCGAAGCCGTCATGAAGATGCGGTCACTCATGCGTTAGGTCCCCACTCCGCCTCCAGCGGGCGAGTCGGTGTTTGAGAATGTGCGCTCCAACTACGCGCCTCACGAAACGGGCCGCCGCATTCTCATCGGGCGGGCAGACCGCCGGATGATCGCCGAAGAGTTCCCAGTCGGAATCGAGCGGGGTCGCAACTTCATCCCTGCGAGGAGGCCGCCGAAGAGATAGATGAACGCGAACGCCGCCGGGATGGAGTTACTTTTCTGGCAAACCAGGACTAGAATAATGATGGCGCAGGTCACAGACCCGATCTGAGAAACCCAGGAACGTTGATCGACGATCAATGTCAGGCCTCGCAAGAGGCAAGTGCCTACAAAGACGCCTAGGACGACGAGCCCAACGATGCCGTTGTTGACCAGAAGGGACAGGTAGGAGTCATCAACGGTGACAACCCCTCGCTTTATGCCCGCGTAAGAAAGATCCGACCCCCAACCCCAACCCAAAAAAGGTCGTTCAGAAATATACGGCGCAGCGCGCTGCCACATAACATCACGAAGACTGGAACTGTACTGCTCAAGGCCTGTACGCCCCAGCACAACGTTGATCGCCTCGGGCAGAACGAGAACTAGGAAAAGCGTCAGCCCTAACGTGCCAAAGATGGCTGCCCGCCCCCGCCCGCCACGGACTGCGGCAACCTGCCGAAACATGAAATATGATCCCAATCCGGCAATCAGGCCTACGACGAATGTTCGGGAGAAGGTGAAGTAGCCCGCGAGCAAGGCTAGAACCACAAACCCGATTGAAAATAGCTTGCCCCAACCCCTCGACTGTGCCGCCTGCATCAACCCCAGGGGCACGGCAACGCTTGCAGCGATGGATAGGATGATAGGGTGGTCGAAAAAGGCACCAGACCGGAAAGTGCCCCCACGGATTTTGTCCGATATCATCGCTGTAATGACGTCGTTCATCGCGATTGGCAGCGTTTGGGTCACCACGGCCAAAATCGTCTTGCGGGCGCTCTGCTCCCACAGGGCGACTAGAAAGCTAACAAGCAAGGTGAAAATTATCACCTTGAATAGATTTGATATCGTTTTCTCGTCATCAGATACTATCGTGCCGACTAAAAACATCAACTTGACCCCTATTATCTGACGAATATACCCTTCTGGACTAGCTTCCGGACCTCCAAATATAAATGACAAAAACTCGAGCATAATCAGTCCTGTAAATGACAATACTATCGCCATTTGCTGGGCTGAAAATACCGTATAGTGTCGTCTGATTACACGAAAAATGAGGCATGGCACGAATAGCAGCGCGAGAGCCACCTGGGCGGCGATGTAGATGTTCGCGCCCACTCCGGGCAGTACAACGAACTTAGGCCAGAGCACGAAAAGGCACACGCTCACCAGCGCCAGGATCTTGAGGAAACCGGGAAGTACACTGAAATGGACGATAGGTGCCGGCGGCTCGATATTCTGAGAGTGAGCGAAGGCCATGGTTCGAGTGGTCCAGAAAAGTGGGAGATGTCCCACTGTCAAGTTTATACGGGCAGCGGGAAGGTCTGAAGCGATAACTGTAATTGAACCGAGGTGATCGATCCTGAACATATGACTGCGCTCAAAGAGACCGATTCCCTCCTGAGCCCCTTGTACTTGTTCAGCGACAAGTGACAGCGACCCATATGTTTTTCAGTTCGCACCGGCCGCTTTGCGAACTTTCGGTCGCTACCATGCGTGAGGGCTCCCATTACGCAAGTTCCTCACGTGTGCGTCCCTGTCTGCCAGAAACTTCTGTTCATGCTGAATTGCAGCCTGAGCCAAACAGGCATCTCCCGGTGGAACTTCCCAGCCTTGTAGCCAAGGAATTTGATCCCGGTTCTCACCAAAGCCTCAAAAATCCGAAGCGGACTGCGCTTTCCAAGGTAGGTCAACTCGGATCTGACGAACTTCAAACCTTCTCCAGACGTTCCATTAGTCAAAATCCGCATCTGATCTGAAGTCTTATGAAGGACGCCCACGTCAAAGTAACGTCTGAATTCATCAACCATACTGTAAGTGTGCGAATGGAAAACTTTGGAACTTGACACATAGGCCTTCGTCCACCCCGCCTCCATCAGCTTTGTAGCTGTGACCGCATCCTCTCCAAAGATACATCCGCTCGGAAATCCTCCAACCTCGCGTAGGGCGGAAAGCCGGTATGCGGCGAAGGAGTTGGAGCAGAACGTCGCCCGAACGCCCCTCGTCTTCAGGCTCGCGGCGTCATCGATATGGTCCACGCCCGGATAGTTGAAGATGCGCGCATGGCTCTCGATCAGCCCCGCGCCGTCACGTGGAAGTTGGCGTCCATAAGCAACTGCGACCCGGAGGTCGTCGAAGGCCGATAGGAGGCGTTCGACCGTTGTCTCGTCGCTCGGCAGCGCATCCTGGGTCATTAGGACCACAAGCCCTTCATGAGGCAAGAGGCTGATCGCAGCCTGGCGCGTTCCACCATGATCAAAGTCCGCGCGGGCGACATTGTAGACCTCCGCGCCAAACTCGCGAAATCGCTGCGGGGTATCGTCATTGCTGCTTGAGTCCATAACGATGAACCTCTCAGGCTGCACTGATTGGCGAACCAGAATCGGCAACAACTTTTCCAGATACGGGCCCGCATTCAGCGTCGGAACGACGATGTAGAAGGGCGGGAGGAGGTCTTTGCTCATGAGACTTCTTCTAGACATACGTTGACCACGGCGCTGAGTTCATGGGCTGTCTGGGGCCAGAAGGCTTACGCACATGTCGGCGAAAGCTTCCGTGCCATCCGCAATGTGAAGGAGGCCCGAGGGTTCTATTCCTTCTGCACCTATCGAAGTCGAAACCGTGGGTATTCCAGAAGCCAGAAACTCGAGCGTCTTGATCTTGATGCCCGCGCCATAAAACAACGGAACTACCCCGATCGCGCAACTCCGGAAAACCTCCCCAGGGGATTCCAGGAAGCCCGTCCAAGAGACGCCCTCGCGCACGAGGGATGACCACGCCGGCGGATCGGCACCTGCCAGAATGAGATGCGCGCGCGGAATCGATACCCGAACCCGCGGCAGGACTTCATCGATCAGGAAACGCGCCGCCAGCTGATTCTCAGCTCGGCCGAAATTAGCCCAGAAGAGCATGGTACCCTGGACGACAGTGTCCGGCGATCGTCCTTCAATGGTGTAGAAGTCGGCGGGTGCTTCCACTCGCACGGGGCGCACCCTGCCGGTTCTTGCCACCGCATCTGCGTCGCGGGACGTCAGCGCTGAAATGGCCTCAAACTCAGAGAACACGCGTTTTTCCCAACGTCGCGCCCTGAGCCATTCCATTTGACCGATTATCGCCCGCAAGCCGCGGCCCCGACGCTGACGGTCGTAGAGCTCGGTCACCACATCGTGCACGCGTAGTAGCGCCGCCCCACGTAGCTCCGACGGCAGAGCGTCGGCGGATTGGGTGAACTCGAGCCGGATTTCTTCATAGACATGCTGACCAGCGAGCCGCCGCATCGTAGGCGCGGAAATCCTTTTGCGAACGGCCGCACCTGACGGAAGCAGGGGATGAGCCGCCGCCGCTGCTAGGCGGGCCGATAATGTGATGTTGTGGATATGAGCCGTGATATTTGGCAAGTTAGGGAGCTTTGCTCTCCACGCCCTCTCGGCGGGATTGAGAAAAGCTACAACGTCCACGTGCTCGCGCCGGGCAGCCATTTTCTCAAGCGCTCTGGCCGCCAGCTTGTTGCCTGCCGCTGGGATATCCGCCGACGGAAAATAGGCCGAGATGAAGAGTCCTCTTCCGTCGCTCATTTGGCCCTCCGCTTGCCGGATCTGGTCAAGCCACTCACCGCTCCACGCAAAAGGGCGGCGCAGAGCTCTGTCTTTCCAGCCAAGGCCATCCGCACAAAGTTATAGACCAACCTGAACAGGACAATAGCCATTAACGCTGAATGATAGTTCCAATAAAATATAATTATACCTCGGGTCATGTAATAAACAGAAGTCGCGCTCGTCCATTGAGTTGTTGAGGTTCCAATTGAGCCCCCCTCCTTGTGGTAGACAATGGATCGTGGAGCCCAAGACATATTAAAGCGACACGAAGAACGCTCTGACCAGTCCATCTCTTCGAAGTACAGAAAGTACTCTTCGTTCATTGGTCCTATCGACTCGTAAAAAGCGCGGGACAAGATCATGCTCGCACCGATCACGTAAGTGATGCGAGCCTGGACATCTTCCCTGTCAGGTAGCTGAGCGGGATCAGAACCATTGTACAGCTGGCGGCCCCTTGCGAACAGCAGGTCATAGGCCACCCCCAATCCCTGAAGCCGGGTCGGGCAGTGGTAGTAGACTAGTGTCGACCCAACCATTCCGAGGCCCGGATCTCTTCTGATTTCATCCAGAAGCGCCTGACCCGCGCCGGGCAATGCTACTGTGTCCGGATTGAGCAGCCAGCCATACTGGCATCGCGGGTCATTGAAGGCGTAGCCGAGGGCGACATTGTTCGCGGCTGCAAAGCCTCGATTTGATTCGGCCTGAATGACGATGATCTGACCATTCCTGTGAGGCGGCCAAAAGAGATCACCTTCAGCCATAAAGACCAGCGTCGGGTCAGCCCTTCTGCTACTCGGAATCTGGCCCCATATGCGTGCACTTCCGTGGTGGTCGGATGGCCTGTCGCCTGACCAAAGCCGAAGACTCTCGAGTGAGTTGTCGGTCGACTTGTTGTCGACGACGATGATCCGCCAGTTTTCGTCTGGCGATCTCAGAAGCGCTTCAAGACACTCAATCAGATCTGCCGCGCCGTTGTGGTTGACAATCACAATAGCGGCAATCCCTCCGCCGCCGTCATCATGCTGCCCGTCTGCCTTAGGTATCGACATGATATCCCCCGTTATCTGGGCCGCAGCACGACCAAATGGATCGGGGCCGACTCGGCTGCCGAACGCTGCAACCCTGTCCATGAAGAAGGGGCGATCCATGGGGGCCGACAGTGCGGATAGAATTCAACGCGGGCCGGCGCTCCAGGTGCTCGGTAAGGCGATCTTCGGGTGCAACGTAGTGCACGCGAATGCTTGAACTGCTTTAGCGCATGACCGACGCGGCCGCGCCCGCGCGGCTGCCGATCAACAAGACGGGCGCTGCCCCATTTGCCGATTCCGGCCCGTCTCAAGTCACCCGCCGCGGCGGATCCCAATCTCATTATTTTGACCGGACCAATGGCCACATTACACGAACGTGCGATCGCTTGCCGCCGCCCAGCGGTCGATCGCGGCAGAGAATGCACCCTCGGAGAGATAGCCCCGATCCGCGGCCCATTGGGGGTAGACGTAGGTCGAACGCAGCAGTTTGGTCACCCGGTCCGGGTGGATACCGCCGACGCCGTTTAGCGCTGCCAATGACTTGGCAACCGCCAGAGCACAGGGTTTGGGAATGTCGATCAACATGGCCCGGGGGAAATACCGATCCCTGAGCGTTGTGACGATCCGCTCTAGAGTCGGACACTCGGGATAAGCGCCGTTCAGAAGAACGTTCGGCCCCCCTTCCGCCTCTGCCGAGTGGAGGAGATCGATCAGATCATCGACATAGATGCAGGACTTGATGGTGTCGCGGCGCCCCGGGAAGACGAACATTCCCCTCTTCAAAAGCGATGCCATCCGGGCGAAATTTCCCCCCTCACCTTGACCGAAGACCACGGCTGGACGAACCGTGACGAGCGACCGGCCTTGGGAGGCTGACTGCCATTCCTGATGGATTTTCTCTGCCATCAGCTTGGACTTGCCATAGGCCGAATCAGGCCGGAGGACGCTAGCCTCGCTCTTCTTTTCCTCCGACGGCCCATAGGTGGAGATCGAACTGATGAAGGTGATCGCTGGCACTTCCAGACGTTTGGCCAGCCGGGTGATCTCGAGCGCGCCACTGACATTGGTGTCGTAGTATTCGTGGTCCGGATGGCCCGGGGTCGTATGTACGGCGGCTAGGTTGTAGATCCTGTCGAAGCCAGAAAACCGGAGGCTGTCCGAATCCCGGACGTCGGCTGTCACATAGTCAACTCCGGGCAGTCGCTCCCGTGGCAGCTTAATGTCTAAGCTGGTGATGTGCGCGCCGGCTGCATGCAAGCGCCGGATGAGATGGGTTCCGATAAAACCGGATCCACCTGTAACTAGAACACGCAACTGTCTCATGGTCGGGCCTGCTGGCTCGCGCCGAGTACAACCGTACGCAGGTAGCGGCCGTAGTCGCTCTTGCCGAGGGCCGTGACGATCGACTCCATCTGGGCGCGGTCGATGAAGCCCTGGTCGAAGGCGATCTCTTCGGGGCAAGCGATCTTGAACCCCTGGCGCTTTTCCAGGGTGCGCACGAACTCGGCGGCTTCCAGCAGGCTGTCGGGCGTGCCGGTGTCCAGCCAGGCGAAGCCGCGGCCCATGATCTCGACCGACAGCTGGCCGCGGTTCAGGTATTCGCGGTTGACGTCGGTGATCTCAAGCTCTCCGCGCGCCGAGGGCTTCAGGTTGGCGGCGATGTCCACCACCTGTTCGTCATAGAAATACAGGCCCGTGACCGCCCAGGGCGACTTGGGGACCGGCGGCTTCTCCTCGATCGACAGGGCGCGCATGTCGGCGTCGAACTCGACCACGCCGTACCGTTCCGGATCGTTGACGTGATAGGCGAAGACCGTCGCGCCATCGGGCCGGGCCATCGCGCTCTTGAACAGGTCGATGATGCCGTGGCCGTAGAAGATGTTGTCGCCCAGGATCAGCGACGACGGCCCGCCAGCCACGAAATCCGCGCCGATGATGTAGGCCTGGGCCAGGCCGTCGGGGCTGGGCTGGACCGCGTACTGGATGTCCATGCCCCACTTCGACCCGTCGCCCAGCAGCGCCTGGAAGCTGGGCACGTCGCGCGGGGTGGAGATGATCAACACCTCGCGGATGCCGGCCAGCATCAGGGTCGACAGCGGATAGTAGATCATCGGCTTGTCGTAGATCGGCATCAGCTGCTTGGACGTGACGAGCGTCATGGGGTGCAGCCGCGTGCCGGACCCACCGGCCAGGATGATGCCCTTCATGGGTCGCTCAGCCATTGGCCACGCCCAGCCGCTCGGTCTTGTAGCGGCCGTCCAGGATGGCCTGCCACCAGTCGCGGTTGTTCAGATACCAGTCGACGGTTTGCTCGATACCCGCCTCGAAGGTGACCGAGGGCTCCCAGCCCAGTTCGTCGCGGATCTTGGTCGCATCGATGGCATAGCGGGCGTCGTGGCCCGGGCGGTCGGTGACGAAGGTGATCTGGTCGGCGTAAGGCGCTCCGTCGGGGCGCGGGCGCTTCTTGTCCAGGCTGGCGCAGATGGCGCGAACGACGTCGATGTTCCTGCGCTCCGCATTGCCGCCGACGGCGTAGGTCTGGCCCGGGCGGCCCTTTTCGAACACGGCCTGGAGCGCGCGGGCGTGGTCGTCGACGAACAGCCAGTCCCTCACGTTCGACCCGTCGCCATAGACCGGCAGGG
>JAESFP010000215.1_pt1 | contig 12710 bp, 10 predicted proteins | sample 9266181 | NCBI WGS metagenome assembly JAESFP01 (sample SAMN14502547, study PRJNA617102) | algae metagenome | isolation source: Pegethrix bostrychoides GSE-TBD4-15B and co-occurring heterotrophs from... | place: USA: Grand Staircase-escalante National Monument, Utah | collected 2006-08-15
GTGTTGCGGAGGCGTGCCCTATAATCGACACAGCCCTACCTGCTGGGTTAAACAGCCGGTTGGGTTAGCTGGCTAGTTGTGCTGATTACACTTCTAGTCAGCGACCTCGCCTCGAATCTCTGCCTCACTGGCTGAGTTACGCTGCAACCAGTTGCAGAATCATAAACTGAAATTTGTCTCTGTGCAAGTAGGGATGAGCGGTTTTTGACATTCGTTGAGCTTGGGCAAGTCGAGCAGACCATCAGAGCCAATGCTGAAATAATGCTAACTGGTTGCGGTGGATATACGGAGCTTCGCTGTCCATCTGCCTAAATTGGGACTAATTTACGGATAGCTTGCTGTCCATCTGCCTCTGTGGGATAGATAGGCAGCGAGGTATCTGTCCATCTAGCTGGCTCTGGGTAGATGGACGGAGACTGTCTGTCCAATAAATTGTTAGCATTCCACGCGCTGACGCACCTTCAAGGTGAAAGAAATTAGATTTGTTAGGTGAGTATTTATGCTTATTGAAAATCTAATTTCTTAGGAGGCTGCTAAATCTGAGTCAGGATGTAATCTTCGGTTTCAGGTTGTGTTGCACAAAGTTTCATCAAACAGCCAAAATTGAGTAGAAGATTTTGAGGGCACGGGGGCTAGATGGCAATCAGTCAGAGAGATATCAAGCTTCTGTGGGGCAGAGCCGCAAGTAGATGTGCTTTCCCAGATTGCAGACTCCAGCTTACCCAGGATAGTGAAGCTACTGAGAGCAGTTTTCCAATTGGTGAGCAAGCACATATCGTAGCGAAGGAGCAAAACGGTCCTCGCGGCGATAGCCCACTTACATCTGATGAAAGAGATTCTTATGCTAATTTGATTTTACTTTGCCCTACTCATCACACAATCATTGATAGAAACCCCGAAGATTTTCCAATCGAGAAACTACACTCTCTCAAAACTGACCATGAGCTTTGGGTTCAGCAAACATTGTCCCAAACCTGGAATTTAAACCAGCAAGCCAGGGATTTGATTTATACAAGTCTAATTGACTCAGCAGTGGAATACTGCCACCTATCTGAGTGGAAGCAATGGACGTTTAGATCTCTAGAGCCTATTCCAAGATGGTCTTATAACTTGCCTCAAGACTTTCTCTCCTTTCGACGAAAGGTGTTTAGTACTGATTTTCCCGGTACGCTAACAGAATTAGAGAAAGCAGTGAGAACCCTAAGCATTCTACTTCACAAGGCTGCCAGAGTTTTTCAGAAGCATTGCCAAATTAAGGAAGATAGCAATGGCAATCTATATTACGAAGGCGTTCGGTTTTACAAAATTCCAGAGTGGGATGCAGAAAAATACAACAGATTGAGCGAAGAATTTAATATATGGGTTGAAGAGTGTCATCAGCTTGTTATTGATGCAACAAAGGCAGCAAATTGGTTTAGAGAAGTTGTTCGGAGAGATATTAATCCAATGTTCTTTGCTGCTGATGGGAAATTTGTTGCAACATATCCTTGGTCAGGAGATATGGGTCTTTCTCACCAATATCTGTTGCCAGAATATACCCAAGATGAGAAGAGCAGCCTTCCTGATTCTTTACCAGAAGATGAATAGTTCTGTCATCTGGTATGCAGTTGCCGCACCCTAACGACCCTATTGCACATCGACCGCTGAGAGGTTATCTGTAAGTATTCGAGGTTGTCTGAGTCCGGTGATTGCGGACGTTAGACCACACAACACCCCATTGGAACGTAGTTGAAAAGCTATCGGTGAGTCGAAATGCTAAGTAGCTTCAGTCCTGAGTATGAATACAGGTCAGAAACTCATGCACCATTTTCAAATCCTGCCACTGGGTTATGATGAAGTTACTGACTACGCATGAGTGAAGACAACTATAGGAAAATCTGTTGCTGTCTAAATATTTGTGCCGATTATGCGCCCGAACGTTGACCCTCAGAAGATTGGACGATTGATGCAAGTCTTGGGTAGAGAAGCTCAGGGTGCAGGCAGCATTTATTTTACGGGTGGTGCTAGCGCCTTACTAATTGGATGGCGGAGTTCCACGGTTGATATTGATATTCGTCTAGATCCTGAACCTCCTGGCATCTTTCAGGCAATTGCCAAAATCAAACAAGAATTGAACATCAATATCGAACTCGCTTCCCCACAGGATTTCTTACCCCCACTTCCAGGCTGGCGTGACAGGAGCATCTTCATTGGCAAATATGGTCAAATCTCGTTTTATCATTATGACTTCACAGCCCAAGCGCTCTCTAAGCTATCCAGGAGTTTTGACCGTGATATCAAAGATGTGGAAGCTATGTATACACAGAAACTATTTTCCTTAGAACAACTGCGGGATAGCCTTGAAGCCATTGCACCCGAATTGATCCGATTCCCCTCTCTTAATCCTGGTTTGCTGAGGGTCAGAGTTGAAAAATTCATTGAAGATTGTGAGAGCAACTCAGAAGAAGGGCAGTCATGAATTTGAGTGAGTTGCCAGGAGCAGAGCTAATTCTACCTGGACTGGATGATCTTTATAATGGCAACATAAATACAGTTGGAGCATTGCTCGTTACAATCGCAGCAACGCGCCTAGCTGAAGCGGGCTTAGATTTCCCCCAAGATCATCTAGCCATAGAGCCAGAGCTCACTCTGTACGCCAATCTTCAAGATGAACGGGATGATCCCTACCTCTACTACAATGCGTTGCTAAGTCGCCTGAATAGCTTTTGCAATGCACTTGAACTTCGTGATCAATACAAGCTATCTCAGTGAGCGACTGAAGCTTCTGTCAATTCTAGGTTTTGGGAAGTATCAAGTCTGCAAAATAAATGGTGTCAAAGTCCTGGTTGCAGCAGTCCCGATCGCTGCAGCATTGTGCGACTCCACTGCTCTGCTGTAGCTGCAATCTCCGAGCGCTTAGAGTCATCCTGCCAGAAGACTTGTTGCGGAATAGCCTAACGACGCTATTCGTGGAGTTGAAATCTGGAGTTTTTGGCTTTTAAGACCCTGCTAATAGTGTAGATTCTTTATTCCGCAACAGGTCTAGAGATCAAGCCAATGTAACTTCCGTCTGCCTCGCTATGGGCTGGTCACCAATGGGACAGATTTTGTCTTCTTGAAGCTAATAGTCCAGGCAATTCCCTACTATGCCCGTTCACGGCAATTTATCCTGGGGCAAGACCGTGATTTGGAGCGGGTCTTGCAAATTCTTAAGCATCTGGCGTCAGTGGTTGGGCAAACAGGGCGTTGATTTTTAGAGGGCTGGCGGGATACCCAATTGGGCGAACCAGCGTCCGCCCTCTGAAGGTTGGTTTACCGCACGAGTACGCTCATGTATTTGCCGGGGGAAATCGGTACGGGCAGCAAGGGCGAGAACTGGCTGCTGAAATTTGTCTCTGTGCAAGTAGGGATAAGCGGTTTTTAACATTCGTTGGGCTTAGGCAAGTCAAGCAGACAATCAGAGCCAACGCTGAAATAATGCTAACTGGTCGAGGTGGATATACGGAGCTTCGCTGTCCATCGGCCTAAATTGGGACTAATATACGGATAGCTCCGTCCATCTGCCTAATAATTGTTATGCCGCTCAGCTCTTCGGTAAGGCGGTACTTAAACTCAATTCCTCGAATCTATAGCTATTAAAGCTGATCGAGCATTCGTTTCAAATCCTCCAGTTCCACATCAACTGCTGCATGGCTAAGAAGAGTATTCGAGGATTTAGTATCGGAAAGCTGGGACTGCAATTGCTGGGCAGATCCCAGTAACTGCGCTTTCATAGCTGCCAGTTCTTCATCAACGTTCCCCGACTCTAGCATGGCAAACTGACTCTCTAAATCGGTTCCAGCAAGTTCTGCTGCTGCCTGCGAGCGTGCTTCCATTTGCAGCACTTTCTCTTCCATGCGTTCAAATGCTGTCATTGCACTGCTAGCACCTAGATTGCCTACTGTTTTTTGCAGTTGCCCATTCACCTCAGCAGCCGCAAGCTGCGCCTTCAGCCTAGTTTTCATATTTTTTGCTTCAGAGATTTTGGCTTCTAGAAGAGTTAGATTTTGTTTAAGGTTTTTAGCTGAAGCTGGTTCTTGATTGAGCTGAACTTCAAGACTACTGAGAATTTTAGTGTGCATCTTTTTCCGGATCAGAGCTTCTCTTGCCAGATACTCATCTCCTTTTTGCAAGGCGAGTTGTGCCCGCCGTTTCCATTTATTGACTTCCGTTTGTGCCTGTTCATACTGCTGTTGAAGTTGCTTTTGGCTAGCAATTATATTGATGACTGCTTGACTTGCGTTCTGCGAGTCTGCTTCCATCTGCTCGATCGCCCTATCCAAAAGCTTTTCTGGATCAATGCCTTGCTGAAACAATCGATTCAAGCCAACTAAACCCAACCCAGCCACGGCTCCACCTGCTGCCATTGAAGCCATACCAACCCCAACTGCACTTCCACCGATGGCTATACCAACTCCTCCAATCGCCGCTGAAGTTGCTGCACCTGCTGCTGCTCCGATCGCCGCCGCACTTGTAGAGGAAGCATCATCTTCAATGAGCGCTCGCAATGCTTCGTAAAGGGCAGCACCTGTTAACGCACCAATGGCAGCGAGTGGAACGGCACCAAGGCTGTAACCTGTCCCACCTGCTAATATTCCAACCTTGCCAATAGAAGCACCTGCAACTGCTCCTCTAACAACTAGGGCTGTTCCTTCGCTCAGGTGATTTTTCTCATGAGTAACGTCATCGGAGTTCAGCTCAGCTCGAACGATGCGACTTACGCGATTGAAAAACTGCCCCATAAGACTCTACTCCTGCCTCTGTTAGCAACACACAACACCTCAAGCCTAAGCGCAACTAACTTTGAATAGTCGGTGAAGGTTTCGCAAATTTATCTCATCTTCAAAAAGCTCTTATCAATTTGAAGCCCTAGACAGCACAAAGAATCATAGTGATCTAATCGCGAGGGTGATCAACATTTTCAGGTAGAATCAATCGAGCCACTTGCAGGAGCACCGCCCGTATGGACAGCAGCATAGAGAGTAACTCAGCGCAAAATTCAGCTAGCTTTGCCAAACTCACCCGATTTCTGGCGCAGCTTGACGCAGAGCAGATTTACCACACGCTGTCGCATCATCGTGAAGAGAGCGTTATGGTGAATATTGCAGTGCCAGGTCAGCGATGGGAAGTAGAATTTTTTGTAGATGGTTCAGTGGAAGTAGAGAGATTTACTAGCGCAGGTGAGATGAGCGGAGAAGAAGCGCTGGCAGAGCTATTTGAAAAATATGGCAGTGCAGTAGAAACCGTGGAGTGATGGTTCATCCCCAATTCCGACCACCAGAAAAGCGCCGCGCTTGAAGCAATAGACGCTATCCTGAGATATTGGTAGCGTTCATTTAACGGCTAGCAAAGGAAAGCTCGTGATTGATCTTAGACAGCTCCGGGAAAATCCAGACCAGTTTTTGGCTCGCCTAAATCTGCGCGGCGATTACAGTGCCCCGATTCGGGAAATCTTGGCGCTTGACCAGCAGCAGCGGCAGATAGAGGTGGAGCGCTCCCAGCTTCAGGCGCGCAGCAATGAGATTGGCAAGCAGGTAGGGCAGAAGATTAAGTCAGCAGCCAAAGACGACCCGGAAGTGCAGGCGCTCAGGGATCAGGGCAATCAGATTAAGGCACAGCTGGGCGAGCTAGAGCCGCAGGAAAAGGCGATCAAAGCCCAGCTTGAAGCCCTAGCCTTAACGATTCCGAATCTGCCTGATCCGGCCACGCCCGTCGGCAAAAGCGAAGAAGAAAACGTCGAGATCAAGCGTTGGGGCGACGAGTATCTACCCGCCCAAGCCGAGCTGCCGCACTGGGAGATTGGCGAACGGCTGGGCATCCTCAACTTTGAGCGCTCGGTGAAGATTGCCCAGAGTCGATTTGTGACGCTAATCGGAGCCGGAGCCGCGCTGGAACGCGCCCTGATTCAGTTCATGCTCGACCGTCAAACTGCCGCAGGCTACACCGAGATCAGCCCGCCGTTTTTGGTAAATACAGCCTCGCTGACGGCATCGGGTCAGCTGCCCAAGTTTGCCGAAGAGAGCTTTAAGTGCGATAAGGACGATCTCTGGCTGCTGCCAACTGCCGAAGTCGCGATCAACAGCCTGCACCGCGACGAAATTTTGGAAGCCGAAAGCCTGCCGCTACACTACTGCGCCTACACGCCCTGCTTCCGCCGCGAGGCTGGCAGCTACGGTCGGGATACGCGCGGCCTAATTCGGCTGCATCAGTTTGACAAAGTTGAGATGTTCAAGTTTGTGCATCCCGATACGTCTGGGCCGGAGCATGAAAGCCTCTTGCAGAATGCCGAGGCTATCTTGCAGGCGCTGCGTTTGCCGTACCGGGTCATCACGCTCTGCACGGGCGATCTGGGCTTTTCGGCAGTGAAAACCTACGATTTGGAAGTCTGGATGCCTTCGCAGGGCAAATACCGCGAGATTTCGAGCTGCTCTAACTGTGGTGATTTTCAGTCGCGGCGGGGCAACGTCCGCTTTAAGGAAGCTGGCAAAAAAGGCACGCAGTTTCTGCATACGCTGAATGGCTCTGGGCTGGCAGTGGGGCGAACCATGGCGGCTATTCTGGAAAACTATCAGCAGCCTGACGGCATGGTGAAACTCCCTAAGGCGCTACAGCCTTATCTGAACCGCGAGATGCTTTAGCCCAGCGATTTCGGCTATGGATCAAACAAAAGCAACGGATCAAACAAAAGCAAATAGGTCGCGTTGGGCATGAGGCGACGCGGCCTGCTCAGATGCGGCTGGGCAAGCTTAGCCCGCAAAGCCCTGGTGATGGTTAAGCCCCTGTTATTTTCTAAACCATTTGCTAAAAAACTAGAGCATCACATCGGTGCGATCTGGCACTTTGTTCACCGCTACAACTCGTCCTCACATCTTTAGGACTACCGACCTTCGTTCTCTGACTGAAACCTGTCAGGCAGGTGTTCTGGTTCTTCACAAGTTCCTCACAACTTCGGCGTAAAACTAATTACATTAGATCGTGAAGTTTGATCATCTGCTGAACAAAAAAAAGTTTCGGGAGAATTGTAAGATGCAGAATAAATATACGAGAATTCTAGTTGCGATTGATGGTTCAGAGATGAGTGAGCAAGTTTTAGAACATGCTATTTCTCTAGCTCCGGCTGCCGAAACCCGTCTGATGCTAGTTCATGTTTCACCGCAAGTTGAACAAAGCTGTGAGGACGCTTTGAACTCCGCTCGCTCGTTGAGCCAGCATCATGTTGACGTGATGCGTTCCTACTGGAATAAAGTTAAGGCAGCCGGATCGGTGGCTGATTTCCGAATTCCCTGTGGCCATCCAGGAGCGGAAATTTGTGAGTTGGCTCTACGCTGGGGGGCTGAACTGATTTTGATGGGGCATCGGAGCAGCTGTCCCGACGTAGAATTTGACAGCATGAGTCGCTATGTTCTAGATCATGCCCCTTGCCCCCTGCTGATTTTGCCTCAATCTATACATTCGTCCGCTATTCAGTCCAATCCTATTCAGTCCAATCCTATTCAGTCGAATCAGTTTGCAAGCCTGCGGTAAGCTATTGCAAGTACGGCTTTAGCAACGCCGAAGCCATGCCGAACTCTATCAAGACATATACTATCCATTCAGGTGAACTCACTTGAATGGATTTTCAAATAGGTTTTTGAATCGGTTCAATCAGAGAGGTTTTGTAACTCTAGAATTGGCAACTCTAGAAGCTGATCTGTGCAAGCTCGTATATTTTTTGTCCCGCTGTATCTTTTCTAATTATTACAGATATATTACGCAAATATATGATTGCAGCATATTGTTAGCATTTACAATTCTCAACTGATTTTGTTGAGCTTCTGGCCATCAACGAGCCTTCCTGTGGCTATGCTATTATCTATGTCTGTTCAGTCTTTAGCGGTCTTTGCGGTTGTCGACCCATGTCCTGATGCCCTGAAAACTCGTCCTCCATGAAAATATTAGTGATCGAGGATGACGAACTGGTTGCCCGCGCGCTCAAAATTATCCTCACCAGCCAGAATTACGCGGTTGAGGTAGTCCCCAACGGTCAGTTGGGTTGGGATCTAATTGAGACATTTGACTACGACTTGATCCTGCTAGACGTGATGATGCCCCAGCTAGACGGCATTAGCCTCTGTCGTCAAATCCGCTCTAAGGGTTTTCAAATGCCAATTCTGCTGCTGACCAGACGAGACAGTAGCCACGATAAAGCGATTGGTCTAGATGCAGGCGCTGACGACTACGTGGTGAAGCCGTTTGACCCGGAAGAATTGGTGGCTAGGGTGCGGGCACTGCTGCGTCGGGGTGGTGCAGTTGCCCAGCCTGTGCTGGAGTGGGGCGATTTGCGGCTTGACCCTAGCAGCTGTGAAGTCACCTGTGGCAGTACGCCCCTGTCCCTCACGCCCAAAGAATATGCGCTGCTGGAGCTGTTTTTGCGAAACAGTCGGCGCGTGTTTAGCTGCGGCATGATTCTGGAACATCTCTGGGCTTATGAAGAGATGCCAGGAGAGGATGCCGTCAGGACGCATATCAAAGGGCTGCGCCAAAAGCTCAAAGCGGTTGGGCTGCCGAGCGATTTAGTTGAGACAGTCTATGGAATTGGCTATCGATTAAAGCCCGATACTGCCGATCATCAGCTATCTGCTCAGGTATCTTTTCAGAGTCATCCGCCGGTGTCGCCGCAGACTTTAGCCAGCATCAATCATATCTGGCAGCGATTTCAACCGCGTGTCAGTCAACAGGTGGAGATTCTAGAGCGAGCGGTTAGCGCCTTGGAGCAGTCCGTCCTGGAGCAGGATTTACAGCAACAGGCGCGACAGGAAGCCCATACGCTGGCCGGATCGCTGGGTCTATTTGGCTTGCCAGAGGGATCGCAGCTGGCTCACTGCATCGAGCAGCAGTTGCAGGCTGAGCAGCCTTTGGCAGAAGCCACCGCCCTGCGAGGATGGGTCAAGTCGCTGCGGCAGGAGATTGAACGGTCGCGTGCTGACTTCGAAACTCAGGCTGCGCTAGCTGAAGACGAGCGGCAGCTGTTAATTATCAATGGTGATGCCCAGATCACGCAACGCCTAACGAGCGAAACCGCGATTTGGGGACTGCGAGCCACAGTCGCTGCCAACATCACCAGAGCCAGAGACAAAATTCTCCTAGAGCTGCCAGATATCGTGATTTTAGATCCGGCAATTGCGCCGACGCTGGAGGCCAGTCTGTCCTTGCTGAGCGAACTGCGTCAGCAGGTTCCCCCGGTTCCCGTGATTATCTGGACTGAGCAGTGTGACTTGAGCGAACGCTTGCAGATTACCCGTCTAGGTGGGCGCATCTTCATCCCCCAATCGGCTCCTCCGGCGCAGGTTTTGGAGGCTGTCCACCAAGAATTGCATCGGGCTGATCGGGAGAAAGCGGGAGTGATGGTGGTCGATGACGATCCGCAGCTGCTGGCTGTTGTGCGAGCGCTGCTCACCCCTTGGGGATTTAAGGTGACCACGCTGGCGGAGCCGCAGCAGTTTTGGGACGTACTAGAAGCCAGCTCGCCCGATCTGCTAATTCTCGATATTGCCATGCCCCAAATTAGCGGCATCGAACTTTGTCAGGTTGTGCGAGCTGATGCGCGCTGGAGCGATCTACCAATTCTATTTGTGACAGCGCATACAGATGCGGAGACAGTGAATCAGGTGTTCGCAGTGGGTGCAGATGATTTTGTCAGCAAGCCGATTGTGGGGTCAGAACTCGTGACGCGCATTGTCAACCGACTCGAGCGCAGTCGGCTCTCACGTCAGCTCGCCAAGCTCACCCAGTCTGCTTTGAACCACCCAACGGATTAATATGAGCCGATTCATGGCCCTGCTGAGTGAACTCGCTCAAGATCTGTCGTATGGCGTTCTAGCTTTGCGAAATCGCCGCAACCGTCAGCGCCCAGAAACAGCCCTGCAAGAGAATGAAGAACGGCTGCGGCTCGCGCTCAACGCCGCTCAGATTGGCCTGTGGGATTGGAATATTCTCACTGATCAAATTATCTGGTCTGCCGAGCATGAACGGCTGTTTGGTCTTGCTGACGGTACATTTGACGGTAGCTACCGGACTTTTGCCGCCTGCGTTCATCCGGAGGATCGAGCCTCTGTGTTGCAAGTGGTCAATCATGCCCGTGCTGAAAAAACAGACTATTGCCATCAGTATCGAATTGTTTGGCCTGATGACAGCATTCACTGGATAGAAGGTCGGGGAAAGCTATACTGCACCGCGGGTGAGGTGGTGCGAATCCTGGGGACAGTCGTTGATATTAGCATCCGCAAGCAGGCGGAGATGGCTTTACAGGCTGAGAAGCGAAATTTGGAACTGCGCGTGGCAGAGCGCACTGTCGAGATGCTGCAAGTGAATCGCCAGCTCCAAAAAGAGCTGAATCAGCGCCAAAAAATGCAGGCCGATCTGCAACTCTCGCAAGCCCAGTTTGCAGGCATTCTAGATATTGCCGCAGATGCGATTATTTCCATCGACCGTCAGCAGCAGATCACGTTGTTCAACCAGGGAGCCGAGCGGATCTTCGGCTATGCCGCCGCAGAGGTGCTGGGGCAACCGCTAGATATTTTACTGCCAGCCCGGTTTGCTCAGCTGCATCAGCAGCAGGTGACTGACTTCAAAAGGTCCCCGGTACAGGCGCGGCGGATGGGAGAGCGGCGCGAGATTTTTGGTCGGCGTAAAGATGGCTCTGAATTTCCCGCCGAGGCTTCTATCTCTAAGCTGGCGACGGGACAGGAAATGCTGTTCACAGTATTTTTGCAGGACATCACAGAGCGCCGACAGATTGAGCGGATGAAAGATGAGTTTGTCTCTGTCGTCAGCCACGAACTTCGCACTCCGCTCACCTCAATTCACGGCTCTCTCGGCCTGTTGGCGAGTGGCTTACTCAAACCCGACTCTGAGCAGGGCAGGCGGATGCTGCAAATTGCGGTAGACAGCACCGACCGTCTAGTGCGTCTGATCAACGACATCCTGGATATTGAGCGGATTGAATCTGGCCGCGTCCAGATGGAAAAGCAGCTCTGCCAGATGGCAGACTTGATCACCGAAGCTGCGAACATTGTGCAGCCGCTGGCTGATCAAGCTCAGGTAACGCTATCGGTTAGATCTAGCTCATTGCAGGTTCAGGCTGATCCCGATCGAATCATCCAAACCTTAACCAATTTGCTCAGCAACGCGATTAAATTTTCATCGAGCGGCAGTACGATTTGGTTAACGGCACAGCAGCAGGCTGATCGTTTGCTAGTTACGGTCAAAGATCAAGGATGTGGTATTCCAGAGGGCAAGCTAGACAGCATTTTTGAACGCTTTCAGCAAGTAGACTCTTCCAACTCTCGCAATCATGAAGGGACTGGCCTGGGATTGGCGATCTGCCGCAGCATTGTCCAGCAACATGATGGCAAAATCTGGGTAGAAAGCAGCTTGGGTGAAGGCAGCAGCTTCTATTTCACCCTGCCTGTGGAGCCATCCCCAAGCTGGCAGCAGGCTGCTAGAACCTCAGCAGATGCCTGTGTGGATTGGACGAGTCAGCCCCTAGATGAATCGCTGCTGCTGCAATCGCTGGGGCAGGGCTTGGCAAAATCACCTGGCTCAATCCAGGTGCTGATTGTAGAGGATGATCAAAACTTGGCAGAGGTGTTGGTAACATTGTTTGAACAGCACAGAGTGACGGTTTTTCATGCCAAGACCGGACAAGAAGCGATTCGCTTGAGTCAGCACATTACGCCTGATCTGCTGGTGCTGGATTTGATTTTGCCAGAGGGAGACGGGTTTACGGTGGTTAAATGGCTACAGCAAGAGCAGCAGCTCCAAGAGATCCCGCTGATTGTCTATTCTGGAAAGGATTTAGACATCTCAGAGCGCAATCGGCTCAGATTAGGGCCGACCGAGTTTCTGAGTAAAGGGCAGGTGACGATTCAGGAATTTGAGCAGCGGGTGATGGCACTGCTGCAACAGGTGACAGCAACACAAGCCACAGAACAGCAAAAGACAGCAGTGAATTACCGTGAATTACCGTGAAACGAATTTTAGTAGTTGACAATGAGGAATACATTCAGGAAGTTGCAAAAGTCTGTTTGGAGACGGTGGCTGGCTGGGAAGTGCTGCTTGCTGGCTCTGGCAAGCAGTGTTTGACTCAAGCCGAAGCTGAACAGCCAGATGCCATTTTGCTAGATGTGATGATGCCCGATATGGATGGGATCATGACGTTTCAAAAACTTCAAGAGAATGTGGCGACTCAGTCTATTCCAGTCATTCTGCTAACGGCAAAGATGCAGGCCTCTGACCGTCGTCGCTATAGTCATCTCGGCACAGTCGCAGCGATTGCTAAACCCTTCGAGCCGCTTCAGCTAGCCGCACAGATTGCTGCTGCGCTGGATTGGACAATAGAAACCTAGAAATTGTTCTCTTGATCTAGAAGCGTAGACAGGCAAACTATTCTCGTCAGATTACGATTTCGATGAGCATTACCGGGAGAGGAACAAGATGCCACTCATTCGTTGACAACCGCCAAAGGAAATGGAACGTTGCTGAATAGCGGTATGATTTTGCAAAAATTGAAACGAGGTTCCAATACCCAGGGCTATTTCATTCCAATTGTGAAACTGATATGGTAGTTAGGCCATCTCTCAAACCCTGACCTCGATGCCTCAACTTGCTATCGTCGAAGCCTTTGCCGACCTCTGTGATACTCGTCGCACAGC
>JAESFP010000216.1_pt1 | contig 12488 bp, 8 predicted proteins | sample 9266181 | NCBI WGS metagenome assembly JAESFP01 (sample SAMN14502547, study PRJNA617102) | algae metagenome | isolation source: Pegethrix bostrychoides GSE-TBD4-15B and co-occurring heterotrophs from... | place: USA: Grand Staircase-escalante National Monument, Utah | collected 2006-08-15
GCGACGGGTGCCGTGTGATCGCCGCCGACGATGTTCACCTGCGGCGAGACGTTGCCCGCCGGGTCGGTTGCGGTGATGGAGCCCGTCTGACCTTCGCCCACCGGGTTCGGCGTGATCTTCCAGTCGCCGTTCTTGTCCACCGTGGTCGTCGTGGTCTTGCTATTGCTGTCCGTGACAGCGATGGTCGAGCCCGGCTCGCCCTTGCCGCCTATGCCCGCGCCGTTGTTCACGGTGACGGTCGGCGCAACAGGTGCCACCTGATCGCCGCCGACGACGCTGACCGGCGGCGAGACATTGCCGGCCGGATCGGTCGCGGTGACGGTGCCCTTCTGGCCTTCGCCCACCGGATTCGGCGTGACCTGCCAGTTGCCGTTCTTGTCCACCGTGGTGGTGGTGACCCGATCGTTGTCGCCCTTGATGGTGACGGTCGAGCCAGGCTCGCCGATGCCACCCATGCCAGTGCCGTTGTTCACGCCGACGGTCGGTGCGACAGGCGCATGCGTGTCGACCACGAGCTGGAACGGATCGGAGTTGGTGATCTTGTCGCCGGCACCGCTGAGGAGTTCCGCAACGTAGGTATGAGCGCCGTCCGGCACCGTGTCGAGCTTGAATTCCCAGGACTTCTTGTCGGCCAGGATCGTCGCGGTTCCCAGCAAGACACCGTTCTCGTGAATGAGGATGTAGTCACCCTGGTCCGGACCGGAGAGCACACCGTGGAGCACCGGCTTGGGGTCGTTGGTGGTTTTCCCGTCCGTGAGCATGCCGATGTTCGGCGCCACATTGTCTTCGAACCCCGTGATCACGACCACGAAGTCGCCCGAGTCTCCCTCGGGAGCGGCCACCGTGAAAGAGAAGTCGGCGGACCGCAGCCCCTCGTTCCCGGCCGCGTCCACGACGATGGCGTGGAACGAATGGGCGGCATTGTTGGACAGCTTGTCCAGCTGATAGCTCCACGAGCCATCGGCGCCGACCTTGGCGTTCCCCAACAAGGTCGTTCCCTCGTAGATGTGCAGGAAATCGCCAGCCACCAGCCCCGACGAAGTGCCCTTGAGCAACGGCGTCTGGTCGTTCGTGATGGTGCCCTGGCCGAAGTCGCCAGTCTGCGCTTCGACGTTGTCGTAGTAGGAAACGACGGCCACCTTGTAGCCGTCCACCGGGCTGGTCGTGTCGACGACGACCTGCTTGGTCACCGAGCTTTCGTTGCCCGCGATGTCCTTGCTCTTCACGACGACCGCGAAGGGGCCGTCCGTCGAAGGTACCGGGAAGTCGATCGACACCGAGCCACGGGTCACATCGTCCGCGCTCAGCGTGACGGTCTTGGTGGTGCCGCCGCCGGTGGCGGTGATGACATCGCCCACCGCCGCGCCGGACACCAGCGTGACCTTCACGCCAACGCCCGAGCCGAGCTCGGCCTTGTTGATGAAGCCGTCGCCATTGGCGTCGGCAACGATGGCGATGCTGACTTCCGGGGCCTTGCCGTCCACCGTGACGGTGGCGGGCGTGCTGGCGTTGCCGGCCTTGTCGGTGGAAACGACGCTCAGCGTGTCGCCGTCGTTCGAGGGCGTGCCCGGCTTGATTTCGTAGTGGCCGTTGACATCGGCCACGGCGCTGCCGATGGCCTTGCCCGCGCCGTCGCTGACGACGACACTGCTGCCGGCTTCGGCCGTGCCGCTGACGACGGTGCCGTTGGTCGGGTCGACCGTAGGCAGTGCGGGAGCCTGCACATCCACAGTCAGCGAAAAAGCGTTCGAAGTGATGCCTTCGTTGCTTGCGGCATCGACGATCCTGGCGCTGTAGGTGTGCTCGCCGACCGACGTTGCTGCCAGCGCGAAGCTCCATGTCTGGCCCGTCACGCTGGCCGTGCCCAGCAGGGTCGTGCCCTCGAAGACTTGCACCACGTCGCCCTGGACCAGGCCCGCAACCGTGCCCTTGAGCACCGGCTTGGTGTCGTTGGTGCTCGTGCCCGTGCCGAAGTCGCCGGTGGCCAGCGGCACATCGTCCGCATAGGCCGTGATGGCCACGCTGTAGCCGTCCGCCGCGCTGGGCGCATGCGTGTCGACGACGAGGGCGAACGGCGTGGACGTGGCCAGCTTGTCACCGGCGCCGTCGAGATATTGCGCAACGTAGGTATGCACGCCGTCCGCCGTGGTGCCGAGTGCGAACTCCCAGCTCTTGTTGTCGGGCAGGATGCTGGCGGTACCGAGCAAGACATCGTTCTCGAAGATGCGAATGATGTCGGCATGGCTCGGACCGTCGAGCGTGCCCTTGAGCACGGGCTTGGCATCGTTCGTGGCCGCGCCCGACTGGAACGTGCCGGTGCCCGGGTCCTGGTGGTCTTCGAAGGCCGTGATGGCCACGCTGTGCTCTTCTAATGCTCCACCCGCGACGAACACCGAGAACACGAAGTTGTTGGACCGCAGGCCTTCGTTGCCGGCGGCATCCACGATGGCCGCCTGGAAGGAATAGCCGTTCCTGTTGGCCAGCACTTCCGACTGGTATGTCCACGTGCCGTCGGCCGCCACCTCGGCGCTGCCGACCAGGACCCCGTCCCGATAGATGCGCAGCGAATCACCCGCAACGAGGCCCGACGACGTGCCCTTGAGCATGGGCTTGTCGTCGTTGGTGACGGTGCCGGCGCCGAAGTCGCCGAGCCCCACACCGAAGTTGTCGTTGTAGGCCACGATGGCCACCTGGTAGCCATCGACCGGGCTGACGGTGTCCACGACCACGGATTGCACGGCGGCCGTGCTTTCGTTGCCCGCGAGGTCCTTGCTTGTCACCGAGACGGTGTACGGGCCATCGGCTGCGGGCGCCGGAAGATCGATCGATACCGAGCCACGGGTCACATCGTCCGCGGACAGCGTGACTGTCTTGGTGGTGGTGCCGCCGGTGGCGGTGATGACATCGCCCACGGCAGCGCCGGACACCAGCGTGACCTTGACGCCGACACCTGCCTTGACTTCGGCTGCGTTGAGGAGGCCGTCGCCGTTCGTGTCGGAAGTGAAGGCAACGCTGATTTGCGGGGCCTTGCCGTCAACGATGACGGTGGCGGGGGCGCTGGGGTTGCCAGCCTTGTCGGTGGCGATGACGCTCAGCGTGTCGCCGTCACTCGAGGGCGTACCCGGCTTGACGTCGTAATGCCCACTGCCGTCGGCCACGGCGCTGCCGATGACCTGACCCTTGCTGTCCTTGACGGTGACGATGCTGTCGGGTTCCGCGGAGCCGGAAACGATGCTGCCGTTGGTGGGGGCGACGGTTGGCGCGACAGGCGCCACGTGGTCGCCACCGACAACGCCGACCGGCGGCGAGACATTGCCTGCCGGATCGGTGGCGATGATGGTGCCGCCCTGGCCCTCGCCCATCGGGTTGGGAACGATTTTCCAGTCGCCGTTGTTGTCCACCGTGGTCGTCGTGGTGTGGCCCTTGTCGTCCGTGACGGCAACGGTCGAGCCAGGCTCGCCCTTGCCGCCCAAGGCCGCGCCGTTGTTCACGGTAACGCTCGGCGCCACGGGCGCATCGATGTCGCGCATGACGAACGGAACCACCGTGTCCGGCCCCTGGTTGCCCGACGGATCGGTGGCATGCACCACGACATTGCCGCCCGGTTGCCGGCCAGCGGCCGACGTCGCGCTGAAGCTGCCGTCGCTGCCCGCGATCACCTTGACGACGGTGCCGTCGGGGAAGTTCACGGAGACGGTGCTGCCGGCCTCGGCCTGGCCGGTGACGACGACGGCGCCCGTTGCGTTGGCCGTGACCCTGACAGCGGGTGCCGTCGGCGGCGTGGTGTCGGGCGCCACGGGCTGGAGCAGAGGCAGGAGGCCAGCGCCCCCCTTTCCACCGCCGCCGCCGCCACCCACCACACTGGCCAGAAGGCCCGCGCCCGCGATCCACGGCAACATGCCGAGGTCGAAGCTCTCGTGCAGCAGCAGCGGCTCGATGCTGTCGATGCTCTGGAAGCCCGCCACCAGTTCGCCCTGCGCGTCGGACAGCGACGCCAGCCAGAGCGCGCCGTTTGCGTCGGAGTCTTCAAACACGAGGTCGTTCTTGCCGCCGCCGAACGCGGTGAAGAAGCCATGCACTGTGATGACCTCTCCGGCCACCGAGGTCACGACGAGATCGTCGCCCACGCGCTTCATGCCCTTGATCTGGCTGCGCGGCATGCGGATCTGCACCACGGAGGCCTCGACCAGCTGGATATCGTTCAACGAAGAAGTGCTGCTGGCTGCGCTTTTCTTGGCGGTAATGGTGATCGTCGTCATGAATTTCAGATGAATTGAATTGCTGATGGCCGGACGTGATGCGCCGAACGGCCAAATAAATCTGGCGTTCGATTCGGATCGGTTTTGGGGTCGGCGGGGACCGCCAGATTTGCCACCACTGCTCTGTTGTGCGTTGCACAAACGGGAACTAAAGTGGCAACCTGGAAATTGCCGAACGGTGATTCTTTTCTTTCGGCTTGACTGCCAAAAGGTTCCTTCGCGACACGCCTCGGTTAAATTGCGAGTGCATAGGTGCACCGCAGCAAGCGTTTTCAAATTCCGGGCATTAATTCCGAGGGTTAATGCCCAGTCGAATAGAAAACAACAATTAACTTCGCGCCTGCTTCATGCCGTTTTCGCGCGGAAATGTGATTTTTTGCGCCCGAAGGTTAATCTTGCGCATGCGAAGTCTGTTTTTAATCAAGGCCCGCGCAAAAACATCGGGCTGTACGCCCTTCAAATCGCATCCACCAACGAGGCCCATCAGGCGCATATGAGGTTCGGAAACCGCCGCAGCCTGATCACCAGGCTGGAAGACCGCTGCTTCCCGATGCACGGCACGGCCGCGTGCGTGATGGCGTTGTCGCAAAGCGGCGCGTCCCCGGCCGAAATGCTGCGGGGCACCGGCATCGACGAAAGCGAGCTGCTGTCGCATTCGCGCAAGGTCTCGTATGCGCAGATGCAGACCATTCTTCGCAACTCGGTGGCGCTGTCGCCCGGGCCGGAGGCGGCGTTCCTGGCGGGGCTGCGGGTCAGCCTTGCATCGCTGGGCGTGTGGGGCATGGGCATGACGAGCGCGCGCACCTACCGTGAGCTGTCGGAGTTCGTGGTCAAGTACCAGTGGGTGCTGGGCCCGATGGTCGCGTTCGACTGCCACGAGGGCGGCGGCAACGCCTGGTGGACGTACACGCCGCTGCTGGTCTCGGACCCGCAAAGCGCCGAATACCAGCTGTCCATGGAATTCACCATCTGCATGGCGTACAAGCTGTCCGAAATCGCCTTCGGCCCCGAGTTCAGGCCGCGCTCGGTTTCGCTGCGGTACGACGCGCCCCCGCACGCGCACCTGTACACGCGGTTCTTCGGCTGCCCCGTGCGCTTCGGCCAGCCGGCGGACAGCTTCTACTTCGACCCCGCGTTTCTCGAGCGCAAGCTGCCGAATGCCAACGCCATCAGCATGACGATGGTGCGCATCGGCTGCGACGTGCTGCTGAAAAAACTCTCGGCCCGCGGCAGCATCGAGTCGCGCGTGCGCGAGCTGCTTCGGGAGCAGTCGGCGGAAAAGCCGGCGCTCGACGTCGAGGAGGTCGCGGACGAACTCGAAATGAACCCGCGCACGCTGCAGCGCAAGCTCAAGGAGGCGGGCACGTCGTTTCGCGGACTGCGCTCCGACGTGCTGATGGACCAGGCCATTGCCTACCTGCGCGACACCGACATGACGCAGGAAGAAATCGCGGCCCGGCTGGGGTTCAGCGACGGCTCCAACTTCAGGCAGGCCTTCAAGCGCTGGACCAACCAGCAGCCCGGCGCGTTCCGCTCGAAGGGCGAACCGGACGCGCCGGACACCGACCCCGAGCACGTGTAGGCACGCGCCCACGCGCTTGTCTAGCTTTCTCCCGCATGTGTGGGCCGCGTGGGCGGCCACCCTTCAGGCTTACCTATTCACCGGAGACCTGAATCATGAAAAGCATCATCCTTTGGCTTTGCGGCGTGCCGTTGATCGTGATCATCGGACTGAAGGTCTTCGGCATTCTCTGAACCCGACCACTCGCCCTTCGGCCAGGCAACCAGCCAGCAACGGTTCCTCCTCACGGCGCATCCGCGCCGTTCAGCGCCCCTCTTGCGGGGCGCTTTTTTTTAGCCCGGCCGGTGGTGGTGCGTCAGTGCGTTTCGCGGCGCAGCTGCTGCACGTCTTCATGCAGCGACTGGGCCCATTCGCGGCGGTCGCGGCCGTGCGAGTCCTGCGGCTCGCCGAAGCGCACGATGGCCAGCAGCGGCGGCGCGCGCAGCGTGTTCCACAGCGAGGCCACGAGGCTGTCGTCGTCGATGTAGCGCGGGGCCTGGCTGGTCTCGCCGGTAGCGGCATCGGCAAAACGAAGCGCGGCCGGCAGCACCGGCGCGCCCGACGAAATGGCGGCCTGCAGCAAGTTGGCATGGAACGGCAGCAGGCCGCGCCCGTCGCTGGTGGTGCCTTCGGGGAAGACGCCGATCAGGTCGCCTTCGCGCAGCGCCTCGGTCATGTGATGCACCACGCGCAGTGCGTCGCGGCGGCGCTCGCGCTCGATGTAGAGCGTGCCCGAGCCGGTGGAAAGCGTGCCGATCAGCGGCCAGTTCTTGACGTCCGACTTCGACACGAAGCGCACGTGGCGCGCCGCATGCAGGCAGGTGATGTCGAGCCACGACAGATGGTTGCAGATGAGCAGCACCGGCCCCTGGGCCGGCGGCGTGCCCTGCACCTTGAGCGTGATGCCCATGATCTGGAGCATGCGCACCGACCACGCCTGCACGCGCGCATTGCGCTCTTCCTGCGGCAGGCTGGGAAAGGTGCGGCGAATGGTCCACCAGCCGACCAGCGCGTGCCCCACCGCGTGCAGCAGACGCGAGCAGGCTTTCAGTGAATGAAGCATCTGGACGTGCGCCCGGGGGCCTCAGCCGTGCACCACGCGGCCGGCCACCAGCGTGTGGCGCGCGCGGCCTTGCACCGGGTAGCCGGCGAACGGCGTGTGCTTGCCCTGGCTCTTGAGCGCATCGGGCCGCACCTGCCACTCCAGCGTGGGATCGAAGATGCACAGGTCGGCCACGCCGCCTTCGCACAGCCGGCCGATGCCGGTGCCCACGTCGGCGGCCGCCAGCAGGCGCGCCGGCGCCGAGGTGATGACTTCGACCGCGCGCGCCAGGCCGACGCCGCTGCGCTCGCCCCACTGCAGCGCGAGCGGCAGCAGCAGCTCGAGCCCGGTGGCGCCCGCTTCGGCTTCGGCGAAAGGCAGGGTCTTGGCGTCGGCCTCGACCGGCGTGTGGTCGGACACCAGCGCGTCGATGGTGCCGTCGGCCAGCGCGGCCGACAGGGCCTCGCGGTCGCCGTGCTGGCGCAGCGGCGGGTTCAGGCGGGCACGGCTGTCGAAGTAGCCGATGTCGGTGTCGGCCAGGTGCAGCGAGTTGATGCTGACGTCGCAGGTCAGCGGCAGGCCCAGCGCTTTGGCTTCGCGCACCAGCGCCACGCCGCGCGCGCTGGAAATGCGGCACAAGTGCACGCGGGCGCCCGTGCTCTTCATCAGCTCGATGATGGTGAAGATGGCAATGGTCTCGGCCGACACCGGCACGCCGGCCAGGCCGAGCCGCGTGGCGAGCGGGCCGCTGGCGGCCACGCCCTTGCCCAGGTCGCGGTCTTGCGGGCGCAGCCACACGGTGTAGTCGAAGGTGCTGGCGTAGAGCAGCGCGCGTTGCAGCACCTGCGTGTCGGCCAGCGCCACGTCGGCCTGGCTGAAGCCGATGCAGCCGGCTTCGGTGAGCTCGGCCATTTCGGTGAGCACGCCGCCGGCCAGGCCGCGCGTGAGCGCGCCCAGCGGGAACAGGCGCGCGCACTGCAGCTTCTCTGCACGGAACTTGAGCATCTCGACCAGGCCGGGCTCGTCCAGCACGGGGTCGGTGTCGGGCGGGCACACGAGACTGGTCACGCCGCCGGCAATGGCCGCGGCCATTTCGCTTTCGAGCATGCCTTCGTGCTCGTAGCCGGGCTCGCGCAGGCGCGCGGCCAGGTCGACAAGCCCGGGCGCGACGACGCAGCCCGTCGCGTCGATGGTGCGCTCGGCCTTGAAGCCGGCGGGCACATTGCCGCCGATGCCGGCGATCTTGCCGTCGGCGATGGCGATGTCGGCCTTCTTGTCGGTGCCCGATGCGGGGTCGACGACGCGGCCGTTGGTGATCAGTGTGTTCATGCGTCTGTACTTCCGATGGCAATCAGGGCCTGTTCGGGAAACACCGTGGAACCGGCTTCGCCGGGCCACTGGTGTTGCCCCCGGCAGGGGGTTGGCGAAGCGACACGAAGTGCGCGAAGACTGGGGGCGAGCAACATGTCTATGCTTCGTTTCCTGCCACGATGCTCATGACGGCCATTCGGACCGCGATGCCGAAAGTGACCTGCGGAAGGATCACGCTCTGCTTGCCGTCGACCACGGCCGAATCGATTTCCACGCCGCGATTGATCGGCCCCGGGTGCATCACGATGGCGTCGCTCTTGGCCAGCTGCAGCTTCTCGGGCGTGAGGCCGTAGGTCTTGAAGAACTCCTGCGACGACGGCAGCAGCGCGCCGCTCATGCGCTCGTTCTGCAGGCGCAGCATGATGATGACGTCGCAGTCCTTGATGCCCTCTTCGAGCGTGTGGCACACGCGCACGCCCATGCCGGCCATGTCGCTCGGCACGAGGGTTTTGGGGCCGACCACGCGCACCTCGGCGCAGCCCAGCGTGGTCAATGCATGGATGTCCGAACGCGCCACGCGCGAATGCAGCACGTCGCCGACGATCGCGACCGTGAGGTTCGCAAAGTCTTTCTTGTAGTGGCGGATCGTGTACATGTCGAGCAGCCCCTGCGTGGGGTGCGCGTGGCGGCCGTCGCCGGCGTTCACCACGTGCACGTGGGGTGCCACGTGCTGCGCGATCAGGTACGGCGCGCCCGACTCGCTGTGGCGCACCACGAACAGGTCGGCGGCCATGGCGCTCAGGTTGGCGATGGTGTCCAGCAGCGACTCGCCCTTGGTGGCCGAGGAGCGCGCGATGTCCAGGTTGATGACGTCGGCACTCAGGCGCTTGGCCGCGATCTCGAAGGTGGTGCGGGTGCGCGTGCTGTTCTCGAAGAACAGGTTGAACACGCTCTTGCCGCGCAGCAGCGGCACTTTCTTCACCTCGCGGTCGCTCACGCTCGTGAAGTTGGCGGCCGTGTCGAGGATGTGCGTGACGATGTCCTTGGGCAGGCCCTCGATCGACAGCAGGTGAATGAGCTCGCCGTTCTTGTTGAGCTGCGGATTTCGCTTGTAGAGCATCAGCGGTTCTCCTCGACCTTCAGGCTGAAGGCGCCGTCGTCGGCGCGTGCGAGTGCCAGCAACTGGGTGGCCGGCAAGGTGAGCGTGGTGGCGGCGAAGTCGGCCGCCACGGGCAGTTCGCGACCGCCGCGGTCGACCAGCACCGCCAGGCGCACGCACGCCGGGCGGCCGAAGTCGAACAGTTCGTTGAGCACGGCGCGGATGGTGCGGCCGGTGTAGAGCACGTCGTCGAGCAGCAGCACGTCGGTGCCGTTCACGTCGAAGGGCAGCGCGGTCTGCGCGCTGGCCGACAGGCCCCGGCGCGCGAAGTCGTCGCGGTGCATGGCCGACGAGATGACGCCGGGCGCGCCGCCCAGGCCCAGGTCTTTTTGCAGCCGCTCGACCAGCCAGGCGCCGCCGGAGGTGATGCCGACCAGCTTGGTTTCGGGGCGCATCAGCGTCTTCACGCCGGCAAGCAGCTGGGTGTAGAGCGCTTCGGCATCGGGAATTGAACTCACGTGAGACTCCTCAAGAATTGCTCCAGGATGATGCAGGCCGAAGCAGCATCGGCATCGCGCGCGCCCGACGACAGGGCCTCGGTGGTGCTGTAGCGCTCGTCGACCTCGAACACCTGGAGATTGAAACGGCCGCGCAGCTGGCGCGCGAACTTCTGCGCGCGGCGGGTGTTCTCGTGCGGGGCGCCGTCGGGGTGGTAGGGCACGCCGATCACCAGCGCGTCGGGCTGCCACTCCTTGATGCGCGCCTCGACCTGCGCAAAGCGGGCGTCGCCCTCGGCCTTGATGGTGGCCTGCGGGGTGGCCGTGCTCAGCAACCGGTTGCCGCTGGCCACGCCCGTGCGCTTCAGGCCGAAATCGAAGGCCAGGAAGGTCTGGAAATGGGCCGGAACGGGAACCGGAGCAGGGACGGCAGGAACGGAAGCGGGAGGGGATGCGGGCGCGTCGGACATGACGTCGCTCATGCGTGGCCCGCGTCGGGCGACAGCTTCCAGGCCTCCAGGCCCAGCAGCATCAGCGCCTTGTCGTAGCGCTGCTCGACCGGGGTGTCGAAGATCACGGCCGGGTCGGCGCCGACGGTGAGCCAGCTGTTCTCGGCCAGTTCCGACTCGAGCTGGCCCTCGCCCCAGGCCGAATAGCCCAGCGAGACCAGCACCTTGCGCGGGCCGGCGCCGGTGGCCAGGGCCTCCAGCACGTCCTTGGAGGTGGTCATTTCGAGCCCGCCTGGGATGCTCATGGTCGAGGCGTAGACCGACTCCTCGGGTTTCTCGGCCTGGGTGAAGACCGGCTCGTGCAGCACGAAGCCGCGCTCGGTCTGCACGGGGCCGCCCTGGAAGACGGGGGCCTCGCCCAGTTCGGGGCGGGCCAGGTGCAGCTCGATTTTTTCGAACAGCACCTTCAGGTTGATGTCGCTGGGTTTGTTGATCACCAGCCCGAGCGCGCCGCGCTCGCTGTGTTCGCAGAGGTACACGACGCTGCGGTTGAAAGTTTTGTCTTCCATCCCGGGCATCGCTATCAAAAAGTGATGCGTGAGGTTCATCGGGGCAGAATCGGCAGCCATATGCCCCCGATTTTACTGGCCGTCGACAAGACCTATCCCAAAGGGCTCATGTGGTTCCGCCGCGACCTGCGCGTGGACGACAACGCCGCCCTCTACCGTGCCCTTCGCGCCTGCCGCCAGGTGGTCTGCGTTTTCGTCTTCGACAAGGCGATTCTCGATGCGCTGCCCACGGTCGACCGGCGGGTGGAATTCATCCGCGAGTCGCTGGTGGAGCTCGAAGCCGAGCTGCGCGCGCTGGGCGGCGGGCTGATCGTGCGGCACGGCATCGCGGCGCACGAGATTCCCGCGCTGGCCCACGACCTGGACGTGCAGGCCGTGTTCGCCAACCGCGACGACGAGCCCGACGCGCTGGAACGCGACGCCAAGGTGTTCGGCGCGCTGGCCAATGCCGGCGTGACCTTCCACACCTACAAGGACGCCACCGTCTTCGACCGCGACGAGGTCATGACCAAGACCGGCCAGCCCTACACGGTGTTCACGCCCTACAAGCGGGCCTGGCTGGCCAAGGTCGACTCGTTCTTCCTCAAATCGTACCCGGTGCGCAGCCACGCTGACGCGCTGGCGCCCTCGCCGCAGGCCTACGGCGAGCCGGTGCCCACGCTGCGCGAAATCGGCTTCGAGAAAAGCAACCTGTCGACGCTCGAGATTCCCACGGGCACCCAGGGCGCGGGCACGCTGTTCGAAGACTTCTTCGAGCGCATCGACCGCTACGACGAGGCGCGCAACTTTCCGGCGGTGCGCGGCCCCAGCTACATGGGCGTGCACCTGCGCTTCGGCACGGTGTCGATCCGGCAGATGGCCAGCCTGGCGCACCAGCTCTCGCTGCAGGGCAATGCCGGGGCGGCGACCTGGCTCAGCGAGCTGATCTGGCGCGACTTCTACTTCCAGATCCTGATGCACTTTCCCCACGTGCACACGGGCGGCGAGTCGAAGAGCTTCCGCCCCGAGTACGACAAGATCCAGTGGCACCATGGCAAGCACGCCGACCAGCTGTTCGAGGCCTGGTGCGAAGGCCGCACCGGCTACCCGCTGGTGGACGCGGCCATGCTGCAGATCAACCAGAGCGGCTACATGCACAACCGCCTGCGCATGGTGGTGGCGAGCTTCCTGTGCAAGGACCTGGGGCTGGACTGGCGGCGCGGCGAGGCCTACTTCGCGCTGCACCTGAACGACTTCGAGCTGGCGTCGAACAACGGCGGCTGGCAGTGGGCCAGCTCCAGCGGCTGCGACGCGCAGCCCTATTTCCGCATCTTCAACCCGGTGACGCAGAGCGAGCGCTTCGACCCCGAAGGCAAGTTCATCCGCCGCTACCTGCCGCAGCTGGCGGGGCTGTCGAACGCGGCCATCCACGCGCCGTGGAACGCCACGCCGGTGGAGCTGGAGGCGGCGGGCATCAAGCTCGGCGAAAACTACCCCAAGCCGGTGGTCGACCACGCCGAGGCGCGCGAAAAAACGCTGCAGCGCTACGGGGTGGCGCGAGCGAAGGCGCTGCAAAAATAAAAAGGGGCCGCGAACAGTCTGTGTAAATAGTCTGCCGGTCGCTTAGATCGAGATGCCCCGCAAGAGCGGGGCATTTTTCTTTGGGTCGAGCGAATGCAAGAAGGGCCTCAGCCCTGCAGCGCCCGGAGCATCCAGGGCGCG
>JAESFP010000217.1_pt1 | contig 12266 bp, 9 predicted proteins | sample 9266181 | NCBI WGS metagenome assembly JAESFP01 (sample SAMN14502547, study PRJNA617102) | algae metagenome | isolation source: Pegethrix bostrychoides GSE-TBD4-15B and co-occurring heterotrophs from... | place: USA: Grand Staircase-escalante National Monument, Utah | collected 2006-08-15
TGTTGACTTAACCGGACAATATAGTTCTTGGGCATAGTGAGTGGTCACGATATCTCGAAAGGTTGACTGTGAATAACCGCTCTATTTTCCCTTAAACTCACAATTTTTAGCTTGACAGACTACTAGACCTGTTGGGAAAGAATGAGAAAAATCGCTGAAAGGCTTGTACAGACTGGATTTCAAGGATTTCGACGGAAAAAGGATTTCAGGTCGAATCGTCATGGGGTGTCTCCAGGAATTAAGTAGTACAGTAATCGACTTTCCTGAGAGATTCAGCCTCTGGTCGGGTAAGGGAAAGTAGGTCGCCCTATTCCCCTCCCCTCAGAACCGGACTTGACAGTTCGCCCATCATCCGGCTCAAGCTCTCTTGCAGCTCAGAACTTTGACCCATGTGAATCTGGCGATGACAGTTTTCGTGCAGATGAACCAGGTTGTCCACCTCGTTCGTTCCGCCTGCTCTCACCGCAACTTGATGGTGGGTGTGAATCGCTTCTCCGTTAAACAGGTGTTCGCCACATACTGGACAGTTCCACTGCTGGTTTTGCGCCACATGGTAGAACTTCGAGCCGTTTGACCAATACGATTTTCCGCATTGGGTGCGGCGTTGTTTCCAGTAGGGCTGCAAGGTTGGATCATCTGGAGATGCATTTCCTCTGACTTTGATGTGACGCCGAATCATCACCGTGCTCAGTTGATAGAGAGTAATGATTTTCTTGCCACCTTGACGGTCAGAAATGCTCGCCTTGAATATCCAACTATCTCCCGGAGAGAGGAGAAAGTATTTCTTGGCGACCCAGCGTTTCCCTTTGTTGGAATGTCTTCTCAGTGACCATTGCCAGAGCATTTTCCATAGCTCTGAATCCACAAAGTTGAACACCCGTTTGCTTGCACCCTGTTTGTAGTAGTCGCTCCAGCCCCGAAGAATGGGATTGAGGTATGAGATGACTGCTTCGGGTGCTACCGTTTGGTGTGCAATCAGCCATTTTCTAATCTGTTTGAGAAATGCCAGCACTTTGTCTTTTTGCGGTATTGTGAAGCAACCATCGCGGAACTGACGGATGTGAAACCCTAGGAAATTGAATCCTTGTTCGACAGGAACAATGTTGGTTTTATCGGCGTTCAGTTCCAAACCTCTTGTTTTTAGCCATTCCTCAATGAGTGGCTGGATGTCCAAAATCTCCGCTTCACTCCGAGCAGTGACCACGAAATCATCACAATAGCGGACGAATCCATACTGGGTTGATTTCGGGTTGCCTCGTTTGAGTAGGTGTTCGATGCCGTCTAACGCAATGTTGGCTAGAAGTGGCGATATCACTCCACCTTGAGGTGTCCCGCTCGTTGTTGGATGAAGAATTTCAGATTCAACATAGCCTGCCTTCAACCATTGATGAATCAAGTTGCGACCCGGTAGTTCTCCAATCGCATCGAGAATGTACTGATGGCTGATGTTGTCAAACGCGCCTTTGATATCGGCATCCAGTACCCATTGGTCATTTGAGCAATGGTTCCCTTGCCTGAGCCGGATGTGGCATTGGGCAATCGCATCCTGGACAGACCGGCCTGGGCGAAATCCGTAGGAATTGGCCTCGAATCTCGTTTCCCAAACTGGTTCTAAAGCATTCTTGACAATCGCTTGTGCGACGCGGTTTGCAAGAGTTGGAATCCCTAATGGTCTAGATTTCCCATTGGATTTGGGGATGTAGATCCGTTTAACTGGCTGAACCTGCCACAGGTTGTATTCCTTCATCTCGTTGACCAACGCCACTCGTTGTTCTGGGGTCAAGGCCGTCTGACCATCAATACCAGCCGTCCGTTTTCCCGGATTGTCTTGAGTGACGCGCCGCACTGCAAGTAGCAGGTTGGAGTAGCTTTTAAGCATCAGCTTCATCAGGCTTCTCACCCGCTTCCACTGTTGGTTCTGAGTCGCACGATAAATGCGCTGTCTTAGGTTCCTCACGCGCTTCTTAACGAGCTTCCAGTTGACGGCTGCCCAGTTGAGAATGCCTGCCTCTGCTCCAATGTCATCGCTGACTCTATCTTTCACAGTGGATTAGGTACCTTTACCGTGACCTTATCGTTGAGAACCTGCTGGAAGTCTGCCACCTTTCGGTGTGGAACAAAGCTTGTAGCCGTTAGGCTTCCCAAGGGGTATTCCTATTCCCTGCATTACCAGGAACCTTCGCTTTCTCCAGCATCCTTTACCCACTGCGTGATTCACCGTTCTTACGATTGGCTTACTCTGAAGCTTGAAGCGCATCAGAGAACTCATTGGGTTTACCGTGTTGCCCATATTAGACATGCAACGAAGCCGGGTTTCATCGGTATTCCGGCAGGAGTTTTGTTCCTCTACTGATTCCATGTGTCCTGAATCAGCCGACCTGCTCACCATTTTGGTCAGGGTGTATCAGCCTGATTTCACCCCACAAATAATAACGGAACCTAGATGATTGACTGTTCGTTAACCCCACTTCGTCTTCCCCTCGCCCATTGACTGATTTAGGCTATCGGTTTCTAGGCTTTCGTGGTCTGCATTCCACTGGGTTCATTACTTACTGCCAGCGTGACCGGAGTCAGAGACTCTGTTACGGGGGGACAGGGAAGAGGAAATCCCTGGAGGAGACGGCTCCTCAGTCTTTCAGGTGAAATCTCACCTTAATACGCACCTTTCACGTCGCACACACACTTTATTTTACAGACTCGGTTTTGGCGCAGCTTTATCTGCCAAAACCTGCTTGCTCAACAGCTGGCCTTCGCCGTCTAGCTCATAGACAATTGGTACACCCGTCGCCAACTCCAGCAGCGGAATTTCGGCCTCGCTGATCTGTTCTAAGTGCATGATGATGGCGCGCAGCGAGTTGCCATGCGCCGCCACCAGCACCGTCTCGCCCGCCAGCAGATGCGTCAAAATCCGCGATTTGAAAAACGGTACGGCACGCGCCACCGTGTCGGCCAGACTTTCACCGCCCGGTGGTTTTACCACATAGGAGCGCCGCCAAAGCCTCACCTGCTCATCGCCATACTGAGCGACAGTATCAGCCTTGTTGAGCCCTTGCAAATTGCCGTAGAAGCGTTCATCGAGTGCCTGCGCCGGAAATACCGGAATTTCTGCGTCCGGGTCGCCCACATGCTGATCCCAGCCCTGCCAGTCCGGGTCATCTGCGTCATGGTGAAGCACTGGACTTTTGCCCTGCTGGATCACGCCTGCTGACTCGACCAGGCAAACTAGCCCCGTTTGGATGGAGCGAATCAGCAGGCTGGTAAAGCAAATGTCAATCGAGTAGTTCTTCAGCTTTTGAGCCGCCAGCGCCGCCTCGGCTAGCCCCTGATGGCTCAGCGGCACATCCACCCAGCCCGTAAATCTGTTGGCTGCGTTCCAGGTGCTCTGACCATGCCGAATCAAGATGAGCTGAGCCATATGAACTGAGCTATGTTGGGTTCTGCTTTAACTATCCCAGATTAATTCTCCTAGAACGTATGTAGCTTCAGGAAGTTGGTGCCGCCCGTCTGCCGCATGGGGATGCCGCCCATAATCAGCACCCGGTCGCCGCTGGCCACGAGCTGACGTGCTTTCAAACAGTCTTCTACCTGCTTCAGCACATCCTCAAAGGTGTCAGACTCCTGCTCAATCATGAGCGGCTGAACGCCCCAAACCAAGTTGAGCCGATGGTAGATGCGCTCGTTTGGCGTAATCGCAATCACGGCAGCTTTAGGGCGCTCGGAGGCGGCCAGAATCGCCGAATGTCCGGTGCTGGTAAAGGCAACAATGGCCTTTAGCTCTAGCACGTCGTCGATGGCGTTGATGGCTTCGCTGAGGGCGTGCGGCACATCGCTCTTGGCAGGCGGATTATTGATATGGGTCAGCCCTTTCTCGACTTCGTGGGCAATCCGCGACATCATTGCGACCGCCTCGACCGGATAGGCTCCCACCGCCGACTCGCCAGAGAGCATAATCGCGTCCGTGCCGTCTACAATCGCGTTGGCGACATCGCTGGCCTCGGCGCGAGTGGGGCGCGGGTTGTGGATCATGCTCTCCAGCATTTGGGTGGCGGTAATCACCGGAATGCACAGCTCGTTGCAACGGCGGACAATATGCTTTTGCAGCATCGGCACGCGCTCTGGCGGGATTTCCACGCCTAGGTCGCCTCTCGCCACCATGATGCCGTTGACCTCGGCTAAAATTTCCTCCAGGTTCTGAACGGCCTGGGGTTTTTCAATCTTGGCCAGTACCGGCATATCTGCATGGCCGCGCTCAGCCAAAAACGCCTTTAGCCTCTGCACGTCTTCAGCGCGGCGCACAAAGCTCAGCGACACCCAGTCCACGCCCTGCGACAGCCCGAACTCTAGATCCTGCATATCTTTTTCGGTCATGGATGGCAGTTGCAGCACTAGGCTGGGCAAGTTCACCCCCTTGTGGCTTTTTAGCCGCCCGCCTTTGACCACGATACATTGCACGGCACTGCCTTCAACGGCTTTGACCATCAGCTCTAGCAGCCCGTCGTCTAGCAAAATCTGCGTTCCTGGCTCGGCTTCTTCGGCCAAAAACGGGTAGTCAATGCCTGCGGTATGGGGTGCGCCGCTGTACTCGGCGACCGGAACGAGCTGGAACAGTTCGCCTTCAACCAGCGATAGCCCGCCCTCCGGCATCTCGCCGACTCGAATTTTTGGCCCCTGCAAATCCTGAAAGATCGTAATCGGCATATCTAGCTCTGCCTCGACTGCCCGCAGCGCGGCGACTGTTGCGGCGTGATCGGCGTAGCTGCCGTGCGAAAAGTTGAGGCGAGCCACGCTCATTCCGGCTTTGACCAGCTTTTTTAGCACGTCTGGAGAGCGACTGGCAGGCCCAATCGTTGCCACAATCTTGGTTCGATGGGTGGGTGCTAGCATAGGTTGGCTCAATCTCAATAAAGGATTTGTGCCAACACCATAAAACTTTCGTCCGTTAAAAGAATGCTATCGAGCTTACAAACAGCTGTTTTTCTGGATATTTTTGAGCATCTGTATAGTCTGAAACAAAAATGATGTAGTCTACAGAACAAATATTACGACGACAAGATTAATTAATTTCAGACAAAGCAGCGCTAGGAAGATTTAGATTATGAGTCTCTATGGCTCAAGTTAAGGATTTGGCACAGCTCTGCTCCACCTGGTGGATCTCGTTCAGCAGGTCTTTCAGCAATAGCTTGACGTTGCCGCTGGATGTCATGGTTCTGTCCCAAGACTCTAACTCTTGATTCAAATGCGTCGTGAAAGCGGCTTGCAGCTGTTGCTCGATTTTTTCGTCGGCCATATATTCAGCCAACGTTGGCCCCGCTACATCCTTCCACATCAGCCGCACCAGATTGTTCGGCTGGCCGCGCTCAGCGCATTCAAAAAACCACTGCAAGATATCAACTAGCCGCACTGTCTCGCGTACCGTAGGCGGAAACAGATAATCACAGCCCTGTCTGCACTGACAGTAAAAGTCGAGAAATAGCGCCGAGGCTGGATCAGCATAATGCGGCTTCAACTGCTGGATGCTGGCAATGAGCTGTTTAGTTTCAGGAGTAATGTCCATAGCGGGTTGGGGATCTAGACTGTTGCCAAGATATCACCCCAGTTTTAGAAAACTCTGCTTACTAGGACACCTTAAATCAAGAGGCTGCCCGTAGCCAAACCAACTGCTGCTGCTGCAAAGCTCGCACCCCATCCAGCGTCAGGTTAGCCTGCGGCAAGATCTGCGCGACGGTTTGGGTTTGGTTGTCGTCACAGACTTTGAGAAACCGCCACTCCGGATCGCTCAAATGCACCACCTGATAGTCTGCGTTAAATAACGTCTGACTCTCCCAGCCTTCCATGCAAAGGCTGCGGCTGGGGATAGCGCCGAGCAGCGCTGCGTCTAAGCTCCAGTCAGAGCGGCTAAACGGCGGACGCGCCAGGAAAAACTCGTAGTGGGCAATAGATTCTGGGTCGAGCAGCTCCACCAGACGGTAGCGCTGGCGTTCGGTGAGGGTCTGGGCGCGCTCCAGCAGGTCGGGCGCTTTGACCAGCAGTCGCTCCAGCTGCCAGGTGCGAGGATTGGAGAAACCGACAAATTCGAGTCCTGAAGCGTCGATTAGCTCAAATAGCGTTTCGATATTATAATCAATCTCCTGCGGATGCACGTACATATCCGCAAAGCATTCGTCCCGATGGTTCTCAATCGACCAGCGCTCCTGTTCGCGCTTCACCAGTCGGTTTGTTTCAGGCAAAGCCGCAAAGATCTTCCGCCCAACCTCCACGCCATCCCGATAGTCACCGCGCTGCCCGCCCTGAATCAAGCCAATTGCCTGCTGCATCAGCTTCACCTCCCAGCGCCCCAGCTCGCCATAGACGAAAATATGCATAATGCCGCCGGGAGCCAGCTTTTGCGCCAACGCCTGAATGCCGCGAATTGGATCGGGCGTATGGTGCAGCACGCCGACGCAGTTAATCAGCTCAAACTCGCCGGGAAGCTGTGCCGCATCAAACAGGCTGAGCTGCTGAAACTGCACCCGCTCTGCCCCAGATCGCCGACAGCGCTCCTCTGCTACGGCCAGCGTTCCGGCGCTTAGATCAATGCCAATTACTTCAGCTTCCGGGTTGAGATGCACCAGATATTCCGTGCCCACGCCGGAGCCGCAGCCTGCATCCAAAATCCGAATGTTGCGGCGCTGCGGCAGGCGGTTGGCGCAGAAGCTGTAGGCTGCCTGCCAGTTCCAGCGCCAGTTATATCCCGGCGGCGGCTCGTCTAAAAGCGGCTCTGGCGGAAACGGGTAGGTGTCGTAGAGTTTGGCAACTGCGTCGCTAATAGCTTGGTCGGACATGATAGGAAATGATTGAGTCTGAGCATCAGGAAGCTGACGATGAGCATTGCCCGATTCAGCCTCTGTTCAGCACTATCTCACAAAACCATCCCCAAAAAACCATCCCAAAAATTGATCAAGCTCTCTGCATCGAACTAATTTGAATGCGATAAACTAACAGGCGTTCTGCACATACCCAAGAAGCAACTATGCCGCAATCTGCGTCGCAATCTGCCCTGACTCGTCCTCTCGGCTTTCTCGGATCTGCTAGCTTTTCAGCCATTGTCCTGCTCGCTGCCTCTGCCCAAGCTGAGCCAGCCAACAGCACAGTTGATATAAAGCCCGCTGCTTCTGGATATGTCGAGTTCTCGGCCAGCGAACCCAATCAGTTTGCCCAGCTGGATCAGGATGGTCAAGCAGATTGCAGCTGCCAAAACTCACAGCTTGGTGCAGGTGTCGATGCGGTCGGAGATCTGGCAATTGATCAATATGGCTGTGACTGTGCAGGCTGTCGTAATTTAGCAATGCGGCTACTGGAGCCTGGAACGCTATAGTCTATCCCAATTGAAATGCATTTAGAATCAGAGGTGTGAGATCTGGGCTATATTCAATTTCCTGCTGAACTACAGTCATACTGGAAAATTTGCAATAAATTCTGCAATGGTTCATCTTGATCCAGGTTCGCTCCAATCTGTGCGTCAAGCCGTCTATGCGATAGCTGAGGAGAACTGTATCAGAACGTTCGGCCTATACCTGAATATTGCTGGTTTGATCCAGAGACGCTGGAGTTTGCTGGATTTCGTTTGGTCAGCGGTCAGTATCAGGGAATTGCCGCTCCAGATGCCATATTCCACAGGGAAACAATCGCCAGGGAAACAATCGCCAGGGAAGGATGGCCGCAGCTTCCTCCTCCCCTGGCTTAGAGACTATTTCCGCTCTGCTGATGCAGCCTGCGCCAACTGATAAGGACTCGTCAGCTTGCTGAGCTGCTGCATCAGCAAACTCAAAAACAGCCCGACGTCAGTGACAATCCCCACCGACTCCACCGAGCCGCGATCGCTGAGCTTTGTGACGACTGCCGGATTAATATCGACGCAGACCATTTTCACGCCTGCCGGAGTCATGTTGCCCACGCCAATCGAATGCAGCATGGAAGAGAGCATCAGAATCATATCTGCACCTTCAATCAGCCGTGCGTAGTCAGCCTGCGCCTCTAGCAGATCCATTTTGGTGTCAGGGAGTGGGCCGTCGTCGCGGATTGAGCCAGCCAGCGAGAACGGTACGTGATGCTTGACGCATTCATAAAAAATGCCGCTGTTGATCAAGCCCTGCTCCACCGCCTCCGTAATGCTGCCTGCCCGCCGCACGCTATTGATCGCCTTCAGGTGATGCCGATGTCCGCCCCGCACCGAAATGCCGCGCTTCATGTCCATCCCCAGCGATGTCCCCATCATCGACTGCTCAATGTCATGCACCGCAATTGCGTTGCCGCCCAGGAGCGCCTGCACATAGCCATCCCGGATGAGCTGCGCCAGGTGATCCGCGCCGCCCGTATGGATCACCACTGGGCCACCCACCACGACCACCTTGCCGGCCCGGTCGCGGATTTGGCGCAGCTCCCAGGCGATTTGCTCCACCAGCAGCTCCACTCGCCGCTCGCTAGACACGCCTGATCCCATGAAGCTAAACTCCTTGTCGGCAGTCCGCAGATCGCGTGACTCAGCTTTGCGGACGGTGCGAATCCCCTCCACGCCGACGATGATTTTTTCGCTCCGCTTCAGATCTCGCAGCAGCCGACATTCAGCAGTCGCGCCGCTAGGGGTTTGCGCCACCACAATTGCCCCATCCATCCGCTGATTTTGCACCCGCACCCACTCGCAGTTGACCCGCACCTCGGTGGGATAAATCGTGGTGACGTAAAAATCGTCGGGCGCTACGCCGTCTTGCAGCACTTCGGCCAGCGGATTGTCGCAGACCTCCTGCGGACGCGGCACGGCTCCTAGATCAATCAGCTGCACCATGATCTCTTCCATGACGCTGTGCGAGGGAGCAGTCACCCGAATCTCGGCATTGGAGGTGCTTTGCTTCTGCTCGCCGAGGCTGAAATTGAGCACCTGAAAGCTGCCGCCGCCTTCAGTGATAATATCCAGCGCTCGGTTGATCAAGCCTGAATCGAGCAGATGTCCGGCCATTTGAATCGTGCGGCTCTCGACGGTGGCGGCGGCGCTGTGCAAAGGCTGAATCGGCTCGGTGGTACGCAGCGTCAGGCATTTGGCCGCGCCGCCTGCTTTCAGGAACTCGGTCAAAGGCGTTTCTAGCACCTGAAATCCGGCTGTCCCTAACCGCTGCTTCAGGCCGTCGCTTGCCCGATTCATAATAATAATCTGGTTGATATTCACCGCGTTGCAGGCAAAATTCGCGGCATCGACCTCTTCAACCGCAATCCGCTTTTGCTCCGGCACGCGCATTTCAATTAGGCGGTTGGAATAGGCATCAAAGGCAGGCGGATAGTAGAGCAGATAGCCATCTAGCAGCGGGCAGAAACAGGTGTCTAGGTGATAGAATCGCTCGTCCATCAGCCGCAGCGACAGCACCTCAATATCCAGCCACTTGGCCAGATAGGGATGTGAATCTAGCTCCGAACGGAAGCCGTAGCCCGCCCAAAGCCAGCGCCCTTCGCGATCCAGCAGCGCATCTCCAGCTCCTTCAAATGGCAGATCCTTGGGCAGGGTATGCACCGTAAAGCCGTTCTGCTCAAACCAGGCTTGGAAATACGGCTCTTCGCCCTGCCGCTCTTTGTGGTAAAACCGACTCAGCACCACCGTATTTTCTAGCAGCAGCCCGGCGTTGGCCGTAAACACCATGTCGGGTACGCCCAGCTCTGGCTTCACCAAGTCCACAATCGCATGTTCTTTAATTAAGTGAAATAGACCTTGCCATTGTTCAGTTGCTCGCTCGCGAGAAGACTTGTGAACATTGCCTTCCATCCAGGGATTGATCACATAGTCTACGTCATAGTGATCGGGCGCGCACATCAAAAACCGAATTGCATCTGTACTCATAGTCAGTCAGGTAAAGTGAAAATTTTTGGAATTGGTTAGGATCAAAACTGCGCTCATGAGCGCTACATTTTTACTCGGCTATAGCTCGCTTAGCCCCATAATATCAGCCCCATAACATCAGCCCCACAGTTGAACAGACCCCAACGCCTATCTTATTACGCCACAGAAAAGCATCGCTAGCACCCAGAGTCAAGGAACCCTGACGACCTGAGTTAATGACCCGACCTGATAGCCTAGAAATAAAGCAAGGCAGTCCCGCAAATTTGGCATGGAAGTTTGGCATGGAAGTTTGGCATGAAGATTTGGCAGGTTGATTTCTATCGTCGTCCGCTGCAAGACGCGCAGGGCAACCCAATTTGGGAGCTAGTCGCCTGCGAGCCGATTCGTGACGCTCAGGCGTTTGCGGCTCAAGCCTACTGCCCGCAGCCTGGGGTGAGCGCCGACTGGCTAGCCCAAGCCCTGCAATCCTTTGCGACCGCAGCGGGCGGACTGCCCCAGCAGATTCAGCTGTTTCGGCCTCAGTGCTTGAGCCTGCTGGAAACCGCCTGCCTGCCCCTCAGCATCGCCATTGAGCCGAGCCGCGACCTGCCCGCCCTGAAGCTGCTGCTGCACGAACGCGCCGCCCAATACCCAACGCTGCCCAACTACAGCCCGCCGCCGCTGGGTCAGCCCTATCAGCCCACTGCAATCGACCAGCCGCCGCCCTTGCCCCTGCCCGAAAACCTCTGGGGCGAGCGCTGGCAGTTTGCCGCATTGCCCGCCAGCGAGCTGATTCCCGCTTTTCAAAATCGCCCAATTCCGGTGCTGGAAATGCCTGCATCTCGGTTGCCGCTGACGCTAAAGCTGCCGTCTGATCTGCCAATTCCCGGCGTAATCATCGAGGCGGGACGGCGCGCTATGCCCCTGACGCGCTGGTTGCAGCAGGTCAAGCCCTATGCGCTCAGCGCTATGTCTGGCGAGCCAGATGGGCTAATCCTCGCAGCCGGACTCGTCGATCGCTGGGTGCTGACCACCTTCAGCGATCCGGAGGTGAACGCCGCTGGCCGTAGCTTTCAGAGTCGGCAGCAGGCGGCGCTAGGGCTACATTTTCTGCTGGTGCAGCCCGATAGTTCCGGCATGACCTACAGCGGATTTTGGCTGCTGCGAGCTGGCCTGATAGAATAGCCACGCAAGCGGCGGTGTGACAAGCCAGGTTAGAGCTGGAAATCAGAGGTGGAATCAGAGGTGGAAATGGAAGTCAAAATTGGGGTAATGGGCGGCAGCGGTCTTTATAATATGGAAGCCCTTCAAGATATAGAAGAGCGCCAAATTGACACGCCGTTTGGTGCGCCTTCAGACAAGCTGATTTTGGGTAGCTTAGCGGGCACCCGCATCGCTTTTTTGGCTCGGCATGGCCGCCACCACAGCCTGTTGCCCAGCGAAGTGCCCTACCGCGCCAACATCTATGCCATGAAGAGTCTGGGCGTGGAGTATCTGCTGTCGGCTTCGGCGGTGGGTTCGCTCAAGGCCGAAGCGCGCCCGCTCGATATGGTGATCCCAGATCAGTTTATTGACCGCACTAAAAACCGCGCCGCCACGTTTTTTGGTGAAGGTCTGGTGGCGCACGTCACGTTTGGCGACCCAATTTGCCCCAACTTGGCGGCGGTCTTGGGCGATGCGATTGACAGCCTGAAGCTGCCGGATATTACGCTGCACCGGGGCGGCACCTATATCTGCATGGAAGGCCCCGCCTTCTCGACTAAGGCCGAGTCGCAGCTTTACCGCAGCTGGGGCGCAACGGTGATTGGCATGACCAACCTCACCGAAGCTAAGCTGGCACGCGAAGCTGAAATTGCCTACGCCTCGCTGTCGCTAGTTACAGACTACGACTGCTGGCATCCAGATCACGATAGCGTTACGGTGGAAATGATCATCCAAAATCTGACCAAAAACGCCGTCAACGCTCAGCGCGTCGTCCAGGAAACCGTGCGTCGTCTGGTTGCTCAGCCGCCAGAGTCGGCAGCACATTCAGCTTTAAAATATGCAGTCATCACGCCGCTGGATCAAGCATCTGCTGTGACAAAAGCCAAGCTGGAGCTGTTGCTGAAGAAGTACCTGTAGTTCTGCTGCTGTAGCGAGCTAACCTAACGATTATTCAAGCTGCGTTTGACCTGCCAGCTTTTTCACAAACTGCTGATGCTCTGTGCTGCCCAAACCCTGCTGCAACACCGCCAATACCTGCTGCATATTGCCTAAGAGCAGATCCGACACCGCTAGCCAGAGTCCTGGAAAGACGCGGCTGCAAACTGTGCCTGCCTCATCCGGACTCAGCGATATGTAAGCGCCATCCTGAAGACAAAACCAGTCTAGGCGCTGCTCAAACACCTGCCAGACCAGATATTCCTGCACGCCATTTCGCAGATAG
>JAESFP010000218.1_pt1 | contig 12016 bp, 16 predicted proteins | sample 9266181 | NCBI WGS metagenome assembly JAESFP01 (sample SAMN14502547, study PRJNA617102) | algae metagenome | isolation source: Pegethrix bostrychoides GSE-TBD4-15B and co-occurring heterotrophs from... | place: USA: Grand Staircase-escalante National Monument, Utah | collected 2006-08-15
TAGATCGATCTGGGTTTGAGCCTGCGCTATCTGCAAGCCGATCTGCGCAATCTGAATCTCTAGCAATTTAGTGATCTGTCTGGAGGGGTGAGCCGTTAGATCTGGGCTGTTGTCTTCTGAATTAGTCATGATCTGTACTGTCTCCTTAGTTCTTACTCAACTTTGGGGATAAAGCCGGGGTGGCCGCTAGCCGCCCTGGCTCGATATGTGTCTTGAACTCTTTAGCATGGGTTCTAACTGTCAACCATTCCGAAATCGGGCGGCAGATCAAAGACAGAGCAATCCAGCAATCTGCATAGAGCCTGTATTTGTCTAACCGTTAGACGTGGTTCTCTCGTGCCCGATGTCCAGTAGTAAACCGCTCTAGGCGAGATTTCCAGAGCGGCGGCTACATCTTCGGGCGTTTTGTTCTTTTGACGCAGGAAGTTCATGAAAGCTGACTCGTTACGATTTCTCTTCATCTTAAACTGAACTCCTGTTCATGAACAGGAGTTCAGTTTAAGATTCTTAGTGAACTCCTGTTATTTGGGTGTTCTGGGCAGGGTGACTCTCTCCAGCCAGAAGGTGATCGCCCTGCTCATCCCCATATCAACAGCCCTAGCGGCTTTCTCGTCAATCAATACAGAGGAACTACACATGCATGAGTCTGCTTTTCCCGTACCAGAATTCTTTGATGACAAGCTGATCGACTGCTTTCCCGGCATGACTAAGCGCGAGCTATTCGCAGGGCTGGCGATGGCTGGGATGCTGAGCCTTGACCTGGACAATACGGCTCAGCAGCTTGCCGCTGAAGCGGTACTGGCTGCCGACCTGCTCATTCAGGAACTCAACAAGCCGCCAGCCCAATAAAAAAGCGGCCTGCAAGCCGCTTCAGATCTTCGTCAAATTGTTTAGCAGAAATGAGATCGAGCGATGTTGATTCAAGTCAAGAATAAGGTCTTGATGCTGGAAGCCATATCCTACGCTGAGATCATGTTTCCGAAACCGGGGACCTCAGCCACTAGGACGACGCTCAGCCTCATTATAGACGGGCACAAGCTCTCTATCTTCGGAGATGAGGCGGCGGCGGTCTGGCTGGCAGTGCAGCAGAATTCTAACTGCCAGCTGCGTCCTGAACCGGGCGATCCAGACTTGCCCAGCAGCGGCGGAGAGTTCTAGCCCATGAACTCTCTACAGCGTCACACTACTGGATTCCTGAAAATCGCGTCATAACGTCAACCCTCGCGGCTGCTGAATTGCAGCCGCTTTTTTAAGTTCTTTTACCTCTGGAGAATTGGATCATGAATCCCGTAACTGATGCGATGCAAGCTGATATGCGCCGTGAGGTTTCTGATGAGCTGCTGAGCGCGATGAGAGCGCCAAGCCGCGCATACACAAAGGCTCAGGTTGCTCAAGTCGCCAAGGCTCACCAGATACCCCTGGAAGTGGCAGAGGAAGTTGCCGCCGCCATCTTTCAGCAGGTGTCAGGCATCGACATTGAGCATGTCGATTTTCAGTCGCTGATCAAACAGATTGCAGAGATTGAAGCCTCAGTGACGGATCAGGGGCTGCGGCTCTACAAGCTTCAAGCGCTGGCTAAGCGTCACAAACGCAGCTACCGCGAAATCATGGAGTGCTTCAATAAGGCTCTACTCAATCAGCAGCCAATCAAACCGATGTCGCTGGCTGATCTGAGAGCTAAGACCGATACCGATACGCCCTGGCTGATTCCCGGCTGGCTACCGCAGGGAACAAATCTGCTGTTCTATGGCGACGGCGGCACCGGCAAAACGCTGATGGCTTACCAGTGGCTAGAGTCGATTGTCATGGGAACGCCCTGGAATGGCTACCAGGTGAAGCAGGGGCGCGGGCTGCTGGTTCAGTGCGATGAGCCAGAGATTGTGCTCAGGAGCCGGATGGACTTGCTACAGCTGCCAGATGACGCGCCGCTCGACATTCTGACCGACTGGACACTAGACGCGATTGCGAGGCTGCGAACGTACATCGAGCAGCAGCAGCCCGCCTTCATCTTGATTGACTCTCTCTCAGCGGTTAACCAGTCGAGCCTGTTCAGTGAAAACGATATGGAGTACGCCCGCCCCATTCTCCAGCTGACCCAGCTTTGCTCAGAGTTCAACGTCACGATCTGCCTGATTCACCATAGCAACGCCGCTGGGCAGGCACGGGGAACCAGGGCGATCCATAACTCAGTGAGTGAGGTCTGGGGCTTGGCTCATGCTGATTCAGCAGGTGAGCGGATTCTATCGGTGCAGAAAACCCGCTTAGGCCGCGCGCCCGGTCGCTACCGCTTCATCTTTGATGAGGATGCTCACAGCTTCACCTATTTAGGCCATGCCGATGATGAGGATGGGGCGAGCGTGACCCAGGAAGAAAAGATTCGGCTCTGGCTGCATCAAGACGACAATCGCGGCATTGCCTATGCTCCAATCGAGATAGCTCAGAGCTGCTCAATCAGTCAGCCATCAACCCGGAGAGCGCTTCAAGAACTCTGGAGCAAGGGCGTAATTTCGAGGCGACCGAGTAGTACAAGAGGGCATCGCGGATACCTCTATTTCGCCTGTTTGCCTCAGTTTCCTTGGCGCGATCAGGCGTACATTCCGGAAGAGCCTCCGATCAGTGACCTTAGATCCAATGTAAACCCGCATGAAAACAACGTCTTAGCGATTGACGATCGGGGGATCGGGGTAAAAAATACTTTTCCAGTTCAGAGCGGTGAGAAAGAGCGATCGTCCGAACGCGAATCGCTAGAAGTTATACAAGGCAATGGATTGGATGTGATTGGGGCTAGTGATCGGGATTCGGGGATGATCGGGGATGATCGGGCTTTTGAGGGGTCTGAGGCCATTGTGATCGCTCCACCACTCCAGAAAGGTGATCCGGTCGAGGTGTGGATCGATGATGAGTGGATACCTGCAACCTACCGGATCGCCCGTGAGAGGATGTACTACTCAAAGCGGATCAAGAGCCTATCGCCTGCCTCGGATGTCGAGATCAAGGGCAACCGCTTCATCATCTCTGACGACTGCATCAGACGACCGGATCAGGAGAGCTGAGCCATGCCGATGAACCGAAACCTGTACCCCAAAAACTGGGGTCAAATCGCGCTGGACATAAAGACCGCTGCTGATTGGAACTGCCAGCAGTGCGGGCGACCCTGCCGCAGACCGGGCGAAGATGACGAGGAGCTGATCAGCAGAGTCAGCGGCTCCGAGTGGGAGGCCGATCTATTTGAGGCTGTAGATCTGCCTGAAATGGGGCTGACGCTGAAGCGCAAGCTAGGCCGCTTCCTGCTGACCGTCTCTCATCTCAACCATCAGCCAGCAGACTGCCGCCCTGAGAACCTGCGAGCGAGCTGTACAGTCTGCCACTGCCGCTATGACCTGGCTGATATGGCTCGCAAGCAGCGGCTAAAGAGTGAGAGGCTAGGACAGCTCACCCTACCCGTCAGGGATGAGCCATGAGCGGAGCTATCCGGCAGCGATGGCAGCGGCGATATCATCAGAGCGCTGGAATAGGTCAAAGTCTCTGCCGTCGTAGCGCCAGATCTCCACCGTCACATCGTTAAGCCAGTAGGGAAACTGCATCTCTAAGACCCAAGTGCCAGAGAGCCGCTGAAACATCACAAAATTCAGCCGCCGCAGCCGCAGCCGATGCCCGCCAGCTTGAACCGCAGCCGGGAAATTGCTTGTGGAGCTGGGCAAAAAGGGAATCAGCTGGTAGCACCATGCGCCCGTGTCCCAGTTAGATCGGGCTGATTCGGAGCTTAGGCCGATGATCAGGGCGTGGCTGTTCTCAATCAGATAGCTTCGCAGCGGCAACCGATTGAGATAGGGCGTAGGGGTTTCTGGCGCGGTATAGCTGGCGCGAGCTACCAGGTTCCATTCAATCGGGTCTAGAAAATCTGGCAGCTGGCGGTCATTCACAGTTCCAAGATGATGTTTTCCTTAATGGCAAAGTCCAGATTTCCCTGAGCTGTATCGATCAATTCTTCAGGCTCAATTCCTGACTCAGCCATGAAATCAAAATAGAATTCCCAATCGATTTCTTTATCCAGCAGCTTTTGAGTAACCTGCTGCTGAATTTGCATCTGTCGCCAGAGTTCATCTATTTCGCCTTGGCAAGCAGTGCCCGCAATAATAACGGGCGTTTCCATTAGCAGGTTAGCTCTCATGATTAGACAGGCACTTTCTCAGGGGTGATCGAAACGCGCTTGATGTCGGCAGATCCGCCAGCAGTGATCACCGCAGCCCGAACAGCCCTAGAACCAACTTGCTCTTCTTCTGTGTCAGTCAAAGCGCCGAATGGGGCAGAATGACTGTCTCCTTCATATTTGAGATACCAAAGCTTTGTAACTTTGGATTGAGCGTAGCTAGCAGTGCCAGAACCGAAGAAAGCATTCACTCTTGCAGGGCTAAACTTGCTGAGTTTAGTCGCACCTGTTAAGTTAGCGCCAGAAATAAACGTTCGAGTTGAGATAGCAGTTGCCAGGGCAGTGTTTGAACTGGCTGAAATCGTAACTCTTAGATATTCACCTGCCGCCAATTCGATGCCAAACGGCTTGACCGCAGCGGGAACAACAGAACGCCTTGCGCCGCGAGTTCCGCCTACCATCCTTTTAGTAGTTCTGTTGGCTGGATTTCGCAAGTATTCAACATAGTTATCCAGCCCAGTTTGGTATTCCAAACCTTTTTTAATATTCTCGTAACGTCTAGCCATTGTTTTTACTTTCTGCCTCTGAAATTGTCAACGAATCTTAGTCTATTCTGCCCTAAAAAATCCGTCAATACCGCACTAGACAAGACTTTCAGGACTTTTAATTATGTTGATTTAATTCTAAGACCCATGGGTTTCATACAGACATATAGACCCACAAAAAAGTCGCTAACCCTGTAAGGATGGCTAGCGACTTGAGTTGAGCGACGGTCAATATTCAGAATAAATCGGTGTTTTTACGGTCAAATAATCAGACTTTCAAAGAAAAGCGTAATTTCACTTAAAAACCCACTGCACTAGCTTCAACTGCATCAACTTGATCACGGTTGAGCGGAATATCAACGGTGGTTGTATATGTGAAACTTGCCGCATATTGTGTAGTGCCAGCGCGTAAAAACGGAGTGCCAGCGCTAGGGGCATTATAGGATCTGAATTTAGGGCTGTTGATCGCATTCCAATCATTTTGAGCAGCCGAACAAGCGTCTAAGAATTTAGATACAAACTCTCCTACTTTTTGATCGGTTAAAGCAACATTTGCTTCGCCCATAACGAGGCGCAACGAGATGGTAACGTCATTGCCATTAACTACCATCGCGTTAGCTGGCAGCTTTGTTCTAATTGCCTCAAACGATAGATCAGCCACGGTTTAACTGTCCTGTTCTATTAAAATTGCTTGCTAATATAGCCTATCATTGCAACAGAATAAACGCACGATAAAGCCGCTTTCTCACATGGTAGATCAAGCAATTTACAGCCGTTCAGTGACGGTCTTAAAGCAGTTCACTTCAGCGACGCGAGGCGACTTTCAAATAGTCTATGAACCGGGATTTACAACGCCGTGGGATAGGCTACCCATAAACCGCTATTACGGATTTATCACGGATCTGCGGGTGAAGGTGAGAGTCAGCAGCATTCCAGAGAAAGAGCTTCCGACGTTTGAAGTCGAGCAAAGTAGAACCGAGCGCCTAACTGCCGTAAGAGATCTAGAGTGGGCTGGGCATCGCTACGAACTAGGGCTATACATGCAGGCGAGCGGCACTGGGATTCTGCATATTGCTTCAATTAGCCTGCTGAATCGCCAGCCCTACTATCACGTTAATTTGCTGCCTTATTTCACAGATAACAGCCTGATTAATTTAGCCAGCGATGCCCGCATCCTGGCGCGAATCGAAAACGCTGGGTACGGCTTCCTAGCTGGCTTAGATGAGGTCGTGATTTTTGGCAGTGTAAAAGAAGAAGTGACGACACTGCCCGAAGATGCTCGGCAGATTAGTTATTGCCAAAGTTATAGCCAGACTGTTGGAACCTCATCTATTCAACTGTTGCCGCCGAATCCCAACCGATTGCAAGCGACGTTTGTAAATCATCATCCCTCTAATAAAATTTGGCTGAATTACGGCAACAGCGCAACGGCTGGCAGCGGCCTTGCTCTGATGCCCGCTGGCGGCAGTTATGAGATTAATCTGACGAATCCCTACAGCGGGCTAATCAGCGCGGTAGGCAGCGGCAGCGGTACAACCGTCAGCTATATGGAGTGTGTCTAGAAATGCCTCTCTATCAACGCGATCTAATTGGCTATAGCCGGGATTTTCGGGATGATCGGCTTTTTAATTCAGTGCTTCAGCCGCCGCTCTATGAGCTGTCGATCTATGGCTACGATTCCTATTATCTCCAGCGCCAGCGCCGCAAGCTTGAATCATGGGTGCTGTTGCAGCCGGAATTTAAGGGGATTGAGATCTGATGGTTAGACGGAGCCGGAACGCAGGGCAGACAATCAGCCAGCAGATTGATCGCTATGGCGATGGCCAGCGCGAGCAGCGGCAAACTATGAGCGAGCTGGCGCAAAGTTTTGAGTATGAGCCAGAGGATCAGATCATCCCTGACTATCTAGACCCAATTGGGGATACTGGATTTTTCATAACGCCCAATGAGCCTGCTGATCCGTGGGATTGCGCCAGATATCCCAACTCCCCATACTGTGGCGGCACTGGCGTAGATGTTGACAGCATTCTCGATATTTCGCCCGTGAGTCTTGAGCCGTGGGTTTCTGCGAATGATTGCGAGATTTGCGTCAATATCGAATCCAGCCTATTTTGGATCGCACTGCCTACCAATCAGGTCTGTTATCGCAGCAAAGATGCTTCCTGCTATCAAGACCCGCCAGAGCCGCCGCCGCCGCCGCCACCAGAACCAGATCCGCCGCCACCTGGCGGCAGGATTATTACTTTCCAACCAATCGATCCGGGCGGCTATCCACCTGGCTCTGGCTGTTTTGGGAATCACTCGATTTTGCTCAATCCCGGAACTACCAATATTTTCGGTGAGCCTGACGTGATCTTTCCCCGTGGCACATATGGAAACCCGATCGGGATTTATTGGAAAACAGAATTCGATTATTCTGATCCAACTTTCAAAATTCAGCGCGTCTCCTACTCTGTAGTTTCCAGAGATCAGGGCTACGGTGAAGTTAGGGTGCAAGAATGGCAGCAATTTACTAATCTCTGCAAAGATCGTGACTGTAGGGATAGAGCCGGATTCCCTGTTTATCAGGGCTGGCGACCGAACAGCCGCCGCTGTGATCCGATGCCTAGAACAACTCCATCACCGCCGCCTTATCTCTACCCACCACCACAAAACTGTAAACCCTGTATGGCTTCCTGCTGCAACCCGAAAGAAAATCAGGAAATTTTAGAGATTCTGAAGCTGATCGCTAAGCGATTAGGAACGGCTGATTATCCCGTTTCTACTCCTCAGTGGCTTGTTTCTAATCAGGGAAATTCCAGCGTTAAGCATCAGTCATTAACTCAGTTCAACTTCTGGCTCATGCGCCAGCTAGACGCGCTAATCGGTGAATTTCCGATCAAGATTGAGGTTCAAGACTCTGATCCAACCGAGAAGGGAGAGCAGAGCAAATCAATCTCACTGCCCAACCTGGCTGAAGCGGTCGCGGAGATTTACGGGCTAGCGGCAAAGACTTCAATCGATAGCGACGTTCATACCTCATTTCTGATCAGGCTGGCGGCTGAGACTATGGCCGCGAAAACTGCGGCGCTGATTGCTCAGGACTACGCCAGCGCCAACGCTAGCTATCTGGGCTATCAGGGAAATCAGGTTGTAAGGAAAGTTGACTTTGCCTTTGATCCAACTGCTCTAGACAGTTTAGAGACAATTTTGAAGGCATCGCGAAATGATGTTATCGGCTGGCAAAATGATGATAAAGAGAACGTAGCAGCATATTTACAAAAGCTAATGTTTTCAGCAGGTTTGCTGAAAACTGTGTTCTTTCGTAAGGGCAACGATCTAGAGCGAGTCTTGAAAGAAGTAGCGCAATTTATGCCCGATCCTGAGGCTGAAGAATCGGAGGGATGGAAGGAATTTGTCAGGATGATCAACGATCCGGAAAGCGTTGAGAACAAGGGCACGGACATCAAGCCGGAGATTAAAAACGTGAGCCAGAAACAGACTGGGGGAGGTTCCTAGATGCCTCTAGCCCTGACTAGAACCAATCTGCTCAGCCGCGCCACTAGAGCAGCCGTCGCGGGCGGCTCGCTGTCGCGGCGGCTAAACATTAACCCGTCGCTAGCCAGCAACATCGACGACGGCAGCGGCGCGGGCAATCTGCTGCAACAGGCAGCGAAGGCGATCAAGAGCTGGGCGCGGCGATTTGGCGGATTCATTTCAGCAGCGCTGCGAGGGATATCGATCACAGTTAGTTCAATCTTCGGCATTTTCGTTAATGCGACCCAGCAGCTCTCGCAATTCAATTGGAACGCCAGCGACCGCCAGCTAAAGGCAACAATTCAGCAGCGCAATATCCAACTAGCTTCAATTTGGGGCGGCGCGATTGGCGCGGGAGTGGGTTGGATTGCCGGGATCGGGGTCGGTTATGGCTTAACCGTTCTCTGCCCTGTAATCGGCTCAGCCAGCCTCGCTAGACTTGCAGCAGGCGAAACCACGCTAGAGGCTCTAGAGGAGATGCGAAGCACTACAGCGAACGCGCTGCGGGCAACTTCCGGCATCTTGGGGACTAACCTGCTGGTCGGTGGGTACATGAAATTTAGGAAAGCGCTGGGCATCCATCCGGCAGACAACGCGCCGAGCTGGACAATCGCGGGCAAGATTGAGGAGAAAATCGAATCGATTCGAGATCCGCTAATCCAGGCTTTTGTAGAAGAATTTGTTGATGAATTTTTCGACTCGTTTATAGAATCGGGCTATGTTTTCGCCTATGAACTTGATGCCCAGCTCGCAGCGGCGCGAGCTGCCAAGCAGCCGCAGGTTGAGCGGCAAATTGAGCTAACGCCAGATAAGGAAGCGCCAGACGAGAGGCTGATCTTAGTTGGGGATGAAGCTGATCTGAAGACTCAGATCAGAGAAACCATAGTTAGCCACAGGCTGATCGCTAATCGTGACGTGGGTCAGATTGTTGGACAGCCTGCGGAGGATTGGTTTAGAGCGCAGCCGCGCCGCCGCAGCCTCACGATCCTATTCTCTGAAAGACCTATGCCGCCCTGGAGAATAAACAAAGCGGAGAGGACTAGAACAGCGACATACACAATCCCAGATCCGAAAGTTAATCTTAAATGGGATCAAATTAAACGGGCGGCAAAAGCTTACAATTGGGGACGTTTCAGGGTTACAGCGCATCTTTCCAACGGGCGGCAGATGGCTGTCTATGGCGCGTCTCCGAAAGAAGCTGAAGAAAAGCTAAAAGAATTAATGGAATTGAGTACATGTGAGATATTAACCGCATCCACAGCGGAGGAAAGAATAAGGCACGTAAAGCTGAAAAAGGAAGCTGTCAGAATGCATCCTGCATACGGCAATCTATTAGTTAGAAAAACAAGTGATGACACAAGCGGGAAAACAGACTTAGACGGTAAAACCTGGAAAAGTAATCATGTGAGATTTGCACTCTGGACAAAAGATGAGCCTTCAAACTTTAGCGAGATTATTTGGTAGCCATGCCGATCGAAAATCCATCAAGTCAAGCCACATTTTCAGCAGAGAACTTCTCTAGCAGCTTTCCGCTATTTCTTCCAGGCGGGCGGCTCTCTCTAGTTCAGAACGATCCGACAGGCAGCGCGACGGATGCCGCGACGCTGTTCTATGTTCCCTACGCATCTAGTTTCGTACCAGTTTGGAACGATTCTGCGAACGCCTGGGAGAATGCCGTAATACCAAGCGCAGGAGTATCTATCAGTTTCTTGCCACTGCCAAACGCTAGCGCCGATGTGGTTGCATTTGGCAGTCCTGGATCAGAAGTCAGGCTAGCTATTCAGGGCTGGGCTGGCAACACTGCTAGACTATTCCCTCTTAGCTCTAATGGCCTGCGCTGTCTTGACTACGGCGCTGGCGCAAACCCTCGCTATCGAACCTATTTAGGATCGATTCGCACAACCGGAACCGGATCAGCTAGCAGATTGCAGGACTCCAATCAGTTCCGGCATGTCTGGAATGCTTACAATCAAATTGCCAAAACTGTTTCAGTCTATGAAAACGCGGCATCGTGGCTCTATAGCGGGACGGCTGGCAGACTGCTGAACAACAATGCGAACAACCGCGTTGAATTAATGAGCGGGCTAGTAGGACAGTCTCTTGATGTCAGCGGGAAATTTAGCGCTTATGTTCCGGCTGGCTCTGGCGCTTATTTCGCTATTGCTGCAAACGGTTCTTATGATGCATCTACGCTAGGCGTAATTGCTGGACTAACTCCCGGTGAAACGTCTGTAGATTGCAGGTATACAGGTCGGAGTATTTTAGGGGTGAATACAATTCAAGCGTTTGAGTCTACGGGCGGCGGTGGAACTGCCACGATTTACGGCTACGGGCGAAACGGCCTAAGGGGTGTTTGGTTGTGCTGATCTTTATCGCGCCGTCGAGCGCTTTCAACTCATGACCGCGCCAGAGATTCAGGCTCAAATAGTCGGATTTATCCTTTTAGCGCTGCCACTGATAGCAGCGCTCTGGAAATTCTTTAGTCTGCTGCAAGGGATTGAGCAGAGATCTAATGCTGCAATCGATCGGCTTGAGCGTCAGATTGCAGATCTCGGACACCGCGCCGATCTAAAAGATATCAACATCGACCGATTAAACGATCGGCTGACGCTGGGCATCAATGGCACGAAAGAACTCGTTAATCACCTGCGAACTCGCACTAAGGCCGATGATGATCAGCTGCGGTCTAAGCTGGCTCAAATTGAGCGCTATCTCGTGAAAGAAACGACCTACGAATCGAGAGAGTAAAGGGCTGTTCACTCTGCCGATTCTAGGCAAGGTTTAGTCAAGCGTTGCAGCCGCCGCGCTAGAATCAGCTTATCTAGGCTGATTCAGCGGTTAGATAGAAGGTCTGAAAATCCTCGTGTCACCAGTTCAAGTCTGGTTCCTGGCATTCAACAAGTAGCGTAAAGCTATACAGGGCAAGGGTTTTACACTCTTGCTCTTGTTGTTTATGGATTCTCAAGTTTTTGTGAAGGTAGAAAATCTGACTACTGAACTTGAATTTGACGATGAAATGACTATGATATTCAGAGCGGAGGCAACCCATAGCCACACATGATAAACCATGTCTGCACAGCGCAAAGCATCCAAGGGTTCCGTTGGGATTGAAGTCTTCCAAGGTCGGTTGAGGCTTAGATTACCTCGTCAGCTTTATGAAGGTAAACAGAAGTATTTAACGCTGGGGATAGCTGATACTGCTCAAAACCACAAGTTGGCTGAAGCTAAAGCTAGACAAATCGAGCTAGATATTCTGGCAGGCTATTTTGATGCCTCGTTAGAAAAATACAGACCTCAGAGCTACTCAACTCCAGATAAACCTACCAAGGGCAAGGAACTAACACTGAGCGTCTTGTGGAGCCAGTATACAGAGTACAAAGCTAAAACCTTGAGCGTAACCACTATCAACAAGGATTTTAGAAAGACTCGGAATCACATTGAGAGCCTGCCCACACAGAGGCTTGCAGATGCAGTCTCTATTAGAGATGCTTCCGCCCGTACCGTCACGCCATAGTAATTGCTGAGCTGTCGGAGTTCTTCACAGCTCGACTGCACCTGCTCAATAAGTCCATCGACGCGGCGACATTCGGCCTCAAAGTCTGGCGCTGTCCGTGAGTCGAGCAAACGGCTCAAAGTAAATCTACCGGGCTTTGGTCTGACATTCAGCGAAGCAACAAACGGGAGCATCTCATTAAGGCAATGAGTATAAATACTCAGGAAATGGCTAGATTGAGATAAGCGCATCGTTGCTTGAGCACTTGAGCCACATTCTCTTGCTTCCACTGCGCTCCCGATAGCTTCAAGC
>JAESFP010000219.1_pt1 | contig 11758 bp, 6 predicted proteins | sample 9266181 | NCBI WGS metagenome assembly JAESFP01 (sample SAMN14502547, study PRJNA617102) | algae metagenome | isolation source: Pegethrix bostrychoides GSE-TBD4-15B and co-occurring heterotrophs from... | place: USA: Grand Staircase-escalante National Monument, Utah | collected 2006-08-15
ATTATGACAACAAGGAGAATGAGAATTAAGGTAAGCTAAAAAGAGAATAGAAAAGAGAACAAGGATTTAGGTGATTTTGTAGCTTAGTTTCTCTGCTAAACTGTCCAGTCATTGGGGTCCACCCCAGACATGCCGCTAATTTTAGAGCTAATTCCAACTCGATTGGCTGGCTCTGGGCGATATTCCTCCAACCTGCTACCGCATCAGATCGCATCTAGAGACTACTTTATGATAATTCCATCTACATCTAGATCATCATCTATATCATCTACATCTATCTCTACAGTTTGAGAAAAAGTTGAAATAAAACAGTCTCTCGAAAAGTATCAACTCTATTGTCAATCTATCAGGTCAATCGGCTAGCAATAATATGCTCAGAAATTATTCAAAAACCTATTACCTGCCGTTTACTTTCTCACGCGATTTCTCATGCGAGCTGACAGGCTGAATCAAGCTGAGCTTTTCGGCATCGGATCTGGGGAGATGCGCTAGAATTGTAGGAGCAAAGCAAGGCATTTGGCAACCCATTGGGTCGCCTCTTTGATAGCCGCTAAGAGCCGCTGAACGACAGTAGATGCTGAGTTCTGGTGAGTTCTGGCTGCTGCCGACTGCTGAGACACATAGGTTTGGAGCTTTTTGCAGGATATGACCTTTTCCCAGGAACCGCCTCAAGACCGGATTGTGCCGACCGACCTCCGCAACGAGATGTCGCGCTCTTACCTAGAATACGCCATGAGCGTGATTGTAGGACGAGCGCTGCCTGATGCGCGAGACGGCCTGAAGCCGGTTCACCGCCGGATTCTGTACGCCATGCATGAGCTGGGCTTAGCGTACGATCGCCCCTTCCGTAAATGCGCTCGCGTCGTGGGGGAAGTGCTGGGTAAATATCACCCGCATGGCGATACTGCCGTCTACGACGCGCTGGTGCGGATGGCGCAGGACTTTTCAATGCGCGCCCCGCTGATTGACGGCCACGGCAACTTTGGCTCCATCGACAACGATCCGCCTGCGGCCATGCGCTACACCGAATGTCGGTTGCGGGCGCTGACCGCTAACGCGCTGCTGCAAGATATTGAAGCCGATACCGTTGACTTTACCGATAACTTTGACGGCTCACAGCAGGAGCCGCTCGTCCTACCCTCACGGATTCCGCAGCTGTTGCTGAACGGATCTTCGGGGATTGCCGTCGGGATGGCGACCAATATTCCGCCGCACAATCTGGGTGAACTGCTCGATGGCGTAATCGCGCTGATTCACAATCCTGAGATTACCGACTTGGAGCTGATGCAGCATATTCCAGGGCCGGATTTCCCGACGGGCGGGCAAATCTTGGGCACTAGCGGCATCAGAGATGCCTACCAGACCGGACGCGGCTCAATTACAATGCGCGGTGTCGCCGCAATTGAAACGCTGGAACAGCGAGGTCGACCGGATCGAGATGCAATTATCATCACCGAGCTGCCCTACCAGACCAACAAGGCGGCGCTGATTGAGCGGATTGCGGAGATGGTGAACGAGCATCGGCTTGAGGGCATCTCGGATATCCGCGACGAGAGCGACCGCGACGGAATGCGGGTCGTGATCGAGCTGCGGCGCGATGCCTATGCCAGAGTCGTTTTGAATAACCTCTATAAGCAGACCCCGATTCAAACGAATTTTGGGGTGAACATGCTGGCAATCGTCAACGGCGAACCGCAGACGATTGGCCTAAAGCAAGCGCTGCAAGTCTTTCTCGACTTCCGAATTGAGACCATTACCCGCCGCACGCAGTATCAGCTGCGGAAAGCCCAAGAGCGTGATCATATCTTGCAGGGCTACCTGATTGCTCTCCAAAACTTGGATGCGATCATTCACCTGATTCGGCATTCGGCAGATGCACCGACTGCGCGCCAGGAGTTAATCCAAACCTACGGCCTGTCGGATGCTCAAGCTGACGCAATTTTGCAGATGCAGCTGCGCCGCTTGACCGCACTTGAGGCTGAAAAGATTCAGCAGGAGCATGAAGACCTGCGGCTGAAGATTACCGATCTTGAAGATATCTTGGCGAGACGCGAGCGCATCTTGCAGATCATTCAAACCGAAGCTGCCGAGCTACGTGCCGCGCATACCACGCCACGCCGCACGGTGATTGAGCGTGCTGACGGCGAGATACTGGATACCGATTTGATCGCCAACGAACAGGCGATCATTATGTTAACCGAGCAGGGTTACATCAAGCGAATGCCGGTGAATACTTTCGAGTCGCAGAGTCGAGCCACGCGGGGCAAGGCCGGGGCGAGAATCAAAGACGACGATGGCGTAGAGCATTTCCTGACCTGCTGCGATCATGACAACGTGCTGTTCTTCAGCGATCGAGGCATCTCCTACTGCCTCAAGGCATACCAAATCCCGATTGGCTCGCGCACCTCGCGCGGCGTGCCCATCGTACAAATGCTGCCGATTTCGCACGCTGAGAAAGTGACCTCAATTGTCGCCGTCACCGAATTTACCGACGACGAGTATCTAGTAATGCTGACCCAGAAGGGCTTCATTAAAAAAACGCAGCTCTCAGCTTTTGGCAATATTCGCGCCAACGGACTGATTGCGATCTCGCTAGAAGAAGGCGATCAGCTGCGCTGGGTGAGGCTGGCACGGGTGGCAGATAGCATCATGATTGGCTCGCGCCTAGGCATGGCGATTCACTACCGAGCCACCCATGACCAGCTGCGCCCGCTGGGTCGCCCGACGCGCGGCGTGAAGGCAATGTCGCTGAGAAAAGGCGACGAGCTCATCAGCATGGATATTTTGCCGAGTCAGGTGGTGGCTCAAATTGCTGAGGTGATGGATGCTGCCGCAGATAGCGTTGGAGATTCGGCTGTAGATGCTTCTGGAGATGTCGCAGAGCCAGCTCTAGAGACGGCAGATGATGGTGCAGAAGAACTTGAGGGTGAAAACCTGGAGACAGAATCGAGTCAGGGGCCTTGGGCGCTGGTGATTACTACAGGCGGCTTGGGCAAGCGCGTGCCGGTGACAGAGTTCAGATTGCAAAATCGGGCGGGGATGGGGCTGCGCTCCATTAAGTTCCGTAAGGCCGAGGATCGGCTCGCCTCGCTGCGGATTGTGAATGAAGATGACGAAATTATCTTAATCACCAGTCGCGGCATCATCATCCGCCAGAGCGTCAACGCGATTTCCCGTCAGTCGCGGGCGGCGACTGGGGTACGGGTGCAAAAGCTAGATAGCGATGATGCGATCATTGCTGTGGCGCTAGTGCCGCCACTGGCTGAGGAAGACAACGCGGAGCTGATCGAATAGGGGTTAGCCTGCTTGGATTGCCGTAACGCTCTGGTTTTACGCCGGAGCGTTTTTTGATTAAGCTCAAAATTCTACTGCCCTACCCCTACTTCTGCCGCGACAATGCCTGCGGGAACTGCTTCACCAGCGCTGGCAGCACCGGACAAGGGGCACGATGATCGAGGTTTTCGGGCTTGCTCCAGGTAAAGGGAGCGCGATGTGCCGCCGACATCCAGAGCAGACGACGGGCCCGGGTCATGGCCACATAGAGCAGGCGATATTCTTCGGAGATTTTGAGGGCGGCAGCGCGGTTCCAGGCAGCGGCGGCATCGGGAATACGGTCTTCGCCATGCAGGTGCGATCGAATCTGGACTCTGGCAACCTCAGAGAGATTAAAGTCACCTAAAAACTGCGCCTGCGACATCACCCGCAGGGAGCCGGGAATCAACTGCTCATGCAAAAACGGAATAAATACAAAATCCCAGTCCAGTCCTTTGGCCTTGTGCATCGTAATGATGGTGAGCTGACCGGGCTGCATATACCGCCCGTCTAGATCGTCCGTTTCGACTGGCTCGAATCGCTCTGAGCGGATGATTTCATGCAGCGCATCCAGCGTGGCTGACATGCTGCTATCGCCTGTCGTCTGCAAAGCAATTCGGTGCGCCAACTTGTCGGCAGTAGCTAGCTCCGCCTGCTCGTAGTGCAGCGTCAGCGCCACAAACGGAATCAGCTGGTAGTGCGGCAGCTCAACCCTCGCCTTCAGCAGCCCCGTGCAGTAGCGACGCGCCTGGATCTGCGGCTCATTCAGTGGCGGGTCAAGCGGGCTGGGGTAGAGAAACTGCTCTGGCGAACTGACAAGCTGCGTAAAATCCTGGGCTGGGATCAGCTGCCGATCTTGCAAGAGCTGTAGGGCAGCTTTCAGGTAGTCCGGGGAATGCGGACGATCCAAAAATTGCAGCAGCGTCAGCATCTCAGACGGCACGTGCGAATGGCGATCCTGTTCGCCCACGTCGTAGATCGCAATGCCCATCTCAGCTAGATTGACGCTGATTCCCTGCTGCTCTGGATGCCGCAACAGCTCAGTAATATAGCGCCCCTGCCGATTTTCGCGCACCAGCACGGCGGCTCTGGCTTCTGGCTCCTGACTCAACAACGCGGCCACCCGCTGAGCCAGCAGGTTGACCGTCTGCTGCACATCCGGCGGAAACCGCACTTCTAAGCCTGCCCCTTCAGGATCGGGGTTCGCGTCGGGCTGCGGGTCGGTCGCGCCCACGGGCTGAATATGCTGCGGGCGAAACGGCAGATGCTCCAGCGGCGGCGACTCAAATTCTGGCAGTCGAGACTCTGGTAGATGGGCTTGGGACAGACGCGCCTGAGCCAGCCTCAACTCCTGACGCTGACGGGCGGCATAGTGCTGGTTCACCCAGTCGAGCATGAAATTAGCCGCCTGCAAAATAATCGGGCTGCTGCGTCCAGCCTGATCCATCTCGGCCAAATGGCCTGTCTGCTGGCAGGCCGCGCAAAACTGGCCAAAAAAGATTGGGTCGGCAGGCGTGAAGGTGGAGTTAATCGCCTGATTGGGGTCGCCGACGCGCACCAGATTCAGCGGCGGATTGGGGGCAGATGAGGGCGGAGCCGCCAAGATTTGCAGGAGCCGGGTTTGCAGCGGTGAAGAATCCTGCGCCTCGTCCTCAAACACCGCCTGAAATTGCTGCTGCCAGAACTGCCGCACCGCTCCGTCTTGCAGCACATGCAGCGCCGCCAAAATCATATCGTCATAGTCAATGAAGCCGCGCTGTTGCAGCAAGCTCTGGTAGCGCTCGTAGAGTCCGGCGGCAATCGCCAAAACCGCATAGTCGGGCGCGTCGCTGACCGGACGGCTAGCCGCCGCCAACTGCCGGAGGTTAGCGGGCAGTAGACCAGAGCTTTTGGCTTCGTGGATGGCCGTCTGCGCCAGATCTGGCAGCACCTCGGTTCGCAGAATAGACTGGCGACGCAGCCGCTCGGTGTCTTCGCCGTCAAACTGGCGGCCTTCAATTAGGCTTTGGTAGGTTTTGGGATGTGCCTTGATCCAGTCTTCGACGCTGGCGCGAATCAAGCGGTTGCTTTGATTGGGTGAAATCAGCATCAGGCGGTCAAAGTCGAGTCCCGACAGCTCTGGATGCCGGGTGGCAATATGCAGCGCCAGCCCGTGCAGCGTCTGCACCATGAATCCCTGCGGCGGCACGCCTAAGTCGCGCAAATACTGCCGAATTTTGCTCTTGAGGTTGGCAACTGCCGAGCGGGTAAAGGTCACTAGCAACAGCTGACCCTGCGGCTGGGCGGGCAGAAAGTCTAGCTCACCTTCCTCCCAGCCGCCAACGCTGCGGGTTGCAAAATAGCGCTCGGCCAGCAAAATTGCCGCCGCAATTGCCATGCCGGTTGACTTACCAGAACCCGGAACTGCCGAAATGGCCAGCGTGCCACTCTGCCAGTCCGCCATGCGTCGCTGTCCGGGGCGCAGGGTTTGGCGCAGCCGCTGCAAGAGCTGAGTCTGAGGCGACGGGGTGAGGATTGACATTTGTGACTTTGCGTCGAATAAATATCTGTTTAGCGCTTGGAATCAAACAAGAACATCTGAACTATTAAAATTCTAGCGAATCTAACGAAATTGAGAATTTGTATCACGCCTGGTAGGACTCCCACTAAAAACCGGTAAAACTCTACAGACAAAAGTTCATGTCAGATCTATCCAGCTTCTCAGAAACCGCCTCAGATCAGCCCAGTCCTGATGGCTCAGACTTCAAATCCCGGTTCAAAGCCATCCGCTCGCATGTCTTGAGCCGATGGATCTTGCTAGCGACGGTGATCCTGTTTGCAGCCAGCGCGATCCGCCATCTGATGCTGATCTCGACCGGGTTTGATCTGGGCATCTATGACCAGGTGGCCTATCTGCTCAGTCGCGGCAAAGCGCCGATTTCGTCGTATCTAGGCTTTCACCATCTGGGCAATCACGCTGCCTACTCGTTTTATCTGCTGGCGATTCCCTACGCAATCTATCCCTCAGTGTACTGGCTGTTTGGGGTGCAGGCAGTCTGTCTGGCGCTGGGGGCTTGGCCGACCTGGATGCTGGCGCGGCAGGCGGGCTTGTCGCAGGCTTTGGCGAGCGCTATGGCAGCGGTCTATCTGCTGCATCCGATTGTCTTCAACGTGAATATGTTCGACTTCCACCCGGAGGTGATGGCGCTGCCTGTGCTGCTGCTGCTGCTCTGGCTGGCGCGGGCTGAGGATCTGCCGCCGCTGCGCCGCAAGCTGTGGTTTGGCGTAGCGCTGATTTTTGTGCTGGGCTGCAAGGCATCGCTGTCGATTACGGTAGCGGCAATGGGGTTCTGGCTGCTGCTGTTTGAGAAGCGGCGGTTTGTGGGCGGACTGGCGCTGCTGGGCGGCACGGCCTGGTTTTTGCTGGCGACGCAGTGGATTATTCCCGGCTTGAGCGGGGCAGAAGCGGCAGCTCTGGGACGATACAAAGAGCTGGGGGGTGACTCAGTGCTGGGAGTCGCCAAAAATTTGCTCCTGAATCCCGGTTTTCTGCTGCAAAAAGTCTTCACCAGAGCCTCGCTGCAATATTTGGGGCTGCTGTTTCTGCCGTTTGTCTGGGGGCTGTCGCCGCGCCATCTAAAGCCGCTCGTTGTCACGATTCCGCTGATTGTGATCAACATTCTCTCTGCTAACGGCGCTCAGCGTGACTTGGTGCATCAGTATTCGCTGCCGATTCTGCCGTTTTTGCTGCTGGCGGTGATTGACTCGCTGGCGCATGGGCAGGGACTCTTGCGGCAGCGACGCTGGATTATAGTCTGGGCGCTGCTGGTGTTTCTGGCGCTGGCGAAATATGGCCGCTACTATCCTGAATATGCAGCCAACCTCAGCACCTGGCAGGCCAGCCGCGAAGCGTTGGCACTGGTGTCGCCTCAAGCAGGCGTAATTACTGACAACTGGCATGCCGCTCAGCTCAGCCACCGCGAGCAAATCACCCTGCTGCGGGGCAATCGCAGCTTCCAAGCAGATCTGCCCCAGTCCGACTACGTGCTGATTAACGTGACGCATCCCTGGGATGATGATTTTGAAACCACTAACCGGATGTTTGAGCGCTTCAAAAAGCGGCCTGAGCTGCAAATCAGCTATCAGCGCGACGGGGTGTATCTGTTTACGCGCAAGCCGTCGTGATAGGATGCCTTAGCTTTAAAACACAAAAAACTGGTGCTCACTGGTGCTCAAAGATCTGCTCAGCCTGCCCACCCGTCGCCCCCTTGCGCCCCGTCAGAGCCTGCTGTTTTGGCTGGGGCTGAGTCTGGCGTTTGGGCTGGTATATGGCATTTTGGTCTGGCAGCAGGCGTTTAGCGGCGAGTACGTGGTGCAGGACGACGCGCGGCAGCATGTGTTCTGGATGCAGCGGTTTGTGAATCCGCAGGCGTTCCCGAATGATCTGATTGCCGACTATTTTGAATCTGTCGCGCCTGCTGGCTATACCTGGCTTTACCGCATTGCCGCGACGCTTGGCCTCGATCCGCTGCTGACCAGCAAGCTGCTGCCGCCGATTTTGGGGCTGTTGAGCACGGTGGCCTGCTTTTTCACGATGCTAGAAATGCTGCCGCTGCCGCTGGCTGGATTTGTGGCCTCGCTGCTGCTGAACCAGACGCTCTGGATGAACGACGATCTGGTGTCAGCCACGCCCAGAGCTTTTTTCTACCCGCTGTTTTTGGGCTTCTGTTACTTTTTGCTGCGCCGCTGGCTGCTGCCCTGTCTGGGGCTGATTTTGCTGCAAGGCTGGTTCTATCCGCAGGCTGTGTTCTTAGAGGCAGGGCTGCTGGTGACGATGCTGGTGAGCTGGTCAGAGGGCAGGCTGCGGCTGAGTCGTTCAGTCCGCGACTACTTGTTTTGCGGGATTGGGCTGGCGGTTTGCGTGGCTGTGATGCTGCCCTATGCCCTTGGCCTGTCGCAGTTTGACCCGGTGGTAACACTGGCCGAAGCGCAGCAGATGCCGGAATTCCAGAACGGCGGTCGCTCGGATTTCTTTAACGACAATCCCTGGAAGTTTTGGCTGACGGGACTCCGCAGCGGCCTGATGCCCCGGATGGCGCGACTGCCGGAACTGCTGGGTGTGGCGCTGCTGCTGCCGGTGATTCTTGGGTTCCGCCGCGCGTTCCCCCTAACGCGACAGCTCCAGCCCGCCGCGCTGCTGCTGCCCCAAATGCTGGCGGTGTCGCTGTTCTGGTTTGGGGCGGCACATCTGCTGCTGTTCAAGCTGCATCTGCCGAGTCGCTACACGCAGCATACGTTGCGAATCCTGCTCTGCTGGGCGGCGGCGATGACGATTGTGATCGGGCTAGATGGACTGAAACATTGGGCGAATCAGCAAGCCGATCAGCCACAGCGCTGGCGACGCTGGCTGACGATTGGCGTTGCGGCCATTACCGCCGCCGCGCTGGTGCTCTACCCTAGCTATACGCCCGAATTTCCCCGCGCCCGGTACATCAAAGGCGAGCAGCCCGCGCTCTATCAGTTTTTCGCCCAGCAGCCTGCCGAGACGCTGATTGCCTCGCTCAGCGAAGAAGCCAGCAACCTGCCCAGCTTTGCCCAGCGCTCGGTCTACGTGGCCAAAGAATATGCCATTCCCTATCACATGGGCTACTACGCACCGTTTCGGCAGCGGGTGCTGGAGGTGATCCGAGCGCAGTACAGCCCGAATCTGGCCGAGCTGAAGCAGTGGATGCAGACAACAGGCGTAGAGTTCTGGCTGCTGGATCGCGCTGCCTTTACGCCCAAATATCTAGAGGAAAGCTGGATTGACCAATACCCAGAGGCGCTGCGTCAGGCCAAGCGCTGGCTGAAGCGCGAGCCTCCGGCCTTGTCGCGGGTGGCTGAGGATTGCGTCGCCTTCCAAAACGCTCGCTTCGTTGTGCTCAACTCAGCCTGCATTCTCAGCCCATGAACCTCAGCCCATGAACCTCAAACCCCGCAATCACTATCTGGCACTGGCGGCGCTGCTGCTGCTGGGCTTGAGCCTGCGGTTCTGGCAGCTGGATAGCAAGCCGCTTTGGCTAGACGAAGTGCTAACCGGACTGTTCACGCGAGGCCACAGCAGCCAAGATCTGCCGCTGAATCAGTTTTTGCCGCTGTCTGCGCTCGATCAAATTTTTAGCTTCCAGCCTAACCAAACCTGCGCTGTGCTGACGCACCGCCTTGCCACAGAATCGGTTCATCCGCCGCTGTTTTTCTGTCTGCTGTACGGCTGGATGGACTGGCTGCGCCCAGAAAACTGGATTTGGGCAATGCGGGCTTTGCCTGCGCTGTTTGGCGTGGCGGCGGTGGCGGCAAGCTACTGGCTGAATCGGGTTGCCTTTTCGCCTGTTGCCGGACTGCTGGCCGCTGCGCTGATGGCCGTTTCGCCGTTTGCGGTCTATCTGTCTCAAGAAGCCCGTCACTATACGCTGCCGATGCTGATGATCACGCTGGCGCTGGCGGCACTGGTGCAGATGCAGCAGGATCTAGTCAGCCAAAAGCGGCTGCGCCTCCCGATCTGGCTGGGCTGGAGTCTGCTGAATTTGCTGGGGCTATATATTCACTATTTCTGCCTGCTGGCGTTCATTGCCCAAGTTGCGGCGCTCTCGGTTTGGCTGCTGAGAAAACCAACTCGCTACTGGATCGCCTGGGGGCTGAGCCTCGGCGCGGTCGGGCTGGGCTATCTACCCTGGATACCCATGCTGATTGGTCACTTCAGCCGTCCCGAAACCAACTGGCTGATTCCCTACAAACCCGACTGGCTCGACCGCCTCGAACCAATCTACCAAACCCTTGCCGGCTGGACGCTGATGGTGATTGCCCTGCCCGTCGAAAATCAGCCGCGCTGGATTGCCGCCTCTATGGTGCTGATCACGCTGGGCTTTCTGGTCTGGCTGGTTTGGCAGCTCCGCGTCGGGTTTCGCCACCTCTGGCAAGAGGCTGGCCAGCGTCCGGCTATCCTGCTGATTGCCAGCTTCACAGGCTGCATCCTGCTACAATTTTTCGCCATTGTCTACCTGCTCGACAAAGATCTCACGGTCGTGCCACGCTACAACTTTGTCTACTATCCGGGGATCTGTGCGCTGCTCGCCGCCTGTCTCAGCCGCAGTCGGGCGGCGCTGGTGCTGATTGGCGTCGGCGTACTCAGCAGCTTGTTTGTGGTGAACGGGCTGGTATTCCAAAAGTCGTATCACCCGACTCAAGTGGCTCGCCGCATGGCCTTTGAGCCACAGCCCGTCGCCATGGTGATGACCTACGAATCGCCCCAAGAAATTGCGCTGGGACTCAGCTTTGCCTTAGAACTCCGCCAGCTCTACGCCGCGCAGCCCGATCCACCCGTCCGGTTTGCCTTGATTGACCGCTCAGCAGGCTACAGTCAGGCTTGGAGAACGCTAGAGCAGCTCGACCAGCCGCTGGCTCCGCCACTCAACCTTTGGGCCGTTGCCTCGCCCGGAATGCGAACCAAAGAATATCCGCAAAGGCTCACCCTCAACGCGCCGCCCACGGATACTACTCGCCCCAAAATGCGCTGCCAAGTTGACCCCGACCAGCTCTACCGCCAGGGCTTTCCTTACCAGCTGTTTCGCTGTCTGCCGCTCGTTAGGCAATCCAAAGCGAGTTCCCAACCTGACGGAGCTGGCTTATGACATGATCAAAAACATCTACGACTTGAAAGCGTATGTCTGATCCTGAGATCACCACTGAACTGTTGCAGACGATTGATATTTTAGAGGAGCTAGAGGAGCTAATGGATCTGGCTCCGTCGCTGGATATAGAAGATATTTTGCAGGAGGCTTGGCTGAAAATTAGCCTGACGTTTCCGGAAGACTTTCGGGAGGCCACTTCGCTAGATGCGGGTTCTGAAGGGCTACGGCGCTATCTACGAGTCAGAGCGTTCTTTGCTGACCCAATTCAGCATCCGCTCAGCCAGGAAGATTTGGCAATTTACTATCAAAACTTAAAGCCGCCGGATGCGGAAAATGACGCAACCGATATTGAGTAGTCAGAGTGGCTGCTAGCGATTCTTCCCTAAATCGGCGTAGATGATTTCACCATTGAAAGAGAACTCTGAGTCAAAGGTTGGAACTGAAAAGGCAGATCGCTTCATGTCAAAACTGTTAGGTCGATTTACTGAAATACTGCTCTGCCAAATATAAATCGTCACTCAACATCTGTAGCTATTTTGCGACCGCTCATCCTTCAAACTCAAGTACTTCACCGATAACTTACTGGTACGCCCCAACCCAAAAACGAAGCCAGTTAACGGTTCGCTTAACCCGCCGCAGGTAAACTCGAACACTCACAGATGATCTTTTGTCGGTCGGGTTCAAGCGGATTATGGGGGGACAGGACAGAAGTAGAGGCGATAAACTCAACTTCAAGACTGGGAAACAGGGTGGGTGACGACCATGCAACGGGCGACAGTAGATGTCTACTAACATATCGA
>JAESFP010000220.1_pt1 | contig 11573 bp, 9 predicted proteins | sample 9266181 | NCBI WGS metagenome assembly JAESFP01 (sample SAMN14502547, study PRJNA617102) | algae metagenome | isolation source: Pegethrix bostrychoides GSE-TBD4-15B and co-occurring heterotrophs from... | place: USA: Grand Staircase-escalante National Monument, Utah | collected 2006-08-15
TTTGAACCGTGCGAACTTGGGGATGGAAGTGATGCATGAGCGGAATGCGCACAACTTCCCGTTGGACTTGGCGGCGGGTGAGTCAGCGCCTGTGGCGATTACGGCACCTGCGATCAACGGTTAGGTTCTAGCCGCGAGCTAAGGCTCAGATAGTGAAAAGCGCCCCCGTTACAGGAGGCGCTTTTTGTTGGGCTTGAATTAAAATTTGTCTCTACGATGCAGTAGCAGCCGTCCGGCTATGACTTCTAGGGCGCTACCTCAGCCGTCTGGTCGGCATCAGCAGGTGGTTTGCCTCCCATCCGAATCTCAGAACAAAACGTTGCCAGCGTTGTGCTGCCCTGCCGCTTGATTACGTTGGTTCGCAGCCGGAAGTTCTCGCTAGCAAACCAGATCCGCTCTTCGACCGTCACCTGCTCAGCCTCGCTCGTTAAGATCAGCACCTGATCTTGCCCTAGCTCATAGCGACCCAGGACAGGCTGATCGCGGTTGAGGCGGCTAATAATCTGGCCTTGCTGCGGCTGAGCCGGATCGGGGATAGCCACAACCAGACTAGACCCAGACTGAGGCTTGGGGTTATGCTCAACAATGCCGTTTGACCAAGTGATTTTGAGGCCAACTGTCGGCGCAGATATCCCCTGCTGCTGACAGAGCTGCTGCAAATCTGGGTCGGCGGTGCCTAATGTCTCAATCATGAGGTCAGCCTTTGCGCCCTCTGACTGATTTTGGGCAAGTCGATGGCTGCTGCGCTGCGACACCCATTTCCCGGCACTCTGCTGAAAAAACTCGGAGATATTCATGACTGAAGTCAACGATCCACTAACCAAATAAGAGATAGTTCCCATCTTACCTAGAAGGCGGCATTCCTACTTCACCAAACAATCTGCCGACAGCAGCTTCCAGCCCTGCTGAGCCAAAACACTGCATTGAGTCTGCCGCTGCTCTAGGATGGGCTGCCCCTGCGCCAAGTTCTGCTGCGCCGCAGTGAGGGCAGCTGGATATTGCCGAATCCACTGAGTTTCCAAGCGCTTTGCCACGAATGAATCTTGATCAACGAGCCAAAAGTCTATGCCATAGCGCTGCACAAACTGGCGCAGCACTTCAGCATCTAGCGTATATTGCGCCTGGATTAAATCTTCTGCTCGCCGCCGAAACTGCACCGCATAGCCCTGGTGATAAGGCACAGCATATTCTGGCGCAACCAGTACCGAGCGCTGAGCAAACGTGGGAATATTGTCGGCTTCCTGAAGCAGCGAGGCCACAAGCGTCTCTTCAGGCTGCGCTGCCAAAAACGCATAGAGCGGCGGCGACTGTCCCTGCTGGTAGCCCGTTTTTGGGAAACTCTCAGCATAGAGCGGGTAGAGCACCAGCAAGCTGCTGAGTGAAAGCAGACTGCCCCAGACCAAAACCCGGCGGGGAAACTGAGCAGTCGGCTGTTGCAGCCAGCGCAGCCCCGCTTCGATGAGCAGCATCAGCACCAGCGCCGCCGCAAAGACCAGCACGAATCGCAGCGGATAGGCGGAGTAGCGGCTCGGCAGATGCAGCCGAAACAGCAGGGCGTGAGCCGCTCCGAACAGCAGCAGCGCGATGACTGTAGTCTGAGCCAGCACCGCTAGGTTGGGCGTGATGTAGCGGACAATTGGGAAGCGGCGCGGTAGATAGAGCAGTAAGGGCAGCAGCAGCCCTAGCCCTAGCAGCTGCGGCTTAAAGGTGGGAAACAGCCCGCTACGACTGCCCGACAGCCAGAACTGCCAGTCGTCATCTAGCCAAAATCTAGCTCGACCTATGGCCGCAAAGTCGGGCAGCGCCCTAGCTTCAGCTGCGGTAATCACCGCCCCATGCGGCGAGTTGTTTAAGCCGTCTAAGTTTAAGCCGTCTAAGAAGTAGGGCAGCAGCACCAGCAGGCAGCAGCCCAGTCCAGCCAGATAGAGCCGCCCGTCCTCGCGGTTGATCGACAGCTTGCCCCGCCGCCAGCGCCAGCACCGCAGCCCCAGAATTCCGGCAAACACCAGCAGGTACTGCGGATAGAACAGCCCTTCTAGAAGAATCACCGCCAGGGTTGGCCAGAACGCCCGTCGCATCACATAGTTTAAAAACGCCAGAAACAGCGGCAGCATAAAGGCTCTGGGTGTCGCTGAGGCCAGATCATCATGCGACCAAAACAGCTGATTGAGCAGCAGCGCCGCCAGAAATCCGACAAACGGCATCGGCAAAAGCTGAAGGCAAACCCGAAAGCCGTAGCTCGTGGCCAGCAGGCCAAGCGGCAGCGGCAGGAGCTGACTCAGCTTGAGCGGATCGATTTGCAGCAGCGCAAACAGCCGATAGAAAGCCGTAAATCCCCAGGGCGTGACCGACTGAAAATAGTCAGCGATATAGTCATCTGGAAAGAGCTTTGGGTCAAACCAGCGCCGCATCCAGAACAAATACTGGCGAGCATCATCAGCCACGCTGTAGTCTTGCTCCCAGATTTCTTGCAGCCCTAGCAGTCCATACAGCAGCGCCACCAGCAGGCTGGCGACAAACCAGAACCGCACCTGCTGACGGGAGCCAGGAACCAGGGTGGCATAGAGACGTTTGGCAAACATGAGCGGCAGCCGGGAGATTCGGGAGTATGAACCTTTGTGTAGAACTTTGGCCAGAGCTTCGGGTAGAGCTTTGCGCGGGTAGCCAGAATTCAGTACACTCTTAGCTTCTTGTGAATTTTAGCAGCTTCGCCAAACGGGCTTCGGCATTCTGGGCAGGGTGCGAGGCCAGGTGAATCTGGCTAACGAGATGAGCTGATACGTTCTGATAGGCTATGGACAGCAACATGGAACCACAGGGGGCGGAGCAGCTCAACGAGAGGCGGCGAGCCATGCCGCTCTGGTTAAAATATGGCGTGATTGCGCTGATTGCGGCAGGCGTTTTTTTTCGGTTCTACAACCTCGACAAAAAGGTCTACTGGATCGACGAAACCAACTCCTCACTCCGCACTCTGGGCTATACCCGTCCTGAAATGATCGATCAGCTGTTTACGGGCGATCTGATTCAGGTTAGCGATCTGCGCCAGTTTCAGCAGCTTGATCCTGACCGGGGCTGGGGCGACAGCATTCAGGCGTTGAGCGCTACCGCCGAACATACGCCGCTCTATTTTCTGGCGGCGCGTGCCTGGATTGGTTTAGTCGGACATTCAGTGGCGGTGATGCGGGGGGTGGCGGCTTTCTTTAGCCTGCTGGTTTTTCCGGCGCTCTACTGGCTCTGTCAGGAGCTATTTAGGGCTGAGCCGGATGGCTCCAGCCGAGCCAAGCAGCCGCTGCCGGATGCTCAACTGGTGGGCTGGATCGCAATCGGGCTATTTGCAGTCATGCCCATCCATCTGGTCTATGCCCAAGAAGCTCGACCTTATAGCCTGCTGTCACTGCTGATTGTCACCTCTAGTGCGCTGCTGCTGCGGGCGTTGCGTCTGCCCAGTCGCCGGATCTGGCTGCTCTACGCGCTCTCGCTGATTCTGGGGCTGTATAGTCAGCTGTTGTTTAGCCTGGTGCTGCTGACTCATGCGGTTTATGTATTGCTGGCTCAGGGGCACCAGGCTCAGGGGCACCAAGCTCAGGGGCAACCTCAGGACAGGCAGCGCTGGCGGCGCGGCTACTGGGCTGCTGCGGGCGCTGCCTGCCTCAGCCTCACGCCTTGGCTGCTCAACCTGGCCTACAACTGGGAAAAGGTAAAGCAGTCAACGACCTCAATCTATGACGGCTCGCCAGAAGGCAGCATTCTGGATCGCTGGTTTTTGAATTTGAATATTGCCTTTTTGAGCCGGGAGCTGGGGGCAGCCAATTTGCTCCTGGTGCTGGTGGTAATCCTGGCGCTGTTCCTGCTGTGCCGAATTGCGCCCAGGCGCAGCTGGCTGTTTGTGCTGCTGCTGGTGGCCGTGCCGTTTGTAGCGCTGGCGCTGCCGGATCTGATTGCTGAAGGACGACGCTCCTCGCGGATTCGCTATCTGTTTCCCAGTCTGTTTGGCCTGCATCTGGCGCTGGCCTATCTATTCGCAGCTTTTGCGGTTTGGGCAAAAACCTGGCAGGACTGGTTCTGGCGCACGGTGATGCTGGCGCTGGTGATTGCTGGACTCCATGCAGCGGTGATTAGCTCGCAGGCGGTGGTCTGGTGGAATAAGAGCACGCCGCGCAGCAGCTACTATCCGATCGTGGGTGAGATGATCAATCAGTCGGCCAACCCGCTGGTTGTGATCACCAGCTCTCCCACTGATACGCTGGCCTTCAGCGCTTGGCTGCGCCCTGATATTGCCGTCCAGCTCCCCCGCAACCCCCGCAAATTTAAGCTGGCGGATGGCTATGATCCCACCTATTTGCTCAACCCCAGCAACCAGATCAAAAGAGTACTGACTCGTCGGGGCTATCAGCTGAGTCTAATCTATGCGGACTACGCCGATCCGGCTGAGGTGGAGGAGCGGCTGTGGCTGGTCAAACCGCCTGCCTCAAAATGAGCCAGCCTTTACCGCTGACTCCAGCGCTGGCCTTCCAGCTTCACCCGCAGCTCGTCCTTGATGCGGCTCATAATCGAAGCTTCATCCAGCGAGGCCAGGATGCGATCCACGACAGCTTTCGGGCCATCTGGCCCCCAAGTTGCGCCGTTGGCCAGGTAGGTTTTAGCAACTTGGCCAATGCTGTAGGAAGCCAAACCGCCAATGCTGGCCTGGGTGAGCGAAATGGCCATGTAGGGCAGTAGCGAAGCCCCGCCCGTTGCCGGAGCGCTCAGCCCCAAAAAGCCCTTGAGCGAGCCTAGTCCCAAAATGCCCAGCAGTTCGGTTGCCGTGACGCTGCCCATGCTGATCAAGATTTTTTGCAATAGCTCCACCGCGCCCTGCTGCGTCATGGTGATGCCGTAGAGCCGCGACAGGGTAAAAATCATCGTGCCGTCAATGATGGCGCTGGTGAAAATATCCAGCACCGTGATTGGGTTGAGCGCAATGGCCACTGCCTTAGTCATCACCGTATTCCAGATGATCTGATCGGCGCTGCGGTCGCGGATCGTCATTTTACGCTGCACAACCTGCTCGTTGATATCATCGGCGTAGAGCATGGTGTTTAGTGCTACGAGCGATTTACCTTCGCGGTGCAATATCTCCAATATTCGCAGCTTGAGTTCGCTGACCTGCGCTGCGCCTCGGCTGAGCTGAGCGCTGATCCGGCCATCTGGCTGCCGCACGGCCTGAGCAATCAGCGGCGAGGCAGCGGCCATCACAATTTCGTCGGGGGAGAGCAGTTCGCGCAGTCGCTCGTCGCGGATTTTTTCGTAGATCGCCTGTCGATCAGCCTGCGGATACTGGTCGATTTTGTTGAACACCAGCAGAATCGGCTTGCTAGCCTGCCGCAGCTCCGAGAGCGCCTGAAACTCGATGTTGGTGATATCGCCTGCAATCACAAACAAGATCAAATCGGCCTGTTTGGCTAGCTCACGGGCTAGGCGTTCGCGGGTTTCACCGTTTACTTCGTCAATGCCGGGACTGTCGATCAGCTCGATGGCAGAATGGCCGCTGCCCGGTAGCGCCACCCGCAAAATGTCGTTGCCATCGCCCACCGATTCGCGGCTAACGCTCCATTGGGTAGACTGTACCGTCTGAGTAACGCCGTGAATTGGGCCAGTTTCAAAGATCTCTTGTCCCAGCAGCGCATTCAGCAGCGAGGACTTGCCGCGCCCCACCATGCCAAACACGGCAATCTGGATCACCTGCCGCTCTAACTTGTCGAGCATTCGCTCCAGGCTGGTTAGCTCGACTTCTAGTCCGGCGCGTTCGCGGGCGGAGAGGTCGAGTCCGCTGACCAAATCCCGCAGCACGTCCTGCGCCTGCCGATAGTTGAGTTCGGCCTGCACGTCGCCCAGTTCACTCAAGATTTCGGCCAGATCTGCGTCGGTGAGGCTGGGTTCGATTTCGGTCGGAGGCGTTAAGTCTTCGGGGTTCAAGCTGGCCTCCGCAGAGCGTTCGTGAGCAGAGCGGCAGCAGGCGTTTGGTGCAGGTGCGCTTTGTGGGCGGAGCCAAACAGCTGCATTTTATCCAGGATTACCTGCTGCATGGCGGTAATCGAATCGGTCATGCAGGGAATTAGATCGGCATTGCTCGCCGCGCAGCGTTCGGATCTGAGCATCCGCATATAAGCCTGCCGCACTTCGGTATTGACGTTGAATTTGCAGACTCCTAGCTGGATCGAGCGGCTGATCAGTTCAGCAGGCAGTCCTGACGCGCCATGCAGCACCAGCAGCACGTTTTCACCGACGTTTTGCCGGATCTGGATCAGTCGCTGAAAGTCTAGCTTGGGTTCACTTTTATATTCACCATGCACATTACCAATCGTTACGGCTAGTGAATCAACCTGCGTCGCAGCAACGAACGCTTTAGCTTCTATCGGATCGGTCATCTTGGCGGCTTTTTCGGCGACCGACAGCCCATCTTCGGTGCCGCTAATTCGGCCAATCTCGGCTTCCACAACTGCGCCGTACTGATGCGCTAATTCGCTCATTTGGCGAGTAAAGGCTAGATTTTCGGCGTAGGGTAAATGCGAACCGTCCGCCATCACAGAATTCATGCCTGCATCGAGGGCAAACTGAATTGCCTCTGCGGCAACGCTGTGATCGAGATGCACCGAGATGGGCACGCTGGCTTGACGGGCGGCTTCGAGGCAGAGCGCCACCAGCGGTGAACCGCCAAACTTAAACGAGCTGGGGTGTAGTTGCAGCATAGCCGGACTCTGACAGGCTTCGGCAGCTAAGACCACCGCCCGCGTGCCTTCCAAGTTGTAAACATTAAACGCCCCAATCGCGTAGATATGGCGACGGGCGGTTTCGAGCAGTTCGCGGGTGGAGGTGAGCATGGGGCTGAACGGCAGTAGTGCAGCAGGGGCTGAATCTTGATCTTACCTGACATCTACCGAGTGATGTACGCCCGACGCTGATGCTTGCCTACGGAACGCTCCGCAAACGCACGGAGCGCAGGCTTCTTCCGTCACAGGGCTGCTGTCAAAGCTCAAACAGAATCCCTTGCGCGGCGTTGCTGAATAGCGGTATGAATTCGCCCCCCAGCCCCCAATTCATAGCCCTGCGGGCATCGAAGAAAGGGGGAGCCGGATTCCTCAAAGTCCCCCAGAATTGGGGGACTTAGGGGGCGAGGAGACATGCGACTCAGGTAGATTCATACCTTAATTCAGCAACGCCCAGAATCCCTTGCGCCATTACAGACTGAATTTGAGCACTGATGCTTTGTAGGGGGTAACCGGCACGGTTCGGCGGTGCAGCTTTGAGTATTGTCTGCGATGGTTTGGCGGTCGGTGGTATTCTGCTCTGCCACCAAAGCTGGAGTCGCTGAGTTGGCAGCAGAGCATTGTGCAAACCAGCTGGGCTATCGCAGCAGCACGCTCATAAACTTACCTTGCGCGAACGGTGCAGGAACCAACAGCGAAAATTGCCCTCGATCAGTAACGATCTGCTTGACGTACATTTCGCTGATGATGTGGTTGACTTGCTCTCTTGTGCCGACAATCCAAATCTGCGCTCGCTCGTCATACGGCTCGCTCAGACGTTCGTTGAACTCTGTAGACATGATTATTTGCCTCAATTTTGGGTATGGGTTTGAAAGCCTAAGGCGTTGAGTCACCTGACCACATGCGTGAACGAAGCGAGCGCGATGTAAAATCGACTCAGCCTTGCCTCCCGTGGATAGCGGGAAGTCGGGTTAGCTGGCTAGCGGTGTTGCAAGCACTTCTAGTCAGCGACGCCTTAAGCTTTTTGCGTGTCCTGACTGCTCCACGCAATCAGTTGAGAAATCATAAGCTGAAACTCGGCTTTGCACAAGTGGGAATGAGAGAATTCTTTACGTTTGGTGAGCTTTGGCTGAGCAGACGGGCAGTTGAGGCATTGTGCAGGCAGAGAGTAACTGCCCTTTGTGCAACTGCGAAGATATTACGAAGATATGCGGAAAGCTTCTGCCTAACGGGACAAGGAAGCGTATCATGCAAGAAGATTCTACCTAAGTGTTGAATTTGGGGTGTTATGCTGACTCGTTCTGCCTATTCAGCTACTACGGGATCTTATGCGGAAACTTTCAGTCTATTACATAGTTAGCAATCCACGCGCTACGCACCTTCAGGGTGAAAGAAACTGTCAATGAATCAGCGACAATTAAGCCTTTTAGTGCTGGATTAGTTTTAGTTTCTTAGGAGATACCTACGGGAGATTTGCGATGAGCTTAGATTTTTATGACCAGCACGGCGCGCCGATCGCCTATTCGGACGATGGGGAGCACATCTACACGTTTGGCGGACGCCCGGTCGGTTATCTTAGCGGAGGATCTATTTACGGCTACTCAGGGAAGCACCTTGGGCAATTTGAGAATGGGCTGATTCGTGACAAGGCTGGAAATGTAGCTCTGTTCAGTCAAGAATGCAGCGGTGGACCAATCAAACCAATTAAGCAGATCAAGCCGATCAAAGGTATCAAGCAAGTCCGACCGATTAAGGGTATCAAGCAAATTGAGCCAATCAAGCCAATTTCAACTCTCGGCTGGTCGGTACTTTCCGGAGAGCAGTTCTTCGGCTAGGTGCCTAACAATTCATTCAAGCCGAACCCGCTTTGCGGGTCAGCTCAACTCAGGCGTTATGCCGCAGTCCCTTGGTAAGAGTAAAGCTACAAGGGAGTTGGATTGAGTCTTACTACAGGTAGCGTAGCCAGAAAGTTACTATTGTCGTTCAAGGTAAATCAATCCATAATTTCAAGGACGAACTCTTGAGTAAAGTACAACCCCCAAAATGGCTAGAAGTAAAAAAACGCAAATCTTGGACAAAGAGTTCAACACGCAAAAAGAGCTAAAAGAGTATGTTCAAAAAATTCTCTACGCATATGAATCAGAGCAACCTTTGTCTCCCGCTCATTTCCGATTTATGAAGTCACTTCTCAATAATCATCCTGATGCCTACGAGAAAATTGGCGATGGTATAGAGAGTATTTGGGTGCAAGAGAATGTAGTTAATCGTGGAAAGTCAACTGGTTTTTGGTTTCGGCGTGTAGATGGTTCAATCGATAACTTCAGTTACAAGGTGTGCATTGAAAGCCCTCCATCAGTGAAGAGTCATTTTTTTATGGCGTGTAGAGAAGCTGTAGATAGATATGTGAATGATTGGCGAGAAGCGGCTTTTCAAGGAATAGATACATTGCGATGCCCCGTTAGCAATGATTTGATCACTTTGAGAGAATCATACGTCGCCCACTCACCTTTATCCTTTAACGAAATGGCAGAAGCATTTTTGCTAAAGGAGAATATAGTGTTATCAGAACGGTTGTTCAAAGCTCATGGGGATAGTGATTTTGCGATGAGTTTTGTTGACATAGATCTTCGCCAGAAATGGAGTGAATATTACCGTGAAAATGCTACCCTCGAAATTAGAAGCAAAAGCGTACTTGGAGTCAAAGCGTGAGACTAATGCGGCATAACAATTAAAATTCAGCGGACGGTTGAAATTAGCTGGTGTTGAGTTTAAGGTTGTGCGTCGCCGCTGATTTGAGGCGTTAAGATGATCAAGGGAATACATTAAAGAAAGGTTTCTCAAAGCATGTCAATAAACCCCTTTGAAGACTTTATTAAATTTATTTCTGATAAACATGGTGAGGAGAACTGGGTTACTGCTTACAAACATGAGTCTATAAATAATAGTGCTCATGATGGTGGAATGTATTGTGCTCTTGTAACTCAGGAGAATACTGAAAAAGCAATGGATCAACCAGACTGGGATCTAATGATCGGTAGTGGTGGTCCTGGTTTTTGCATATCCCACGAGGCAGGGGAAAAGGCTACAACATATTACACAAATCCAGATGAGGGATTTTTGAGGCTTGTATTAAATCGAGACTTTCATGGAAGAAAAAAAGACTATATTGAAATTTTGGAAGAATTCCGTTTATTTCACAATCTATATTATGAGATAAAGAATAATTCATATATTAGTTTTGATAATTCTGGGGATGAGGTTGAGGTTATTAAAGCTACTAATAATGAAGTAAAAATTAGAAGGAGATTCCTTCGTTCTTTTATGGCAGCAAAGCAGATGAACTTACTGCTTTATTTCGAGTTGACGAGGCACTTTGAACATCGTGAAATTTTTTCCTGCGATCAAAAAAATGGCACCTTTACTTATACGATCTATTCTGGCGACTCCTATTCAGATGGCTTTTTATCCTTTTCAAGGATTTTAGGTAAGAAGCTTATATTTTGCGAGCCAGTTGAAAAATCCGATGTCTGGCCGTTTGAACGAGATAAAGAGTATCAAGAATTCATTATTGGTGGTGACAGTGATGAGCCTCAAAAGTTTACATGCAATCCGGACTTGCTAGCTAATTACTTTGGTGCCAATTCTGACGCTCCCCATTACTTAACACCAGTGTTTTTTCGGACTGAAGTGATGCAGAAATACTATGGGTCGTCCGAGTATGAAATTGAGGATAGCTACTTACGTAGGAGAGGTGCGTGGAGCCTTCGATTTGATAATAATTCTCAAAACCATATTTCTGTTTTCCTGGGTGATCTAGGAAAAGACTTGCCTGAAAAAGAGCAAATCTACTGGAAAAGCTTTAACTTAGTACCGGATGGAAGAAAAATTAGCAGGACTAATTTTGAACGCAGTTTCATGGGAAATTTCTATGATCCAGAAAATCCGGAGCATAGATTCAAACACAAATATAAAGAAATCCAAAAATACTGGAAGCAAAAATATAGGTGGCAGTTATTTTTGCCACTTTATGAGAAAGATGAACACTTTCTTGGTTCCCTCAGATCTATGCTTACTAATGAGCAGTCTGAATTTGACTCTCAGGTATTAGCGTTGACTAAGGTTACAATTGATTCGGTAAATGTTAAGTCTCTTCGCTCCTATCTTGGCATCTCAGATCCGAACATAAAGTCAATTTCTTTAGTGGAAGAGTTGCTTAGACAATTACAGTCAGAGCATTTGGTAGCTCTAACATCTCTACTCCGAGGCATTCAATCGGTAAGATCAACAGGAGTTGCCCACAGAAAGGGAACAGAGTACGAAAAGACAATAGTAAAACTTAATATTGATACCGAGGATTACCGTTCTGAATTTGATCAATTGTTACTTGGGATGGTTTATCTCTTGGATGAAATAATAAAACTTGATACAAGTAAATCTCAATGACGTGTGAGGGAGAAAAAGCCTAACAACGCCCAGGCACACCGACTGTCGAGAGTTGGTTGGCTATGATGCAAAGGCGGTCTGCGGCGGGTGATGGGCACCGTTAGGCGGCTTAGGATTTCAGACCTGGCATTAGACGGAAGATGACTATCAGTACCAAAGATTAAGCTGCTATGAATCACCTATTGAGATACTGCTTAGTTGATTTCTTAAGCACTCGAGAATAAACTGCGAAGATTGTTAGTGATAGTAGTAAATAGGGCGTTGCTGAAAGGCTAATGATTTATACGGGCAAAGGCACTGTTCGATACCTCAAGTAGTGCAACAACAACCGCAACGAACACTTCAACATCTCAACTGACTTGGAGTAACACAATGTCTTGCGGT
>JAESFP010000221.1_pt1 | contig 11553 bp, 11 predicted proteins | sample 9266181 | NCBI WGS metagenome assembly JAESFP01 (sample SAMN14502547, study PRJNA617102) | algae metagenome | isolation source: Pegethrix bostrychoides GSE-TBD4-15B and co-occurring heterotrophs from... | place: USA: Grand Staircase-escalante National Monument, Utah | collected 2006-08-15
CGCCACGGCAGGCGACGCGAGCCAGAGCGTCGCCGCCAGCAACGCGAAAGGGCGCTTCTGGATCATGGTCATGGGGGTCACCTTCACTCGCCTGGAGGAGGACTGTGTTCCAAGGCGCCCGACCTGGCAATGCGGGGAGGCGGCGCTTACCCTGCCGCGCGCCCGACGGTGGAGACCGGGTGGGGTCCCTCGCCTCGCCGCGGCGCAGACTGATTCTTTACGTCTGTGTGGTTTGTTCGGTCGATGCTCGACCTCCCCGAAAAGACCGCCATGACCGCTGACGCCGCTGCGCCCGTCCGGGTGATGGTGGTGGACGACTCCGCCATAGTGCGCGGGCTGATCGTCCAGATGCTGGAAAAGCACAGCGGCGTCTCCGTGGTGGCCCGCGCCGCCAACGGCGAGATCGCCCTGGCGGAGATGGGCCGGACATCGGTCGACGTCATCGTGCTGGATCTCGAAATGCCGGTCATGGACGGGATGACCGCCCTGCCCCTGATCTTGGCCAAGAAGCCGGGTGTCCGCGTGATCGTGGCCTCGACCCTGAGCCAGCGCAACGCGCGCATCAGCCTGGAGGCCCTGCAGAAGGGCGCGGCCGACTATGTGCCCAAGCCCGAGACCGGCAGCCTGGTGAACGCCGCCGAGTTCGAGCGCGAGCTGACGTCCAAGATCCTGGCTCTGGGTCGTCGCGCTCCGGTCGGGGCCGCGGCCAGGGCCGCGAGCCCTGTCGCCCTGGCTCCACGCCACAGTCATGCGATCCGTCCCGGCGTGATCGCGATCGGCGGCTCGACGGGCGCCCCGCCGGTACTGTCGCAGGTCATGGCGGGGCTGAAGGGCGCCGTGACGCAGCCCATCCTGATCACCCAGCACATGCCCGCCACCTTCACCGCCCTGCTGGCCGAACAAATCGAGCGCGCCAGCGGACGCCCTTGCGCAGAGGGCAAGGACGGCGAGGCCATCCTGCCCGGCCGCAGCTATGTGGCGCCGGGCGGCTTTCACATGACGGTGGGCCGCAGCGGCGCGATGCCGGTTATCCGGCTGAATCAGGACGCGCCGGAACACTATTGCCGCCCCGCGGTCGATCCGATGCTGCGCTCGGCGGCCGAGGTCTATGGCAACCGGCTGGCGGCGGTGATCCTGACGGGCATGGGGGCCGACGGCGCCGAAGGGTGCCGGGTGACGGCCGGTGTCGGCGGCCGGTTCGCCGTCCAGGATGAAGAGACGAGCGCGGTCTGGGGCATGCCCGGAGCTGCCGCGAAGACGGGGCTGGCAGAGGCGATCCTGCCGGCGTCGCAAATTGCAAACTGGATCAAGGAGATCGCCAAATGAGCCTGGGTGCCCCAGACGACGTCGAATCCTTCCGCCGTCTTGTCCTGGAGCGGTCCGGCCTGATCCTGAGTGCCGACAAGGACTATCTGCTCAAGAGCCGACTGGAGCCGATCGCGCGCGCCGAGGGCTTCGCCGATGTGGCGTCGATGATGCGCCAGGTGCGACTGGCGCCAGCCGCGCGGCTGGCCCAGCGCTGCATCGACGGCATGGCCACGCACGAGAGCTTCTTCTTTCGCGACATCACCCCCTTCGACCAGTTGCGCGACGTCATCCTGCCGGAGTTGTGGAAGGCGCGAGCGGCGACCAAGACCCTGCGCATCTGGAGCGCGGCATGTTCCAGCGGCCAGGAGCCGTATTCGCTGGCCATACTGCTGCGCGAACAATACGCCAAGTTCGGCGACTGGGAGATCGAGATCCTCGCCACCGATTTTTCCCAGCCCATTCTGGAGCGGGCGCGCACCGCCCTCTACAGCGATTTCGAGGTGCGCCGTGGTCTGAGCGAGGAGCGTCAGGCGCGCTGGCTGGTCAAGGAGGGCGCGTCGTTCCGCATCGCGCCCGAGCTGCGGGCCATGATCCAATTCCGGCATCACAACCTGCTGGATGGCATGGCGACGCTGGGCCAATTCGACCTGATCTTCTGCCGGAATGTGCTGATCTACTTCGATCCGGCCACCAAGGCGAAGACGCTGGAAGGCATCGCCAACATCCTGGCCCCAGACGGCGCCTTGATTCTGGGCAGCGCCGAGACGGTGGTGGGGCTGGCGGGATCGTTCGAGCCCCAGCAAGGCCTGCGGGGCGTGTTCCGCCGGAAGGGGGCAAGCCAGCGCGCCGTGGCCTGATCGGTCGGTTCCACGTCCGACAATGAAAGGGGCGGCCGGGGTGACCCGGCCGCCCTTCTGTTTTCGGCGCGTCGTCCGCCTCAGGTGTTGGCGAGCTTGTCCATCTCCAGCGTCAGGCTCTCGGCCTGCTGGGCCAGTTCGGCCGAGGCGTTGAGCAGGTCGTTCGACGCCTGGCTGGTCTGCACCGCCGCATCAGAGACGTTGGCGATGCTGGTTGAGACCAACTGGGTGCCTTCCGAGACCTGGGCCACGTTGGCGGCGATCTCGCGGGTGGCGGCGGTCTGTTCCTCTACGGCTCCGGCGATGGCCGAGGCGATCTCGGCGACCTTTCGGATGGTGTCGGTGATCCCGGCGATGGCCCCGACGGAGGTCTGGGTCGCCGACTGCATGGCGTTGACCTGGGACGAGATCTCGTGGGTCGCGCGTGCGGTCTGGTCCGACAGGCTCTTCACCTCCGAGGCCACGACCGCGAACCCTTTGCCCGCTTCGCCCGCCCGCGCCGCCTCGATGGTAGCGTTCAGAGCCAGCAGCTTGGTCTGACCGGCGATGTCGTTGATCAGGGTGACGACGTTGCCGATCTTCTGGGCGGCTTCGGCCAGGGTCTGGATCGCCTCGGAGGTCTTGTCGGCCTCCACAACCGCATGCTGGGAGATGTTCGAGCTTTCGGCTACCTGACGCGCGATCTCGCTGATGGACGCCGTCAGTTCCTCGCCCGCTGACGACACCGTCTGGACGTTGACCGAGGTGACCTCGGCAGCGGAGGCCACCGAACCGGCCTGGCGGGTCGTCTCCTCAGCCGTGCGGGCCATGCCCTCGGCGGTCGCACGCATCTCCGAAGCTGCCGAAGCGACGATGGAGGATATCTGAGTCACCCGCTCGGCGATGCCCTTTTGCTCGGTGATGTCGGTTGCGTATTTGACCACCTTATAGGGCTTGCCGTTCGGGTCGAGGATCGGGTTGTAGCTGGCCTGGATCCAGATCTGCTTACCGCCGTTGCCCTGGCGGCGGTACTGTCCGGCGTCGTATTCGCCGCGACCCAGCTTCTCCCAGAACAGCCGGTACTCCAGGCTTTGCGCCTCGGACGGCTCGACGAACATGGAGTGATGCCGGCCCATCACCTGATCGGCGCGGTAGCCCAGTGTCGACAGAAAGTTCTCGTTGGCGTGCAGGATGTTTCCCGACATGTCGAACTCGATCACCGCCTGAGCCTTGTTGATGGCGGCGATCTGTCCTTCGAAGTCCACGGTGGACAGCTTCTGCTGGGTGATGTCGGTGGCGAACTTCACCACCTTGATCGGCTTGCCCGCCGCATTGAAGATCGGGTTGTAGCTGGCCTGGATCCAGATCTCGCGGCCGTCGCGGGCGATGCGCTTGTACTGGCCCGCGTCAAACTCGCCGCGACCCAGCTTGTCCCAGAAGGCGCGATATTCGTGACTGGCGGCGTAGGACGGATCCACGAACATGGAGTGATGGCGGCCCAGGATCTGGTCCAGGCTGTAGCCTACGGCACCGAGGAAGTTCGGATTGGCGCCACGGATGGTGCCGTCGAGCTCGAACTCGATGACGGCCTGGACCTTGTGGATGGCTTCCAGCAGGCCGTCGCGCATCAGGGCGTCGGCGTCTTCCGTCGTGGCGTCGAAGGCTTCTTCGACTTTCTTGGCGAGAGCGGCTTGGGACATGGGACTTCCTTAAGGGGCGGTCAGGCCGCCATCTGTTGAGGGGGTGAGAGGGTCAGGAACCGTTCGACGTTGAGGACCAGCATCAGCTCGCCTTCCAGGCGGTAGAGGCCGTCGCAGACCGCGCGCCATTCCGGCGTCAGAGTGATGGGCGTCGGCTCCTGCTCGGCGGAGGCCAGCCACAGGACATCGCCGACGTCGTCGACCTGGAGCGCATAGAGCTCGCCCGAACGTTCGACGATGACGCTCATGTGCGGCGCGCCCTCCTCGCGGGCGGGCATGCCGAGGCGGCGGCGGATGTCGATGGCGGTGACGATGCGGCCGCGCAGATTCAGCGACCCGGCGACCTCGGGCGGAGCCAGCGGCACCACGTCGATGCGGACGGGAGCGATCACATCCTGCACCGACAGCACGGGCACGCCGAAGGTCTCACCGCCGACCTTGATGGAGACCAGGCCCTGGATGGGCGCGTCGGCGGTCATCAGGCGGCTCCCTTCAGCGGTTCCAGCGTCTCGGAGACGGCGAACAGGATTTCCTCGCCTTCGTGGCTGCTGGCGAAGTCAGACAGGCCGGTGGGGGTGTCGAGGCGATGCGCGCCCAGACCGAGCAACGGCGTGGTGTGCCAGCCGGTCGCGCGGCCGAACGCCTGGGCCATCTGGCGGGCGTGGGGGCTGGCGGGCGAAGTGTCCGCCAGGATCAGGTCATAGACCGCGCCGTCGTCGTGCAGGGCCAGGGCTTTCTGCGGATCCGGCGCGACCTCGACCGTATAGCCTGCCTGGGCCAGGAGCGGTCCGAGCAACAGCTGGGTGAAGGGGCTCTGATCGACCACCAGCAAGCGCTTGGTCGGGGCCAACGAGGGGGACGCAGAAGCCAGCGGCGTCGTGGCTTGAAGCGGCGCGACCTCGGCGGCCGGGGCGGTCGCCGACGCCGGCGCGCCCATGCCGACCTTGCGCCAGTAGGTCTCGACGTCGATCAGCTCGGTCGCGCGACCTGCGACGACGATGCTGGCGGCACCGCCCGCATTGGTCTGTTCCAGTTGCGGGTTCAGCGGCCCCTCGACGATGTCGACGATCTCATCGACCAGCAGGCCCAGGCTCTGTTCGCCGCGCGAGAAGACCAGCAGCGGCCGGCGCGCCTCGCCCTCGACCGTGACCGGCTGGCCATCGGCGCAGATGATGGGCATCAGCGTGCCGCGATACTGGACGACCGAGCGGCCATCGACCCACTCGACCGATTTCGACTCCAGCTCCTCGATGCGCGCGACCTGGCCCAGGGGCGCGGCCTTGAGCGCTTCGCTGCGAGCGCGGAACACCAGCAGGGGCTGGGTCTGTTCGATGGCGGCGGCGAGCTCGGCTTCAACGGCATCGGACCCGCCCACCAGATGCGACGCGCCCGCCTCCATCGACATGCCCTTGAAGTCGAGGATCATGATGACCGAGCCGTCGCCCAGGATGGTGGCGCCGGAGTACAGTTTCAGATGCCGCAAGATGGTCGCCACCGGCTTGACCACGATCTCCTCGGTGTCGAACACCCGATCCACGATCACACCGAAGGTGAAGGAGCCGACCTTGGCCACGACGATGCAGGCGTCGGCGCGGGGCGTCTCGGGATCCGCCAAACCAAGCATGGTCTGGAGCGAGACGAGCGGCAGCAGCCGGTCGCGCAGTCGCAGCACCGCGGCCCCGTTGATTTGTTCGATGCGGCGCCCTTCAGAACCATTGGCGCTGACCAGTTCGACGATCGAGGCCTGGGGCATGGCGAAGCGTTCGCCGCAGCTTTCCACGATCAGGGCCGAGACGATCGACAGCGTCAGGGGAATGCGTATGACGAAGCGGGTGCCCTGCCCCTCGACCGAGGTCAGCTCGATGACGCCGCCGATCTTCTCGATGTTAGTGCGGACCACGTCCATGCCGACGCCCCGGCCGGACACCGACGTCACCTGCTCGGCGGTCGAGAAGCCCGGCAGGAAGATCAGCTGGCGCGCCTCAGCGTCCGTCATCGCTCCCGCCTGGGTTGGCGAGATCAGGCCGTTGGACAGGGCCTTGGCGCGAATTCTCTCGGCAGGTAGGCCCCGGCCATCATCGGCCATTTCGACCACGATCGCCCCGCCCTCATGGCGGGCCGACAGACTGATCCGGCCAATCGCGGACTTGCCGGCGGCGAGACGATCGGCAGGCGCTTCGAGCCCGTGATCGGCGGCGTTGCGGATCATGTGCGTCAGCGGATCCTTGATCAGCTCCAGCACCTGACGGTCCAGCTCGGTGTCCGCGCCCGCGGTGGTCAGCTCGATCGACTTGCCGAGGTCAGACGCGAGGTCGCGGACCAGACGCGGCAGCTTGGCCCAGGCGCCCGAGATCGGCTGCATCCGCGTGGTCATCACGCCTTCCTGCAGTTCCGACGTGACCTGGTTCAGCCGATGCAGAGGCCCAGCGAAGGGGCTCTCGGGCGCGCCCCGCAGGGTCTGGATCAACTGGTTGCGGATCAGCACCAACTCCGAGACCATGGTCATCAGGTTCTCGAGCACATCGACGCTGACGCGGATGGTCTGGTTGGCGGTCTCGGAGTCCGCTGCGCCGCGCGCGCCCGCCGAGGTTACGGGTGGCGCGGTCTCGACGGGTTCGGCGGGCGGGGTCTCGAGGATCTCCAGCGCGGCGACGCAGGCTTCGGCCGGCGGTGGCAGAACAGCCGTGACGGCCTCTGGGTCGGCTTCCAAAGCAACCAAGGCTGCACGAACGGCTTCGGTGAAGCGATGCTGGTGATCTCCGGCCAAGGCCGGAAAGGCCTGAGCCAGGGCCAGGCCGAAGCCTCCCAGAGCGGTTTCGCGCGCCTCGGAGACCAGACCTTCGCGCAACGCAGCCTGCAGTCCATCGATGTCCACTCCGGCGAAGTGAGGGCCGATCTGTGGGTCGCTAACCATCTGCCCGATGGCGCATTCGCAGGCCGCGTCCAGCGTTGCCTCGCCGCCTAGACGCTCGAGCAAGGGGCGGTGGGGCGTCGGAGCCACGGCCGGGACAGCATCCTTTACCTCGCCTGCGAAAATCCCGTCGAGGCGGCCGATCAGAACGCTGTCGTCCCCGGCGGGCTCAGCCCCGTTCGACGCGATCCCGTCGATGACGAGCCGGACAACGTCGACCGCCTGAAGAATGGCCGAGACGGCATCGCCGCTGACAGAAAGGGTTCCGTCGCGAAAGGCACCCAACACATTCTCGGCGGCGTGGGCGACCGTCTGAAGACGGCCGAGGCCCAGAAAACCACTGGTCCCCTTGATCGTGTGGATCAACCGGAAGATGTCTCCCAGCAGGGCAGGGTCGTCCGGATACTGTTCGAATGTCACCAGTTTGCAATCAAGGGCCTCGATGCCCTCTCGCGTCTCGGCGACGAAATCCTGAATCACATCGTCCACAGCCTTGCCCCGGCGGCATCTGGCGACCTTCCGCTTGAAATGCCTATGAGGACAGCATTCTTCGGAATGGTTAAGTCAGTCTAAAGGCGTTACATCTGTTACATAGGTAGTTCTGCTTAGTCGTCATCCGGAACAGAATTAAGCGGCTATTAGCGTTCGGCGAGATACGGGCTAATGCGACAACGCGAGCAGCATGCGCGCGTCGCACGCAGGTGGTGAAATGCCCGTCGACAAGACAATGAACGTTCTGGTTGTGGACGACTACAAGTCGATGATTCGGATCGTGCGCGGCCTCTTGAACCAGCTCGGCTTCCAGAACGTGGATGAGGCCCTGGACGGCCCGACGGCTCTGACCCTGATCCGCAGCAAGACCTACGGCTTGGTTCTTTCGGACTGGAATATGCAGCCGATGACCGGGCTGGAACTGCTTAAAGAGGTCCGGGCGGACGAGCGCACCAAGACACTGCCCTTCGTCATGGTCACCGCCGAGGCCAAGGCCGAGAACGTGGTCGCTGCACGGCAGGCGGGGGTCAACAACTACGTCATCAAGCCGTTCACACTCGCGGTCCTGAAGCAAAAGCTGACCGCGGTTCTGGGAGAGCTGTAGACGATGCCCATCGCCGCCGCCCTGACCGAGATCGAGGCGCTGAAGACGGCGCTGGACGAGGTTTGTGATCAGTTGATGGTGCAGGCAGAAGCGGGACTGGATTTGACGGCCAACCCCAGTGCCGATGCCACGCAATTGACGGCGATCTTCTCCGAAATCCTTTCGCTCTGCGCGTTTCAGGACCTCGCAGGCCAGAGACTGAATCGCATGGCCGCGGCGCTGTCTGGGGCATCGATCGACACACGGCCAGACGCTCATTTGTTGAACGGCCCGGCAAACGCCGGGGGTCTCGATCAATCTTCGGCTGACGCCCTGTTTGCGGACGAGGGAGCGCTACCTGGCGAAGCCACGCCATGAGCCTGCCTTCGACGCGGCTGGGCCTGAAGGGTGTCGAGCCCCTGATCGTCGACGACAACAACCAGTCCCTCGAAGTCGTCAGCGCGATCCTGATGGGCTTCGGGATCAACAAGTCGACACGGTGCAACTCCGTCGCCGAGGCGCGCGACGCCCTGGCCAACCGGATCTTCGACGTGGTGATCGTGGACTGTGAAATGCCGGATGAGGACGGCTTCGACCTGGTGCGCCACATCCGGGGCAATCCGAACGCCGGCAATTTCACTGTGCCGATCCTCATGATGAGCGCAACCACACCCCAGACGAAGGTCGAAACCGGCCGTGACTGCGGCGCCAACTTCACAATCGCCAAGCCGGTTTCGCCGACCGTCCTGCTGGAACGTCTGCTGTGGATCGCGCAGTCCAACCGCATGTTCATCTCCGACCCCGGCTATGCCGGCCCGGACCGACGCTTTCACACCGTGCCGCTGCCGGAGGAGATCACTGAGCGGCGAAACGCCGACCTGGAACTGACCGCCAAGCCCGAGCGGGCCCTGTCCCAGAACGAAATCGACGGACTGTTCGCGTGAGCCCGCGCGCCCCGTCCCTGGCCTTCGTGCCCCGCAACAGGCTGGCCAAGATCCTGACCTCTCTCGACCGCAAGGCCTTCGCCGAGCATGTCGAGAACGCGGAAAAAGAGGTTGAGCGGATCGCGCCGGTCTTGGGGGAAAGCATCGAAGGGGACGTCCAGGCCCTGATCCGGCTGTGCCGCCAGGATGAGGCCGACATCTTCGCCCAGAGCCGCGAGATCGGCTGGCTGGCCCTGCGAATCGTCGAGAGCGCACGGTTGGCGCGCCGTCCGGAACTCGCTGACGCCGCCGAAGGGGTCTGGGAGATGATCGAGGCGCTCTCGACGCGCGGCGTCTGGCACACCGAGGCGCTGCGAATCCATGTCGAAGCCCTTCTGGCGCTGTCGGTGCCGGACGGGACGGACAGCGCCCAACGCCAAGTCATCGCTCGCGAATTGCTGAAGATGAGAGCCGCGGTCGTGGCCAAGGACCGCTGAGCAACTACGCGATAACCGGGACGCCAGATTCCGTCCCACGCTCGATGAAACACAGTCGTTGTTACGGATAATTCGAGCGCGAACGACTGAGACCATACTGACTGGAGATCATCGCTTTCACTTTTCCAGGCCCCCGCCCGGTATCCGGATGCTTTTCCAACGCTTCGGGCATACACACAATTGCGTACGGTCTGATCACTGCTCAGGGTGGACACACTCGCAAGCTTCACCATAAATCGAGCGAACAAAGAGACTGCGGCTCAGCCGAGACCAGCCGGTCGACCCCGGTCGAACAGGCCGAGCCTTTGGGAGGACGCGCCGATATGGAGGCTTCGTTCGCAAAGAGCATCCTGGTGGATGCGCCCATGGCGGTTGTCGCGATCGACCGCCTGGGCACCCTGCGGACGGCGAACGCCACGGCTGAGACCTTTTTCGGCGTTCGATTGACCGGCGACCAGCCCCGCCGGATCAACGATCTGATCGAAGGCTTGCGGCTGAGCGGCGACGCGTCCGAGGAGGATGTGACCGCGTTCAATATCAGCAGTCGCAGGGGCGGGGACCGCGTCCACCTCCTGGCGCGGCGCTTCGAAGGCTCCACGGTGCCCGTCGAGATTCAGGCGGCCCGCTTCTCGGCAGTAGGCGAGGACTTCGTCACCCTGTTCATCCAGGACGTCACCGCCGTGATGGAAGCCGAGCAGGCCGTGCAGGAACTGCGGCTGCAGATCACCCAGAACTGGCGGCTTAACTCTCTGGGCGAGATGGCGTCGATGCTGGCCCATGAACTCAACCAGCCGCTGTCGGCGATCGCCAACAACCTGCACGCGGCGAGCGCTTTGCTGGGGCGTCCAGAACCGGAGATCGTGGCGGCGCAACGGTCGATCGCCGCGGCCGAGGCCCAGGCCCAGAGGGCTGGCGACACCATCCGCCGATTGCGCGCCCTGATGTCGCGTGACAGCGGCTATCAGACCACCGAAACGGTAGCCGAGGTGATCGGCGAGATCATGCCGATCCTGAACATCAGCGCGCGTGAAATGGACGCCGAGATCGTCGTGGATATCCATCCCGATCACCGGACCGATTGCGACCGGGTGCAACTGCAGCAGTTGATCTTCAACCTGGTCCGCAACGCCATAGAAACGCCGACGACCGCGGATCGCCGCCAGGTTCGCATCAGCGGCCACTGCCTCGGCCGGGGAGCCTATCGAGTCCTGGTGGAAGACAACGGTCCCGGTCTCGCGCCGGAAATTCGCGACCGTCTGTTCGACCCGTTGACCAGCACCAAGCCGGACGGTATGGGGCTGGGTCTGTCGATCTGCCGCACCATCGTCGAAGCCCATCGAGGGACGATCGCGAGTGTCGGCAGCGCCCTGGGTGGGGCCGCGTTCGCCTTCACTCTGAACGAAAGCCAGGCCCAGCCCGCATGAGCGCCGGACACGTGATCGTGGTGGACGATGACACCGGAGTGCTGGAGTCGCTCGTCTCCATGCTGGCGATCGCGGGGCATCGGGTCACCGGCTTCACCTGCGCGACGGAACTGCTGGCGGAAGCCGGAGAGTTGAAAGCCGAATGCCTGGTGACCGACATCCGCCTGCCGCGGATCGACGGTCTGACCCTGATCCAGCGTCTGGGCGAGGTCGGCCTGGGCGATGTTCCGGTGATCGTCATCAGCGGACATGCGGATGTGCCCATCGCCGTCTCGGCCATGCAACTGGGCGCAATGACGGTGCTGGAGAAGCCCTTTCCCCCCGCCCGCTTGCTGGACGCGGTGGCGCATGCCATCGCACGGCCCCAACCGGCGGCCCCGTCGCCGGAGACCATCGCAATTCGACAGCGCTACGACAGCCTGACCGCGCGCGAGCGCGAGATTCTGCTCCATCTGGCCGAGGGATCCAGCAGCAAGGTGGCTGCCAAGGCCTTGGGGATCAGCCCTCGCACGGTGGACGTCTTTAGGGCGAAGATCCTGCAGAAGATGGCGGCCCCGAACATCGCGGCCGTCACCAGTCGGCTCGCCGCGTCGAATCTGCTGGGTTGAACGATGGCTAATCGACCAGACGCCTGACGAACTGGACGACCTGCTGGCCCAGAATAAGAGCCCGATCACGGCGCGCGAGCGCCGGTTCTCCGAAAGGTTCTCCAAGGGCGAGCTCTCGACCCTGATCGAACGGCTGAGCCAGATCTACGGCTGATCGCGGCTCAAGATCGTCGGAGCGGCCTCAGTTCGTAGAGCGACCCGAACCGTCTGACCCTCGATAAGCTCGGAGTCGGCTCCGAAGCCCTTCATTTCAAGCCGGACGGAGCCGACC
>JAESFP010000222.1_pt1 | contig 11079 bp, 17 predicted proteins | sample 9266181 | NCBI WGS metagenome assembly JAESFP01 (sample SAMN14502547, study PRJNA617102) | algae metagenome | isolation source: Pegethrix bostrychoides GSE-TBD4-15B and co-occurring heterotrophs from... | place: USA: Grand Staircase-escalante National Monument, Utah | collected 2006-08-15
TCGGGAGAGCAACCCTTGAGAACCGAACTCAGCTAGGCCGTTTTCGATCACGGCGCAAAAGTCGCGACCGTACACAGGCCGCGTGAATGGCGATGTCGGAGGAGCCCCGCGTGGCAGTCCCTAGGGTTCTGCCCTTACCCCGCAACATCAATGGTCTGCGATGGATAACCTACCAAAAGGCCAGATTGATTTGGAAAGGCTTTCTGATGCGATGGCTAACCCCTTCGAGCCCTATTCGGCACCGCGCTGCGTTGCGGTTTCGTTCACGGTCATTCTGCGCTAGGGTCGAATCATGGCAGCGGTGATCCCCTTCCCCCTGATCCGACGCAAGGGCCTCGTCTGGCGACAGGCCCAGCACGCGCTTTCGATGAAACCCGAATCCTGTGAGCGCCAGGTCAAGCGCAGCGTTCAGCAGCAGCGTGACCGCCTGACCCGCATCGGCATAGACCCGATCGTGATCGACCGGGAATGCTCGCAGCTCGAGGGGGCAATCCGGGCCGCCATGTGGCAGCTCACCATGGGGCTCAGTGCATGAGAGGTCACGACAGCAAGGGCCGGTCGACCAAGGAAGCTCGCCACCTTCGGATCACCCATTTCATGATGGGGACGGCCGCCTGGAAAAGCCTCTCGCCCTACGACAAGGCTGTCTATCTGGAGATCCTCGCCATCTACAACGGCGGTAACAACGGCTTCATCGGGCTTGGCGTGCGAGCGGCTGCGGAGCGCGCCGGCATGTCGCCGAACAAGGCCAATCAGTGCCTTTGGAACCTCATTCAGCGCGGCTTCATCGAGTCGGCTCAGGCCAGCGCATTCAGCCGCAAAGACAGGGTGGCGACAGAGTGGCGACTGACGCACGTTCGTTGCGACCGAACCCATCAACGCGCCTCTAACGCCTTTGCTCAGTGGCGCCCCGAGATGGACACCGGCCGGGCAACCGCGCCCAAGCCAGCCAACGACATCGAGCGGGCAAAGCCAGCGATCAAGGCCGCCGCCTAAATCCAAACAACAGTCGCACCGTGTGAGCGCACAGTCGCACGTGGTGAGACAGCCTAGCCCCTACGGTCGCACCGGATGCGACTGTCGTGCCGTAGCGCGGGGTTTTGGGCGGGGCCTCACAGTCCCTCGTGATGGGACACATATAGTCTACCATGGGAGGGGGTCCGGGGACGGGACCATCTCTCCCCTCCTCAACCAACGCCTGACCCCGGACACGGTGTCCGATTTGGCGTGTCGGCGGGTCCGATGACCCGACCGGCCGCCCTCCCCCGACCCTTAATCACGACCAAACCCGCGCGGCCCCCTGATAACGCCTCGCAAATGGGCCTAATCCAAAATTTTGGCGGCCGATCGGAGTGGGTCAGGCGTCTATTGCCATGATCTGCCTAACCTCGCCGTGTCGGCCTACCTATCGCGGCGAATAGACGGACAATGCCTCGCGTGTGCTGCGAGGTTGAATGTCGTCCATCCTGGAAGGTGAGCTAGCCGACGAGGTAGCGGAGGCGCTTGGCGTCGCCCGTATCCCTACGGTCGTCACCATCCGGGTGACCATCCCCGGCGGCGGTCCGTCCTATGACCCCGAGCCCCCGACCTTCGCGTATCATCCGTGCCAGGGCTGGCCCGAGTCCTATGACGACGATCAGGTGGACGGGACACGCATCGCGTCGTCGGACCTGAAGATCATGGTGCTGACCCCCAGCATCGACATTGAGCCGACCACGAGCCACAGCGTGATCGCCAACGGGCTGGTCTATTCGATCCTCGCAGTGAAGCGCGACGCATCGGGCGCGCTCTACGAAATCCAGGCGCGCCGATGACCGCGATCTGGTCCCAATGCCCGGACTTTTGGGTGGGGGGGTTTTCGGGGGGGCGGGGTTTTGCCTTCGCGCTCGCAGATCGGGGGCAGCCATGACGGCGGCGGCCATCCGGTTCATCGAGGCCCTGGAGGTTCCGACCGGCGCCCTCTGCGGCAAGCGGATCAAGCTGGCCCCCTATCAGAAGCGGTTCCTCAAGGGCTCCCTGGCGAAGGGCATCACGATCGGCGTCCTGTCTGTGGCACGGGGCGGCGGCAAGTCCGCGCTCACGGCCGGCGTCGCGCTGGGCCATCTGCTAGGCGAGATCGACCCTCAGCCCCGCCGGGAATGCCTGATCGGAGCCCGAACCCGCGATCAGGGCCGGGTCGTATGGGACTATGTGGCGGGCCTGGCCCGGTCCCTTCCCGACGACGTTCAGAAGCGGCTCACCTTCCGCCGGGCTCCCCGGCTGGAGATCGAATACGAAGACGAGACCGGCCCGCACCTGATCCGGGTGCTGGCGGCTGACGGCAAGAACGCGCTGGGCACCTCCCCCTCCCTCGTCATCTGTGACGAGCGCGGAAACTGGGATCTGGCCAAGGGTAACGAGCTGGAGCACGCCCTGCTCTCGGGCCTCGGCAAGCGGGGCGGCCGGATGCTGCTTATCAGCACCTCCGCACCTGACGACGCGCATCCCTTCAGCAAGTGGCTGGATGAGGATCAGCCGGGCGTCTACCGGCAAGAGCACCGGGCCGATGACGGGTGCTCCCCTGACGACCTAGAGCAAATCCGCAAGGCCAACCCTGGCGCAGAGCATGGCGTGGGCGCCAGCCTGGAGTGGCTTCAGGCGCAAGCCCGGCGAGCGGTTGAACGGGGCGGGTCCGCCCTGACGACCTGGCGTCTCTACAACCTCAATCAGCGCGTCTCTGGCGAGGACCGGGACGTGCTGATCTCGACCGACGAATGGCTGGCCTGCGAGGCCGGCGAACTGCCGCCGCGATCCGGCCCGGTGGTGATCGGGATCGACCTTGGCGGGTCCGCCTCAATGTCGGCCGCCGCCTTCTACTGGCCTGAGACGTGCCGGCTGGAATGCCTCGGCACCTTCCCCTCGCAACCGGCCCTCCTGCCACGAGGCCAGGGCGACGGCGTGGGTGACCGATACTGCGAGATGCAGCGGCGCGGCGAGCTTTCGACCCTTGGGGAGAAGACGGTGCCGGTGTCCGCCTGGTTGGGCGAGGTCATCGCCCATGTCGCCGGGGAGCGGATCAGCGCCATCACGGCCGACCGGTATAAGCAGGCCGAAATCGGCGAGGCTTTAGACCGAGCCGCTATCCGGGTGCCGATCATCTGGCGAGGCCAAGGCTTCCGCGACGGCGGCGAGGATTGCGAGCGGTTCCGCCGGGCCGTGTTCGACGGCAAGGTGAAGTCCCTCCCGTCCCTGCTGCTGCGCTCTGCCTTCGCGGACGCCGTGGTGCTGCGAGACCCCGCCAACAATCTGAAGCTGGCCAAAGCCCGATCGACGGGCCGCATCGACGCGGCGAGCGCCGCCGTCCTGGCCATTGCTGAGGGGGCTCGCCAGACCGCGCGCCCGATCAAGCCTGCGAGGGCTCCGCTATGGGCCTGAGGAAATACACCCGCGCCGGGGCCGCCATCTATCGGTCGCCCCGGTGGAAGGCCGTTCGGCTCCTGGCCAAGCGCCGGGACGGCTTCAAGTGCGTGTCGTGTCGCGCCGTGGGTGACCTGGAGGTGGATCATATCCAACCGATCAGGACGCACCCGGACCTCGCTTACGACCTGACCAATCTCCAGACGCTGTGCGTCCCCTGCCACTCCCGCAAGACGCGGATCGAGGTGGGTTTGGACGTGATCGACCCCAAGCGCCAGGCGTGGCGTGACCTCGTGCGTGAACTCGCCAAACCCATGAAAGGCACCCCCCTATGCTCGACTCCGTGAAAATCAGCCGACGCCAGTCGGAAATCAGACAGGCCCTCGCCGGCCTGGTCGGGAAGGAATCCCCGGCCGAAGATGAAGTCCGCCAGCTCAATGAGCTGGACAACGAGTATCGGTCCAATGAGACCCGATACCGGGCGGCCCTTATCGTCGAAAACGAAGAACGCCAGGAAGCCAAGGGCGAACTGGAAACCCGGTCGGACCGCGAATATGCGGACCTGATCGGCAAATTCGAGATGCGCCAGGTCGCGCTGGCCCTGGACGAAGGCCGCCCTCTTGAAGGGGCAACGGCTGAGATCGTCCAGGAAATGCGCTCCAAGGGCGGCTATCGCGGCGTTCCGGTGCCGTGGCAGGCCCTGGAGGTTCGCGCCGGCGAGACGATCGCCAGTGGGACGCCTGACCCTATCCAGACCCGCCCGATCATCGACCGCCTGTTCCCCGACAGCGTGGCCGCCCGGATGGGCGCTCAGATGATCAACATCGACAGCGGCGCGGTCGAATGGCCGGTGGTCACGTCCAGCGTCACGGCCGGATGGGCGAACGGTGAAACCGCCGCCGTCGCCGGCCCGTCCGTCTTCGCCACGACCGACCGCGCCCTGAAGCCGGAACACAACCTCGGCATTCAGATGCGGATCACCCGCAAGGCTCTGAAGCAGTCGGGCGACGCCCTGGAGCAAGCGGTTCGCCGGGACATGAACGGCGCGATTGCCGTCGAACTCGACAAGGCGATTTTCCTCGGCTCCGGGGCCAATGGCCAGCCGCTCGGCGTGATCACCGGCGCGGCGACTTACGGCATCACGAGCACCGACGTTGACGAACTGGTGAGCTGGGCCGCCTTCCGGGACGCCGTGGTGCGGTTCATGAACGGCAACGCGGCGAGCGCGCCGGGTGCCCTACGTGTCCTGATCCGGCCGGAGACCTGGGCCGTCCTGGACGGTTCGGTCATCGAGGCGCTTCACCTGACGCAATGGGAGCGGATGACCCGCAACATCCCGGCGGCCAACATCGCCATGTCGTCGAACGCCTTGGCGGCCCCGACCGGCGAGCCGCTGGAAACGCAATCCCTGCTGACCACGAACGCGGGCGGCGTCGCCCCGATCTTTGTCGGCACTTGGGGCGGCGTGGATCTGATCCGTGACCCCTACTCCGATGCTCAATCCGGCGGCCTTCGCCTGACCGCCCTGACCACGGTTGATGTGACCGTGGCCCGGCCGGCGCAGTTGGAGCTGATCGCCGGTCTGACGCTGGGCTCGGCCTAAGATGCTGACCGGCTTCTGCGACGGGGAACTCGTCCTGGAGGAACGCGCCGCACGAAGCCGGAAACGGCGGGTGAAGGGCCGCTTCCCCTACAACAAGCGGGCGACCCTCAGTGATGGGGGTCGCACCGGCAAGCCGCGCAAGGAAGTCTTTGCCCCGCGCGCCTTCGCCTACAACGTGGTTCGCCAGGAGGTCGATATTCGCCTCCTGGTCGGACACGACTACGGCAAGCCCCTCGCCAGCCGCGGGGCCGGAACACTGTCGCTCGCAGATGACGATGACGCCCTCTCATTCGAGGCGATCATCACCGAAGAACTGCAGGAGGCCAGTTGGGTCCGAGATTTCTTCGCGGGCTATGGCGCCGGCCTGATCCGGGGCCTGTCGCCAGGTTTCCGCATTCCGCCCCGGCGGGCCGTGCCGAACGCCGAACGAGTCGACGAAGAAGACCCGGCCGAAGGGTTCGCGCTGATCCGCACCATCTTTCAGGCCCTCTTGTTCGAGCTGTCTGTCGTCACCGCCGCCGCCTATCTGGAGGCCGCGCTGGAGGCCGAAGAAGACGAAGGCGAGGAATCGCGAAGCTGGACCCCCACGAGCGGCGGCGTCCTGGTTCCGGCCGCTCACGGCTCTGGCGTCCAGCGCGTCATGAACCGCTGGAGGGTCTGAGATGACGATGACCCTGAAACAAGTCGAGGGTGACCCGGCGAGCTATCCCCCCATCACGGACGGACTCTCGACAGCGGCGGGGGCGCTGAACGCGGATTTCATCTGGCAGCGGATCGAAGCCTATACCGCTTGGCGCTGGAGCGAGCGCACCGTCGAATGGGTTGTGGAAGGCCCTGGACTGTGGAGCGCCCCGCTGGCCCCGGCCATTGTCACGACAACCGAAATCTGGACCGGTGAGAGCTGGGAAGCGGCCACCCTGTCGCCCTCCCCGCTTGGCGGTTACTACCTCCCCGGCTGCGGCCCCTACCGACTCGCCGGCACTGTTGGCGACGATGAAACCGACGCGCCCGCCGCCGTCCTGGAGGCCTTCCGCCGTCTCGCCGAATACATGGCCGCGAAGCCCGGCACACCCGGGGCGACCTCAGAGAGCGTGTCCGCCGGGTCGATCAGCAAGTCACACAACCGATCCGCCGAATGGATGGCGCGAGCAATGGTGAACAGCGGGGCGGCCGACCTGCTGCGCCGCTACAGGAGAGCATGATGCTGGGATGGCTTCTGAACCGGTTTCAACCGGCACACGTGCCGCTTGAACGGCGGGCCTCCGCGTCCGGCTTCACGGCGGAGATCATCGCAGCGCGCGAAAGCTATATCAGCGGCCGCCGTGGCCTGGCCGAACTAACCGCCACGGCGCAGAGCTGTATCAGCCTATGGGAGGGCTGTTTCGCCCTTGCCGATGTCGAGGGCACGGACATTCTGGACCGGCGTTCCCTGGCGCTCATTGCCCGGTCTGTGGCGCTTCGCGGCGAGGCCCTGTTCCTGATCCGGGAAACCGGCCTGGTCCCGTGCTCCGATTGGGACTTGTCCACTCGTGACGGCGTTCCTCGCGCCTATCGTGTCAGCATCTCCGAGGCCGGCGGCGGCACCACGGAAACCGCTCTCGCTGGCGAGGTGCTTCACCTCCGCATCGGCTCCGACCCGGCGGCCCCTTGGCTCGGCACCGCGCCGCTGAAGCGGGCCAGCCTGACGGCCGGTCTGTTGCATTCGGTCGAGAGCGCCCTGTCTGAGGTCTTCGAGAACGCCCCGCTGGGCTCTCAAATCGTGCCCTTCCCCGAAAGTCAGGATACCGACCTGGATCTGGTCGGACGCGCCTTCCGTGGCAAACGCGGCCGGGTGCTGATGCGCGAGAGCGTGACCGTCTCTGCGGCCGGCGGGCCTGTCCCTCAGTCGGACTGGAAGCCGGCCGACGTGACGCCTGATCTGTCGCGGGCCATGACGAAGGAAACCCTGGACGCGGCGCGTGACGCCATCTGTGGGGCTTTCGGCGTCCTGCCGGGGCTGTTCGCGTCCGCCGCCCAAGGGCCTCTGGTCAGAGAGGCGCAACGGCACCTTGCCGGGTGGACCCTCCAGCCGATCGCCATGCTCCTAGCTGAGGAAGCGAGCGCGAAGCTGGGGAGCGAGGTCAGCATCGACTTGATGCGGCCGGTCCAAGCCTTCGACGTTGGCGGCCGCGCGCGGGCGCTCCAGACGATCGTTCAGGCCCTGGCCCAAGCCAAGGAAGCGGGCCTGGCACCGGACGAGCTGAACGCCGCGCTCACTCAGGTGAACTGGGGGCCGAACGACGGTGCTGCATAGGGCTGGCCACCCTGCGCGTTGTCATGTCCGCGCGATTGGCTGGGGTTAGTCGTGAGTGCCCGAAAAACCACGACAGGGTGCGGCGGCTTTTCGTCCCTTGCCGCGCGGCACCCGCCTCTAGCCGCGCATCCGCCCGATCATGGCCGGCTGGGGAGGGGCCTTGGAGAGAGCATACTCCAACGCCTCGATCACTTCGCGGCGCTGCTGGACACTGCGGAGATACAGGTCGTCGCCGGTTTCGGCGAGCTTATGGCCCGCGTCGATGAGGTCGAGCTTCATAGCGTCGAGCTTTTCTTTGATCGCGGACGCCTTCTCGCGGGCCGCGCTAGTCCTGTCTTCAGTCATCGTCTTGCTCCCTCAGCCCACGTTGTCCAGCGAGTAGGAATTCCCGCCCTTGCCGTCTGACGCCCACGCCAGGAGATCGGCCGCCTCTTTGAGGCTCCTGATCCGATCCAGCGTCATCGCTTGCCGATCCATGACGTATTGCTGCGCCAGGCCCCACGCCTCGTCGCGGTGGTTGTCGATAGTGACCTTAACGGCCGTTGCGGCGGCTTGCTCGTCTGTCATCTCAAGTCTCCCTAAGCCGTCGCCAGCTCGCTCCATTTTGGCTCAATCGCATCCAGCCGGTCGGGCGCTATTGTAAACGTCATCTCGGCGAACCGGTGATCGAGGGCCGAATGAACAAGCGCCCAAACATCGGCCTCTGAACCAATGCAAGGCCGGCGGGTCGAATCGCATACGTCCGGCCACAGCTTGCCCATGTGATAGCCTGGTTCACCGATGGCAGGCCAGACGACGACCATAGGCTCTCGCCGCTCCGGGTTGAGATAGTCCACCGAAACCAGCAAGACCTCCCCGGCCTTCGGAAGCCGCCGGTCCTTCATCCATTCGAGCGTCGCCTTCAGCCCGCCCAAATCGGACACGGTGTCCGGTTTCAGGCCGGATCGAGACAGTTGCATCAAGCGGCGCGCCTGGCGCTCGTGAACACCGGCCCGCTCTAGAAACGGCGTCCACTGGCCATGCGCTGTCTCAGCCTTGGCCTGGCAAAGCAGCTCGCCGGCCTTCATCGCTGATTCGATGGCAGACCGCTCGGCTTCGGCGGACGCGACATTGGCGAGCTTCACCCGTTCAGCGAGGTCCGCGAGGGCGTTGGACAGCTCAGACATTCAGCTTTTCTCTCACAATGGCCCGGACGGCACCCGCCCGCGAACGGTGACCTTTGGCGGCGGCCCATACGTCTAGGGCGGCGATCTCAGGTTCATGGAGGCGGACGCCAACGGTTTGGCCCTGGCCAGTCGCCGGTCGCCCCATCTTTTTTGCTAGCTTTTTCTCTTGCTCAGTCATCGTGGTAAATGCTAGCAATAAGTCAGGCCGAGGGGAAGCGCCAACTTCCCGCCCGGCCCTAACCGACACGCGACCTGAACTGGAGATCGCAATGACGGCTGCTGCGCCGAATAGCACACCCACGCCTGAAATCCCGTTCGACTGGCGAGAGCTTTGGGACTCCGCGTCCCGGCTTCACCCCGACGCACCGGAAGCCCTGCATCACGCGATCACGGCCGGCGTCGATCCCCGCGATCTTCGCCTGATCCAGCTCGCCGGCGACGACGCCCCTGCCTTCTGGTTCGGTCCGCGCGGCGGGGTTTGCACGATCTACGACCGGGGCGGCGTGGCCGGGACAGCGATCGTGGGGAAGATCGGATGACCCTCTACCTTGTCGCTGATCCCATCCCCCATCCCGCCGTTGAGCGTGCCCGGCTGCATCGCCGTCTGTCAGCTCTGATTGACCGCCTTATCGTCATCCTGGACGACATCGACGGTTATTCGGACCTCGAAGACGGCGGCGACGACGAGCCAAGTCTCGCGCATCCCGAGACCGGAACCCACACAAATCAGGCTGTCGTGGAGCGCACCTTGCCCTACTGGCGCACGCACGAGACCGACCTGGAGGACGAATGCGACGACGAAGGCGGCGAGCATGACGGCCGCGAACCGGAGGATGGGTGGTGACACTCAAAATGCCACCATTCCCCATGAAATACTTAGGAAAACCGGCTCTCGCCTATTGGCGAATTCCCGAAATCAGGGCATGTTGCGGCACTGGGGTAAACCATGAACATCTGGCCCGACCGTATGACCCATTCCGAAGTGCTCTACGGCTCCAAAGCCATCGCCGGGTATTTCTTCGGAGACGAGGCGAAGTGGTCGCGGATCATCGACATGAACCGCCGTCTGGACGTGCCGCACCGGTTCCCGATGTTCTATATCGGGGCCACTCTCTGCGCCCGCCGGTCTGTGATCGACGCCTGGATCGCCTCCCGAGAGGCGGCGAACTGTGATGCGCCGATCAGCCGTGAGCGGGTCGCCTAACGTGCGCGCGCTCCGAAAGGTCGTGGTTAAGGCTCACGAGGTGAACCGCATCCTGGACGTGCTGGCCAAGCGCGGCCTGACCCCCACCATCGACATTCTCCCCGGCGGCGTTGTCCGCCTTCATCCGGTGCCACCCCCTGCGAACGACGTGGGCGAGCCCGACGACGCAAAGGCGTGCCAGATATGGGACGAGGCCTTAAACTCCTAGGCTTCGCCAACGTCACCCCGATGCGGGATCGACATGGCAAGGTCCGCTATCGCTTCCGCAAGAAGGGGATGGCCACGGTCTATCTGCCCGGCCTGCCCGGCTCGCCAGAATTCGCAGTGGCCTATGAGGCTGCGGCGGCCGGTGCCAAGGCCCTCGTGATCGGCCAAGCCCGGACGAAGCCCGGCACCATCAGCGCCCTCGCCGTGGCCGCCTACGCCTCCGCTGACTGGTCAGCATTGGCCGAGACCACCCGGCGCAACTATCGGGGCGTCATGGAACGCCTGAGACGCGACCACGGCGACAAGCCGGTGCGCGGGCTCGCTGCGGAGCATATCCTGAAACTGCGGGATCAGATGGAGGGCCAGGCGGCCCGGAACAACTTCATCAAGGCCCTGCGCTGGTTCCTGACCTTCGCCGTGTCGCGGGGTTGGCGAGCCGACAACCCCGCCATGTCGATCAAAAAGATCAAATATCAGACCGAGGGCTATCACACCTGGTCAGAGGCTGAAGTCGCCGCGTTCGAGAAGCGATGGCCGGTCGGGACGAAGCAGCGGCTCGGCATGGATCTGCTGCTCTACACGGGCCAGCGATCGTCCGACGTGCGCTTGATGGGGCGCCAGGCGGTCACTGGAGACGGGATCAGGGTGCGTCAGAAGAAGACCGGCGCAGAGCTGACGATCTCAATCCACCCCCGCCTAGCGGCCTCTCTGGCGACCGTGCCGGCGGATCAGATGCTGTTCCTCCCCACGCAATACGGACCCGCCTATACGGCGACCGGCTTCTACAACTGGATGAAGGCCGCTTGTCGGGAGGCCGGGGTTCCCGAGTGCTCCCCGCACGGTCTGCGGAAGTGCATCGCCACCCGCCTAGCGGACGCTGGATGCTCTCATTCGGAGATCATGGCGGTGACCGGCCACAAGAACCCGAAAGAGGTCGAGACCTATATCAGGGCGCGCGATCAGAGGCGGCTAGCAACCGCCGCGATGGCCCGGATCGACACGGATGGGGAACAAGAAATGGCTACCCCGATCAACCGGTTAGCCAAATGATCGTCCAAGGCATTGAGAGGACGAAACAATAAATCCCGCGTGGCAGTCCCTAGGGGAGTCGAACCCCTCTTTTCAGGTTGAAAACCTGACGTCCTAACCGATAGACGAAGGGACCGCTGCGCGAGAGCGGGCGATATAGCGGGCGATTCCGGAGGGCGCA
>JAESFP010000223.1_pt1 | contig 11074 bp, 11 predicted proteins | sample 9266181 | NCBI WGS metagenome assembly JAESFP01 (sample SAMN14502547, study PRJNA617102) | algae metagenome | isolation source: Pegethrix bostrychoides GSE-TBD4-15B and co-occurring heterotrophs from... | place: USA: Grand Staircase-escalante National Monument, Utah | collected 2006-08-15
GAGAGTGGCAAACGCTAGGATAATGGGCAGAAATTCTTTCGGTAGCAAGTTCATCAGGAGAAACCAAATAACGCTTTCCTGATTTTGCTACCTTTCCTACTCTCAAAATGGATAAAGTCGAGCTTAGACTAGAGGGTGCCCCCTTTTGGAAGCCGTAGAGCCGTTGAGTTCACCCGTGCGTAAGGTCATCATTGCTGGCAACTGGAAAATGCATAAAACCCGCGCTGAGGCGCTGGAGATGCTGCAAACGTTTCTCAATCAGCTCTACGAAACGCCAGAGGATCGGGAGGTGGTGATTTGCGCCCCCTTCACGACGCTGGAAACGCTGTCGAAAGCCCTGCACGGCACAAGAGTCATGCTGGGCGCGCAGAACGTGCATTGGGATGCAGAAGGAGCCTATACCGGCGAAGTCTCTGCGCCAATGCTGGTAGAGCTGAGCGTCCGCTATGTGGTAGTTGGCCACAGCGAGCGGCGGCAGTATTTTGGTGAAACTGACGCGACGGTCAATCTGCGTCTCAAAGCCGCCCAAAAGTACGGCCTCACCCCAATTCTCTGCGTGGGCGAGTCCAAGCAGCAGCGCGATGTGGGTGAAGCCGAAGATATCATCACCGAGCAACTCGAAGAAGGACTGCTGGGCGTGGATCAAGACAATCTGGTGGTTGCCTACGAGCCGATTTGGGCGATTGGCACGGGCGAAACCTGCGGCTCAGACGAGGCAAACCGGATCACGGCGCTGATCCGCAGCCAGCTCAAAAACCCAGATGTCTCCATTCTGTATGGCGGCTCGGTGAAGCCGGGAAACATCGACGAAATTATTGCCCAGCCCGATATCGACGGGGCACTCGTGGGTGGAGCTAGCCTCGCACCGGGCGACTTCACCCGAATTGTGAATTACAAAGCGTGAGCTATAAACGCCAAAGCTCTAGGCCACCTGCGGCTGGCAGATCTCTTCCGCTAGCGCCGCCTCCTGAGCTTCCAGCTCTTGAATAGCCTGCTGCATCACGCTCCGCACATCTAGCCCCTGCTCAATTTGCTGTAGCCAGCGCTGAGCCTCGTTGCCTTCGCGCAGCACTTTTTTCAAGGGCATCAAGAAGCAGTTAAAGCCCTGCTTTTTGGCGCTCTGCCAGACTTCCTGCTGAAGTTCTTCCACCCAATCCCGTGCCAGAATCAAGCGGCCATCTCGCCAGTGACGCAGTTCGGCATCTAGGCTGAGTTTGCCTGCGGCCAGCTCATTGGCATCGGTTAGCGCTACCAGATCCTCAGCGCGGCTGTGGGCGGGCAGCAGGCTTGCTTCCAGCGGGTCAAGACTGGGATCGGCAATCATTTGCTGCAAGCGGGCTTCCAGCAGCGCCATAATCGCCAGCAGCGTCAGCGGATCACCCACCATGTCACAGATTCGCAGCTCGACTCGGTTCAGGTTATGCGGGCGGCTGTCGCCATTGGGACGCACCGCAGACCAGAGATGCCGCACATTTTGCATGGTGCCCAGGCTCAACTGCTCCTCCGTCCAGCGAATATAGTGGCGGTGACTCTCAAACAGCGGGACGTGAGCCGGAGTTTTGGGAAATAGGCTCCAACGCGCGGAGTGATAGCCCGTCACCTCGCCATCTAAAAACGGCGAGGCCGCGCTCAGCGCCAGATAGAGCGGGGCTTCAACCCGCACTAAGCGGCAGGCGCGCATCAGGGTTTCGGCATCTGAGATGCCGACATTGATATGAATGCTGGCCGTGACAACCTTCGTGCCGTAGGTCTGCTCAATGTAGCTGTGGTAGGGGTTTTGCGGATCAGAGCGGTCAAAATAGCTGCTGTCACCCGTCGAGAGCGTGCTGCCTGGAATAATCGTGTAGTGGCCGAGCTGCTTTAGGTAAGCCCGCAGCCGCTGCCGGGGTCGCACCAGCTCACAAAGCAGCCGCTCATAGCGCCGCAGCGGGGGCGTGGTGTATTCGACGTTGCGCGTATCCGGCTCGCGCACAAATCCGTCCAGCGCCGCCACGATTTTGTCGGAGAAGCCCATAATATCTGCGTTAGGCGTACCGGTGTACATCTCGACCTCAAAGCCTTTTGTCAACATTGCAGTTTCTCCAGACAGGTTCGCGAATGACTGTTTTCTAATTCTCTCCTTTCAGTATCAAGGATCATTGACCACCTGCATCCCCCAGATGGGGCAGGTCGCTTTGACTGCACTCCGTCTCTAATGAGGTAAAAATACATACTTTTTATGCTATTATTCCAAGCAACAGCCTCAAGCTGCGATTCGTGGACAAACCAAACCAGGAGTACGCTATGCTTGCTTACCTCGAAAAAGAAGGGGTGATTACATCGATGGCTCAGACTGGTCAGAGATGGCGCGTGCGGGTGTTGGGGACAGAGTGGTTTGCGGCGGTGGATGATGCTTCGGCGCTGGTGATTGGCGATCTGGTGCAGGTGGTAGGTTTCGTAAACGCCACGACCCTGCTGGTAAAGCGCTTAGAAGGCAACTGGAAGTAGCGGTCAGCAGTTTAGAGTCAACCTTGAAGCAGCGGCAGCGTCGGTTCCCCATCGTCACGGCGCTGCTATTTATTGTCTTGGCAGCATCTAAATACTGCTGCTGAAGATGCTGCTGAACCAAGAGGTTAGCTTGCCTCCAGCGCTAAAATTATGTAATAAAGCCTCATTTTTATAAATTCGACTATGTAAATTTCTGCTGAAGTTTATAGGACTAGCGCTGAAAACAGATAGCGAAATTTGTAGGGATCAAGTAGATTTATATAGCCCGCGATATGGGTTGCCTGCTAACAGAATCGTTGGCTCCAGAGCACCGTGTCAGCGTCTTTTAGAGGCTTTGGAGCTGCTGCTTGGGAAGTCATTGATACTGCATATAACTCGCCCGTTATGCCCAGCAATTCTGTGGTAAGACTATGCATAGATTCCCTATAAATCTGTGTAATTTTTGTAGGATATTGTAGGATACTGAACCGATGCTAGATCAGAAGTCCAATTCAGCCGTTGCGTCTGTCGCTGGGTCTGCTGCCGTAACTGCCGTGGAGCAGCCGCAGTCTCCGCCCAAGAAGAAGCGGCTCAATCTCGATCTCTCTGCTGATGCCCATGAATTGCTACAGCGGCTGGCGGATGAGTCGGGGAAAAACATGGTGGAGGTGCTGCGAACCGGGCTGGCTGTCTACGGCATTGCCCATGACGAGCGCAAAAAAGGCCGCAAGCTGGCGGTTGTGCAAGATGATCAAATTGTGAAGGAGCTGGTGATTCCCTAGCGCGTTCTTTCACAAGCTGTATCTTTCACAAGCTGTATACTGTCTTCCCACAGCTTATCCTCCAGCTATATTCGGCTCTGATTGCGCTAATTAATATTTTTGCTTTCTTTAAAGTGAGGTCTCAGCGAGAAGAGTTGCGTTTGCGAGATTGCTTCGCCTGCCGCAGCCGCACCAGCCAGACGACGAATCCAACCGCGATTACTCCTAAGATAATCTTAGAGACGGGGGCGAGATACTGATCAACTTGATCGTAGTTGTTGCCTAGCGCGTAGCCTGCGTAGGTCAAAATCAGCGTCCAGCCGATAGTTCCCAACGTCGAGTAGATCAAAAACTGCGCTAGCGGCATAGCGCTGAAGCCTCCGGGCAGCGAAATCAGCGTCCGGATACCGGGCACAAATCGGCCAAAAAACACCGCCTTCGTGCCATGTCGATAAAACCAGCGCTGCACCCGATCGACTTCCTCGCCTGAAATGCCGATCCATTTGCCGTAGCGATTCAGCCAGTTTTTGAGGCGAGCCTCACCCAAATAGCGACCGAGATAGTACCAGGGCAGCGCGCCCAGCACTGTGCCAATCACGCCCGCCGCCACTGCTGGCACAAAGGCCATTTTGCCCTGCGCCACCGTGAAGCCCGCTAGCGGCATAATCAGCTCAGACGGAATCGGCGGAAACAGATTTTCCAAAAACATCAGCAGGCCGATGCCCAAATAGCCCAGCGAAGTCATGATTTTGGGAATCTGCTCGACAATCCAATCGGACATAGTGTTTGGGGTGATTTATTACTGGCTAAAATTCCGACACTAGGGAGCAGCTGGCCCCCTAGTGTGTGACGCGATCAGGTGCCAGAAGTCCAGGAGTTGCTGTACTCGATCTGCTCAGGCGTGAGGCTGTCGATGTCGATGCCCATGGCTTGCAGCTTCAGGCGGGCAATCTCTTTGTCGAGTTCTGCCGGCACCGCGTAGAGGCCAGGAGCCAGCTTGCCTTTGTTCAGCACCAGATATTCACAGGCCAGCGCCTGGTTGGCAAAGCTCATGTCCATCACGGCGCTGGGGTGACCTTCCGCAGCTGCCAGGTTAACCAAACGGCCTTCGCCAATCACCACGACTGACTTGCCGCTCTTGAGCTGATACTCTTCGGTGAAGTTGCGAACCACCTTCACGTTGGCCGCCAGATCGTTGAGCGATTTGAGGTCAATTTCGATGTCGAAGTGGCCGGAGTTGCAGACGATTGCGCCATCTTTCATCGACTCGAAGTGCTCACGGCGGATCACATGCTTGTTGCCCGTAACGGTGATGAAGATATCGCCAACTTTGGCAGCATCAGCCATCGGCATAACGCGGAAGCCATCCATGGCTGCTTCAATGCCGCGCACCGGGTCAACTTCGGTGACAATCACGTTAGCGCCCATGCCGCTGGCTCGCTGAGCCGTGCCTTTGCCGCACCAGCCGTAGCCGGAGACGACAATCGTTTTGCCAGCCAGCAGCACGTTGGTGGCGCGGATAATGCCGTCGAGCGTGGATTGCCCCGTGCCGTAGCGATTGTCAAAGAAATGCTTGGTGTCGGCATCGTTGACGTTCATGGCGGGGAAGGTGAGCACGCCGTCGTTCAGCATCGCCTTAAGCCGCACAATCCCGGTCGTGGTTTCTTCGGTGGTGCCAATCAGGTCGGCCAGCTGGTTTTTGCGCTCCTGAATCAGCGTGGCCACCACGTCGCTGCCGTCATCCACAATGATGTTGGGGCGGTGGTCTAGAGCGATCCGCACATGCCGATTGTAGGTGTCGTTGTCTTCGCCTTTTTGGGCATAGACCGAGATGCCGTAGTTGGCAACTAGGCAGGCGGCTACGTCATCTTGGGTGGAGAGCGGGTTGCTGGCAATCAGCACCGCGTCAGCGCCAGCGTTTTTGAAGGCAATCGCCAGGTGAGCGGTTTCGGTGGTGACATGGCAGCAGGCAACCATACGAATCCCGGCTAAAGGCTTTTCCTGGGCAAAGCGGTCTTGGATCTGGCGCAGTACTGGCATTTCGCGGCCCGCCCAGTCGATCCGCTGCTGACCTAGCGGGGCAAGTGAAAGATCTTTAACGTCGTGTTTAATCTGAGTTAAGGGGCTCATGAGGCTCACTATATTTACAAAAGTTGACTTTGGAGACTTATTCCTCCCTAGAGTAACAAACCCGGCTGACTGCGAATAGAGCAAGCTGGCTTTAGAGGCAGCAACTTTAGCAAAAAAGCAGATTCTTTGCAGGAATCAACCTCAGTGCAGCGCCTTCATCAAGATTGCGTGAAAGTTTAGGCTAATTTATAGAGCTTTGGAGCAACCTGCGCTGTGATCTAGTGCCATGAGCGAGTGCCGAACCGGAATCTCGACTTTAAATTCAGTGCCCTGTCCCAGCTCCGAGGTGCAGCTCAGCTTGCCGCCATGCCGCTCGGTGATGATCTGATAGCTGATCGACAGCCCTAGCCCTGTGCCCTGACCCGGCGCTTTGGTCGTGAAGAACGGGTCGAAGATTTGGTTGGCGATGGCGGGCGACATGCCAGCACCGCTGTCAATTATCGAGATCTCGACCTGCTGATCCACCTGGCGGGTCTGGATCAAAATTTGCGGGCAGATGTCTGGCTGCTGCTCTAGCCGCTCTTCCACCGCGTCAATCGCGTTGCTGAGCAGATTCATAAACACCTGGTTGAGCGGTCCCGCATAGCATTCCACTAGCGGCAGTACACCATAGTCTTTCACCACCTGAATCGGGATGTTGGCCTTGCCGCCCCGCAGTCGGTTTTGCAAAATCATCAGCGTGCTGTCGATGCCGTCATGCAGATCAACCGGCTTGATTTCGGCTTCGTCGAGCCGCGAAAAGCTGCGGAGCGACAGCACAATCTGGCAGATCCGCTCGGCTCCCACCTGCATTGACTGGAAGAGCTGCGGCAGGTCGGTTTGCAAAAACTCTAGCTCGATCTCGTCGATTTGGGCTTGCAGCTCAGGGTGCGGCTGCGGATAGTGCTGCTGGTAGCGGGCAATTAGCGCCAGCAAATCGTCGGTATGCTGACGGGCAAAGCAGAGATTGCCGTGGATGAAGCTGACCGGATTGTTGATCTCATGGGCGATGCCTGCGACGAGCTGCCCCAGACTGGACATTTTTTCGGCCTGAACCAGCTTGGTCTGTGCCTGCTGGAGTTCACCAATGGTCTGGCGAAGCTGCTGCGCCTGCCGTCGTAGCTCGGCCTCCGAACGTCGTAGCGCCTCCTCTTCTTTGGCCTGCTCAGTAATATCTTCAAACAAGCCCAGGATGCCAATCACTGCTCCCGTCTCGTCATGCAGCGGAATCTTGCTGGTGGCCACCCAGCCCTGCTGCTCGTTGATTTCAGAAGGCGTTTCCACCACGCGCAGCTGCGCCACATCTGCCTGCATCACCTGCTGATCAAACTGACGAAACAGATCGGCCTCTTCGTTCGTCCAGTGCAGCCCATAGTCGCTTTTGCCCAAGACTTCATCGATGCTGGAGAACCCAGCTACCTCGGCAAAAGGCTGGTTGCAGCCGCGATAGATCGAATCTTGGTCTTTCCAGAACAGATGCAGCGGCAGGCTGTCGAGGATGCGCTGCAGCTCCTGGTTGCGGGCTTGCAGGTCGCGGATTTGCTGCTGAGCGGCGGCCAGCTCTTGCGGGTGGCTCATGGGGCGTTCCATTGCGTTACGGGTGTTTCAGTCGAGGCCAGCAGTCGCCCGCGGGAGACGACATAAGAGACAGGCGGGCGGCGACGGATCGCATCAAAGCGGTTGGCGGCATCTAGCACAATCAGGTTGGCGGGCTTGCCGACTTCTACACCGTACTGGTTGGCTAGGTTGAGGGTTTTCGCGCCGTTCCAAGTCACCATGTTGTAGCAGGCATCGATTTCGTCCAGTCCCGTCATCTGCGCCGCGTGAATCAGCATCGAGGCCACGTCCAGCATGTTGCCCGTGCCCAGCGAATACCAGCAGTCCTGCACGCAGTCATGCCCCAAACTCAGGTTCATCCCCTGCTGCCACAGCTCTTTAACCCGCGTTAAACCCCGGCGCTTTGGGTAGGTATCGGTGCGGCCTTGCAGCGTGATATTGATCAGCGGATTCACAATGAAGTTGATCTGGGTGCGGCGCAGGAAGCCCAGCAGCTTGTAGGCGTAGGCGTTGTTGTAGGAGCCGAAGGCCGTGGTGTGGCTGGCCGAAACGCGCGAGCCTAGCTCAGAGCGAATGGCGCAGGCGATGACTACTTCTAAGAACCGCGAGTTGTCGTCGTCGATTTCGTCGCAGTGGATGTCAATCAGTCGGTCGTACTGCTGCGCCAGCTCAAAAATCCGATGCACTGACTTGACACCGTCTTCGCGGGTCAGCTCGTAGTGCGGGATACCGCCAATCCCGTCCACGCCCAGCTTCAGCGCCTCTTCGATCAGCGCCTCGTTTTTCGAGCTGCCGTAGATGCCGTCTTGAGGAAAGGCCACAACTTGCAGGGTGATCCAGTCTTTTACCTGCTCGCGCACTTCTAGCAAGGCTTTGAGCGCCACCAGATTCGCCTCGCTCACGTCCGCATGACTCCGCACATAGAGTACGCCCTGCATTGCCTGCTGCTTCAGGGTTTGAATCGCTCGCTCTTTGACATCTTCTAAAGACAAATCCTGCTTGCGTTCGCGCCAGATCTCGATGCCTTCAAACAGCGTGCCGCTCTGGTTCCAGCGGGGCTGTCCAGCGGTGAGAGCGGAGTCCAAATGTACGTGCGATTCGACAAATGGCGGGCTGACGAGTTTGCCCTTCAAATCGAGTTCGCTCTGGCCGATGGCGGCAATCTGCGGCGCCATCGCCACAATTTGGCCGGACTCAATTGCGATATCAACGGGTTGAGCCTCGGACAAGGGTGCGTCCGTGAGCTGCAACAGGCGACCGTTGCGAAGTACCAGTTCGTAGGAAGCAGAAGACATGGGCGTGGTGCGACGATGCGGCAGAACAGCGTGCTTATTCTCTTTTAGCTTAGAGAATCTTGTTGTCCGTCGAAATACGGGATCTTAAAAAAGATGGCGTTAAATAGCCGGAGTTCTGGTTTTACAGTTCCCCACAGCTCCCGCAAATCACCCTAACGCTCTCCTCGGCGAAAGGGAACCATCAGCGCTTTCGGATATCCGGCGCGGCGTGCCATCACAGTCAGCGCCAGAATGCTGAGCAGATAGGGCAGCATCAGGAAAACCTGGTAGGGGATGCCCGCGCCGATTTCCTGCTGAAGCCGCAGCTGGAGCGCGTCGAACCCGGCAAACAAGAGTGCCCCCAGCAGGGCCTTGAATGGCTGCCAAGAGGCGAACACTACCAGCGCAATGCAGATCCAGCCGCGCCCGTTGATCAGGTTCACGAAAAACGAGTCGAAGGCCGACAGCGTCAGGAAGGCTCCGGCAATGCCCATCAGAGCGCTGCCTGCCACCACCGCTCCGGTGCGAACCGCGTAGACTGAAATGCCCTGCGCCTCTGCCGTCTGCGGATTCTCGCCCACCATCCGCACCGCCAAGCCTAGCGGCGTTTGGTAGAGTAGATAGGCGACTGCGCCCACGGCAATCAGCGCCAGATAGGTGAGCGGCGTTTGATTGAATAGTGCCGAGCCAATCAGCGGCAGCTTTGAGAGCAGCGGAATTGCTAACGGCTGAAACGGCTGAATTTTGGGCGGCGTGGCAACGTTGGGCAGCAGCACCCGATAGAAAAAATAGGCCAGATTTGCCGCCAGCAATGTGATGCCAATCCCCGTCACATGTTGCGACAGCCCCAGATAGACGGTAAACAAACTGTGCAACAGCCCAAACAGCGCTCCAACCGCCGCCGCCAGCAGCACTCCCATCCAGAGATCGGCTCCCTGATAGACCGCCGCCCAGCCGACTAGCGCCCCAACCGTCATAATCCCTTCGATGCCGAGATTCAGCACCCCGGCGCGTTCGCAGAGCAGTTCGCCCAGCGTGCCAAAAATCAGCGGCGTGGCGATTCGCACGGTAGCTGTCCAAAATTCGGCGCTCAGCAGCAGGGTTAGGCTCACGGTTAGTAAATTTTCAGGGGCGAGTGCATGGCGAGTACATGGCGAGTACGTAGAGAGTATCACCGTCTGGCTTTTGATTGTCTCCGGATCGTTTAGGCTGCCGAAAATAGCGGTGTTTTCGGCGGTCAATCAGGTAGTGGTTGCATTTCAGATTTGAATAGGCGGTTCCTTAAATAAAGCGTCAAAAAGAATTGAAGCCTCCCCGCTGCTTGCAGCGGGGTATCCAAACTCAAAAGAGCGTCATCTGCTCATTTCGGTGCAGCTGCAAATACTCACTCCCTTGAGCCTCCACATACTTCGCTATCATTCGCTCGTCTCCATGCTTGCCCACCATGCTCGCAAAATCTCCATCACTCCAAAACTCTCCTCCCCACAATTGCTGCTTCACTTGCGGACAACGCTTAAATACCTCACGGGCGGTGATGCTTTTGAGCAACTTTACGATCTTCGTGACGCTGTACATCGGCACTGACTGCACTAAAAAATGTACATGGTTTCGGTCTACCCCAATCTTGATGAACTTCAGCTTATATAACGTTGCTCAATCTCCATACAGACATCTCGCAGTACCTGATCTACCCTTTCATCAAACACCGCTCGTCTGTATTTAGCCGGAAACACCAGATGGTAAAGCAAGACGCTAACGTTATGGCTTTTGTGAATGTACTCGCTCATTCTGGCATTTTACGCTGCAAGCAGCGGGGAATCTACCCCAAGGGATTGAATCGACGGTCAAACAGATTGCAGCACGCATCAAGCTGTCTGGGGCACAGTGGAAAGCGGAAAATGTCCCTCAAGTTCTGCTCCATCAGTGTGCTTATCTCAATAGGCAGTTCTCAAATTGAGACTCGCAAGACTGGGATGCGCCCAATTCCATGCAGAGACTCTCGCTGCCGAAGACTTCAGTAGTTTAACAGATTGCCAAAGTCTCGAACTCCTGAAATAAGTTTAGCGCTACCTATGAAATTCGGAGCAGGATTTCACCCAAATGTTGCTGAAAACCCTGTAGCCCTCCCAAGTCTTTCCAATGCTGGTTAAACTGGGGCATTTGATCAGTTCGGCTCAAACTATGTACAGCCCCATTTGGAGGAAGGTCTTCGATCCCAAAAATTTCTTTCTGATGCGGTAGACTCCACCAATTAAATCCTTCAAGAGGCATCCAAACAGCTTTCACTACGCGGTATATGCCCCATTCCTTTTCGGTGTTTCCATAAACCGCATCATCTAACAACTCAACTATGTGAGTGACTTTTGCTGATTGAACTAGCGCTATTAATTCGCCCTTAAGAGGTTTTTGAGCGTTGCCTTTATCCTTACGCCAGTTCAAGCGAAAAATTTTAGCTTCTGGAATTGGCATCTCATTGAGTTTGTCATAAGCCCAACCTTGGTCTGGCTTTACATTCTTTAATCACTTAAGTTGTGATAAATCCATCCTACTAACAACCTCAAAGAAATTTAATGCTGAATCCTACTAAACAATGCTCAGGCGACTATCGCCACCAATAATTTAAGCAGCCTAACGTTCCTGCTGAGCGGCTGCAAATAGCCTTCGCAACATGCTGAAAACCTTTATCAGTCCGCTCCAGCAGGGTTTATGGGGGGACAGGAGAGAAGCAGAGGCGATAGACTCAACTTCAAGACTGGGAAACAGGGTGGGTGACGACCATCCAACGGGCGACAGTAGATGTCTACTAACATATCGACTCGCCCCACCCTGCGCTTCGCTCGCCAACGAATCCTCTAGAGGTCAGTGCAGCCACACTTTCCATAATCTCTTCGCCTTGAGCAGAAGCAT
>JAESFP010000224.1_pt1 | contig 10948 bp, 12 predicted proteins | sample 9266181 | NCBI WGS metagenome assembly JAESFP01 (sample SAMN14502547, study PRJNA617102) | algae metagenome | isolation source: Pegethrix bostrychoides GSE-TBD4-15B and co-occurring heterotrophs from... | place: USA: Grand Staircase-escalante National Monument, Utah | collected 2006-08-15
AAAGTACCAAAAGCGCTCCTAGACTGCTGGTCTAGCCTCTTGTGCTACGCAGCCTAGATGGATAAAGTCGAGCTAAGTGTTGCTCAGCGTAAGTAAGGCAGGCTTTAGACCACTGCTCAGCAGATTGCCATAGGCTCTGTCCTTGGTAAAAGCGGGCAAGGCCAGTGAATGACCAGAGCTGAGCAAAATCATCTTCTGGTAGATGCCTCACATACTCAGTCGCGGCTTCCAGATGTGGAATCCTGTCCTTGACTCTGGCAATATCGCTGAGCGTCACCGTTTGCGGAATCGTTTTGGCAATTTCCGTCAGCGTCGTGGCGAAAGCCGTTTGTAGCGTGGTGATATCAGCCCGGTTCACGCATTGAGCTGCAAAGAACTGGCGTAAGAGCTGGTGAAGCTGGTAGGTATTCGCTTGGGTACGTTCGAGGAGATGCAGTTTGATCAGCCAATTGTCGCGCAGGTCTTCCAGGGTTTCGGGGTCGCAGTCGGGCAGACAGCTCTGCACCAGCGACCAATCAATCGGAGCCAGCGCGAACAGACTCAGACAACAAGCCAACTGTCGCGCTGATTCGGGCAGGGTTTGCCAGCTCAGCTCAAAGGCGGCGTTCAGGTTTTCGTAAGGGCGAGCTTTGCCTTGCAGTTCTTCCGGCAGCTTCAGGGCGCGGGCGTCGAGTTTCTGCTGCTCCAGCCGCCGCTGCATTTCGCTCAGGGTCAAATCGGACTTGGCGGCCAGATAGCGCCCCACCAGCTCAATTCCCAGCGGCAAGTAACCCAGCCAGCTACAGAGCGTCTCCGCCTCCGCCAGCTCCGCCCCAGTTCGCTCCAGCCCAACAATTTTTTGCAATAGCTCCAGCGCTTTCTCTGGCCTCAGCACCTTCAGCGCCAAACAGCGCACCGGACTGCCAAACTCAACTCTAGAAGTCATCAGCACCTTCAGGCGCGGATTCTGCGGCAGCAGCTCCCTGACGCGGGCATAGTCAGGCAGATCGTCCAACACCAGCAGCCCGTTGCCCTCGGTGGTTTTCGCCCAATGCTCATAGCAAGCCTGCACCAGCGCCTCGCCGTCCAATCCTTCCGGCAGCTTCATCTGCATCCGCTGCGCCTTGCCCAACACCTGCACCGCCAAATTCTGCTCCCGCACATACAGCCACCAGATTCCTGCTGGATAGCTGTCCAAATCACGATGCCTCACCGCATATTGCCAAGCCAATTCCGTCTTGCCAACGCCGCCCATGCCCGTCGCCGCCGCAATTGCCACCCGATTCGAGTCTTGCAGCAGCTCATGCAGACGCGCCAGATCGTCCTCGCGACCCACAAAGTTTTCAGAGCCGAGGTCAGCAGGAATGTCGTAGAGCGGCGCTAGCTTTTCGGGTTGCGGGCCGTGGTGATGGACACCGCCAAAGAAGTTGGTGTTATCTTTGCCAGTCTGCGTTTGAAAGTTTTCGCCACCAGAGTTGTGCTGATTCACAGAGACGGTTCCTCAACGGCTATTTTTTCGAGTCGTGATTATGCGTGCCGCCAAAGAAGTTGGTGTTGTCATCGCCCGTTGTGGTTTGATAGACCGTACCGCTGCCGTAATTGTAGGCATTCATGCTGCTGTTATCCTGCTTCTGCTCCAGCGTAATCTGATGCACTAGCTGCTGCACTTCCGCCGCAAACTCTGGATAGTCCTCCATCGCCACATCCAAATATTTGCTAACCACAGCCTGCGCCGCCGAGTCGCCTTGCTCAACTTTCACCATCGCCTCATCCAACTTTGCCGATTTACCGCTCAGCCGAGTTTTGATCCGCTGCCACAGATCGCCCATTTTCTGAATCGCCGATTCGGTAAATTTTTCCGCCAGCTTTCCCGCGCCCGACTCGACGAATTTTCGAGCCGCTAGATCGACAATCACGCCAGCCGTCAATGCACTCACAGGATCTACCATCGCTTGTTTAGGGGCATCACGTCACCTTAGTTTTAGCCCATAGCCGCTCGGTTGCCCAGAAATCGCCCTAGCAGAAGGATATAGACGCACCGCAACGCTGCGAGCAGCAAACCGCCGTTCAGGACTAATGTACTAAAGTGCCAAATCAGGTTAGGATAAACCATTGATAGTTCAGGCCAGTTCACCCGGCTTGCACGTTTGGATTTGATAATTGTCCAAACTCATTGCTGGAAAAACTAGCGGTACAATTGTTAAGAACTGTTGCCTGTCGCGCCCATTCCTGACCTTATGATCCAGCGCACGACCAAGAAATCTGAGAAAGCCGAGAAATCTGCTGAGAAAGCCGAGGGCAAGTCGCCAAAATCGACTGCGGCCAACGGCAGCCCAAACGGCCATGCGGCAGAGGCCGAAGCCAAGCCCAAGCGCGGCCTGCCCAAAGCTGCCCAGAACGTGATTCGGATTCGGGGAGCGCGGCAGCATAACCTCAAAAACATCGACCTGGACATCCCGCGCGACCGGATGATCGTGTTTACGGGCGTTTCGGGTTCCGGCAAATCCTCGCTGGCCTTTGACACAATTTTTGCCGAAGGGCAGCGGCGCTACGTCGAATCGCTCAGCGCCTACGCCCGTCAGTTTTTGGGACAGGTGGACAAGCCCGACGTGGACGCGATCGAAGGCTTGAGTCCCGCCATCTCCATTGACCAAAAATCCACCTCGCACAACCCGCGCTCCACCGTCGGCACCGTCACCGAAATCTACGACTACCTGCGCCTGCTCTATGGCCGCGCCGGGGAGCCGCACTGCCCGATCTGCGACCGCTGCATTGAGCCGCAGACCGTCGATCAAATGGTCGATCGGATCATGGAGCTGCCAGAACGCACCCGCTTCCAGATTCTGGCTCCGGTCGTGCGCGGCAAAAAAGGCACCCACAAAAAGCTGATCTCGAGCCTCGCCTCCGAAGGCTTCGTGCGGATTCGCGTAGACGGTGAAGTGCGCGAACTCTCCGACTCGATCGAACTCGATAAAAACCACCTGCACAACGTCGAAATCGTTGTCGATCGGCTGGTCAAAAAAGACGGCATCCAGGAGCGCTTGGTAGACTCACTCTCCACCTGCCTGAAGCGCTCCGAAGGCATCGCCATCGTCGAGATTATCCAGGCTGACACCGCCCTCAACCCCGACTTGCAGCTCGCTGTTTTGCCCGCAATGGCCGCCGAACCTGCCGGACGCTATGGTGAAGCCGAAAAGCCGCAGCCGCTTGACTTGGTGTTCTCAGAAAACTTTGCCTGCCCCGAACATGGCGCGGTGATGGAAGAGCTGTCACCCCGCCTGTTTTCGTTCAACTCGCCCTACGGAGCCTGCCCCAACTGCCACGGACTGGGTACACTCCGCACTTTCTCGCCCGAACTCGTCGTCCCCGACCCAAAGCTACCCGTCTACGCCGCGATTGCGCCCTGGTCAGAGAAAGACAACACCTACTACTTTTCGATGCTCTACAGCGTTGGGCAGGCGTTTGGCTTCGAGATTCAAAAGCCCTGGGAAAAGCTGACCGATCAGCAGCGAGACGTGATTCTCTACGGCTCAGACGAAAAAATCTATATTGAATCCGACTCGCGCTACGGCGATGGCAAGGGCTACCAGCGCCGCTATGAGGGCGTGCTGCCGATTTTGGAGCGTCAATATAAAGAGGCCACCTCGGATCTCTACAAGCAAAAGCTGGAGCAGTATCTCGTCGATCAAGACTGCGAGGTTTGCCACGGGCAGCGGCTGAAGCCAGAATCTCTGGCCGTGCGGATTGGTCAGCGCCGCATCAAAGAACTCACCAGCGCCTCAATTCGCGAATGCCTTCAGCGGGTGAATGAGCTGAACCTAACGCCGCGCCAAGCCCAAATCGGCGAGCTAGTGCTGAAAGAAATTAAGTCACGCCTGCAATTTCTGCTGGATGTCGGACTCGACTACCTGACGCTGGATCGCACCGCCATGACGCTCTCCGGCGGCGAAGCCCAGCGCATCCGGCTAGCCACCCAAATTGGCGCGGGTCTCACAGGTGTACTCTATGTGCTCGACGAACCCAGCATTGGCCTGCACCAGCGCGACAACGATCGCCTGCTGAACACGTTGACCAAGCTGCGCGATTTAGGCAATACGCTGGTGGTGGTGGAACATGACGAAGACACGATCCGGGCAGCTGACTATCTAGTGGATATTGGCCCAGGAGCCGGAATTCACGGCGGCAAAATTGTGGCGCAGGGCGATTTGAACGCGGTGCTGAAGGCCAAAGATTCGCTGACTGGAGCCTACCTGTCAGGCCGCAGGGTCATTCAAACTCCGGCGCAGCGTCGCGAAGGCAATGGCCGCAATCTATTTGTCCGCAACGCTCACCGCAACAACCTGCAAAACGTCAGCGTCGAGATTCCGCTGGGCAAACTGGTTTGCGTGACGGGCGTTTCGGGTTCGGGCAAATCGACGCTGATCAACGAGCTGCTCTACCCGGCCTTGCAGCATCATTTCGGCAGCAAGATTCCGTTCCCTAAGGATATGGAAAAACTGGACGGGCTGAACGCGCTAGACAAAGTAATCGTGATCGATCAATCGCCAATTGGTCGGACACCCCGCTCCAATCCAGCCACCTATACAGGCGTATTCGATATCATTCGCGAACTGTTCTGTGAAACGATTGAGGCAAAAGCCAGAGGATACAAACCGGGACAGTTTTCGTTTAACGTCAAGGGCGGTCGCTGTGAAGCCTGCGGTGGACAGGGCGTAAACGTCATTGAGATGAACTTTCTGCCCGATGTCTATGTACAGTGCGAAGTTTGTAAAGGCGCACGCTACAACCGCGAAACGCTTCAGGTTAAATACAAGGGAAAGTCGATCTCAGACGTGTTGAATATGACTGCCGAAGAAGCGCTAGAATTCTTCGTGAATATCCCCAAAGCTTCTGCCAAACTGCAAACGATGGTGGACGTAGGGCTGGGCTATGTGCGGCTCGGCCAAACGGCTCCAACGCTCTCAGGCGGCGAGGCACAGCGACTCAAACTCGCCACCGAACTCTCGAAACGCGCCACCGGCAAAACGCTCTACCTAATCGACGAACCCACAACTGGCCTCTCGTTCTACGACGTACATAAGCTGCTCGATGTCTTGCAGCGCCTCGCCGACATGGGCAACTCGATTCTGGTAATTGAACATAACCTGGATACGATTCGCTCTGCCGACTGGATCATCGATCTGGGGCCAGAGGGCGGCGACCGGGGCGGCGAAATTGTCGCTGAAGGTACACCTGAAGCAGTCGCCCAAGTTGAGCGCTCTTACACGGGTCAATATCTCAAAAAAGTGTTGGCTCAGCATCCGCCGCAGGCAGGAAATTACGCTTTAGAACGCGGCATCGTATGAGCTACAGCCAGCTAAGCGATTGTGGCCATTGACGCCTGAGGCACTAAAGTCTCAATACATAAAAAAGGGCGAGTCGATCTCGCCCTAGCAAAAATACAGATTGTGATTCAGACTACTTCACGTCAGCCTTGCCGCCTGCGGTTTCGAGGGCTTTCTTCGCTTCCTCAGCAGCATCTTTAGCAATGCCTTCTTTCACAGCCTTGGGCGTGGATTCAACCAGCTCTTTGGCTTCTTTGAGTCCCAGACCCGTCAGTTCGCGCACGGCCTTCAGAACTGAGATCTTCTTGTCAGCGGGCACTTCAGTCAGGATTACGTCGAATTCGGTCTTCTCTTCAACTTCTTCAGCCGGAGCCGCACCGCCAGCGCCCGGAGCCATCATCATCATGCCAGCCGCCGGAGCAGCAGCGCTAACGCCAAAAGCTTCTTCAATCGCCTTGACGAGTTCAGAGGCTTCGAGCAGAGAAAGGGTTTTAAGCTGTTCGAGGATTTCGTCAGTTTTTGCAGACATGAATTATCTCCTTGAGAGGTTTAGTTTAGGTAAATCGGTCACTGTTCAAAACTAGGCTGCATCACTAGGCTGCGTCGGCATTATCACCAGCGTCATCTTTATCAACATAAGCCTGCAACGCCCGTGCAATTGAGGACGGCACTTCGTTGATGCTGATCGCCAGCTTAGAGGCCACGCCGTTGATCGCGCCCGCAATTTGCGCCATGAGCTGCTCTTTCGAGGGCAGATCGGCAATTGCCTTCACGTCATCCTCGCTGAGCAAGCGCCCTTCCATCGCGCCGCCTCGGACAATTAGCGTCTTTTTGGTAGCCTTCTGGAAGTCTTGATAGGCTTTCAGCGCCCCGCCCAGATCGTCTCTGAGCAGCATAAAGGCTGAAGATTCTTTGCAGATCTCAGCTATCGGCTGCCAGTTGGGATCATCCTGCACGGCGAGCCGCATCAACGTATTTTTGGTGACTTTGCACTCAGCGCCTGAAGGTCTGAGACGACGGCGCAGATCGGTGATTTCAGCCACCGTCAGCCCCTTGTAGTCAATCACCACAGCCAGCTGTGACTGACTCAGGCTCTCCTTGAGTTCGGCCACAATTGCCTGCTTATTCTCTAGCGTTCTTCCCATGCGTATCTCACCTCCTTGGTATTGGGAATTGGATCAACTTGAACCTTTCTTGGGACTTACATCATCAAAAAACCCCGGTCAGCCGGGGTAATGCATCACTCAGACTTGCGTTTAGCAACTTGAGTCATACAAACCTCGGCAGGCTATTAAGCAATTAGCACCTGCTGTCTCCGGCTTGGCTATTGAGTTAGGGCAATTTGGCGATGCTGTAAAGTCCTCAAAAATTTAGGTTCAAACTTTGGCTGCCTCTAAGCCGCGTCCGAGACCTTCAAGTCGCGCAACGCGCTGACATCGACCTGAATCGCAGGTCCCATCGTGGCAGAAACATAGACCGAGCGCCAGTAGCGGCCTTTGGCTCCGGAAGGGCGGTTGCGGTCAATCGTGTCTTGGAGCGCCTTCAGGTTAATCAGCAGGTCTTCGGCTGAGAAGCCCGCTTTGCCAAACAGCACATGTACGATGCCTGTGCGATCTGCCCGGAACTCTAGCTTACCCGCCTTAAATTCTGAAATGGCGCTGGCTACGTCAAAGGTGACTGTGCCGCCTTTGGGTGAGGGCATCAGGCCGCGTGGGCCCAGCTGACGACCGAGCTTAGCGACCTGCGGCATCATGTCCGGAGTGGCCACTAGCACGTCAAAGTCCATCATCCCTTTCTGGATATCTTCGATTAGCTCTTCAGATCCAGAGATATCGGCTCCGGCAGCGGCAGCTTCAGCGACTTTTTCACCGCGCGCAATCACCGCGACTCGGATTACCTGGCCAGTGCCTTTGGGCAGCGCTACGGTGGTTCTCAGCTGCTGGTCGGTATATTTGGGATCAATACCTAGCCGGATATGGGCTTCAGCCGATTCGGGAAATTTGGCGGTTGCAGTTTCTTTGAGCAGGTTGAGCGCTTCAACTGGCTCATAGGGACGGTCTTCAACCTTTTTTTGCAGCTCTTGCAAGCGGCGCGATACTTTTTTAGCCATGATTGATGCTCCTGGGGTAATAGCGAACTGGCGTTCTCCCCCAACTAGGGTGTACAGATTAGTCTTAACTGATATTAGTCTTAACTGATATTAGTCTTTGACAGTGATGCCCATATTGCGGGCGGTGCCTTCCACAATTTTCATGGCGGCGGTGATGTCGTTGGCGTTTAGGTCGGGCAGCTTGGTTTGGGCAATCTCCTGAAGCTGAGCTTTGGAAATTGATCCCACTTTCTTTTTGTTGGGCTCACCAGAACCGGACTCAACGCCTGCGGCTTTTTTGATTAGCACGGAGGCGGGCGGGGTCTTCAGCACAAACGTGAAGCTGCGGTCTTCAAACACCGAGATCTCGACCGGAATCACCATCCCTACCTGATCGGCAGTTTTGGCGTTATATTCCTTGCAAAACATCATGATGTTTACCCCATGCTGTCCCAAGGCTGGGCCAATGGGGGGAGCAGGGTTTGCTTTGCCAGCGTTAATCGCCAGCTTGATCATTGCTACAACCTTCTTTGCCATTCGCTTTCTAGCTCTGCTTCTGTACTTGATTAAACTCCAGTTCGACAGGCGTATCTCTGCCAAAGATGGAGAGGAGTGCTTTTAGCTTGCTCCGTTCTGGACTGACTTCGATCACTTCGCCCTCGAAGTCTTTGAATGGCCCTGTGAGCACCAGGATTTTGTCTCCCGTTGCCATATCGACCTTGACCACAGCCTTCTGCTCTTGAGCCTGCTTGAAGATGCGTTCAACTTCACCAGCTCCCAGCGGCATCGGCTTAACGTGACCACGCCCGCGCCCGTAGCGCCGCTTTTGTTCGGCTCCCACAAAGTTGATCACGTTGGGCGTGTTTTTGACCACCTGCCAAGCTTCGTCGTCCATGTCCATGCGGATTAACACATAGCCTGGAAACACTTTCTCGGCAGATTCTTTGGGCTTGCCGCTCTTCTGGGGCTTCAAGATTGGCGTTTGGGGAATCTCGATTTGGAAGATGCGGTTAGCGACATCTAAAGTTTCAATGCGCTGCTCCAAGTTCATCTTGACGCGATTTTCACAGCCGGAAGCGACCTGCACGGCATACCAACGCGAGCGGCCTAAACCTCGCGATTCGTCGTCTCCCGATGCGTCACCCTCCAGATCGCCCTGCATCAAGTTCTCGTCAAACTCATCTGATGCCATCATCAAAACACCTGCTTAGCCGCCCAGCCAAAGAAATTATCAACAAAGTAGATTACGGTTGCGGAGAGAATCACCATCAAAATGACGGCTAAAGACTCGCTGATTAGCTGCTGGCGACTCGGCCAAACCACTTTATCTAGCTCCTCTTTGATCCCCTGGATAAAGCTATTGGGATTAAATTTGCTAGAAGCCTCAGCCTTTTTCAGCTCTTTAGCTGGCATGGCTGCGGCCTTATCCTGTCCCCCCAGATCCGCTTCACCTTTCTTTGCCACTGTCTCTATTGCGCCTCGCCGTGAATGTCTGACTTAATCTGATCTGATTTAAGTAACCAAGCTAAACCCGCTAAGCTTCCAGCGCGCCCTGGAGGACTCGAACCCCCGACATCAGGTTTTGGAGACCTGCGTTCTACCAACTGAACTAAGAGCGCCCGATGGCAACCTGGCAAAATGCCTTCCCTAGTCTAGCAGCTAACTCGGCGGGTCGTGCAATAGAAATCTGTCTAGATGATGAACCTAGAGCGGACGATCGAAGCGCTGCTTGAGGCGGGTGGCCTTACCAACGCGGTCGCGTAGGTAGTAGAGCTTGGCTCGACGAGCCTTACCTCGACGCATCACTTTGATGTCGGCAATGCGGGGAGAATGTAGCAGGAAAACCCGCTCGACCCCAACCCCTTGAAAGATCTTCCGCACGGTCATGGTGCGGTTGAGACCGCCATTCCGCATGGCAATCACGGTGCCTTCGTAGGGCTGAATCCGCTCTTTGTTTCCTTCTTGAATCCGCACGCCGACTCTGACCGTATCGCCAATATGGATGACGGGCAGATCGGATTTGAGCTGCTCCGCTTCAATGGAGCTGATAATCGCTTGAGCGTTCATTGGTTTTGTAAAAACTCACAGTCCTCAATGCTAGCCCAGGTAGGGGCATATAGTCTACTGTTTGTCGTATTTGTTGCGAAGTGAGGCGGCTCCGAAAAACTGGACAGGTCGCTAAGCTGGTCACTAAGCTGTTGCGGTTTTTGAGGGAGCAAGGCTACCCGGTCAACCGGAAGCGAGTGCAGCGCTTGATGCGGAAACTGGGGATTGAAGCGATCTACTGCAAGCCGCATCTGAGTATGCCTCACCAGCCGCACCGGGTCTATCCCGATCTGCTGCGGAACTTGGCAATTGACAGAGCCAACCAAGTTTGGAGTACCGACATCACGTATTTGCTAGTGCTGCGGGGGCACTTTTACCTAGTGGCGATTATGGATTGGTGGAGCCGCAAGGTTCTGAGTTGGCAGATACCGAACAGCTTGGATGTGGCGTTCTGCGTCGAGGCGTTACAAGCCGCGTTGGAGAGCTATGGCAGACCCGATATTTTCAATTCAGATCAAGGGAGTCAGTTTACGTCGAATGTGCGAGTGGCCTATGACTACGAGCAAGCCACCGACTGGCAGCGGATGCCGGATCTATAGCGGCCAGAGCTGTGAGCCTCAACCCCACCATTCCCCCCGGCAAAGATGCCGTCAGGTGACGGGACAACAGTGAAACGAAATTTAGCTAAAGATTGCGGTTTGCTGGCGGCACGTCGGGTGCCCAAGCTCCAATGATTGCTTCTCCGGCCTGCTCGCGTTGGGCTAGCGCTAGATTGAGGGTCAGCAGCTTTTCTAGCAGGTCGTCGGTTTTGTAGAATCCGTAGGCTTGCATGACTAGCTCGTCGAGTTTGGAGAGTTGGCTGCTGGGTTCGTCAAAGAATTGGTTTCTAAGACAAACAGAAATTTGCCTATGCTTAAACTATGAAGATATGAGGAAGAGTTCTGACTGACAGGGCGAGGGAGCGTACTATACAGAAAGATTCTGCCCGATCACCTTTTCTGAGCGTTATGCAGAATCTTTCTGTATAGTACGCTCCATAAGGGCGTTATGCGGAAACTTCCAGTCTATAGTCATGTAACTTCGACTATAGGTGGAGACAATGTTTGGAAGTTTTCTAGTCATGTCCAAAGTTAACTAATTTGATGTTTTCGTTAGAGTAATAGTTTGGATTTGTCGCTTGGTTAATCTCATTGTAAATTTGACTAAACATCAGAGCGGCAGAGAGAGCAACCCCAAATGCAACTCATCCAAGTGAATCTAAAGTTCATACAAGAAAACCTTGCTGTTTTCTCCTTTTGTATATCTCTGCTTGCTCTTGTAGCTACATGGGGGAATTTTTGGAACTCAAGAAGGCTATTTTTAGCCTCTAATTATCCGAAAATAAAAGCAAAGCTCTATCTGCCCAGGGCTATTTCATTCCAATTGTGAAACTGATATGGTAGTTAGGCCATCTCTCAAACCCTGACCTCGATGCCTCAACTTGCTATCGTCGAAGCCTTTGCCGACCTCT
>JAESFP010000225.1_pt1 | contig 10859 bp, 15 predicted proteins | sample 9266181 | NCBI WGS metagenome assembly JAESFP01 (sample SAMN14502547, study PRJNA617102) | algae metagenome | isolation source: Pegethrix bostrychoides GSE-TBD4-15B and co-occurring heterotrophs from... | place: USA: Grand Staircase-escalante National Monument, Utah | collected 2006-08-15
AGTTCTTGGGCATAGTGAGTGGTCACGATATCTCGAAAGGTTGACTGTGAATAACCGCTCTATTTTCCCTTAAACTCACAATTTTTAGCTTGACAGACTACTAGTTTAGGAGGAATGCGATATTTCTGCGAGCGTCATTCCTGCCACGATGCTGGAAAGCTACATTGAGCCAGAGGTTTGCTCACGAATTTAGTAGACTGACCGGAAGACCCAACCGCCGTTTTTAACCTTGTGTTGAGTATCACCACTTCCGACTGTCTGTTCTGATTGTTCGCTCTCATATTGCTGGAACTGCAACCCGCTAACAGAGGAAGTGATGATGAAAAGGTGGGATAATAAGAAAGAACCCTTTTGGGAGCAATCGATGCTATTCAAGAAGTCAATTCAGACAATATTGCTGGGATTCGCCCTATGGGTTTGTCTTTTGTTTGGGGGTGGGCAAAACCCGATCATGGCGGCAAATCTTCCTTCATCAGCCATAATGACTGACACTGAGGCTCTTTCAGATACACAAGGGTTTCCCAGATTGGAATCAGCCGTAGATCAGTATCTGATGTCGATGCCATCGGGATATTACACGATCAGCAACGTCGAAGCGTTGAAAAGTTTGATGGCAACCCGTCAGCCGTTATTAGTTGATGTGCGATCGCCCTCTGAATATCAGTCTGGTCATATCCCTGATGCCATCAATATCCCGCTCCAGCAGATAGCTCGCCATTTAAATCAAATTCCCACCGATCGCCCTGTGGTGCTGTACTGTTCCACGGGCTATCGATCGGCAATGGGAGTGATGACATTGCACTTACTGGGCTATGACAATGTTCAGGGTTTTCCACCCAGTTTTGCAGGCTGGAAAGCAGCGGGAGAAGCGATCTCCTCACTCTCCACTCACTAATTCTCCATAAGTAACAGACTATTTAAAAACTGAAGTCGAACCATTTATCAAGAAATATATTCAAAAGCCTGACTGTCCGCTCGGAAACTTTGTCCATAATTACTTTGAGCAGAAGGTCTAGAGGATCTGAAAGTTGGTTTGACCAAATCACAAAACACAAACAAGGAGAGCTGTCATGGAGACAATCAAAATTGAAATTTTGGGGACAGGCTGCAAAAAATGTCAACAGCTCGAGACAAATGCTAAAGAAGCGGTAGCAAATCTCAAGTTGACGGCTGAAGTTTCACATATTACCGACCCCATTGAAATCGCCAAACGAGGCGTGATGTCTACTCCCGCCCTGACCATCAATGGCAAAGTGGTTAGCAAAGGTCACGTCATGAGTCCTGAACAAATTCAGCCCCTGCTACAGCATTAAAGAGAGCATTAAAGAGGCAAATTGATGTTCGATCCGTTTTACCCGTTTGATTGGTTGGCGACCCAGATTGTCACCCAACTCTTAGGCTTATCGATTACATCGCACTTGGGATCGAGTCTGCATTTCTTTCTTTACGATGTACCGAAAGTCCTCACGTTGCTGATTGTGATCAGCTTTTTAGTTGGGACATTTCAGAGTTTTTTAGAGCCAGAGCGCGTGCGCTTTTTGCTACAAGGAAAGCGCACCTTTGTGGGAAACATCTTGGCGGCACTGGTCGGCATTGTCACACCTTTCTGCTCTTGCTCTGCGGTGCCGTTGTTCATCGGCTTCTTAGAAGCAGGTGTCCCGTTAGGGGTAACTTTCTCTTATCTAATGGCAGCGCCGATGGTCAATGAGGTGGCTGTGATTCTGTTGTGGGGCTTGTTTGGCTTGAAGGTAACGCTGATCTACATTGGTTTTGGTGTGGGGTTAGCGATCGTCTCTGGCTACATCATCGGACAGCTCAAAATAGAAAAATGGGTGGAACCCTTCGTCTGGGAACTGCAAAAAGCGCGTCAAGTCACGCCTCTAGAGGATGCAGATACTCTAGAGCCAGTGGCACTGACTTGGCGACAACGATTTGAGCAAGGACAGTTTCAATCCAGCGAAATTCTGCGATCAGTGTGGCTCTATGTGGTAATTGGCATTGCAATCGGAGCTGGAATTCACGGCTATGTGCCGACAGACTTCATCACTCAGTATGCGGGTGCAGATAATCCTTTAGCAGTACCGCTCGCCGTCGTTTTAGGCGTACCGCTCTATGCCAACATTGCGGGTGTCATGCCGATTACCGAAGCCTTAGTCAATAAGGGCATGCCGATGGGCACAGTTTTAGCGTTCACAATGGCAGTAACAGCCTTATCACTGCCTGAAATTGTGATTCTCAAGAAAGTGCTTCGCCCGCAACTGTTAGCCATGTTTGTTGGATTAATGACTGTTGGCATCATCAGCATCGGCTACATTTTCAATGCGCTTCTGACTTAGCCAGCAGATTATGGGGAGATGGAACTGACCCACACTCCTCCACACAGAGTTATTAAATAACGAATAGTCAAAGCTATGGTTTAGGCCATAGCTCAGGAGTGTAAAACACTAACTAGAAATCTACAACCTTATCGGCTGCCAGAATGAGGTTGGCAATATCCTGGTTTCCCTCTGCCAACTCGGCACCTGTACGTAAGTCATCTGCACTGATTCCAGCCGCCTCGGCACACATGGGACAGACCATCACTTTGCCACCAGCAGCAACAAACTGCTCATAGAGTTCGGCAAGGGTGATGGGATTGCTTCCCCAACGTAAATCAATGGGTTGATTTTTGTCAGCGATACGAACTCCTTCCAGAGTCAACACCAACATGACCTCTGCGCCCTGTTTCCGCAAGTTTGTCCCTAACTTTAGGGCCATAAATGCAGCATGCAGATCATCCGTGCTGTGGTTCAAGTGCATCACAATCGTCTGTCCCTGTCCCATTGTTGTGGATTGGGGCATCGTTTCATGATGCTGAGCAAACGCACTGGGAAGATCCGTCAAAACAGGAATCAGGACAGTACCCAAGACAGCAATTGCTCCAGATGTAAGACGAAAACGAATATTTTTCACGGATGCTTACCTCAAACACAGATAAATAAACAGAATAAATGGAGCCTTAGAACTGATACAGATTTTCGCTCTTTATGCTAATCTGTATGAGTGTTTAATAGCACCTCGCAATAGAATTGTCAAAAGACGGGTGGTCAAAGTTATGGGTTTAGGCGATTGCCTGGTAAGTTTTGAATAACGAGATCGGCAATCACAAGACATTTCACCTTGAATAAGAAAAAGAGATTGCTTGGTGCATGATTGAGCGTTTCAAAATTCCCCTTAGCAATAATCAGGAATCAGGGTTCGTTATCACACAATAGACCGAGGGCGATCAACACAAGAAGTCCCACAGCCAACCCATAGGGTCGCAGATTACTCCCATCCGGCATCACCATGACCGGTATGACCCATCCCCAAGCATTGACAGCGGTGTGCAATACGAGGGCGGGCAGCACACTCCCTTCGGTATGGTTGAATAGCCATGCAAACAGCACCGACAGGGCCACCGTGCTCACCATAAATAGGTCAAAGGGAAGGTGGCTTTGCGTCGTGTCGGCCACATAAAACAGCGGCAGATGCCAGAGGCCCCACACCCCACCCAAGAAAAGGCTAGCCACGCGCCAGCTATAGCGCTCTTGCAAAACAGGCAAGGCATAGCCCCGCCAGCCAAATTCCTCGCCCAGTGGGCCGCCAAACAGCAGCACCAGTCCAAAATTCACCACAGCCAGGAGCACATGCCCAGCGGCGGGGGACGGGGCGATCGTGCCACCCAAGGCGATATGCCCAGCGGCAGCCAGTCCCATGACTGCCAGGGGCAAGAAAAACGAGAGAGCCAGCCAACGCCAACCAACTCGCCATTGCAGCGATCGTCTGAGCCAACGATGCAGCCCATCCTGGCTATCGGTGTACCTCACTACTGCGATCGCCGCGATACCAGGGCCAAAACTCCCTGCGATAAACAGCATTATCCCGACGGTGGGCAACCCAGGTCTGATAATCGAAGCCAGCAGCCAGCAGATCCACGACCAAGCGAATGTCAAGGCAAAGAAAGCCATCAGACGCGGATAAAAGCCAGATTTGCTGTGATGTATCATCGACCTATTATTAGCCCGCATAAACCCGTTTTTGGCGGGAGAGATTTGCTTTTCCAAACACTGCAATCAGGATGATGGCCACCACACAATTCACAAGAGCATATGCGATAGGAGACACTCCAGGTATAAATAGCCCCCACACGTTCAGCGAGCCATGAAAAAGTGCCACAAGCAAAATACTGCCTTTAGTACTGTTGTAAATCCAAGTGTAGATAAAAGCATTGGCCAAGATGATGATGAACCAGAGGAAAGGGTACTCAGCCATTGGGTTTCCTACCAAAAAGACAATCGGCAAATGCCAAAAACTCCATAGTATGCCCACAATTAGAGTAGCCATTAAGGCATTATGTCGTTTCTGCAAACGTGGCAATGCAAAGCCGCGCCAGCCAATTTCTTCGCACATATTGGCGAAGAAGTTGACCATGAGGCCCATGACAAAGTAAGGGGATAGATCGACCTGTGGTGTTACAACTATGGCTGAAAAGCCCAGTAATTTGGTGAGGCCTTGCGCCGTAATGAGAAGAGTCAAAGAACCAAGCACAGCTACGATATACCAGACTAGACCAACACGCCATCGGGTAAGCCCCTTGAGCAAATTCTGAACCCCTGTCTTACCATCTGCTGTGCGTGCCACAATGACAGCCGCAAGAGCAGGACCGACAGCATAAAAGATGGAAAGAAGCTGGATGTAGGGGCTATCAAATGGGGCAATGCGATGCGATCCTAAGGCGGCTGATATCATGCCTAGCCATGAGATACCAAAGGCCAAGATATAAAACCAAATAATGGGATGCTTCTTCATGAGTAAACTTGGTTGAGTACAGTGCCTTTGGAGATATTTTTTTGATGAAATACGCTCAGACCATCACCGCCTCACCGTCACACGATCGCTGCGAGTAAGAAAGCGGCCATCGAAGCGCATCGGTAAGGGGTCGCCGGACAGGGGCATGGCTAAAGAACCCGGTCGCTGGGCATGAATATGAAGGTGGGGTTCGGTGCTGGCCCCAGAATTGCCAACCTCGGCAATGGCATCCCCGACGGCAACGGTCATGCCCGATCGCACCATGAGACTCTGAGGGCGAAAATGGGCCAGGATGACCTCGGCCTTGCCGCAGCGCAGAATCACATGATTTCCAGCCCGGTTGACCAGGTCAGTCTCTGGGATGGTCATATCTGGGAAGCCATCAATCGCCTGCACTACCTGCCCTGTACAGGGAGCGAACACCGGCGCGCCGTAGATCAAGTACGCCGATGGGTGCTGAGGACTGATGCCGCGCGATCGCAACCCCCACCGATTAACCTGAATAATATCGGTGCCGTAACTTTGGCCTCGATAGGCTTGAAAACGCGGTACTGACTCATCTAGGGTTTTGAGGTGGGCATTGATGCGAATATTGCTACCGCCATTGACGATCAGAAAATGGCCACCCCGCAGTGGAAAGGTAAGGTCAACAGCGGTTGCAGCCGCAGGAAACGGCCCCGCCCAACTGCGGGCCGCCTCGTTGCCGACATACACACCAAAGGCCACGAAGCCCACCACCATCACCCATCCCGGCCAGCTTAATGGCATGCGGCGCTTTGGCTGATGCTTCGTAACCCCCAGCCCCAACGCCAGCATAAATAGCACCCCATAGAGATAGGGCGTCCACCAGGGCGGAAAGACCCAGATGCCCATACGGGCGATCGCCACCAAGGCGATCGCCGTCACCAGAGTTTGAACCCCCATACCCAACAGGTTGTAGGGCGGCAAAAAAGCTAACCACCCAATCAACATGAGGGGAAACAGAATCTGGATCAGAATGAAGATTGTCATCGCAGCGTCGTTATTCCATCTTTTTAATCGGCATCGATTTCCTCAGATCGGGCTTTCTAAAACTACTAACCATTACCGATAGATGGCCTCATCAATGGTGCCGCGAAAAAACTCGCCTTCTGACTCAAACCGCTCAGTGCCGAAGTACCACCCCACTCGCAGACGGGTTGGAATCGTGTAACCGCAGAATGTGCCTTCTGCATCTACGATCGCCCCAAAGTCTACATAATGGTGTTCAGCACCTTCTGGATTTCCCCAGCGTGGGATTTTGGCGGTCTTCAACTGCCCCTGTTGATCAATCGTCAAATCTAATTCTGCTTTTTCACCTTGCAGGACGAAATTGGAACGGAATTGTGACGCATTTAGGCTCGTCCACGACATCTCATCGCTACAAAATACAGATGGCAACAAGATAGATTCTGTCTGAAGACGACCCGTAGCAGACCGTGTAATATCTGAACCGCTTCCGGTCATCACTGGGAATAGCCCCAACATTTTCCACTGCATCGCCCCGATGCCGTCTATGAGGCGATCTGAGCCGACAATGGGTAAGAAGCCGTTCATCCATGCGGTCGCACTCCAAATAAATCCCCGCTCCCAGCAGATGACTTGCTCTGCTTTGAAGGGAATCCAATGCTTGAGCTTGATTTCGCCATGCATTTTTAATCGAACCGCAGAAGCGATCGCAGTTCCAGGGGCGATCGCATGGTCAAGATACCGTCTAGCTGCATTTGGCAGATGGGCAAAGTGATCTGGACTGAATCCGCGCTCCTGCGATATTGCTGACTCCCACAATGCATTGAGGGAAAGCTGTTTAGTTCTCATAGCTCTAATCTATAGCTCCTCTCTTAATCACTTCTAGTAGGACTCAAAGCCGCTCAGCATCGCAGTGCGATCGCCCGACCTACAAAAATAGCGCTCAACACCGTAGTGCAATGGCGCATTTAGCACTACTCCGCCAGTAAGCTCCTCAACATCCACGCCGTTTTCTCATGAACCTGCATGCGTTGGGTAAGCAAATCTGCGGTTGGCTCGTCATGGGAGCGCTCCAGCACCAGGAAGAGCGATCGGGCTGTGCGAACAACGGCTTCTTGACCTTCCACTAACTTGCGGATCATATCTTCAGCACTCGGAACGCCGTCCTCTTCACTGATTGAAGAGAGCTTGGCAAATTCTTTGTAGGTGCCTGGAGCCGGGAATCCCAGCGCTCGGATGCGTTCAGCGATTAGATCTACCGCCAAAGCCAATTCGGTATACTGCTCTTCAAACATCAGATGCAATGTTCGAAACATTGGCCCTGTGACGTTCCAGTGGAAGTTATGGGTCTTCAAATACAGCGTGTAAGTATCCGCCAGTAGGTTGGAAAGCCCTTGAGCAATCTCGCGACGATCTTTTTCCTCAATTCCGATGTTGATTGGCATGGTCTGCATAATATTGGTCTCCAAATTATTGAACTTAAGCTTTGTCACCATAGTTACGCAGGAGCCTGCATCATCTGACTCAAAATCTTTTGCACAATCTGCACCCCGGTTACAGCTTGCCAGCCAAACAGTCCCAGCAGAATCAGGTTCAGCGAAACATGGATGCTGCGAACCCAATCATGCTTTTGCATAAAGGGCACCAGCGCGGCAGAGGTGGAAACCAACCCTACCATTCCTAACCCGGCAAACAGGTGAGAACCAATCGCAATCTTGCCACTGTTGAGATAGGTGACGGTGATACCGCCGATCGCCCCTATCACCATTAACGCCAGGAGAATGGAGCCAATTTGATGATGGCGAATGGCAAACCGACCCTTCACCAGTTCTTTCTTGAGTTCGGCGGGTGCCAACCGCGTCCGCCGGACTTGCACACCCAAATACATCGCGTAGAGCGCAACCGCCAACAAGATCCACATTGTAACGGGGTGGAAAAAGCTGAGATAGGGTTTGAGAGCGGCTAGATTATCTAAATTCATGAGGATGATCTCCAAAATAGTTGTAAATCTTGAATGACGCTATCGTTGCATAATCTATTAGCTGAGCGATGCTTATTTCTGACCCATGAGCGATCGCCACTCTTCAACCACATCCGGAGAGACATTGAGGATGATCTCTGACTGGTCAAGGGTTGCAAGGGTGAGCCGTAGCGGAATCGCTAGCTCTAGCTGCATCAAGATCGGCTGTAGATCATACTGTCCAACATCAGATTCCATTTGGGTTTTATCCGTAAACATATCGTGAGATACATCGGCAGCAGTCAACGTTTTACCCATTGAGTCGGTGAGCGTTAGCGGCTGCGAATGATCAATTTTTGCGGTTCCCGGAAACCCAACGAGACGCAAGTAGATCACGGCTGTGTCATTGCGACGAATCCGCTTGAAGGCGATTGCTTGCCAACTACCACCCTGTTGATCCTTAAGCGTTTGGCGAGACTGGTAGACCATCTGCCCTGGTGCTTCTTCTAACTGGCGAATGGCAGCCTGAGTTGGGGCGATTGCCAGATTAATCGTTAGCGCCCAGACTAGCAGTCCGAGTATGAATGTTGATCCGATGAAACGTAAAAATTTTTTCATTTGCATGACTCTTTAACTTAATCAGGAGCATCATTCACTGACAGCATTTTGAATTGCTTTTTGCATCTCATCGGGGATGAAAACGGCATACATACCGCGTAAATCGCCAACCTGGAAGTTATAGGCTAAATCTTGAGGGTAGCCATCTTTGACAAACTGCGGGCGGCGATCTTTTAAGCCATGACAGGCAAGGCAACTGGCTTCCACATCAATGCGGCGGTAATAGCGCGTTCCTGTCTGTTGATCCAGGGTTTCTCGATCCCAGAAACCAATCAGCTCTGGCTCTTGGTTGAATTTTGCCAAGGCAATTTGGTCGTGCAAGTTGCTTGGGGCGTGGTCTGGATTGCGATATTTCTGAGCAATCTGTTTGACCTGCCATCCGTTGTCTTGGCTAAGCTGGATAGCTCGCATTCCAACCGGACGGCAGACCTCTTTCATGGTTTGCATCGTCGGCACTTCAGTGCTCCCTTCCAGGGAAGCGGCTAGTCCAGTACGCATGGCATCCAGGGATTCAATTTCTTGGACAGCCTGTGCCAACTCGTTAGGATTAGGAATGACTGGAGCAGCTGAAGCGATCGCTGGATGCCAACCGAGCGAGAGTAGGCTAATACCGATAATCAGAACAAAACTCAGAGCACATTGGTATAACGTTTGCATCGGTTCCTCCTTCTAAGATGAACTGAATCGTCGTCTTGCAATTAGGCTTATCTCAACATAAGCGCGAGGACAGGCAAAAAAACAGCGTGGGGCGACCATTTCAATGACCGACCCCATGTCTTAATGCGGGCTAAATCAAACCTGGGCCTTTGTGCCGCCAATCATGTTCTTTAGTCAATTTACCATCCTCATCCTCAGACAATTCCTGCATCTCATGGGCATGTTCCGCTTTCTCCTGTGCTGCTTGCTCTCGCATATCGCCAGGAACATTGATGTACATCTCTGGCTCGATCGCGTAGTTATTCAGCAAGCCTTCTTTATCTACCGTGTAACCCTCTGTTGCTTGGCTCAATTCGCCGTCAGCTTCTTCATGAGAGGTATGGCCAAAGTCCTTACCTTCTCGATGCTGACGTGCGACAGATTCAGCCGGAATGATATGCGCGTCATATTGCGGGGTGGAATCTTGGGAATCACTTTGGGTACTCATTGAAATAGTCCTCTGTAATGTTTCTTCGATTTTTGACAAGTGCTTTGTCTGCTACTTGCCAATGCATGATATACGTTTCTGAATCTCAGTATCGATGTCTTGCTCACTATAGACTAGGCCATCAATATCACAGTGATTCATAAATCACGCAAGATTGCTATATCTAGGCCTCAGTCGATTACTTTATTGCCAAGCGCCGTGCTTTTCAGCTGGGTTTAGTCGGCTCCTTGTTATTGATCGAAGCAATCACGAACATCATCTTCCAGACATTCCACTGCCTCACGGTCTCGTTTTCTCAAGTTTTGCCCATTAGGCTGATAGTCAGGATTTTGAATGCTTTCAATGATCGCCTCTTGAGTGTTAGCTTCAAACTGCTTGGCTTTCCCAGCAGCCTGGTTTTTGAGATCACCAGTCATGTTGCCAATCCCTTCCTGGACTTTACCTTCAGCATTCTTAGCCATCGCTCTAGCCTGATTCACGGCTGCGATCGGCGTATAGGGTTGGTTAACGCTGATCGCAGATAAAGGGATAGCCCAGCTTTTTCCAGGTGCAGAACTAAACGTGATGACTGTTGCAAGGAGTAAAACCAATCCAATAGTCATCAAAACTTTGCGGATCTGATGGAATAAAATCATGTTAATCTCCAAAAAATTTGATCATTCAATCGATAATCGAGGCTCTATTCTCTTGTCAGTCTTACAAAAGAATACTGACTTCTCAGATGACTGACTATACTGACTGCTTCTAAATAAAACTGAGAAGATAGCTTGAGATGAATTATTAACCCGGCAATTAAAGAGAATGCATTCTACTCAGCAGCGTAAGCAATCGAAGGATGCTTAAAATAGCGCTTGACTCGCTCAGGCAGTTTCTGGATCTTCCGCAAATGAGACAGCAGCCGTTGCTTCAATGTTTCAAGTCCTCGGGTTGGAGGCTTGGCATGTACCCCCTGCTTGACATCACAGTTGAGGTACTCCACTGGATTCATCTCAGGTGAGTACTTCGGTAACTTGAACAGCTCAATCTGGTCTGGGTGCTGCTCCAACCACTGCTGTACCGCTTTGGCCTGATGTACCGGATGATTGTCCACAATCCAAAACAACTTGCGCTTTGCTTGCCCAATCAATCGCTCCAGAAACTCGATTAACAGCAGCGCTGTTAATCTACGACTGTAGAGCATGAACGATACAGCCCGGGAGCATCCCATTAGGGTAATGAGTAATAATACTTAGCAATATATTTTGCTAGATCAAGGAGAATAAACAGGCTGTAACTACTGCTCGTCATGACTCCTGAAGAAACCCAAGCCTTTCAAGCTCA
>JAESFP010000226.1_pt1 | contig 10317 bp, 15 predicted proteins | sample 9266181 | NCBI WGS metagenome assembly JAESFP01 (sample SAMN14502547, study PRJNA617102) | algae metagenome | isolation source: Pegethrix bostrychoides GSE-TBD4-15B and co-occurring heterotrophs from... | place: USA: Grand Staircase-escalante National Monument, Utah | collected 2006-08-15
TCTGGCAGGCGCGACTTTTTTATACATCTACTCAAACAACCGACATTGTAAAAGTACCAAAAGCGCTCCTAGACTGCTGGTCTAGCCTCTTGTGCTACGCAGCCTAGATGGATAAAGTCGAGCTCAGGTAGGCGCGTCCCAGGCTGTCATAGGCTTTGAAGTCGTCGTTGACTAAGCTGAGGTAGCGATGCAGCAGGTCAAGGGCGGTGTCGAGGTCGTTTTGTTGGAGGCTGGCTAGGGCATGGCTGTAGTAGGCGGGGGCGTAGCTGGGGTCGAGCTGGAGGGCTTGGCGGAAGGAGTCGAGGGCGGCGGCGAGTTCGGCTTTTTGGATCAGGGCTTGGCCGATGCCGTCATGGGCGACTGCTGAGCTGGAGAAGAGCTGGAGGGCTTGGTGGAAGGAGTTGAGGGCAGCGTCGGGCTGTTTGGCCTGGAGTTGGGCGAAGCCAAGCCGCTCGTGGGTGAGGGCAAAGTTGGGGTTGAGGGCGAGGGAGCGCTGGAAGCAGGCGATGGCTGAGTTAACTCTATTGGCTTCTAGGAGGGCTTGGCCTAGCTCGGCTTGGAGTTCAAAGGAGTCGGGCTGCTGTTGGACGGCCTGTTGGAGTTCGGGGAGGGGGCGTGAGCCAGCTTGGATATATTGCACGGTGGATTCCTGAGGGGTGGGATCAGTAGAGGTGGGCTGGGAAATGGGCGACGGTTCTGATTGGCTGGGGGCAATGACGGTTGATGAAGGAGCGGAGGCGGAGGCGCGCTGGGCTGCTGCTGGGGAGGAGGGGGCAGAGATTGGTTGAGGCTGGTTGACATCTGGAGGATGGACTGGTGGTCTGTCCTCTATCGGTGCAGCTTGAATCGGTGCAGCTTGAATTGATGAGGGCTGCGTGGACTGTGGTTGAAAGCGGTTGATGAGCAGGCTAGATTCATCGACTGGGGCAGCTTCAACATTTGGAGTTGAGCTGGGGGGGAGGGATAGACTGCTAGCGGGTGGTAGCTTGGGGGTGGGCGCAGAACCAAAGCGCTGGCGAAACCACTGCTGTAGATCTTGGATAATTCGCTTTATAGCGGCTAGCATGGCTTTCTCTGGAAACAACAGGAAACAACAGGAAAAGGCAGGTGAATGTAACAATTGACCACTTGTGGGGTTTGGGTTTCGGCCTTGCTCAACCCGCGTAGTCTTGCAATAAACTCTTGTTTGTTTTTCCGAAAGCTTACCAATGCTTTCGCCGAAATTTCTATGCTGTGCTTTACAGTTTACAAATTCTTTATGTTCTCGCTGTGAGCAATGATGTCTGCTTAATTTAACGGTGGCCGTAAAGCAGGCTGCGCTGGCAGAAATCAGAATTTTTGGCGGCAATTATAGAATTAGGCGTTGCTGAATCACAGTATGAATTAGCCCCCCAGCCCCCAATTCATAGCCCTGCGGGCATCGAAGAAAGGGGGAGCCAGATTTCTCAAAGTCCCCCAGAATTGGGGGATTTAGGGGGCGAGGGAACTTGCAACTCACGTAGATTCATACTGTGATTCAGCAACGCCAGAATTATTTGTTTTTGTGTATTTCAGATAATTGTATTTGGGGTGTGCTTTGGGGGCAGGGAGTATTTTGGACGGAACGCCAACAGAAGCCAACAGAAACAGACCAGTGAGGAGGTGTCCCACTGATCTATGACGGGTTTATCTTGGACTCACGGCCTTTTAGTTGGCGCTGACTGTAGCCTTGGTGCCGTTGGTGGTTGGGGTGGGAGCAGGCAGGGAGGCAAGAGTGGGGGCAGACTGGGCGGTACGGCGACGGGTGGTGCGGCGGGGACTACCGCCTGCCATGACATATTCGTTGCTGTAACGGCCATATTTGGAGGCAACGCCTGTGAGCATTCGCTCGGAATATTCGGCGAGGGCTTGCTCGGTTTGGAGGATTTCGTTGTAGGTTTGATCGACGATGGAGAGGGCGGTGTTGTAGGCTTCTAGCTTTTGCTGGCTATCGTTGATGAGGGTGGCGAAGCTGTCGGTAGTGAGGCTGTTGCCGAGGTTGAGGTTGGGGTCAATGGAGCGTATTCCGGCGAGGCGGCGCTGGGCTTTGTCGATGGTGTCGGAGCTGCGTTTGCGTCTTGGCATGATAAATGGCCCTGATAGTTGTAGGTTGGATCTAGGTTAGCTGTGAGGATGGGGATGGAGGTTGAGTAGGTTTGAGTAATTTAAGCTGAATTTTAGGGTGAGCTTTATGGTTAACGCGAGTGTTTATACTGAAAGTTGTTACAATTGTTTAAATTTGGGACAACTGCTGAAGAGATCGCTGTGATTGCTTGGGCGATTGCTGCGGTTGCTTATGTAAAGGGAGCGATTGCTTAAACAGTTGCTATATCTGAGCCTGCATTTGCTACGGTTGCTTATGTAAAGGGAGCGATTGCTTAAACAGTCCTTATACTTGAGTGGGCAATTGCTGCATTTGCTGAAGGGGATGAATCATGCGCTTAAGTTTGCTTCCCGTTCGACGTGAGCGCTCAGCCGAACGGGAAGGGGAAGCTACCACAAGCTACCGCATCTACCGCATCAGCAGGGTCATGTATTGGCCGGGTGCGAGCGGGGCGGGAATGAGGGGGCTAAACTGGCTGCGGTCGGTGACGACTTTTTTGACGTAGAACTCGTTGATGATGTGAATGATCTGGTTCCGGCTGCCGACGACCCAGATTTGGGGATTGTTGTCATGCGGCTGGTCGCCACCTGACCGGTTGCCATCGGAACATTGCAGCAGTTCGTTGAACTCTGAAGACATAGATTTGGCCTCAATTGTAGGGGTTTAGAGGACTCAGGGCAGCGGCGTAGCCCAACCACGTGTGAACAAGGTGTGCCAAAATAGCACAGCCCTGTCCTCCGCCGTTAACGGAGGATTAGGGTTAGCTGGCTAGCGGTGCTAGTAACACTTCTAGTCAGCGACCTCGCCCCAAGTCCAGGTTGTACTGGCGAAGATTGCCAGTTTGCAAAGCATAGTGCAAAGGGAGCGGTTTGCACAAGTGGGGAAGCCAAAAAATATTGCGGCAGGGCAGATGTGAGGCTATTTGGAGGCTGAGTCACCTGCCGATGGGGCTTCTAGCAGCCAAGCGGTTAGCTCTCTAGCAGTCCGGGATATTGAAAAAACAGCTCGCTGCAAGTGATTTGGCCTAAAATTAAAGCATCGGTTTATTTGGTTTTTAGTATGTATTTGGCCATGGCTCGCTGGAATACCCAAGACTTGAAAGCTTATCGGACAACGCTGCTTCAACGTCAGATAGCAGGGCAAGTGAGGCAGGCTGAGCGATTGACGAAGGCGGGTGAAGTCGCAAAACAAGCTGCGGCACTGTTGAAAACAAAATTTGGAGCTGAGCGAGTGATGCTCTTTGGTTCTGTGGTGCATGGCTACTGGTTTTCCGCAACCTCAGATATTGATTTGGCTGTTTGGGGGCTAGATGCTCTGGCTTATTTGACAGCAGTGGCGCAGCTCCAGGATTTGGCACCAGAGTTTAAGATTGATTTGGTTAGGATGGAACGGTGTGAACCAGAGTTGGAACGGGCGATTTTGGCAGAAGGTCAATTGCTATGAGAGGAGCATATCTGGCAATTGCGGGACGGATTCGTCGAGAGTTACAGGAACGGCGTTGCTGAATTAAGGTATGAATCTACCTGAGTCGCAAGTCTCCTCGCCCCCTAAATCCCCCAATTCTGGGGGACTTTGAGGAATCCGGCTCCCCCAGAATTGGGGGCTGGGGGGCGAATTCATACCGCTATTCAGCAACGCCACAGGAACTTGCTCAAGTCGTGGAGCGCACAGAGCGCATCTGGCAGCAGGGTTGTCTAGATGCTGAAACCCGTGAGGACAATTACCATATCGATGCTGTTGCTCTAAATTTGCATGGCTTCTATGCGGGTCTTGAACGATTGCTAGAGGTGATTGCAGAGGGAATTGACCAGGCAAAACCTGCTGGCGCTAACTGGCATCGGGAGTTATTGCGGCAGTTGAGTGCTGATATTGTGGGCGTTAGACCTGCTGTTTTAAGTTCTGAATGTCGAGATTCTCTTGATCGCTATCGAGGCTTTCGCCATGTTGTTCGGAATGTTTATACATTCAATCTCGATCCTGATCAGATTGGCCTGTTGATTCAGCAATTGCAGCCAACCTTAGCTCGTGCTTCTCAGGAGCTACTGGCCTTTGCAGATTTTTTAGAGCAAGTTGCAAGTTCTGAGGAGTGAGAAATTCCCAAGTCCGGGTTTTACTGATGTTTGACCACCAGTTTGCAAAGCAATAGTGCAAAGGGAGCAGTTTGCACAAGTGGGGAAGCCCAAAAATCTGAGTCTAGTTGGCGGCTCTGTCGCTGACGGCTGGGGTTGTCTCTAGCCAGACCGCCAATTCTGCTAGACTGGAGAACTCTAAAAGCGCCTCTGCCAGTGCTTCTAGGGGTTCTATCGGCAGAGCCAGAATTTGGTCGCGCTGCTCTAGAGGGATCTGCCCCAGCCGCCGAGTCAGCAATCGCAGCACTAAAGCTGCCTCGCCTTCCTGACGGCCTTCCTGACGGCCTTCTTGGCGGCCTTCTTGACGGCCTTCTTGACGGCCTTCTTGACGACCTTCTTGACGGCCTTCTGCCAGCGCCTCGGCTCGCCACTCCTGATAAATCACTGACTCCTGCATAATCTCCCTCCGCATCACTCGTTGTATTACGTTCTTCTCTAATACTAATCCAGCCAGCACTGCTGTCGAGGCGGCCAAATCAGTCTGCTGCTGCCGATTGCTGATGCCTTCCACCACTGTAGCGACCTGCTGTAAGGTTGCTAACCGATTGGAGATCTGACCCAGCACCGCAAACGGCAGCAGCCCTGGATACTGGAAGAACAGCTCGCTGGGCTGCTCCCAGAGCCGAATCACCTCAAACTGATGACGCATCCTGCCTGTGACAAACTCCTGCTGATGTACCAGACTGGAGCTGGTTTCGGTGAGGTAGATCACGACTTGGCGCAGCTGCTTGTTGGGGAAGCGGCGGTAGACGCGCAGGCAGTAGTCGGCCATCCGAAAGGGGATGGTGGGGCTGGGTTGGGTTTGGAATTCGAGGTGGAGGACGAGGGCTGGGGACTGGAGCAGGATGAGGTCATCGGCGCGGATTGGTTCTGCGGAGAGTTCTGAGGGGCTGAGTTCGCTCAAGGCTGTGGGTGCTCCGAGTAGCCAAGCGGCGAAGTCGGCGGAGAACTGTTCGGCCATGTATTTGCAGATGTTGTCAAACATTGGCTGAATTTAACATAACGGCTGCGGCTGATGCTGAAATTGAGCCTTACAGATTAGGTAAAATGCAGGTTATTGTGCTGAGGCTCGCCCAAGGCAGGGGCTGCGGCTGAGCTATCTGCTGTGGCAAGAGCAGGTGGTGCCGCAGTGGGTGTTGGAGATTGTCTCTAAAAAGTCGGGTGGGGAATATGGCGAGAAGTTTGAGATCTACGCCAAGATGGGTGTGCTGTATTACGCGATCTACAACCTAGAGTATGGGAGACGAGACAAGCATGAGGTGTTTGAGCTGTATCGCTTAGAGAACGGGCGGTATATGCGCCAAGTGGGTGAACCTGTCTGGATGCCGGAGCTGGGGTTGGGGATTGGGCGAGTGGTGGGGTGGCATGAGGGAATTGAGCGGGAGTGGCTCTATTGGTATGACGAGCAGGGGAATCAGTATCCAGCACCCAGGGATGCAATGGTGCAGGAACGGGCGCTGCGGCAGGCGATAGAGCGGCAGTGGCGAGCAGAGCAGCAGGCCAGACTTGAAGCAGAGCAGCAGCTTCAGCAGCTTTTGGCTCAGCTACGGCAGCGAGGGATTGATCTGGACTCGCTGTGAGGTGGTTAGCTGGGCTGCTGGTGTTTGGCTTGGAGCGGGGCGAAGGGGGTGACTCTATTGCCTTCTAGAAGGGCTGGGAATACGGCTGATTGAGAGGGGAGCTTTAAGGATCACTGGGATGATGTTTGCTTGATTTACGCTTACGTTTAGATTTAGCTTTGCCCAAAGTGCCAATGCTGTTTAAATGCCCAGGTAGATTTCCATTAGGTTTCATAACTTCAAATATTCCTCCGCTGTGTTACTTAGGGCATCCTAAGCATGTACTAGACTGTTTTTTTGATGACACTAGATGTATGGTTGACAGTATGCTGTAGTGCGGGAGTACTATCACTCAAAGCTACTACTTAACGGCGGTTCATCTATCCACCGCGAAGCTGAGCTATATTTTCGATAAACCACTGATAGGTTTTCTCAAGTCCTACTTTGAGCGGTGTTTTTGCTTGCCATCCTAAGCTGTTAAGTTTGGTGGTGTCAAGCAGCTTTCTGGGCGTACCGTCGGGCTTGGAGGGATCAAACTTAAGTTCTCCTGTGTAGCCCACTACGGCTTTGATGGTGAGTGCGAGTTCTTGAATGGAGATTTCTTCGCCTGTGCCCACGTTGACAAACTCTTTGCTGTTGTAATGCTGCATCAGGAAAAGCAGGGCATCGGCGAGATCATCGACAAAGAGGAATTCGCGCAGGGCGGAGCCGGTTCCCCAAACTTCGACATGGGGTGCGTTAGTTTGCTGAGCTTCGTGAAACTTGCGGACTAGGGCTGGCAGTACGTGCGAGTTGGCGAGGTCGAAGTTGTCATTGATGCCGTAGAGGTTGGTGGGCATGGCTGAGATGAAGTTGACGCCATACTGATGGCAGTAGGTTTCGCAGAGTTTGAGTCCGGCAATTTTGGCGATGGCGTAGGGTTCGTTGGTGGGTTCTAGTAATCCTGTGAGGAGATATTCTTCCTGCATAGGTTGGGGGCAGAGTTTTGGATAGATGCAGGAAGAACCGAGAAACAGCAGTTTGCTGACGTTGGATTGGTAGGCGCTGTGGATAACGTTGGCCTGCATGATCAGATTGTCGTAGAGGAATTCGGCGCGGTAGATGTTGTTGGCCTGGATTCCTCCGACTTTAGCGGCGGCAAGAAAGACGTATTCTGGACGGTTTTGGGTGAAGAAGGCTTCAACTTCGGCTTGGCACCTAAGGTCTAGCTCTTGGCTGGTTTTGAGCAGCAGGTTGTGGTAGCCGTTGGCTTTGAGGGTTCTGACGATGGCGCTGCCCACTAGGCCATTATGGCCTGCAACGTAGATTTTGGAGTCTGGTTTCATGGGTGAGTGGGGCTAGTGAGAGGCGAGAATGTTTTGCTGACGCAGCGTGGCGCGATCTGTGATGAGTTGGGCGACGCTGCCATTGAGCGGGACTAAGCCCAATGCTCTGAGGTCGGCTTCGACCATGAGTTGGACGAGCTGCTCGAAGCTGACGGAGGGTTGCCAGCCGAGCTGCTGCTTAGCTTTGCTGGGGTCGCCAATGAGTAGCTCGACTTCGGTAGGGCGGAGGTAGCGTTCGTCAAATTCGACGTAATTTTGCCAGTCGAGGTTGACATAGCCAAAGGCGAGATCGAGAAATTCTTTGATGGAATGGGTTTCGCCAGTGGCGATGACGTAATCATCTGGGGTGTCTTGTTGCAGCATTAGCCACATGGCGCGAACGTAGTCTTTGGCATAGCCCCAGTCGCGTTTGGCATCTAGGTTGCCCATGAACAGCTTTTGCTGCTGTCCGGCGACAATGCGGGCGAGGGCGCGGGTGATTTTGCGGGTGACGAAGGTTTCGCCGCGCCGGGGGGATTCGTGGTTGAACAGGATGCCGTTGCAGGCGAAGAGGTTGTAGGATTCGCGGTAGTTGACGGTTTGCCAGTGGGCGTAGAGTTTGGCGCAGGCGTAGGGACTGCGGGGATAGAAGGGGGTGGTTTCTTTCTGGGGGACTTCTTGGACGAGGCCGAACATTTCGGAGGAGCCTGCTTGGTAGAAGCGGACTTCGTTGCTGGTACGCTGCTGGTAGTCGCGGATGGCCTCGAGGAGGCGGAGGGTGCCCATGCCAACGGAGTCTACGGTGTATTCGGGGGAGTCGAAGCTGACGCGGACGTGGGATTGGGCACCGAGGTTGTAGATTTCGGTGGGCTGGACTTGTTCGAGGATGCGGCGGAGGGTGGTGCCGTCGGTGAGGTCGCCGTAGTGGAGGAAGATGCGGGCGGTTTCGGTATGGGGGTCTTCGTAGATGTGGTCGATGCGGTCGGTGTTGAAGGTGGAGGTGCGGCGGATGATGCCGTGGACTTCGTAGCCTTGGTCGAGCAGGAACTCGCTAAGGTAGGAGCCGTCTTGGCCGGTGATGCCGGTGAGCAGGGCGCGTTTGGGGTGGGTCATGATCTTTTAGTTTGAGGTAAAGGTTAAAATGGTTGAACTGTTTGGGACTGATGCGCTTCGCTATACCAGCTAGAGACGTTTATCACTCTGCAATGAAGGCTGCCTTAATTAAGGACGGCTAGATTATTTCGGCTGAAGACTATGCGTTGGAGTATGGAGAAGATAGACTGTTTGCTGATATTGCTGCTGAAAAGACATTGGCTGCTGAGAAAAGAGGACGTCGGATTATTGTAGAAGTAAAGAGTTTCTTAGGGCGTTCTTTTATTCAGGACTTGGAAAAAGCGGTAGGACAGTACTTGATTTATCGAGATATTTTGGAAGAGACTGACTTGGATTTTACAATTTATATGGGATTTACTAGAGGAGTATGGAAGAGTAATTTTCAAAGAAAGCTAGCTCAGATGATTATTCAGCGACATCGATTGAAATTATTGATCATTGATTCTCAAAAGGAGGAAGTTGAGCAATGGATAGAATAAGGGATAGAATAAGTCGGCAACGTGAAATCGTTAAGCAGGTTTTGAGTGAGTATCACCGCCTAAGTCTGAATGCTGTGGAGTCTACGATAGAGAGTTTTTTGGTTTTTGATGAAACGCGAGAGCATTATTTGCTGCTGTTGATGGGTTGGCGAGAAGATGAGCGGGTGAAGACTGTGATGATTCATGTGCGGTTACAGGAAGCGAAGGTTTGGATTGAGGAAGACTGGACTGAGGCTGGAGTGGCAACGGATTTGTTGAAAGAGGGGATAGAAAGGGAGGAGATTGTTTTGGGGTTTCATCAGCCTGAGTTACGCAGGTATACAGAGTTTGCAGTAGTTTGATAACGAGTCAGGTGTTTTTTCAGTATCCGGGACTGCTGCCGTTTGCGGTGCTGGGGCAGAGTAATGACCGGGTGGAGACGCTGCGGCGCGTGAATCGGGAGTTGGAGGGGATGGGTAATCTGCAAGCCCAGCGGGACGTGGCGGCATTAATGGCAGTGCTGGCTGGATTAGTATTAGAGAAGGGATTAATTCAGCGCATTTTAAGGAGCGAAATGATGCGGGAGTCAGTGATTTATCAAGAGTGACGAGCAGAAGCATTGTCTGAGGGGCAGTAGACAGAAGCCGTGCATCTGGTGTTGTGACTGTTGCGGCAACGAGTGGGAGAGCTGCCGCAGGAGTTGATGGAGCGTGTCTCTGGTCTGCCAGTAGAGACGTTGGAGGACTTGGGTGAGGCACTGCTGGATTTCTCGGAGTTTGTTGAGTTGGAGCGGTAGTTGGGGGAGCAGGTAGAAGGCGAGTAAGCTCTGAATCTAGAGCTGTAAGTGGGTTAGGCAATATGAGATAGTTGGACAGCAAGCTATTTATATTGGTGAAGGGTTTACTATGCCAGCTAGAGACGTTTATCACTCGGTGATGAAGGCTGCTTTGATGATGGACTCTTAAATAGACTTAATCGGAAAGAGCTAAAACGCTTGCTGTGCGCGGCTTTCGGAAATCGACCAAAACCACTGGAAAGGCTTATCACGCAAGGCTTTGAGGACATTTTAGCTGTTTTATTAACGATTAAGTCTATTAGATAGAATAAGTCGGTAACGTGAGATTGGTAAGCAGGTTTTGAATGAGTATCACCGCCTGAATCTGAACGCTACGGGGTTCATGAGCCGTTTGAGGTCTATTGGCTAGAGAGTGGGCGGTATGAGCGGCAGGAGAGGGAGCCAGTCTGGATGCCGGAGATAAGGCTGGGAATTGGGCGAGTTGTGGACTGACATGGGGTTGGAGCAGAGTGGCTATATGGGTCTGACGAAGGAGGGAGTCGGCTTGCTGCGCCACCAGATGTAATGGCGCAGGAGCGGGCGCTTCGGGTGGAAATGGAAGAGCGGTGGCTGTCGGCAGAACGGGCGTGGCTGGAAGAACGAAAGGCCAGACTGCGGGAGCAACAGGTCAGACAGGGGACGAAGCAGCGGCTTCGGGAGATATTGGAGAATTGGGTCAAAGGGGTTGACCCGGTGCCGTGAGGTGGTTAGCTGGGCTGCTTGGCGAGGATGTCGTCTAGCAGCTTGCGGGATGGGGCGAAGTCGGGGCGGAGTTCGAGGGCACGATTGAGGGCGGC
>JAESFP010000227.1_pt1 | contig 9976 bp, 11 predicted proteins | sample 9266181 | NCBI WGS metagenome assembly JAESFP01 (sample SAMN14502547, study PRJNA617102) | algae metagenome | isolation source: Pegethrix bostrychoides GSE-TBD4-15B and co-occurring heterotrophs from... | place: USA: Grand Staircase-escalante National Monument, Utah | collected 2006-08-15
TTGTAAATCTCAGTTAAGCATTACGGACTCCCGCTTTTGCTGCTTGGTCAAGCCGCGCGTTCGGCGATTCCGGCATAGTCGCCGCAACATCAACCGAATCATGACCACATACACCATACCCTCATGATTCTCTGGCAATCCCTCGTAGTCTCGGCACAGCGCCCTTGCATTATCTAGCCAGGCTAAGGTTCGTTCTACTATCCAGCGCTTTGGCTCTACCTCAAACCCTTGCTCATGTCGCAGCGAAATCTCCAACTCACAGCCATAGGCACTCTTCAGCTGCTCTGCCTTTGCAATAGAGCGGTAGCCTCTGTCGCCTAGAATCTTGGATATTCGACTAAAGCGCTCCAGTGCCCATAGCCAGATAGCAGGAGCAGCCTTGATGTCAGCGACATTGGCTGCACTGACAAAGCAGCCCAACACCAGTCCCAGAATATCGACTATGATGTGACGTTTGCGCCCTTTGACTTGTTTGTTGCCGTCAAATCCGACTTCCAATGCCCCCCTTTTTTGCCCAGTTTGACAGAGGCAGAATCACAGATAGCAAGACTGGGTTGAGCTTCTCGCCCAGCATCTAGGCGCACCTGTTCGACTAGGGCATCGTTAATCTGCCGCCAGAGGTCGAGCCTAACCCAGAGGCGGTAGTAGCCGTAGACCGTTTGCCAGTTGGAAAAGTCAACCGGGAGTGCCCGCCATTTGATGCCATTGTCAGCCCGATAGAAGATGGCATCAAGCACGGCTCTCAAATCGACTTGACGCTGTTTGCCGATAGGTTTTGCAGGTGGAAGGAAGGGTTGAATGCGTTGCCATTCGGCCTCATTGAGGTCACTGGGGTAGGTCATAGTGCTGAGCATTAAGGTCTGATATTTTCAGCTATCAGTAGTTCCTACCCCGATCCGCACTCCCTTGATTTTTCTTTACAAACAGCTTCTTACTAATTTTTCGCAGTCTCAATCAAATCATACAATTCAAACGTTTACATATACAGCTTTAGCCACCTCTATATTATTTTGAGATTCGCAAAGTCAGTCTTTCATTCACCATCGCTCTCCCTTAACCCTTCGTCCTTGCTAGCATTATCTACACCTATTGATAGATTTTATAGTTATAGTAGCTGTACTATGATGTTAGATTTGAATAGATACACCGTTTTCAAAATTCAACTCAAAGCCAAATGCATGATTGAGCAATAATTTGGGGCTTATTCACAATTTGCCTTGGTGATGTGGATTGCTGCGGGCTTAGTCATCGCCAGTGCCATCACGGTAGCCTTGATGATTGAACGCTACCAAAACGCGAGTCATTAACCAGGAAAATAGAACTCAGCAAACTTATTGTGAAAAGATCAGCACGCTATAGGGGCCGATCGCCACTGCTGCATGATAAGGGAGGCCATCATAGTCTCCCGCCTTGGCGACCACATTACTGCTCGGATGATTTTTGAAGTCGTCACTATAGCCCTGCCAATCGCTGTTGAATCGGAGATTCCAGATTCCTGCGGACGGAAAGCCAATCACGTAGTCATCCTGCGCATCATGAAAGAAGTTGGCGATCACCACCACATCGTCTGCCGCTCCACCTTGCTCCCAGCGGTGGAAAGCAATCACTTTACGCTCATCGTGCAGGTGATAGACCTGCGTGAATTGACCGCAGAGGCCGCGCGTGAAGCCGTCACGGTTACGTCGCAGCCGAACTAGATCACGGTACAGCCGCACGATGCCATGAAACTCGCTGCGCTGATCCCAATCGACCGGAACGGTGTCGCGGAACCAGCCGCCTTCCAAGAATTCCTGCCCTTGGAACAGCAGGGGAATGCCTGGAGCGGTAAAGACCATTGCGGCGGCCAGCGTCGAACGTTTTTTGGCATACCAGCCCTTCGGATCATTGGGGCTGATCTCTTGCGGCACGCGCGCTTTGCCGTTGGCGACCTCGTCGTGCGATTCGCTGTAGATTACCCGGTCAAAGGCATCATCGTTATAGCGATAGTAGATGGCATCACGGATGGCAGTCAGCGAACGCTGATTGTCCTGTGGCGTGATTACTGCCTGACGAATCGGGTGAACGAACATAGCGTCCCACTGTGAGCTAAACCCAGCTCCACCGGCTCCCACATCTTTAGTGAGCCACTCGTTGTTTTTCAGATCTTCGGCAATTGTGATCCGGCCAGTAAGCTTCTGCGCAATCTGGCTGTTAAGCCATTGGAGCAGGCTCCAGCCATCAGGCAAGTCTTGGACACCGGAGTCGTCTACTTTGCGAATAAATTGGGTCGCATCGAAGCGAAGACCGTCAATGTGATATTCCTCCAGCCACATCAAGACGTTATCGAGTAGGTATTGGCGAACCTCGCTGCGTCCATAGTCAGGCCGGGTTTCTCCCCAAGGCGTATTAGCGCGGTTGTCGTTGTAGAAATAGATACCACCGCGATTGTTCTCACTCCAGCCGTCAAACTGCCAGAGATCAAGGTCGCTGGGGCCAAGGTGGTTGTAAACCACATCCAGGATTACCGCAATGCCCTGTTGGTGGGCGCGCTTGATAAACTGTTTGAAGGCTACCGGGCCACCGTAGTCGATCTCTACCGAGAAGATATGAGCCGGGTTATATCCCCAGGAGCGGACTCCAGCAAATTCGCTCACCGGCATGATCTGGACAGCATTGATACCAAGTTTTTTCAAATGACCTAGACGTGTCGTTGCCGAGGCAAACTGACCCTGATGGTTGACCTCTTTGGGATCAGTTTGGTCATTGAATGTTCCAATATGCAGCTCGTAGATCACAAGTTCATTGCGCGGCGCAAGCTGGAAATCGTCCCCTTGCCAGTCGAAGTACGGATCATGGACGATGGCGTTGCCGACTGAGCTAGTCACCTCACGGGCATAGGGATCGATGCGCCTGAATTCGCCGTTTGGCGTGGACAGCAGAAAACGATACTGATCGCCAGCTCTAGCCTCGCTCAAGTTGGCATACCAATACCCGTCCGCCTCAGCCTGCATTGGATGTTTGTCGCCGTCCCAGTCATTGAATGATCCGATCACAGATACTTGCTCCGCGTGCGGTGCCCATAAGCGGAAGACAACTCCTTGCGCATGGAGAATTGATCCCATGCCCTTGATTTTGATTTCCTCGCTCATGGTTGCTCCACTACGACGACTGAAAATTTACGGCAGCAGCAAAGATGGTAGCAGTCCCCACTATGCTAAATATACCATCAAAATTGGCGCTACCTGGACAACTTAATATATTCTAAAGTATCACTCAATATGATCTATATAATCTACCTTCTCTCTAGATCTTCGATAATAAAATTTAACTGGTTCTCACCAATGCTTATGTCGAGCATTAGAGATCGATGAGCAGGTGAACCGATTCAATGCGTTCGGCCTCATCGAGATCCGGCGTCGCCACTAGGACTGTAATCCCTTCTGCGGTCAATCTTGCCAGGATATCCCAAAACTCACGGCGAGCAATGGTATCCACTCCCGTTGTAGGTTCATCGAGTAACAGCACCTGCGGTTCAGCAATCAAGGCACAGCACAAGGCTAACTTTTGCTTCATTCCACCTGAGAGCCGACCGGCAAGGCGATCTCGAAATGCATCGAGCTGCATCAGCTTGAGATATTTGGTGCGCCTTGCGTCGAGCTGATCTTCGGGAACTAGCCGCAGTCCTGCACTGTAATAGATATTTTCATCCACGCTGAGATCGGGATAAAGGGAAAATTGCTGAGTCAGATATCCCGCATAGTTTCGCGCCTTTCGCGCAGGCAATCCGAGAATTTTTGCATCGCCTGCGGTAGCCTCCATGACACCACCTAGAATGTTGAACGTCGTGGTTTTACCTGCGCCATCAGGGCCAATCAGTCCAAACAATTCGCCACGATAAATTTGGAGATCAATACCGCGAATGGCAGCCTTTTTACCATAGTGTTTGTAGAGTCCCTGAATGTCGATCGTGACCTCATTGAGGGTTGGCGGAGCCGCAGGGATTAATTCCGTGGAAACCTTCATATGCTAAGACCTTGCGACAGGAATAAGACAGATCGCTTCAACAGCTAGTCCAAACCTCAACTTTGGATGGATTTGACGATAGCCAAAAGAATATGGCCAGCGTTGCTGTCATATAGCCCTCGCAAACGCATAGAGCGCCCTGTTGCAGCACCTCGCGGCGCTCTTGATCGAGTGCTGGCTTTTCTAGCGGGCTAAGATACTTCATCGGCTGGATGAACGAGACTGATATAGCGTAAGCTGTGCTCGGAGCTGGGCAATTTCCTGCGCCATATCGAGCACCATTGCGGCTCCAACTAAGTTCAGCCCTAAGTCTTGGCGCAGTCGCTGAATCTGGGCGATTCGGCTAATCTCACGGGAATGCAGCATCGAGCCAATCGGTTCGATCACGCCGGACGCAACATAAAACTCTACAACCGTAACCGAAATCTCAGTGAGCAATGCAGCATATTCAAAGGTATAAAGCGGCTCGCCTGCGGGTGAAACCACGACTGTTGACAGGCTAAAACTCATAGCTGAACCTCTTCTAATTGGGCGCGTGGATTAAAGCTGGTGTTGGCCTGGATTTTTTCATAGTATTCCTGCTCAATTGAACTCAGATCTTGCGGCGTCACAATCTGAAGCTTGGCAAATAAGTCACCTCGTCCGCCTTTAGGCAACGTCCAGCCCTGACCCTTCAGTCTCAGCGATTGCCCTGATCGGGTTCCTTTGGGAACCGTCATGATCACGCTGCCGTCCGGCGTGGGTACTGTGATTCGCGCTCCCAAAACCGCTTCGTCGGGGCGCAGTGGAATCTCACAGATCAGGCTATCGCCCTCAAATCGCCAGAAGGGATGCGGCAAGACTTCAAGAGTGAGATACAAATCCCCGCGCTGCTGAGAAAACGGGCTGGGGCGACCTTTACCCTTGAGCCGAATTCGACTGCCCGGTTTCGCACCTGCGGGAATGCGGACGTTGATTGTTTCGTTGTCGAGTTGGAGTCGCTTCTGTACCCCGTGAAATGCTTCGGAAAATGTCAGGGCAAGCGCAGCTTCGGTATCAGGTGCAGGAGCCTGAGAGCGAAATCCGCTGCTATCCCTAGAGCCACCTGAAGCAGCCGAAGCGCTACGCCTCGATCGACCTAGCAGCTCGTTGATAAATGAATCAAAGTTGTCATACTGATCAAAGTCTTCAACCGCAGATCCTCTGGGTGGCGGGGCTTCCCTGTAACCGGGCTGGTTCCAATGCTGCCCAAACTGGTCGTACTTCTGCCGCTTCTCTGGATCAGAGAGTATCTCATTTGCTGCATTCAGATCTTTGAACTTTGCCTCTGCGTCTTTGTCTCCAGGGTTGAGGTCAGGATGGTACTTGCGGGCCAACTTGCGGTAAGCTCGCTTCGTTTCTTCAGGAGTTGCCGTTTTGCTCACCCCTAAAGTAGCGTAATAGTCCTTAAAATCTGTTGCATCTGGCATGATTGACCTCTCGTTTGCACAGAGGCTCCGTATGAAAATTGCTCAATTCTTAAATTCTATGACTACATGATATCTATTCTCTCAGTAGTAACTGCTGTCACGCTCCTAAAGTGACCATAGCAGAGGGTTGTTTGATTTAATGGATGATTTGATTGAATACAATATAAAACGCAACTTAGCTCGACTTGATCCATTTAGGCCGCGTAGCACAAGAGGCTAGACCAGCAGTCTAGTAGAGCCTGCGGTACTTTTACAATATCAGTTGTTTGAGTGGATGGTGATGTTCTAGACTTGTTGTTTTAGTTCAGATAGTTAAGCCAAGTTCAAATCGATTAATGAATAGGGTCGTGGATCAAATGAATGTGGGTTCCTGATTTATCAAAGCTTTGTGCCTCTGATCCTTTTTCCACCAAACCCCGTGCTGGCAGAACTTCTAGCAACTATTACAGGTTTTCCCACACTCATCTAACGCACGACCTTCATCCCTTCATTATGCAACGCCAAGCTTTGTGATCTACTGAGAATCAGAAGTTATTTACGGCGGCTCATCTCAACCGTTAGATCGCGTGCACGTCCGTCAAAATTTCTGCTTCAACGAGAGTATTTATCTACTTATGTATTGAACTGCCTCATAAAAGTTATCGTTCTTCTCATATCAACTTTGGCAATCGCTTATACAATTTGACAAATAAAATTTAAGTAATAGTGTAGAAGGTGGAGAGGGGGCTTTGCAGCTTATCTGCCTTGCAAACTCGCTTAACTGTCAATCCTTCGAGAAGGCAAAGCTTATGAACATAACGACTAATCATGAGACAAAAATAACGATCTTGGGAAAACCAGCAGATCAGGGCAGATGGATTTTGATCCCTTTGGGGATGGCTATTCTACTTTGCTTGGGAAGTGTGTATTCCTGGAGTATTTTTAGAACTCCCTTGGAAAATGAACTGAGGATTAGTGCGAGTGAAAGCCTGTTGCCATACACATTTGTACTGGTTTTCTATGCCGCATTAATGCCGATCACGGGGTTTTACATTCCTCGTATTGGCACCCGTGTCATAACAGCAGTCGGAGGGATTATTGTAGGTTCAGGCTATATTCTCTCAAGTTTTGCTACCCATGTTGGAATGCTAGTCTTCACCTATGGGGTGATTGCTGGAACCGGGGTTGGTATTACCTATGGCGTTCCCATCGTTGTAGTATCTCGCTGGTTCCCTGACAAGAAAGGATTGGCTGTGGGGTTGACGATCATTGGATTTGGACTTTCGCCCTTAATCACTGCTCCCCTAGCCAACCAACTAATCAGTGTCTACACCGTTCGACCCACCTTACGCATTCTCGGTATCGCTTTTACAGCCATTATTTTAGCCATTTCCCTGACTATGAAATTGCCGCCCAAGGGCTGGCATCCTCGGCAAAATGTTGCAGCTTCGGCATCGATCTTGGCCTCATCTTACCCTAAGAACTTGCTGAAGAGTCGATCATTTTATGGATTATGGATTTGCTATGCGATCGGAACTCTAGTGGGTTTGAGTACGATTGGTATTTCCAGCGCAGTAGGGGAGGAAATCATTAATATTAATCCGACCGTGGCCGCTCGTAGTGTTGCCTTATTTGCCCTGTTCAATGGGGCGAGTCGCCCATTATTCGGTTGGTTGGTCGATCGGTTTAAGCCTCACTATATTGCCATTTTTTCATATGCACTGATCTTAATAGCCTGCGTGTTGATGGTGAATGCTAAAACTGGACAAGTCGGTATCTACCTCATTGCATTTTGCCTGTTTTGGTTCTGTCTTGGGGGTTGGTTAGCCATGGCTCCAACCATAACGCTGGGCTTTTTTAATCCTGAGCAGTATGCTCAAAATTACGGCATTATCTTTACAGCTTATGGAGTTGGTGCTTTGATTGGAACGTTGGTGACAGGTCGCATTCGAGATTTGTTGGGGACGTACACCTATGTGTTTTACCCTATGGCATTCTTGGCGATTGTTGGTATTATCGTAGCTTGCTTACTACTCAAAAGAGAAAGATATTCATCTGCTGCGTAGCGTGGGGTAAGGACAAGAAACCCACTCATGTCTTTAACTCTTTCAAGCCCAGACGACGCCATTCCACCATCCCGCCACTGACGTTGTAGACACTTGTGAAGCCTGCCTTTAGGAGTTGCCTTGCTGCAATTGGGCTACGGTGAGCTGTCAAACAAATAACGGCAATCGACTGATCCTGAGATAAGTCCTGAAACCATCGTGGCAAGAACCATCGCGAGATACCTAAACCCAGTAAAATTCGGGGTAGGCTCAGATTGCGAGCATTGGGGGCATGACCTGTGACATACTCCAGGGAACTACGAACATCAATCAGGAGAGGAGAATCAGGTAGGTGAGTCAATTCTGTGGGTGACAGATCAACCACGGTTTGATTGGGACAGGTCAGTTGGGACATGGAGTACCTCATTTCTAAGTTGGGCGATCGCCTAATTATTTTGCAATCAGAGGGGTTTGCTGCTAATGGCAGCCGCACTCACCCTCATGGTCATGTCCCGCTGCATGGGCATGGGCATGATCCTCTGGTGTGCTGACGACTAGAGAACCTGCCAGATATGCCGTTACGGCTGTATCCGGGTCAGTTTCAGAGGTAATAATGGGATGAATCCCCTTTGATTCCAAACGGCGGGCTAGGCCACGTCCCATGCTGCCGCTAATCAGGACTTGCACGCTGTCCAGCGGGTGAGAGTCTTTGGGGGAACTCTCATGAAAACTCTGGTCCTGGGTGAGTTGTAACACCTGCTTGTTTTGAATGGTGGTGCCGTCCACATCATAGATCCAGAATTTCTGACAGTGTCCGAGGTGGGCAGTCACATGGGTCTGGTTTTGGCTAGAAACAGCAATTTTCATGAGCTTTCTGATTGGTTGAGTTTAAGGGAGTTGATGGATGATGTGGCATGGTTAGACCCACCAAGGCTTTTCCCCAGTCCTTGGATCGGTTTCTGTCCAGGGTGAGATCCAAATGCTATTGTCGATGACGGCAACATGGAAGATTTTGAGAGGGAGGGGAGCTGGTCCCCGGACTACGGTTCCATCTGGCGCATAGCGAGAACCGTGACAGGGACATTGGAACTGTTGATCGTTCGGGTTCCAGGGAAAGGTGCAGCCTAAGTGGGTGCAGTTATCAAGTATCCCTGTATTCTCTAGAGTGTGATCTTCCTTAACGATTAAGTAGGTGGGTTCACCACCCAAACCGGCCACCAGCGCACGGCTTCCTGGCGCCTCTGCCAAAATCTGGGTGGCTGGAATGGGATTACCGAGAATATCTCTGGCAATCATAGCTCCCCCTGCCCCTACTTTTTCTGCTGGGGGAATAAAGAATTTGCCAGCCACGTAGAGCGCTTCACCGACGGGAACTGCAACGACTGCTCCAGTCAGAAAGTTGAGGAGCTGTCGCCGGGATAGAGATGGACTTTCGAGCGGAAGACTAGTATCCATAAAGGATCTCCTTAAGTGTTGATGAGTGCATCCCTTTAAAGTTGCTCATTGGTCTGGCTGGTATGAATTCCCAGGAGGCGATAAAGACCGCAAAAGCCGACCAGCGCGGTCACCAGTAAGATGCCACCCGCAACGACCAGCCCGATGCCCAAAGCAGAGCCGCTGTAGAGGAAGAGTCCCAGATAGAACAATGCTGAAGCCAACAGTAAGCGGATTAGACGATCGACTGAACCCAGATTCGTTTTCATAGCTGAAATCTCCATTATTGAGCGGATTGCAAAAACCTTACCGCATGGCCGCAAGCAGCGACTCTCAAGGGAATCACAATTTTTTGCAGCCTCACATTGATAGTATAACCAATTAGTCATAAAATAGTAAAGTAACTCCAGGAGGATGTTTTGACAGTGATCACCTGTGCTTTTAGGCATTTAGTGCTCTTCTCTGCCTGCTGCCCGAAGGGTCGAGATAGGGGGAGAGCAGCACCGCTTCCATACCAGCTACAGAACTTCTAAAACATTCTCTGACGGGTGCGATACCTGCTCTGCGTGGGCAGGCCATCGCTTCCAAAATAACTGTTATGAGAAGAAGATGGACAATCATCTAGTAACTTGCTAGAGGACTGACTTGAGAATCCTCCTAACTTGTTTTGCGAGTTTCTGACGTTTTGTATCGTAGTTAATCAATTCATACAAGAATTCAACCAACAGTCTGTCAGGGTAGAGGTAGAAACTAGAGCTATTAATTTTGCTTGGGTAGTGCTCTCAGGTAGCGTGTAAAAACAAGGTACTCAGACAAATATCTGAAACCTTGTATTTGTAGCAGTTGCTTTCAAAAACGACCAAAAAACGACTGAAATTCATACTTCCTTCAAAACCTCTCTCTTAAGGATGACTCGATTTAAAGACAACCCAAGTACGCTCATGGTGCAACTTGACGACACCAAAGTTGTTATTAACCCGGCAATAGAAGAGAAGGCATACTATAAATAGAAGTAATAGGGCGTGAAATATGGAGAACCAGGATGCTCGTGACCTCACTCAAGCCGTC
>JAESFP010000228.1_pt1 | contig 9866 bp, 9 predicted proteins | sample 9266181 | NCBI WGS metagenome assembly JAESFP01 (sample SAMN14502547, study PRJNA617102) | algae metagenome | isolation source: Pegethrix bostrychoides GSE-TBD4-15B and co-occurring heterotrophs from... | place: USA: Grand Staircase-escalante National Monument, Utah | collected 2006-08-15
ATGAGCTTGAAAGGCTTGGGTTTCTTCAGGAGTCATGACGAGCAGTAGTTACAGCCTGTTTATTCTCCTTGATCTAGCAAAATATATTGCTAAGTATTATTACTCATTACCCTAATGGGATGCTCCCCACGGCATCAACGCTGTCTTCCCCGCCGCCTTGGTGGTCGGTCTGATCGCTGCCGAGGTGTTTCGCCGCAGCGGATCGGTCTGGCCCGCCATCATCGTTCACGTCATCGTCAACCTGCCCACGGTTCCCGTGATGGTGCTCGCTGGCGTGGGATGACCTAGCAATCTCTTATCAACTAGTCAGCGACACCACCTGAATCGTCACCGTAGCCGAGACTTCCGGATGCAGCTTGATGTCGATTTTGTAGGAGCCAAGGCTGTCGATATCGGGCACGGTGATCGTGCGGCGGTCAATTTCGATGTTGGTTGCGGCCAAAATTGCGTTCGCCACATCTTGATTGGTAACGCTGCCAAAGATCGCCTCGTTTTCGCCCACCTGCTTCGAGATGGCCAGCTTAGGAGCTTTTTCTAGCGCCGCTTTTTGGACTTCAGCCTCTTTCTTGAGTTCGAGCAGCCGCAGCCGCTCAGCTTCACGTCGGCGCTCTACCTGCTTCAAAATGCCGGGTGTGGTGTGAACCGCCAAGCCTCTGGGAATTAGAAAGTTGCGGGCATAGCCGCGCGCCACTTCCACCAAATCGCCGGAGCGACCCAGCTTGCTCACATCTTCACTTAACACCAACTGAATCCGCTTTGCCATTTCTCTAATCCCACTCTAATCCCAATTTAGCCGCCTAATTTTGATTGCCGTAGGCAGACACACTATCGTAGCGAACTGCATAGCCGGGGCGCAACTAAACACCGCTCAGAATCTCGTCGTCCAGTGAGAAATCGACCTCGGCTCGATCGCGTCCGCTCGCTAAATAGTCCCGCTCAAATGAGTCTTTCAGCCCAGAAACCAAGTCGTATTCAGGCTGCCAGTACAGGTCTCTCTGGGCTTTGTGAATATCGGTAAAGAAATGCTGAAGCCGCAGCGGAAAGGCTTTGCGCTTGCCGAAGTCAAACTTTTTCGGGTTGTAATGCACCAGCTTGGGCGCGGGTTTACCAGCGGCTTCAGCGCAGGCTTGCACTAGTCCGTTGAAGCTGACGTAGCGTTCGCCAGAGATATTGTAGATTTGGCCGACAGCTCTAGGGTTGCCCAAGATATTCCCCATGGCGGCAGCCAGATCTTTGACATGCCCCAGCTGCGTGATATGATTGCCGCCGCCGGGAATCGGGATCGGGCGGTCGCGGATGATCCGATCGAAAAACCAGGCTTCCAGGTCGTTATAGTTTTTAGGGCCATAGATATAGACCGGGCGAACTGCCGTGAAGGGAATGCCCTGCGCCTGCAAGTAGGCTTCGGTGGCAAACTTGCCTTTGTGACGGCTGTTCGGGTCAACCGGATCGCCCTCAAGATGCGGCATCTGCTCTGATTTTTGGTAGACTCCGGCAGAGCTGACGTAAACAAAATGCTTGATCTGGCCTTGAAAAATCTCAATCAGCGGCTGCGTATCGCTCAGCTCGCGGCCATTGTTGTCAAAAATCGCGTCAAATTCTTGGTCGGCCAGCAGCTTTTTGAGCTGAGCGAGATCGGTGCGGTCGCCCGTAATTTGGGCTTCAATGCCGACTGGAGTGGGCTGGTTGCCCCGGTTAAACAGCACCACGTCATGCTCTTGGGCCGTCAGCAGGCGCGTCAGATAAACGCCAATAAACCGCGTGCCGCCCATGATTAAAATTCGCATTGCTGCTTTCCCTAGCGCTAATCCAGCTCTATTTTTCATCCTAAGCTCAAACCGTCGCATCTGTGACTATTCATCTGCGGCATCCCGGCGTAGGATAAGAGGCGCTGTACTGATGTGACTCTATGCTGTTTTCTGGCGCAAAACCGGCTCTGCTCGTGCTCGCAGACGGCACTGCCTATCCGGGCTATTCGTTTGGGGCATCGGGGACGACGATTGGCGAAGTCGTGTTCAACACGGGCATGACGGGCTATCAGGAAGTCTTGACTGACCCTAGCTATCGCGGCCAGATGATCACCTTTACCTATCCAGAGCTGGGCAACACGGGCATCAACCCAGAAGATGAAGAGTCGGCGCGTCCGCAGGTGAAGGGCTGTATCGCCCGCAATATTTCGGCAAGGCCGAGCAACTGGCGCTCCACCCAGTCGTTGCAGGACTACCTGAAGCAGCACGGCGTTCTGGGCATCTACGGCATTGACACCCGTGCCCTCACCCGCAAAATTCGCTCCACGGGATCGATGAACGGTGCAATCTCCACTGAAATCCTCGATCCGGCAGATCTACTGCTGAAAGTCGAGGAAGCACCCAGCATGGCGGGCTTAAATCTGGTCAGCGAGGTGACGACGGCAGCGACCTACGAATGGTCGGAACCGACGGAGGCCGTCTGGGAATTTGCCGCCCAGCCCGTCGCCGACGCGAAGCCGCTGACAGTGGTGGCGATTGACTTTGGCGTGAAGCGCAACATTCTGCGGCGGCTGGCCAGCTACGGCTGTCGGGTGATTGTAGTGCCAGCCAATACGCCGCCCGACGAAATCCTGAAGCATAACCCCGACGGCATTTTCCTCTCGAATGGCCCTGGCGATCCAGCAGCGGTGACTGAAGGGATCGAAACTGCCAAAGCGCTGCTAGCCTCCTACAGCAAGCCGATGTTTGGCATCTGTATGGGGCACCAGATTTTGGGTCTGTCGCTGGGAGCCAAAACCTTCAAGCTCAAGTTTGGGCATCGGGGGCTCAACCAGCCCTGCGGCCTGAATCAGCAGGTGGAAATTACCAGTCAGAATCACGGTTTTGCGATCACCGCCGAGTCGCTGCCCGATACAGAGGTCGAAATCACGCATCTCAACCTGAACGATCAGACGGTAGCGGGTCTGAAGCACAAAACCCTGCCGCTGTTTTCGGTGCAGTACCACCCGGAAGCTAGCCCCGGCCCACATGATGCTGACTATTTGTTTGAGCAGTTTGTGCGGACGATGCGCCAGCACCAGTCGGTAGGATAAGCTTGAGATCCGGCTGCTGTTTCGCAAAGGCTTCCATATGCGTCGTGCGGCCACTCGTAACCGTCTGTCCTGGTTTCGCTATGCCCTGAAAGTGCGGGGATCGGTGATTCCGGCTATTCTCGACCGCACCTTGGGTTGCACGGCTTTTGCGGTGCTGATCGTATTTCTGCACGCTCGGGGCTGGCCTGTCGCGATTCCGGCGGTGGCCAGCGTCCTGCCGAATATTGTGCTGGGTCTGATGCTGGTCTTTCGCACCAACACAGCCTACGAGCGGTTTTGGGAAGGTCGCAAGCTCTGGGGCGGCATGGTCAACACCACCCGCAATCTAGCGCGGCATCTCTGGGTGACGGTGCAGGAAGGCGCAGAGCCAGATCAGGCTCAGCAGGATCGCACCGAAAAAGCCGCAGCGCTCTATCTGATTGCCGCTTTTTCGGTGGCGACCAAGCTGCATCTGCGGCAAGAGCCAGTCAACGATGAGCTAAAGCATCTGCTGACGGCAACCCGCTACGAGAAGCTCAAAACAATGAACAACCCGTCGCTGGAGATTGCCTTCTGGCTACAAGACTATTTGCAGCAGTGCCAGCATGAGCAGCGGCTCCATATTTATCAGCTGGGGCAATTACAGCTCCTCCTCAATCAACTCGTTGACTATCTAGGCGGCTGCGAGCGCATTCTCAAAACGCCAATTCCGATGGCCTACGCCATTCACCTAAAGCAGCTTTTGCTAATTTACTGCCTGATGCTGCCGCTGCAATTTGTAAATCAGCTCGGCTGGATCACCGTGCCGATGGTGCTGCTGGTTAGCTTTATGTTGTTTGGCATCGAAGAAATTGGCATCGAGATCGAAAACCCATTTGGTCGCGACCGCAACGACCTACCGCTCGACCAAATCTGCGAAACGATGCAGCGCAACATCGACGATTTGATCCAGCTTGAGCCAACGAGCGCAGCCAGCCACCCTGCTTACAGGCTGAGCCTGGAAAAATCAGGATTTGCGGCATCTGGGGCAGTATTGGAATGAATCGTATTAGCTGCCTGCTCGGCCATCCGCTCGCGGCAACTGACCAGCAGATCGAGCTTTTCGAGGACGACGCGACCGAGCCGCACCTGATCCCCCATAATCAGCGCATCTTCTGTAATCATTTGCCCGTTCCATTCGAGCCGTAGCGGTTCTGTCAGGGGCAGCTCGTGAGCCTGCGGGATGGCCGAGTGAACCCGCCGCAGCCCTAACTGTCGCGCCACCTGTTCAGGCAGCGTCAAATAGATCAAGCTTGGGTCTAAAATTGCCTCAACTTCGCAGCTGCGGAGCGACTTGGGCGAAAGCAATTCCCGAAAAATCAGCGCTTGATCAATTGCGTTTGTCAACTTGACTGTAATCTGCGTCGCGTACTGCGATTCTGACATCCTGAAACCTCATCGTATGTCCAAGGTTCCGAGTCGAACAGGGTTGAGATGCACCCTGGATAGATCTGCTGACTAGCTTGGGCTGCTGGCCTCTAGCTTAGTTTAGCTTCAGCACCGCCATAAACGCCTCTTGCGGCACGTCCACAGTGCCAATTGCCTTCAGTCGCTTTTTGCCCTTCGCCTGCTTTTGCAGTAGCTTTTTCTTACGCGAAATATCGCCGCCGTAGCATTTGGCCAAGACATCTTTGCGGAGCGCCGGGATATGTTCGCTGGCGACGACGCGCGAGCCAATCGAAGCCTGAATTGGGATCTTAAATTGGTGACGCGGAATCAGTTCCTTCAGCTTTTCAACTAGCGCCCGTCCGACGTTATAGGCTTTGTCGCGGTGCACGATGGTGGCTAGCGGATCAACCTTATCGCCGTTAATCAGCACATCCAGCTTCACCAGCGGGTTTTCCTGGTAGCCGATCAGCTGGTACTCCATGCTGGCATAGCCCCGCGAGCGCGACTTCATCTGGTCAAAAAAGTCGGTGACAACCTCAGCCAGCGGAATTTCGTAGACCAGGGTAGTGCGTCCCTGCGCCAGATATTTCATATCTTTGAATAGACCGCGCCGACCCTGGCTCAGCTCCATCAGCGCCCCGACAAATTCTTCGGGCGTGATCATTTCCACCTTTACGTAAGGCTCTTCGATTTTTTCGCGGTACTGTGGGTCGGGCAGCAGGCTGGGGTTGTCGATGTAGATCACCTCGCCGTCGATTTTGGTGACGCGGTAGATCACCGATGGGGCGGTGGTAATGAGATCTAGATCATATTCCCGCTCCAGCCGCTCTTGAACAATTTCCATATGCAGCAGCCCCAAAAAGCCACAGCGGAAGCCAAAGCCCATCGCGCTAGAGGTTTCAGGCTCATATTGCAGCGCCGCATCGTTGAGCCGCAGCTTTTCCAGCGCTTCCCGCAGGTCTTCAAACTGGTCGGCATCAGTGGGGAACAGCCCACAAAACACCATCGGCTTGGCTTCGGTGTAGCCCGGGAAAGGCTCAAGAGCCGGAGCTGTTGCCAGCGTGATCGTGTCGCCCACCCGCGCATCTTCAACCGACTTGATCGCTGCTGCCAGATAGCCCACCTCGCCCGCATGTAGGTCTTCGATTTGGATCTGGTTCGGCGAGAGAATGCCCAGCTCGTCGATCTGATATTCCTTGCCGGAGGCCATGAACCGGACACGATCCCCTTTCTTCAGCGAGCCGTCCATCACCCGAAAATAGACAATCACGCCTCGGTAAGCATCGTAGTAGCTGTCAAAAATCAGCGCCCGCAGCGGCTGATCTACCGTATCCTGCGGCGGCGGCACTTTCTCGACAATCGACTCCAAAATCGCGTCGATGCCGATCCCCTCTTTGGCAGAAGCCTGGATCGCGTCGCTGCAATCCAGGCCGATAATCTCCTCAATTTCGCCACCCACCCGCAGCGGATCAGCTCCCGGCAGGTCTATTTTGTTTAAGACCGGGATAATCTCCAGATCATTCTCTAGCGCCAGATAGACATTGGCCAGCGTTTGAGCCTCCACGCCCTGCGAGGCATCGACGACTAGCAGCGCCCCTTCGCAGGCGGCCAGCGAGCGCGAAACTTCGTAGGAGAAGTCCACGTGACCCGGCGTATCAATCAAGTTCAGAATATACTGCTGGCCGTCCTTGGCCGTATAGTTCATCCGGGCAGCTTGCAGCTTAATCGTGATGCCGCGCTCCCGCTCCAAGTCCATGTTGTCGAGCAGCTGCTCTTTCATTTCTCGCGCCTTAACCGTGCCGGTGACTTGCAGCAGTCGGTCGGCTAGCGTCGATTTGCCGTGATCAATATGGGCAATAATCGAAAAGTTACGAATGCGAGAGACTGGTACGTCCGTCATAGAGCTAACGTAATGGCCAATAGAGATGGGCAATAGAGTAGGAAATAGTCAAGACGGACAGGCCGCTTAACAGCATTGTAATCTGTCTACCCTCGATCCCGATGGGATCTATCCAGCTCCAGCTTAGTCAGAGCTTGATCAGGCGGCAGAGCTTTACCTATTTATGGGGTGAATGAGGTTTAATGGAGGGCAGAGGTTGCCTGCTGCCTTGGCGGATTTGCTTGGCATATTTGCTTGGCGGATTTAAGGCTCAGTCTGCACAGCCTCCAACTGCCGTTATCCCGCACCCGCTATGAATGACTCTGGTGTTGACTCAAAGCCCTCCTCCGGTTCTGCCTCAGGTAAGGTGAACGTTTCAATTCAGATTGACGCTGAGCTGCTAGAGCAAATCAGCCACCTGACCAGCGATCCCAGCAAAGTGATCGAGGTGGCGGTTCGGCAATGGCTGGGCGGCGGCAATCGGCGTGACGACGATTTGACCCGGACATTGCGCCGAAATCCTCCTGTTCCGCCCAAAGGGGAGTGGAATGATTAAAAGATTCGCAGCGCCTGAAGATCAAAAGCGAGCTGACAGCTGTTTGCGTCAGGCTGGACGCGCTTGCTGGAGAGGTGGATTAGGCTGGATTTAGCTCGCTCAACGTTTCGCAAATCTCACGCTGACTCTACGCTGATGACTTTTTCCGGCGACCCGCTGTTCCCTGATGATCGAATGCAGCTGACAGCTCCCAAAGTGGCAGACTGGGCGACAGATGCAGCTGATCTGATTTTTACCCAAACCGCCGACGGTCAATATCTAGCGTTTTGCTGGCGAGAGGCAGCCCGATACGGTTTAGATTGGCAGCCGCCGCAGTCGCTACAAGCCTTTGCGCCCATTGATTTGCCTGCCTACCTGGAGCGGCTGCACTGGGTGCTAGAAACCGGCCTGCCCTCGCAGTTTGAGGCGACTTTTACCCATGCAGGCCAGCAGTTTGTCTTTGATCTGATGCTCAGCCCGGTGATATTGCCGCATGGCTCGCCTCAGCTTGCGGTTGCCTTGGGTCAGCTGCAGCATCAGGTTGCCCCGGTGCCGTCTGATCGGTCTGAACCTGAGCTGAGCTGCCGTTCCGCACAGCAGCTCGCGCGGATCGTGCAGCGGATGCACCACAGCTTCAATCTCAGCCAGATCTGGCAGGAGACAGCTGAGGGGCTGGCTGAGGTGTTTGACAGCCGCTGCTTGGTCTGCGCCTATTCGCCCAATGCCGAAGTCTTGCCCGTTGTCACCTGCCATCCAGCCCCCGACCTGACAGCTCTAGCAGACGATTTGCCGATTTCGCTGCCCGTGACGGCTTCTTACATCAGCGCGGCGCTCAGCAGCCTGGCGCCTGTGATTGCCCTAGACGATATGGCGATAGACGGCTTAGCGGGAGTTGTGGCGGTGGCCACCCGCTACCAGAGTCAGCCCAACGGTGTGATTTTGCTCTACCCGATTGAGCCATCTGCCTGGGGAGAGTCTGAGCAGCAGGACTTGCAGCGGCTCGCGGAGCAGGCTGGCACTGCGATTGCCCGGGCTCAACTGCTGGAGGTGAGCCAGATGCGGGTGGCTGAGCTAGAGCAGGCGAACGATAGACTGATGCGACAGCAGTCAGACCTGGAAGAAGCGCGGCAGCAGGCTGAAGCAGCCTCCCGGCTCAAGAGCGACTTTTTAGCGAATACCTCGCACGAGCTACGAACTCCGCTCAACGGCATTCTGGGCTTCTTGAAGCTGATCCTAGACGGCATGGTGGATAATCCCGAAGAGCAGCTCCAGTTCATTGACGAGTCTTACCGCTCGGCCAGACATCTGCTGGAGTTGATTAACGATATTCTCGATATTGCCAAAATTGAGGCGGGCAAGATGCAGCTTGACCTGAACCCGGTGGGGCTAGATGAGCTGATGGGGGCAGTTGCCAACTTTACCCGCCCGCAGGCACAGCAGAAGCATCTGGGCTTTGAGATTCGCACGCCTGACATCCGCGACCAGGTAATTCTCTATGGCAACTACCAGCGCTTGCTCCAGGTGATGTTAAATCTAGTCGGCAACGCGATTAAGTTTACGCATGAGGGCAGCATCACGATTAGCGCGGAGGTCATTCCCGGTAAGGTGGTGGTGCAGGAGGAAGAAAAGCCGGGTGCTGTCAAAATTAGCGTGGCCGATACGGGAATTGGCGTGTCGCTGGAAAAGCAGGATCAGCTGTTTCAAACCTTTAGCCAGGTAGATGGCTCGCATACGCGACAGTATGGCGGGACGGGGTTGGGGCTAGCAATTTCGCAGAGGCTGGTGGAGGCGATGGGGGGCGTGGTCAATTTCTTTAGCATGGGTGAGGGGCTGGGATCGACGGTGACGTTTACGGTGCCGCTTTACCAAGATCCGGTGATGGTGGCAAGCCTGCTGCCAGAGCGACTGCCAGAGCGATTGCCAGAGCGACTGCCCAGTTCGGTCGATCTGCTGCTCTAGCCCGTCTGCTGAGGCCAATTTTACTCCAAACCTGATTTAGCCATGCTCGAAGTGCTAGCGGCGCTCTCTCTTTCAGCCGCCATGGGAATGCGAATCGCCCTGCCGCTGCTGCTGATTGTCCTGTTTCGCAACGACGACCTCTGGGCAAATCTGCCGCTGCTGTCGCAGATTCCGCCGCCGCTGATCATTGGCCTGCTGGTGAGCTGGTCGCTGGTGGAGCTGCTGTTTTCTAAGCATCGGTTGATTCAGCGACTGTTGCAGATTGTGCAGCTGCTGTTTAGTCCGGTTTTGGGGGCACTGGCTGGACTGACGGTGGCGCGCACGGCTCAGTTTGACGGTTCGCTGGTCTGGATGCTGGCGCTGATTGGGGGGCTGCTGGCGCTGGTGCTTCAGCTGGTGCAGGTGGGCTGGGCTTATCGGCTGCGAAATGGCCTGCCGGTTTGGGTGATTTTCATTCAAGATTTTCTCTGCGTCATGCTGGTGCTTTTGGCATTTGATGCGCCTCGGCAGGGCGGGTTAATTGTGCTGCTGCTGCTCTGGCTGGCGATTCGCAGCTCGACAGAATGGCGACTCTGGTATCAGCGACAAGCAGGCCGCAGACAGAAAAACCCGCGTCAGTTTAAGGATGATCCAGACTGAAGTTTGATTTCCATAATGCGAAGCTCGTGCGAAGCAAAAGGCTGCGGCTTTTCTGAGGCAGTGCATTGGCGGATTTTTCCCACTTGAAGCCTCGTCGGGAATGCCCATTTTTCGGGGCAAGGTTGCTTGAGAATGGTTATCGTTCTAATCGTATTTGTGCTACGATGACGTGGCTTTCGAGAGATTTGTCAGGATAAAAATTGTGTCTCTAAATGTAAGTCCCGAACTCGTGCAGCAAGCTGAAGCAGGTGCAGTCGATGGTAATGGGCTGAACCTGTGGATTGAGGTTAAACATTCACGCCAAATTCATAGCGGTTGATGAACAGTCCGATGACTGTATCGTGCATCAGTAGTGACTTCGAGAAACAAATGGTTTTGCGAGCTAA
>JAESFP010000229.1_pt1 | contig 9676 bp, 7 predicted proteins | sample 9266181 | NCBI WGS metagenome assembly JAESFP01 (sample SAMN14502547, study PRJNA617102) | algae metagenome | isolation source: Pegethrix bostrychoides GSE-TBD4-15B and co-occurring heterotrophs from... | place: USA: Grand Staircase-escalante National Monument, Utah | collected 2006-08-15
GCTAGGATAATGGGCAGAAATTCTTTCGGTAGCAAGTTCATCAGGAGAAACCAAATAACGCTTTCCTGATTTTGCTACCTTTCCTACTCTCAAAATGGATAAAGTCGAGTTTAGAAGGTGGTAGATATCTGCCCAGAGAAATGAAGCTGGGGCTAGAACTCAAGCCGGAATGGCTTGATCTACTACGGCTGGCGTTTCAAGAAGGCTTGACAGATAAGATGATTGCCAAAAAAATGAGCGTCTCTGAGAAGACCGTGCAGAATTACTTTCATAAGGTTCAGGACGTGCTGGAAGTATATCCTGAAGAAGGACAAAATCTACGAATTCAGACTGGGAATAGAGCCAGAGAAGTTGGCTTGATTGATTAATTAATTGATCAAATCAGCAATAAAATAAATAACCTGGAATAGCAGCATGAAACGCGAGTCCTCTCGGCCTTGGCGACTCCGACAAGAATTAGGCACAGTTTTGGCAATCACCGGACTCATCATTGTGCTGCGTCTGTTAGGTCAGCTTCAGCCGCTGGAATGGTGGGCGTTTGATACTTTTTTGCGGCTGCGTCCGCCTGAGCCGACTGACGCGCAGATTTTGATTGTCGGCATTAACGAAGCCGATATTCAGGCCAGTCAAACCTACCCGATTCCCGACAGCAAAATTGCCGCTTTGATCGAACAGCTGCAAGTCTACCAGCCGAGAGCCATTGGCTTGGATATTATTCGCGACTTGCCTGTTGAACCCGGTCACGCTCAGCTGACGCAGCTCCTACAGAAATCTGATAGTCTCATCGGCATTGAAAAAGCTTTGCCGGATGCCGCAGGTGGACTCGTCAAGCCGCCGCCGGGACTGCCACCTGAGCGCGTTGGGTTTGCAGATGTACTCGATGATGCCGATGGAGCGCTGCGCCGAGCCTTGATTGGCACGCCGATTGATATACCAACTCAGGCAAGCTACAAGTTTTCGTTGCCGCTGCTGCTCACAGAGCGCTATCTGGCCGCCGAGCATCTGGTCATGGAAAACGGCCTGCGGGATACTGAGGCGGTGCGGTTTGGTAAAGCAGAATTTAGCCGATTTGAGCCTAACTCTGGCGGCTATGTGAATGCTGACGCGGGGGGCAACCAGTTTTTGATCAACTATCGCAGTGGCAAACAACCGTTTCGGGTGGTCTCTATGTCAGAGGTCATCCAAAACAAAGTGCCGCCTGACTGGATCAACGATCGGTTGATTTTGATTGGCATGACGGCCACCAGCGTTGGAGATCGCAAGCAGACCAATGCGGTGAGCGACTCTGGGTCTATTTACGGCGTGGAGGTTCATGCCCATATTGCTAGCCAGATGATTCATTCCGCCTTAAATCAGCGACCCTGGATTAAGGTCTGGCCAGATATTTGGGAGTATATCTGGATTGTTGCCTGGGGAGTTATCGGTCTTTGCCTGGGGCGATTCATGGTTTCGCCCATCAGGATTCTGCTGGGAGCCGGACTGCTGATATGGTTGCTGATTGGCTTCAGCTTTACAATGCTCTTGCAGGGCTGGTGGCTGGCGGTGGTGCCCGCCTGTCTAGCGCTAGCGGTCAATAGCGTCATGTCGGCGCTGTTCTATCGCTACCAGCAGGAGATCCAGTCGCGGCTGCATGAGCGGCAGAGGGTGATTGACCAGATATACACCGAGATTCACAACATGCCCGTGCAGACGCTGGCAGGCATTCTCAGAAACCTGCGCAGCGGGCAGGCGGTTCAGGAGGCAGATTTGCAGCGGCTAGAGCAGGAGCTGCGAGCCATTGAGGAGTCGGCGCGACAGGCGACAACCCAAACCGCAGAGCTGTATCTATGCGGCAATGCCCAGCTCAACCTTCAGCAGCCTTTAGGTGGACTGCTGCATGAAGTCTACCGGACAACGCTGAACCGAACGCAGGATTTCCCAATTTTTGCCACGGTGATCAAGGTGCCAGAATTTGCCGATATCGAAAATCGTCGCCTTACCTCAGAGCAGCGGCGGAGCCTCTGTCGGTTTTTGGAGGAAGCGCTTTGTAACGCTGGGAAATATGCCGAAGGAATGAAAAAGCTAGAGGTCAGCTGCAAAACTCACGGCAGCTGGAATGTTTTGAGAGTGGCTGACAATGGAGCTGGTCTGAAATCTGAATCGCCCGCCGAGGGATATGGCACAAAACAGGCCAAGCGCTTGGCACGGCAGCTAGGCGGCAAGTTTCAGCGTATTCCTCATTCTCCCAAAGGCACAATTTGCGAGTTGCGATATCCAGTACAGCCCTGGCGCAGAGTTTGGAGGAAGTTCCTCCGCAACTTCTGAAAGCTGCAAGCTAAAGTGCAAGATGCAGCTGGCAACTTCACCAGAACCCTGCATATCTGTGTCACTGACTCAGCCTATTTTAAAACTAACCCCTTAGCTTCAGCAGACTTATGCATTCCCCCCGCTCCCGACTCCTCCATTATTTGCCGCTCTGCCTGTGCCTATGCCTAGCAGTAAGCTTGCCTGCCCCAGCTCAGTCTCGACGCTATAGTCCCCCTCAAGGCGGCAATCCTCCTAGATCTCAGGGGATGGGCGGCACCAGAGGCGGGAGTAGCTGTAGCGCAGCAGCCAGCGCCCCGTTCACAGCTCTTGCCCCGCTTAGCCATCCCGGCCAAACCAGCGCTACGCACCCCACGGTGGCGCTCTATGTGCCAGACAGTCAGCCGTTGGACATTGACTTCCGCATCTATCGCTACGAGCCATCCGGCAGACTCCAGCCGCAGCCCGTCTACCGGACGCAGCTCGGCAGTCAGCCCGGAATCATCAGCATCAGCCTCCCTGACAGCGAACTACCGCTCACAGTCGGCCAGCGCTACTATTGGCAGGCGGCGCTCATCTGCGATCCCAACCACGGCTCTGAAGATCTGATTGTCGGAGCCGATATCCAGATTGTCGAAGCCAGTCAGCCCGCCGCCGAGCGCTGGTACGACCTGTTGCAGGCAGCTTCGTCTGATGAACTAATCCGCTTGCTGCAAGAGTTGGCGACGCTAGAGGAAACCTCTGGCCATACAGCAGAGACCTCAACAGAGAATGCAGCAGAGACTCTGGCCATACAGCGGCAGGGAGAGAGAGTGAAACAGGTTGTAGAAGCTCAGCCCTAGCGCCAGTTGCCGATTAGCACAAAGGCCGACCAATAACCAGGATGGGCTGTATTCTCCGAGTCAATTAAGCGATTCTGCGCAGCCTGCAATGCCTGAGTCTGAGTCATGTCCGCTCGGAGTAAGCCTTGATAAAACTGCTGAATCAGCGCTGTGGTGGCCTGGTCGTTGATTGACCAGAGTGAGGCCAGCACCCGCTTCGCTCCCGCCTGAGCCGCAATTCCGGCCAGCCCCAGCGCCGCGCGGTCATCGCCTGTGGCCGTCTGGCAGGCGCTCAGCACCAGCAGCTCTACCGGGCTGCGGCCACTTCTGGCGCGGATCAGGTCATCCAAAACGTTCAGAGTCAGTTTGGGCTTGGATTCTTTCAGGTTATCGCCCGTCACCAAAAACGCATTCTCTGATTCAGCGCTAAATTTACCGTGGGTGGCGATATGAATAATCGGATAGGGATCAGCAATCAGTGCCCGTTCAAATCTCGCCAGGGTGAAGGCTTCGTCTTTTAGCTCCAGGCTACGCGGCAGCGCCTTCTGCACCGCGTCCAGCTCAGACTGCACGTGATCCAGGCTGTTAAATGCCGTATCGTTGACCACCGTTTGCTGCGTCAAACCGACGGCTAGGGCGCGCAGCCGCTGATTTGGACTAGCCGTCAAGTCGGTTAGATTCAGGCTGGGCGTAACGGCCACGGCATAGTTCTGGATCAAAAAGCGGCTGCCGTCATACAGCGCACTCATCGGCACGCTGCGAAAAATGCCGTCTTGAACAAAGACCAGCGTTTTGATTTGGTTTTGCTGCAACAGCGGCTCAAAGGGGCGAATCAGCCAGTCGTAGAGCTGAGCCGCCAGCGCTGGATCATAGCCCCCCAGCGGCGCACCGGGCACAGCATCCCGAATCCGCTCTAGCCCCTCGCGATAGGCATTCACAGTTTCGATAATGTCAGCCTGATTGACATAGTGTCCCGAACGATCTTGAATCCATTCAAACTGCTGGAAACTCTGCTGACTCCCGCCCTGCTGCTGTGTCAAGTTGAGAATCACCGCCACTCGATCTGCCAAAATTGCGGTGCTCAAAATTGCGGTCTGCGGCGTAGTAACGGTCTCACCTCTGTTCAATGCCGTCAGCACGCAGTCATTTCCAAAGTAGTTTTGCAGTTCTGCTAGTTTCAAACTGTCTAATGTGCCCAGAGCCAGCGAAACGTTATCCTGAGCCGCATTTTTAGCCAGATTCTCAGGTGCCGGTCTGAGCACCGAGGGCTGCTCTTGCTGGAGCGTTAGCTCAACCAGTTCGCGGTAGATCGGCTCAACGCTTTCACGGAAGTCAAACTGTACGTCGCGGCTGGTCGTCAAAATATCCTGGCGCAGTGAATCCAGCGTCGCCAGAGCCGCTTCATAGGACTGAATTGCTGCTTTGGGCTGCTGGCTGGCTTTGAGGATGCGCCCGGTTTGCCACTGCCAGAGGTAGAGGCTGTCTCTGGCCTGGAGATCTTGGTCAGCCGCCATCTGCGCCTGTTGGGTCAGCGCTAGCGCCTGCGGGAAATCAGACTGGCATTCGTAGAGATGGCCTAGCTCGCCCAGCGCAAACGATTCAGCTCTGCCATCATCCAGCTGTTGAGCGGTGGTGGTCGCCTGGTCTAGTAGCTCTGCCGCCTGGGGCAAAATGGCTGAACGGGTGCAGGTGCGGCTAAAAGACAGACTGCCGCCCGACTGCAAGAGGCGCGATAGATCGATAGCAGCGTAAACTTTGGCAGTTGAGTCGGGTGTGCGGTTCAGCAGGGCAATCACCTGCTGGAGTTCGACTTCGCCCTGCTGATCTGAACGCTGATTCGAACCCTGCCAATCTGAGCGGTAATAAATCGGCAAACTGCTGACCCGCGCCCTGAGCTCCGCCGTACTGTCCCCTTGAGCCTGCGCCAGGGCTTGGCTCGCCTGGAATTTCTCTAGCGCCTGCTTGTCCCATCCCTGAGCCTGAGCCTCAAAAGCCTGAGCCTCCTGCAACTCTTCGATTTGCCGAGCTGAAAGCGCCCGCCGATAGTTGAGCTGAGCCAGACTGAAGTAGGCGTTGCCCAGGCTGTTTTGAATCGAAATTAGATAGCTCGGCTCTTGCAGCGCTAGCGCCAGCGTCAAGCCCTGCTCTAGATAACGAATCGCCAGCTCGGCCTTGCCCCGCAGCCGATAGGCATCGCCCAGGCTGCCCAAGGCGGTCAGTTCTCCGGGCAAGTCTTGGCTGGGCAGAGCTTGAGCTATCCCCAGAGCGCTATCTGAGCGACAGGTCAGCAGCTCACCGCCCAGTGGCTCACCGCAGAGTAGATCGATCGCCTTGGCGTATTGCCCCAAACGGCTGTAGGTCTGGGCTTGCTCAGTTCGCATCCGCCCAGTATGCAGATCATCTGCCGCAATTCGATAGGCTGACTCAGCCTGCTGCCATAGCTGAAGCTCGGCTGCGGTCTGCCCCATTGCCTGCTGCGCTCGCGCCAGATTTTCGAGTGCCGTAGCGGTCTGCTGGAGGTTGCCTTCAGCCTGGTAATGGGTGAGCGCCGTCTGCCAAGCGGTGATCGCCGCTGCCAAATCACCGCGCTGATAGGCTTCAACGCCTTGCTGCATCAGCTGCACTGCATTGCCGCGCTGCGCTGCCGAGCCAAACCGAGCCGTAGCGCTGACCTGCCCCAAGCTTAGCCCCAGCAGCAGACTGAGGATAAACAGCAGGCTCAACCAATTTTTCCGAGCCAGACGAGGATGTTTCACCAGAGGGAATCTCCAAAACAAATGCAGCGATGGCTTGAATCAGGCGATTGCTCCGGTATTGTAAGCCGAGAAGCAGAGTCACAGATGAATACTCAAGTAAGTAGTTAGACGAAATCAATTACACAGCAAGTAGCTGGAAAACCCCGTTTAGCCAAAGCTAGTGTGAAAATAATTCTGTCGGACTACTTAAGTCAGACTAAGATGAGCGCAGGAGCTGAGATTTGGGCGTTGATGGAGACACAGAATCTAGTCCGGTCTCATCTGGCGGAATGGCAACTTAGGGGAAATGTTTTATGAGTCCCGATCAGCCGTCTAGATCTCAACCATCTGCTGAATCTGCCAGCCAATCTGCCAGCCAATCTGCCAGCCAATCTGCCAGCCAATCTGCCAGACTCAATCCCGACTTCTTCAAGAGCCTGCGATTGGAGCAGGTCGCAGCCAGTCCTGATGAGATTGAGCAATATGTGATTGGCAAGCTCTGCGAAGCGCTAGCGCAGCTGACGGCGACGATTTCTGATTGTCCAGATCAGCCGCAGGCTTTCTACAGGCGCGGCGTGGTGCATTCGGCACTGGGCAATCAGCGTTCGGCGCTGCAAAATTTTTCGCAGGCGATTGTGCTGGATCCAGCCTACAGTCAGGCTTATTGCAGCCGGGGCATGGAGCATTTGGCGCTGGCAGATCCGGCTATGGCCATTGCAGACTTTACCTGCGCCTTGGATCTAGAGCCAGCCGGACAAAGCTCTTACATCATCAATGCCTACGTGAATCGCGGGGTGCTCCAGGCTCGATTCGGTCGAGTCGCCGTGGCGCTGCAAGATTTTTCGCAGGCCATCCGGCTCTGCCCCAACTTCGCGCCCGCCTACTACAACCGGGGCAACGCGCTCTATTTGATGCAGGACTACGCAGCAGCAATCGCTGACTACAGCCGCGCCATTGCCATCAACGCCAGCTACGCCACCGCTTATTGCAACCGAGCCGTAGCGCGAGCCGCGATGGGCGACCGCGAGACAGCATTGGCCGACTACGCCCAAGCGATTGCCGCTGATCCCGACTATGCCGAAGCTTACTTTAATCGGGGCAACAGTTACGCCTCAGGAGGAGAGCTAGAGCAGGCGCTAGCCGACTATGAGCAAACCCTGATCCGCCAGCCCGACTTTGTAGAAGCTTACCGCAACCGGGCTAGAGTCTGGCAAAGTTTGGGCGACTTCGCATCAGCCCGGCGCGACTACGATGCGGCGATTGCGCTCAGCCCAGCGGCGGGTGACTATGGCGGTCGGGCAATGGTGCAGTACGAGTTAGGCAACCAGACGGCAGCAATTGCTGATCTAGGCGAGCTAATTCAGCAGGCTCCTAGCCTAGATGCCTACAACAATCGGGGCGTGATCCGGGCTGAGACGGGAGATCTCGTAGGCGCAGTCGCCGACTATACCGCAGCGCTTCAGCTCCAGCCCGACTGCGCCGATGCCTATCGCAATCGCGGCAATGCGAAAGCCTCATTGGGAGACGAGGCGGGGGCGGCAGCAGATTGGGAGCTAGCAGTGGCGCTAGAGTCGGCCTGAGCAGCTTCTTGAGCAGCTTCACCCCGTTCAGTACTCAAGCCAGCACTCAAGTCAGCACTCAGTTGGGTAGCCGTACCAAAATCACCGGATGCTCCTCCGCTGCGGTGATCTGAAACAGCTGGCTGGTATTACGGCGACTGTTGTGGCCGTCGCTAACTGTGACCTGGTAGCTGCCCAAAAAAGCGGGCAGACTCCATTCGCCAGCCGCGTCACTCTGGCCTGATGCCTGTGTCCACCAGTCGCCATAGACTAGGTTGCGGTAGGCTTGAGCAGCTGGCTCTGGCGTAAAGTCCTGACTGTAAATGGCCGAATCGCGCTCCCAAATTGCCCCTGCCCAGAACCCCCACATATAGATGCCGGTGACTGCCGGATGGGCAAAGGCCGTGCTGTAGAGATCGCGCAGTACCTGAGCCTTCTGCTCTGGCGTGGGGGCGATCACAGAAAACTCGGTGATCTTGAGCGGCAGTCCCAGCTCAGCGAGCTGATCCAGGCTTTGTTTGATTTGAGCGGGCGTAATCGGGCTGCGGATATGCGCCTGAATGCCAATGCCGCCGACCGGAACGCCTGCGGCCAGCAGCTTCTGCACCAGGGCGCGATACTGCGGCAGCTGCTCGCCGCTCAAAATGCCAAATTCATTGGTGTAGAGCTGCGCCTGCGGATCGGCCTGATGACACCAGCCAAACATTTGCGCAACGATGTCCTCGCCGAGCCGCCGCTGAAAGAAGTCGCCGTTCAGCATTTCGTTGAGCACATCATATTCGGCAATGCGGCCTCGGTAGCGCTGGCAGATCTCGGTGGCATGTTGCTGCACGGCCTGCCGTAACTCTGGCTCTGAGAGCGCTGCCAGCCAGTCGGGATTCCAGCGATCAACGGCCCAGAACAGATTGTGGCCCCGGATCTGAAACCCCTGCTGCTCACTCCAGTCCAGAATCCGATCGGCCTCGGCATAGCTAATCTGCCCCCGCACGGGTTCGGTAATGTACCACTTCAGCGCGTTTTCATGCACGCTGGCATTGAACAGCTGTCCGGCAATTTCGAGATAGCGGCTCTGCTCAGTTCGATCAACATCTGGGCTAAACATCCGACTGGAGAGCGCCACCCCAAATTCAAAGGCATGAGCCTGCTGCTGAAACTGAATTGAGCTGCCCTTGAGCGGATTTCCGGCTGCGTCCACCACGCGAATCGTCAGATCGCGCATCCGCAGCCGCCGAATCTGTGGGTCGAGCGGAGCAGTCTGAGCAGTCTGAGCCACCTGCGCCCGCGCCGGACGTAAAGCCAACGAACTGCCCTGGCAGAGATTGAGCAGCAGGCAGAGCGCAGATCCCAGCAGCAGCCAATGGAGCAGGGCTAAGCGTTTGAACATGGAAAATCAGCCATAAAAAAGCCCTCTACCGTTGCCGCCAGAGAGCCAAAGCACTCATCAAACTATGAGAAAGACTGAAAAAACTCTGAGCCTCAAGCGCTGAATAGCTTTAAGTCTGATCAAGTATTTGATCAGGCAAGATTCGGCGTTCAGGAAATTCTCAGGATATGAGCATCTCTTGCCCCTCTCACCCCTTAGAATGGCAGCAAATTATCGATTTGTAGGTTTAATTTTGTGTAGGTTTAATTTTGTGAACTGCCATGAGCGAAACTGACACTATTTTCGGCAAAATCATCCGCCGCGAGATCCCCGCAGAGATTCTCTATGAAGACGACCTCTGTTTAGCCTTCAAAGATATCAACGCCCAGGCACCTGTGCATCTGCTGGTCATTCCTAAGCAGCCGATTGCCAAGCTCGCTGACGCTGAATCAACCGACCATGCGCTGCTAGGACATTTGTTGCTAACTGTAAAGCGAGTTGCCGAACAGGCTGGACTCGAAGGCTATCGAGTCGTCATCAATAATGGCGAAGATGGCGGTCAGACGGTTTATCATCTGCACCTGCATATTTTGGGCGGGCGGCAGATGGCTTGGCCACCGGGCTGAAGGCAATTGTTAAGAAAATCAGTAGAAAGGTGTATTTTTCTTAGCGTTGGTTTACAAACCGCAACATCTCTCCTAATATGAAATCCATGAGCTGAAGCAATTCGCTCACTTCATTCAATTTACTTAACCAAAGCACTCATCATGACAACGACATTGCAGCGGCGCGAGAGCGCCAACCTGTGGTCACAGTTCTGCAACTGGGTCACCTCCACCGACAACCGCCTCTACGTGGGCTGGTTCGGCGTGCTGATGATCCCAACGCTACTGTCCGCCACCCTTTGCTTCATCA
>JAESFP010000230.1_pt1 | contig 9407 bp, 6 predicted proteins | sample 9266181 | NCBI WGS metagenome assembly JAESFP01 (sample SAMN14502547, study PRJNA617102) | algae metagenome | isolation source: Pegethrix bostrychoides GSE-TBD4-15B and co-occurring heterotrophs from... | place: USA: Grand Staircase-escalante National Monument, Utah | collected 2006-08-15
GCGCGCAATTTTGCCCTGAATTTGTATCGCCACAATGGTTTTGAGAATATGGCTCAAGCTCAACGGCTCGCTGGCTTTGGTCTGAGCACACTCAAGTTATTATTTAGAATGAAATAACCCTGACATTGATGATTGATAAAGCAGTTAGGGCGATTCTCTTCGAGACGGCAAAGCCGAGCGCAGCGGCATAACAAGTCGTTGCAACGGAATTTTGAGAGCGGATTTGAGATTGTGGGTGGGTTTCAACAATTATTGCCGCTCTCAAAATCCGCTGAACTTGGTCGTTAGCAATCCACGCGCTATGCACCTTCAGGGTGAAAGAAACTGTCAATGAATCAGCGACAATTAAGCCTTTTAGTGCTGGATTAGTTTTGGTTTCTTGGGAGATCGATTTGGTTCCAGATTTCAATAATATTTTCAGCATGTGTATGAGTGTATAAAATTAAGCTGCATTGAAACATTGCCGCTGCAACTGTCCACGGCATGGACTATCTGCTAACGTGGAACTGGCACCGTTTCAATGTGACATGCCAAACGACGACCGTGTACAGGTTGAACTCGGGTTCAATTTGAGTACGTCATCGACAAACTTTTGCTGACTGTAAAAGCCATTGACTGCCAAATACTGGACTCGGGTGGGTAAATCGGCAACGCTCTGCTGCAATTGCTCAAGATAGTGGTCAATCCGAGTCAGTTCAACCGACTCTGGCATCGCAGCAGCAGAGGGGCGCTGAAGTTGCCGCAGCATTGTGCAAGCCTGATCTATCGTGGTCTGAGCAATTCGAGGCGGTGGCTGAGTGGATTGCCCCTTGGTGTTGGGCTGGGCTTGGGCATTGCTGAGTTGGGCGGGAGTCTGTTGCACCGATAAGCTATAGCCTTGATGCGCTTTGACATCAATCACCGCAATCACCGCAATCTCTAAAGCCTTTTTCTGCCCGACTCGCACTGCCGTTGTAGAACCAATCTATCCCAAAAGTCTTTTTGCATTAAAAGGAGGGGTGGCTTTTTGTCTAACTTTACAAAGCTTTCTGGAAAAAACTGTCCGGACTATTGATTAAAATTCTGCTGCAAATGCAAGCTTGATCTTCCGGCATTTTCTGACTTTTTCAGACTGACATTGCCGTTCAGGCTGTTTATGCTGAAAGAGTGAAGAGGAAACCTTGATGGCGCTGATGGAAAGCCATGAGTCGGCGCCTTTTTTCACTTCACAGGCTACACTCAGTCATTATTATGCTGAGTCAGTCAATACCACTTTATGTTCATTCCTTCTTGGTTGATTCTTATGACTCTCTCAAAAACCATACCCATACAATCACCACAGCCTTCACTAGATACCACCTTATCTAGCCCTTATCTAGCAGTCTAGTGCTTTATTTGCTATTCGCGACTGGACGATAACCCAAACTTTTCAAACTCAGGAGATTAATCATGATTCATCACATTTCAATTACGGCCTATGAGCCGTTTCACGTCGCGCAAGTTTTGGCAGAACTCTTGCAGGGGCAAGCTGTTCCCTTTCCAGATCATCTGGATGGGTTTGTTGCGCTGAGTCTAGATGCTCACGGGACGCTGATTGTGGTGCTGCCACGCAGTCTGGAAATTAAGCCAGGGTTGGACGGTGAGCCAGCGCAGTGGTGTACCAATCTCGACTGCTCGACGACCTATAGCGCAGTTCATGCTGCCATTTCAGTGCTGCTGAGCGAGGCGGAGATCGCGGCAATTGCTGAGCGCGAAGGCTGGCGGATGGTACGCTGCGATCGGGGAGAAGAGTTCTTTAGCGTGATTGAGCTATGGGTGGAAAATCATCAGCTAATTGAGTTGCTAACCCCTGAACTGGCCGCAGGCTATCTCGATTTCATGCAGCCCCAAAATCTGAGGCAGTTTATGGCAAGCTGATTTGACAACCAAAGTCAAAGGGTAGAGATGTTTACTTCTACCCTTTGGCGATTACTAAGCGATTATTAAGCGATTATTAGGCGATTACTGAGCGTTCGCCGTCCAGTTCCAGAGCTTGATTGTATGGTCGCCCATGCTCACCACCGTTTGGTCACTGCCAACTGCCAAAGACAAAATATCCGAATGTGGCTCTTTTACTTCCTGTACTTGTTCATTCTGCGTATTCCAAATTCTGATTGTCTCATCCTCACTGCCGCTGGCTAAGGTGAGATCATTGATAAACGAGACAGCGACCACTTTGCCCGTATGACCTAGCAAGGTCCGCGAGAGCTTGCCCGTTTGCAAATTCCAGAGCTTCACGTCTTTCTCCCAGCTGGCGCTGGCCACCTGGGTCCCGTCTGGACTAATTGCTACAGCGCGCACCACATCTCGATGACCTTCTGGCTGCGTCAGGCTACGGATCAACTCGCCCGTTTCGGCACTCCAAATTTTGACTGTAAAATCTTTGCTGCCGCTGACAATCGTTTCTTGATCCGGGCTGAGCGCCACCGAATATACCGTATCCGTATGCTCGCTCAGCCGATGGCGAATCTGGCCTGTCTCTACATCCCAAATGTTAATCGTCCGATCCTGACTGCCGCTAATGAGTGTTTTGCCATCGTGGCTCAGCACCACCGACCAAACTGGCGCAGTATGTCCCTCTAGCGTTCGCAGCAGTTTTCCAGTTACCATATCCCAGATCTTAACCGTCTGGTCTGCACTGCCGCTGGCTAGGGTGCGGCCATCTTGGCTAAGGCTGAGGCTGTAGACTGGGGCAGCATGTCCTTGGTTGAAGGTGTTAGGCGCTTCGGGATGGCTGAGATTCCAAATCTTAATCGGAAACACTTCAGGATTGAACGGATCGCGATCTTCGCCCGCGCTGATTAAGATATTGCCATCTGGACTCAGGATCGCTGCTTGAATAGGCTGCGGCTGGCCGAGTTTTTCTGAGAGCGTTTTGGTAAGTGAAAGCTGGTGAGTATTGAGAGAGAATTCTGGTTGTTGCGTCTGACTGACGATCGTGTTGATGACAGAAATATCGTTGGATTGAAGGATAGTTGGGAGACTGACTGCGGCAGCTAGCGCCAGCATCACGCCGCCGCCCCAAGACATCAGCCGTCGCCTCTGGCGGGATTCGGGGGCAATCTGCGTCGCGGCTTCTGACTGCTGATTCTGGCGGGCAGTTTGCACAGCCGGCATAAACAGACGGGGCGAGCTGATCGTTTCGGTGCCGATGGTTTGCAGCGCTGCACCTAGCTGAGTCACCGAAGCAAAGCGCTTGGCTGGGCTTTTCTCTAAGCAGCAGAGCACGATTTCTTCTAGCTCAGCCGGAATTTGCTCGCAGTTGGGCTGTATTCTGATCGGCAGCGGCGACTGACGCAAATGTGCCGACAGCCAGACGTCATTGCTGACCCGCTGCTGGCGGAAGTCAAACCCAAAGGGATCAAGCCCTGTCAGCATCTCGTAGAGAATCACGCCTAAGCTGTAGATATCTGAGCGTTCGTCCACCGCCTCCAGCGGATTAAACTGCTCTGGAGAGGCATAGTGGCAGGTGCCCATAAACAGCGTTGCCGTCGCTGCCTCGTTCTTAAGCGAGCGAATTTTGGCAATACCAAAGTCGATAATTTTGACCAGCTCTCCCAGCGCCGACGGAATCAGCATCAGGTTGGCAGGCTTCAAGTCTCGATGCACAACCTTAATTCGCTCATTTTCTCCAGACTCACTCCAGAACACGATGCCCTGATGCGCCAGCTCCAGTCCCACACAGACTTGTGTAATAATATTGCAGGTGCGAGCTATAGGCAGGCGCGGCTGGGTGGTTAATAGTTCTCCAAGCGTTTGTCCTTGCAGATATTCCATCACATAAAATGGATATCCTTCTGAGGTCACGCCATAGTCTGTCACTTCCACAATATGTGAGTTTTTAAGGGCTGCACAGATCGCACATTCGCGCTCAAACCGCTCGCGCAGATCTGTATTTTCAGCGATGGCCAGTGACTCTTTCAGCAGCTTTAGCGCGACAGGTTTACCGAGCCGCGTATCGGTAGCAACAAAGACTTCGCCCATGCCGCCGCTGCCCAACTGCCGATCGAGCCGATAGCGTTTTGTATCTCCAATGGAACGACCGATCCAACTGCTGGGCTGATTGGGAAAGGAATGCTGACTCATGATAGTTACAGGTGGAGAGTTTGCAGATGCGGTTGATCATATGCGGTTGATCATGGGCGGTTGATCATATGCGGGTTACTTTTGCCAGATGGCAATTGTGCCCTCGCGGTCGCCGCTGATCAGCTGGCTGCCATCTTGGCTGAAAGCAACCGAGAGAATCCAGTCAGAATGGCCGGAAAGCGTGGCTAACGGCGTGAGCTGTTCGAGGCTCCACAGTCGAATCGTATTGTCAATCCCCGCAGTGGCCAGCGTTTTGCCATCGGGACTGATGGTGAGCGACACCAAGCGGTCGCTGTGGCCGGTAAAGATATGGCGTTCTGCGCCAGTTTCAACGTCCCAGAGCCGCGCTGTGCCGTCCCAGCCTGCGCTGACCATCTGCTGCCCGTCGGGGGTAAAGGCGAGTGCCCTGACTGCATTGGTATGGCCGCTGATCGTCCGCAGCTCTCGGCCTGTGCGCCAGTCCCACAGCTTGATCAGCTTATCTCGACCGCCGCTGGCCAGCGTTTTGCCGTCGGGGCTGAAGGCTACCGGGAACAGCCGATCTTTATGGCCCGTCAGGGTGCGGATTAGCTTTCCAGTTTTAACATCCCAGATCATAATCAGTCGATCCCCCGCGCCGGATGCTAGCGTTTGGCCATCCGGGGTAAAGGCAACCGCCCAGAGTACGCCTTTGTGTCCCGTTAGAGTTTGCTTAAGCTGACCTGTCTGCATATCCCAGAGCTTAATCACCTTATCAGCGCTGCCTGTCGCCAGAGTTTTACCGTCAGGACTAACTGCGATGGCGTGAATCACATCTTTGTGGCCTTTCAGCGTATATTTAATTTTCTGGCTTTGCGTATCCCAGATTAAAAGAGTATCGCCGCTGACGGTTGCCAGTAGGTTATTGTCAGGCGCAACCCACCAAACCGCGCCAAATCGAGCCATCAAGGTCTGAACTTGACTAGGCTTCCAGATCTCTGCCGCGCAATCTACCGCAGAAATTTGAGCTGCAAAAGCCTGAGTCGGCTCTGAAACTTTGGTCTGAATCGGCAGGCTGCAAGGCTGACCCGCTGAAAAGTCAGCATCTTTAGTCAGTGGATTGCCACCCAAAACAGTAGGCAGCATCGTCACAATTCCCCCAATCAACAAGCCAATTACCGTATAGCCAAAGATGCTGAGGTGCCGCTTTACGGCTGCGGTCGTTTCAATCTCATCGGGCGCTAGCAGCGTGGCCTCATCAGCAGAGCTATCTGAACCATTTTCTGGGCGTGTCATAAGGCATTCACCTCTGGATAGACTGTTGTGTTGTTAGTTGTGTTGTTAAAAGATCACGAATCTGTTCGATTTCCCTCCACCCAGACGAACGAGTCGTTAGAGAAATCGAACAGGGTTGCGAATTAAGCTAAGCCGAAGTCCGCCGCAGAGAAGTTAGCCTGGTTGGCAACATTCGTCTGGTTGGTGAGATTCGCCAAGACGCTGAATGTGCCACCGTTGGCCAAGTCTTGCGAGAACACAACTCGGCTGAAGCCCAGCGTCTGGTTGAAGTAGACAAACGCGCCTTTGCCTGCGGAGATGTTGTTGTTGTCGCGAATTGCGGCAGCAGCAGCGCCTGCGTTAGCAAATCCGCCTTGCAGCACCAGCAGATTGTTGTCGCCAGAGAGCTGAGCAACGCTGCCGTTCTGGAATTTGAGGACGCTGATGCCCGTTTGCAGCTTATCGAGCACAATCTGATCTACCCCGATTTCATAGTCTGTGACCACGTCAGGCTGATTCAGGTTCGCGGCTGGACTGCCGTTGGCGAAGGGATTGGTTGAGAACTGGAATTTGTCTTTGCCCAGTCCGCCCGTCAGCGTATCGCCCAGCGTGACGTTGTTAGCTCCGACAATCGTGCCAGTGCCGCCAATCAAGATATCATCACCTTCACCGCCAACTGCGACAACGCGAGTGCTGCTGTTTCTGGCATCCAGCAAATCGTTGCCTGCACCACCGTCAAACTGGATGAGCTGGACACCAGTGCCAGTCAAATCATTGACGATGAATGTATCGTTACCGCCCTCGCCGCTGACATCAAAGACCTCAGCCGTATCTACCGTCAGGTTGAACTGCCCAACGGCCTGTCCATCTAACCCAACGCGCTCGAAAAAGGCTTTGCCTGCGGCGTTCTTGCCCAGCACGAAGTTATCGCCCCGCGCCACAGAGCCATCTACCTCGATGGTGTCCAATCCATCGCCGCCGCTCATGATATCGTTACCGTCACCATCATCCCAGTCCAGCGTATCGTCACCCGCACCGCCCAGCATCAGGTCATCGCCAGTAGCGCCAATCACGAAGTCGTTCCCGTCACCGCCCGCTAGCTGATCGTTGCCGGAACCGCCGTCAATGTTGTCATCGCCAGCGTCACCCGTGATCCGATCTGTACCAGAGCCACCAGCAAGCGTGTCATCGCCCTCTCCACCGCTGATTTGATCTTTGCCGGAACCGCCGTCAATATCATCGTCGCCTGCGCCACCGTCAATGGTATCTTTACCTGCGCCGCCTTCAATCGTATCGTCACCTGCGCCGCCTGTCAGAACGTCGCTCCCTGCGCCACCTACAATCGTATCGCCGCCCTGACCGCCTTCAACTTCATCATTGCCAGTGCCGCCATCAATGACATCACTGCCTTTACCGCCGATGCAGAGATCGTTGCCAGCTAGGGCGTTAAATCTGTCGTTACCATTGGAACCTTGCCACTCATCAGCTTGAGCCGTACCGATTTTTTTGCTTGCAGAAATTTTCGCCATTTGAGTTCTCCTAGTTAAACAATGAGTTGGATGTCAATCTTTTGGTTCTTTTTGCCTGTAGCTTCGCCTGTGGCTTTACCAGTAGCTTTGCCTGTGGCTTTCAACCGCTCACAGAAACTAGATTAGGCAACTTGCAAGAATTTGGCAGTCTGATAAAGTCAGAAAAAGTCTGATCCCTATATTAAGCTATTTACCTGACTTTTTATGACCGGCAAACTAGGTGAATCCGCTTACAATAAGTGCAAATCTAGCGGAGTACAGCATGTTCACCACAGTTTCAGAGCGGGTTGCACGCATTATTCGATGGGGGTTCACCCTGGGCTGGCTCGTCTTAATTGGCTCGCTGTTCTACGATCCAATCTCGACCCAGTGGACGGCTCCCGGCCAGATCTTTGGCGCAGCCAGCGACTGCTTTCAGTTTCAGGGAAGCTGCCGCCCCTCTGCCGCCTACCCCATGGGTGCCCGCATCTTTTGGGGTATGGTGTTGCCGTTAGTGATTCTGACGCTGTTAATCTTTGGGCATGAAGCTTGGCGGCGCATCTGCCCCCTGTCGTTTCTTTCACAGATCCCGCGCGCATTGGGATGGCAGCAGCGGCGGGTCGTTCAGGAAGATTCCTGGTTGGGTCGTCATGCGCTTTCGTTTCAGTTTGGCCTGCTGTTTATGGGTCTGAATATCCGGCTGCTGCTGGTCAATTCAGATCGACTGCTGCTGGGTATCTTTCTGGTTCTGACAATTCTGAGCGCCATTACAGTTGGGTTTCTCTATGACGGTAAGACTTGGTGCAACTACTTCTGCCCAATGGCTCCAGTCCAGATTATCTACAGCGAACCCAGCGGTTTACTCGGCAGCAAAGCCCATACCGCGCCGCCCCAGAGCATTACCCAGTCCATGTGCCGCACCATCGATGCCAATGGCCGCGAGAAGAGCGCCTGTGTCGCCTGCAATGTTGGCTGTATCGATATTGATGCGGAAGGCTCCTACTGGGACAAGATTCGTCAGCCTGACCGTAAGCTACTCTACTACGGCTATGTGGGTTTGGTGATTGGCTTTTACGCTTATTTCGGGCTGTACAGCGGCAACTGGAATCTGCTGGGGGGTGGAGTCTGGAATGAGACGAATCAGGCGGCAACGCTGCTCAGCCCTGGATTCTTTATTGCGGGGCAGGCGCTGGCCGTTCCGAAACTGCTGGCGGTTCCCCTGACTCTGACGGTGGCTTCGGGGACAACCTACGCAGCCGGACTTTTGATTGAGCGTCGGTGTAAGCAGCGTGACAGAAGCGCTAGACAGCCGCTGGGCGCAGAGCAAGTCCAGAGCCGCATCTTTGCCTCTGCTGTATTTTTAGCGTTTAATCTGCTGTTCTTTTGGGGTGTACGGCCTACGCTGGGCTATTTCCCACTGGCAGTCCAGAACTTGATGAGCTGGGGGGCAGTGGTGGCGAGCAGTCTGTGGCTGGTCAAAACCTGGAATCGCAGCGCTCAGCGATATGCCCGCGAGCGAGATGCCAACTTACTGCGGCGACAGTTGAACAAACTTGATATTGACTTTTCACAGTTTCTCGAAGGCCGCTCGCTAGATGAACTCAAGCCGGACGAGCTGTATACGCTGGCCAAGTTTCTGCCCAACTTTACGCAAGACTATCAGCTGCAAATTTACAGAGGCATTCTACAAGAGTCGCTAGAGAAACGCAGCGTCACGGCGGCTAACAGCTTCAAAGCGTTTCAAACGCTGCGCCAGAAGTTCAAAATCTCTGATCAGGCGCACCAGGATATTTTGACTGAGCTTCAGGCTTTGATCCAGCAGCTGAATCCAGACTCGACGGTTTTACGACAGGATTCACGGCCCGACGGCCAGATGGGTCACACTACCGTTGTCCGCCCAAATCGGCCACCGAATCGGCGTTGAGGTTTCTACTCCGGAGAGATCCGCGTTTGATTCCTATGACGTTCGCTTTGCTATTCCCCTAACTTCAAACTTCTACCCGCATTAAATCCATGATCACCCTCAAAGTTTTCAACTACCAGACCAACGAATATCAAACGGCTAGCCTCAGCCCGGAGCAGGGCGACTGCTCAATTGGCCGTAGCCCCACCTGCGATCTTGTCTTGGAGAGTTCCGATATCAGCCGAGTTCATGCCAAGATACTCATGCAGGAGTCAAACTACTGCTTGCTTGATCCAGGCAGCGCGAACGGTTGCAGCATCAACGGTCAGACCATTAAAGTCAACCAGCCTTATCCACTAAAGTCAGATGACTTGATCCGGGTCGGAGATTTTGTGCTGATGGTGGAGGAACTTCATCCGCTCACCGAGGCCGGTACAGTGGTTGGCAAGCTGTCACCGCATCCGTCACCGCATCCGTCACCGCATCCGTCCAGCTCAGCCTCGCAGCAGGACTGGACGAAAGACATTAGCGGGCGCTGCGTGCGAATTGTCAACGAAACTGCCGATGTCAAGAGCTTTACATTTGTTGCCGATCCGCCCGTGAAATTCAACTATTTGCCCGGTCAGTTTGTGACGCTCGATCTGGAGATCAACGGCGAG
>JAESFP010000231.1_pt1 | contig 9399 bp, 7 predicted proteins | sample 9266181 | NCBI WGS metagenome assembly JAESFP01 (sample SAMN14502547, study PRJNA617102) | algae metagenome | isolation source: Pegethrix bostrychoides GSE-TBD4-15B and co-occurring heterotrophs from... | place: USA: Grand Staircase-escalante National Monument, Utah | collected 2006-08-15
GGTCTTCTGGCACCCCAAGGGCTGGGTGCTGTGGCAGGTCATCGAGGCCTATATGCGCCGCCGCCTGGACGCCGCCGGCTACGTCGAGGTCAAGACGCCCCAGGTGCTGGACCGCAAGTTCTGGGAAGCCTCGGGCCATTGGGAGAAGTACCGGCCCAATATGTTCGTCTGCGAGACGGTGGAGGGCGAGACGCTTTCCCTAAAGCCGATGAACTGCCCCGGTCACGTCCAGATCTTCGGTATCGGCCAGCGGTCCTATCGCGAACTGCCGCTGCGCATGGCCGAGTTCGGGGCCTGCCACCGCTATGAACCGTCCGGCTCGCTGCACGGCCTGATGCGGGTGCGCGGCTTCACCCAGGACGACGCCCACATCTTCTGCCGCGAGGACCAGATCGTGGAGGAGACGGCGAACTTCATCGCTCTGGCGCGCAGCGTCCACGCCGACCTCGGCATGCAGACGGCCTACATCTCGCTGGGCACCCGGCCGGAGGTGCGCGCGGGCACGGACGAATTCTGGGACAAGGCCGAGGCCCTGATGGCCGAGGCGGCGCGCGCCGCCGGGACCGAGCCGGTGGTGACGCCGGGCGTCCTGCCTGAGCGGCTGGGCGCGGAGTATGTCGGCGAGGACGGCGGCAAGCACCGGCCGGTCATGCTGCACCGGGCCATCCTGGGCAGTTTCGAGCGGTTCATCGGCATCATGATCGAGAACTACGCCGGGGCCTTCCCCCTGTGGCTCGCGCCCGTCCAGGCCGTGGTGGCGACCATCACGTCAGACGCCGACGACTATGCCCATCAGGTCGCCGCGCGGTTCAAGGCGGCGGGCCTGCGCGTCGAGACGGACCTGAGGAACGAGAAGGTCGGCTACAAGGTGCGCGAGCACTCGGTCGGCAAGGTCCCGGTCATCGCCGTCGTCGGCCGCTCGGAGGCCGAAAAGGGCGAGGTGGCCATCCGGCGGCTGGGCAGCCAGGAGCAGACGGTGGTCAGCCTGGACGAGGCGGTGCGGCTGCTGACCGAGGAGGCGACGCCGCCGGATTTGCGGCGGGGGTGAGGACTGATGCCGATCAAGACCTTTCCCTTCGATGTGCTGGACTATCTCAAGGACGACGAGGACCTAGCGGGTTATCTCGACGAGATGCTGACCATCAACGATCCCAAGGTTACGGCCAGGGCGGTCGCCACGATAGAGCGCGCCAAGGGCTTGCCTGCCGATCCATCCCTGGACTTGGCGGCGCGACTGCACCGCGCCGCCAATGTGCTTGGTCTTCGTCTGGCAGCTGTGCCTGCGACACCCGTCGCCGAGGAGAGCGACTTTAGCTTGTGAGCCACGCGATCTGACGCAGGCTCGGGGTCACGTTGACGTCTTGAGACCCTCTGTCACGGCCTGCATGGCCTCGTCGCAACGGGTAACTAGGTCGATGTAGTGTTCCCGAAGCGAGCCGTAAGTCTTGATCAAATCTCGGCGCACCTTCGCCGCTCCTTCGCCAACGGCATGGCCCTTGGTGGTGTTACGCAGGCTGTGTAGGTCTCGCAGCGGCGCGACAATCTCCTTCGCGTGATCTGGCTCAAAGCCCGAACCTACTAAGCAGGCTTCAAGCAAGCCCAACGACCGAGTTTGCACGCTCGGCGTCGGGCCAGATCGCGCGGCGCGCGCCCTGAGCGCTTTCTCCTGAAATCCTTCGACCAGGTACTGGTCGAGGTTGAGCAGTTCGTTCGCCCATTCGTCCGGCGAGGTCGTGACCGGGTAGTGCGCGCGCCGGGCGACATCCATACTGCGGGGCGTCCACCAATCGACCTTGGCCTGGGCCAATCTTTCCAACTGATGCTTCAGGGTTAACAGCGGGTCGTAGTCTTCGTCCCATTCTCCGAGAATGTCGGTCCGATGGGCGCGCGCTGAGATCGGCCCTTTGGGCTCTTCGTTATGCTGGAGCCAGTGCAACTGCTCCTCGTAGGGCAAGGTGCGCAGGTAGACGAGATAGGTGTGGACCTGACCTTCGGCGTTGATGTCAAACGTCTTCAGGCTCCACGCACCCCTGCAGCCTATCGACCGATGTTGCAGGTCGTACTTTTCGTAGTCGGCCTTGCATTTGAGAAGCACTTCGGGGCGGAAGAAGGCCGGGCTAACCTCCCAAGGCTTGTCCGACTTGATGAAGTAGTTGTCGGTCGCACCTGGCGCACATGAGATTTCGGCGATACACTGGTTCTTGCGGTCAAAGGCGATGAAAGTAGCGTATTTCTTTGTCTCGTTTTCGCCCCAGATAGTGCGCCGCATCTCCTCTGAAGACAGTTGATAGGGGATGATCTGAGCGCCGCGAGTATAAGTGCTGCCGCCCCCGACGACGCCAAATCGGTAGGAAATCTCCAAACCGTGCGTGAGAGTCTTTTCGTCAGTATCGCCCCAATGGGGGGATCGTCCAGGCGGGATGCAGGTCAGGTCGAACATGCGGACGAGGTGGGCATTAGTCAGGTTGGCATACTGCGCGAGCACGGCCCGGTCGCCGATAACCAACCGTCCCTCGTGGTCCGAGTTCGGCTCCTTAATCTTCACCACCCGGAACACATCCTCCAGATCACCATGCTTGTTGAGACGACACCAAGCGTCGCGTTCCTCCAGATAGTGGAGCCCGAAGATGTGAATCAGCCGCTGGAGGATCTCGATGTAGCTCGCGCGTTGTGGCACGCCCTCGAAGTTTCGAGCGAATACGAACTGCTCTCCACTTTCGATGGTCTTGCTCCCGGAGTGGTGCAAAGGCCCCGCCAGCCCTACCCAGTCGCCTGAGGTCATCATCGACCAAGACGAATAAGCGTTGGCGTCCCATTTCAGCAGGTCTTCCCAGTTTGGCGGAGACACCAAGCCGATGGGCACGAAGACCGAATGAGCGAAAATCTGTCCGACGCTCAAGGTCAGGACGACGCTGTCGTGCTCGGCGTTCTCCCGGAGGAAGTCCAGCGTCTGCGTTTGCTGCGCCCAGACCGAATACTCATCGGGATTGCTGGGTGCCTGAATCAGTGCCTCTATGGCTCTTATGACGCTGTGTTGCTGTTGCATCGGGGTTCTTGGGGACGAGGGCTTCAGGCCTCTTGTTGCATGAGTCGATGCTAATGCCCGGCTAGGCAACGCCTTCGTGTAGCGCCCCAAGTTTGGCGAAGTGAGATGCGGGACTGCTTCCTTAAATCCTCCGCCGCCCCTCCCATATCCCTCCCATGACCGCCCTCTCCATCCTCGACCTCGCCCCGGTGCCCGAAGGCTCCGACGTCTCCCGGTCCCTCGCCAACACCCTCGACCTGGCCCGCCATGCCGAGCGGCTGGGGTATCGGCGCTACTGGCTGGCGGAGCATCACAACATGGCGGGCATCGCCTCGGCGGCGACGTCGGTAGTGATCGGGGCGGTGGCGGCGGCGACCAAGACGATCCGGGTCGGGGCCGGGGGGATCATGCTGCCCAACCACGCGCCCCTGGTGATCGCCGAGCAGTTCGGGACGCTGGCGGCGCTGCATCCCGGGCGGATCGACCTGGGGCTGGGCCGGGCGCCGGGGTCGGACATGGCGACCGCGCGGGCGCTGAGGCGCAACCGCGCCGGCGATGCCGACAGCTTTCCCCAGGACGTGGTCGAGCTGATGCACTGGTTCGAGCCGGCGACCGAGGGCCAACGCCTGCGCGCCAACCCCGGCGAGGGCCAGGACGTGCCGATCTGGATCCTGGGGTCGTCGACCTTCGGCGCCCAGCTGGCGGCGCATCTGGGCCTGCCCTATGCGTTTGCCAGCCATTTCGCGCCTGGCGACATGATGGCGGCGATCCGGATCTATCGCGAGACCTTCCGGCCCTCGGCGCGGCTGGACCGGCCCCATGTCATGCTGGGTTTCAACGTCTTCGCCGCCGAAACGGACGAGGCGGCGCGGCTGCTGTTCACCTCGGTCCAGCAGGCCTTCGTCAACCTGAGGACCGGACGGCCGGGCAAGCTGCCCCCGCCGCAGGAGGGCTATGCCGAACGTCTCGACCCGGCGGCGCGGGCCATGATCGACCAGGCCCTGTCGTGCTCGGCGGTCGGTGGGCCTGCGACCGTGCGCGATCAGCTTTAAGTCGTTGATTTTTCGAGCGCGGCTGTAGGAACAGGTCTGGACGGGCCCCGTTCCTCTGGCTCACCCCCAGGCAAGGAGCTGACCATGGCCGACAAGACCCTCGACACCCTGTTCCACGATACGCTCAAGGACATCTATTACGCCGAGCGCAAGATCCTGAAGTCCCTGCCCAAGATGGTTCGCGCGGCCCAGTCGCCCGAGCTGAAGGCCGCGTTCGAAAAGCACATCGACCAGACCGAAGGTCAGATCGAGCGCCTGCAGCAGGTGTTCGACATCATCGGCAAGCCGGCGCGCGGCAAGACCTGCGACGCCATCGAAGGCATCCTGGCCGAGGGCGACGAGATCGCCGAGGAATACAAGGGCACGGCGGCTCTCGACGCCGGCCTGCTGGCGGCAGCGCAAGCGGTCGAACACTATGAGATCACGCGCTATGGCACGCTGAAGCGCTGGGCCCTGGTGCTGGGCATGAAGGACGCCGCAAAGCTGCTGGACGAGACCCTGCAGGAAGAGAGCCAGACCGACACCGACCTGACGGCGATCGCCGACGCGGCCGTCAACGCCGAGGCGATGCAGAAGGCAGCTTGAGGCTCTCGCAGATGACACATGGCCGGCGGGGGCGACTCCGCCGGCTTTTCGCTGTTCGGCGGCGCGTGTTGCCAAGACCGAGCTTGACGCCTGTGCATTCACGGTCCCAACTTGCGGTGGGATACGAACGCCATGATCAACCGTCTGCAGCGTAACATCGAGCGCATTGCTGCCTACACCGCGCAATATCCAGAGCTCGCTAAAGCCCATCATTTTCTTTACGATCTTAAGCATCCCCAGACAGGGTGCCCCGAATACGTCGTGATGGGTGTGAATCCAGGCGAGACCGAGAACGACTGGGTGATTGCGCCGCAACCGACGGAAGAGACAAGTCGGTACGATTTCCACAACGAACTAGGACGCGGGCGAAGTGCGATCCGCTGGACTAAAGCGGCACGGTTTTTCTTGGACAACGCCAACTACGTTCTGGCCGAACTCTTCTTCTGGAGTTCGTATGATAGTCGCGTCTTTACAGAGCGATTTGGGCCGCTACGGAAGTCTCCACACTTGCCGTTCTGCTGCGAAATGAACCGTGAGCTCATCGATGCCTACCAACCAAGAGCGGTAGTGCTTCCGGGCCTCACGCATTCCAAGGCGGTCGCCGAATGGTATCGGTTGTCTCAAGTTGAGGTCATTACCGACGCATCAAGCCGGGTCGCCGAAGTGTGGACTGATGGATATCGCCCTTGGGTTTTTACAAAGCACTGGACGGCGGCTTTCGGCTTCTCGCTCGCTCAACGTGAACTAGCCCGCGATACGATCAGGCGCGCTTCGGGTTAGCGGTTGCCTCCGTTCACGGCCTGCGCCCGTCCACATTCCCCGGCGGAGAATAGCGGCAGGCCAGCAGTTGCTGATCGCCCCGCGCCTCGATCGCGCAGCCGACGTGGGTCGTGCCCGACCAGATCAGCTGGGTGTAGTGGCCGACCGAGGTCCAGTCGCCCGTGCGGCTGACGTTCGGGAAGACGCCGGGGCAGTAGTCCGTGCGTTGCCGGGTCCAATCCTCGACCATTTCCTCGGGCGTGAAGATGCGGCCGCCCCAGCCGGTCCAGAGGTTTTCGCCATGGCCGTGCGGGCGCGGGTCATGGGCGAAGCGGCCGGTGGCGATCAGCTCTCGGGACCAGTCGCGCGCTTCGGCCTCCAGATCCTCGCTCCAGACCAGGGGTGGAACGCCAATGCTGGCACGTTCGGCATTGTGGGCGGCGAGCAGCCGCGCTTCGACCGAGGCCGAGGGGCGACTGTCGCGGGGCGGGGTGATGGGGACGACGACCCGCGCGCTTTGCGACGGCGGTTCGATCCAGCGGGGCCCGCCCGGGTCAACGGGGGCGCAGGCCGTAGTCAGACAGGCGGCGACGAGGGAGGCAACGAGGCGTAGCATGGCGTTCTCAATAGCCGACGAGCGCGGCCGTTCCGTGTCCGGGTAACTCTTATCTTGACGTTGACGTAAACGTCGGCTTTAGACGCCTGCACATATCCGTCCTCTTTGGAGACTGATCCCATGACCGACGCCTACATCTACGACGCGGTACGCACGCCGCGCGGCAAGGGCAAGAAGGACGGCTCACTGCACGAGATCACCGCCCTGTCGCTGGCGACCCAGGTGCTGGAGAATCTGCGCGACCGGAACGGTCTGGACACGTCCAAGGTCGACGATGTCATCCTGGGCTGCGTCTCGCCGGTGGGCGAACAGGGCGCCGACATCGCCCGCACCGCCGTGCTGAACGCCGGCTGGTCGCAGATGACGGCGGGCGTCCAGATCAACCGCTTCTGCGCTTCGGGCCTGGAGGCCGTGAATATGGCCGCGGCCAAGGTGAAGTCCGGCGAGGCCGACTTCGCCGTCGGCGGCGGCGTCGAGGCGATGAGCCGGGTGCCGATGGGTTCGGACGGCGGGGCCTGGCCGGTCGATCCCTCGTCCGCCTTCTCGACCTATTTCGTGCCCCAGGGCGTCTCGGCCGACATGATCGCCTCCAAGTGGGGCATGAGCCGCGATGACGTCGACGCCTATTCGGTCGAAAGCCACAAGCGTTCGGCGCGCAGCTGGGCCGAGGGCCGGTTCAAGAACTCGGTCGTGCCGGTGCGCGACCAGCTGGGCCTGACCATCCTGGACCGCGACGAGACCATTCGTCCGAACACGGACATGCAGACGCTGGGCGCGCTCAACCCCTCCTTCGCCATGATGGGCGAGATGGCCTTCGACAGCGTGATCAACCAGCGCTACCCCGAGGTCGAGCGCGTCAACCACGTCCACACGCCGGGCAACTCCTCGGGCATCGTCGACGGTTCGGCGGGCGTGCTGATCGGATCGCTGGAGGCCGGCAAGGCGCTGGGCCTGAAGCCCCGCGCCCGCATCATGGGCGCCGCCTCGATCGGGTCGGAGCCGTCGATCATGCTGACCGGCCCCGAGTTCGTGGCCAACAAGCTGCTGGCCAAGCTGGGCATGTCGTCCACCGACATCGACCTGTATGAGCTGAACGAGGCCTTCGCGGCCGTCGTGCTGCGCTTCATGCAGGCGCTGGACATCGACCACGACAAGATCAACGTCTGCGGCGGTGCCATCGCCATGGGTCACCCCCTGGGCGCCACCGGCGCTATGATCACCGGCACCGTGCTGGACGAGCTGGAGCGGTCGGGCAAGTCGACCGCCCTGATCACCCTGTGCATCGGCGGCGGCATGGGCACCGCCACCGTCATCGAACGCGTCTGAGGATCACCGACATGGAAAACTTCAAGATCGACGTCGACGCCGACGGCATCGCCCTGGTCACCTTCGACGTGCCGGGCCGCTCGATGAACACCCTGACCTCGGGCGTGATGGCCGAGATCCCGGAGGTGGTCGAACGCATCAAGACCGATGACGCCATCAAGGGCGCGGTCCTGACCTCGGGCAAGACGTCCGGCTTCTGCGCCGGGGCGGACCTGGGCGACATGGCGGCGGGCATGCTGACCGGCGGCTCGCTGCAGGACGCCTATGATGCCGGGTGGAAGCTGAACGGGGCGCTGCGGGCGCTCGAGACCTGCGGCAAGCCGGTGGCGGCCGCGATCAACGGCCTGGCGCTCGGCGGCGGGCTTGAACTGACCCTGGCCTGTCACTATCGCGTGGTCGGCGACAGCCCCAAGATCCAGCTGGGCCTGCCCGAGATCAAGGTCGGCCTGTTCCCCGGCGGCGGCGGCACCCAGCGCCTGACGCGCCTGGTCGGCGTCCAGGCGGCCATGATGGCGATGAGTGAAGGCAAGTCCTTCCGTCCGAACGACGCCAAGGGCGCGGGCATCGTGCACGAGGTCGTGCCCGTCGGCACCGAGGTCGAGGCGGCGAAGGCCTGGATCATGGGCGGCGGCAAGGCGGCCCAGCCGTGGGACGACAAGGCCTTCAAGCTGCCCGGCGGCGGCCCCTATCACCCGGCCGGCATCCAGAACTTCCTGGTCGGCAACGCCATGCTGCGGAAGCAGTCCTACGGCAACTATCCGGCCGTCGTGAACCTGATGAAGGCGGTCTATGAGGGTGTGCAGGTGCCGATGGACGCGGCGCTGCGCATCGAGACCCGCTACTTCATCAAGACCCTGATGACGCCGCAGGCCCAGGGCATGATCCGCAGCCTGTTCCTGTCCAAGCAGGAACTGGACAAGGGCGCTGTGCGTCCGGCTGGCGAGCCCCTGTCCGATCCGAAGAAGGTCACCGTGCTGGGCGCCGGCATGATGGGCGCGGGCATCGCCTATGTGAACGCCATGGCGGGCATCCAGACCATCCTGATCGACCGCGATCAGGACGCCGCCGACAAGGGCAAGGCCCATGTCGAGGACCTGCTGAAGAAGCGTCTGTCGCGCGGCCAGCTGACCCAGGACAAGTATGACGGCCTGCTGGCCATGGTCGTTCCGACGACGGACTATGACCACATCAAGGGCTCGGACCTGGTGATCGAGGCGGTGTTCGAGAACCGCGAGATCAAGGCCGACGTGACCAGGCGGGCCGAGGCCCAACTGACGCCCGGCGCCGTGTTCGGCTCCAACACCTCCACCCTGCCGATCACAGGCCTGGCCGAGGCCTCGGTCCGCCCCGAGGACTTCATCGGCATCCACTTCTTCTCGCCCGTCGACAAGATGATGCTGGTCGAGATCATCATGGGCGAGAAGACGGGTCAGGCCGCCCTAGCGAAGTCGCTCGACTACGTCATGAAGATCAAGAAGACCCCGATCGTCGTCCAGGACGGCCGTGGCTTCTACACCTCGCGCTGCTTCGGCACCTATGTGGCCGAAGGCCTGGCCATGCTGGAGGAGGGCTATGCTCCGGCGATGATCGACAACATCGGTCGCATGACCGGCATGCCTCGCGGCCCGCTGGAGATGCACGACGACGTGGCCCTGGACCTGTCGGTCAAGATCGCCAAACAGACGGCCGAAGACCTGGGCGACGCCTATGTGCCGCTGCCCGGCTGGAAGATTGTCAAGACCATGGTCGAAGACCTGGGCCGCTACGGCCGCAAGAACGGCAAGGGCTTCTACGACTACGATCAGAAACCCAAGACCCTGTGGAAGGGCCTGTCGGAACTGGCGCCGGTCATGATCAACGACTCGACACCCGAGCTGGTCGAGGACCAGAAGCGCCGCCTGCTGTTCCGCCAGGCCGTCGAGGTCGCGCGCTGCTGGGAAGAGGGCGTCATCGACGATCCGCGCGAGGCCGACGTCGGCGCCATCCTGGCCTGGGGTTTCGCGCCCTGGACCGGCGGCCCGATCACCATGATCGAC
>JAESFP010000232.1_pt1 | contig 9173 bp, 6 predicted proteins | sample 9266181 | NCBI WGS metagenome assembly JAESFP01 (sample SAMN14502547, study PRJNA617102) | algae metagenome | isolation source: Pegethrix bostrychoides GSE-TBD4-15B and co-occurring heterotrophs from... | place: USA: Grand Staircase-escalante National Monument, Utah | collected 2006-08-15
ACTCCTCACTTCAGCACTATCGCTCGAAGCTCCTCAATGCGCTCCTGAAGGTGATCCTCGTCCAGTCTGTAACTAAGCGGATGCGCAATTAGCCGTGCCGTGCTAACAAAAATTTCCTCTACCTCTACCTCTACCTCTACCTCATATGTTTCTTAGAAGGCATCACAGACTTTCTGATGCTAATCTTATGGCGTTGATCTCAGGTATGTTTCGAGTATCAATCCGCCATACAGAATCAGCATTAACGCATCTTCCTAAAGATAGAAATAAGCTGCTCCAATCTATTTAATGTGACTTAATCAGAACGGGGATCAGTATACATTTCATCCTTCTCAACAAAACTAGCGATCTTATTGTAGATTCATGAATCAGATCGCATTCTATTACTCAGAATCGTTATGTTTGAATAATCTAATCCGATTATTTAGATTATTCAAACGTTTAATGTTCATTTCAACATGCTTGATTTAAATCGAAACAGCATTAAGCTCAACGCTTCAGCTCAGGATAAAACAGATGCAATTCGTCAGGTTGGGGCGCTGCTGGTCGAGGGTGGCCACATGCAGCCGCAGTACATCAGCAGCATGATGAAGCGTGAACAGGTCGCTAATACTTATCTTGGCGACGGAATTGCCATTCCGCACGGGCTACCCCAAGATCGCGATCTGATCAAAACCACCGGGATTGCCGTATTGCAGCTTCCCAACGGCGTGGAGTGGAATATTGGTGAGCATGTCCAGATTGTGGTGGGCATTGCTGCCAAATCGGATGAGCATATCGAAGTTTTGACCAACTTAACGCATGTGCTGGGTGACGCAGCCGCAGTGCAGCAAATGGCTCAAACTACCGACCCGGCTGATATTATTGAGCGCCTCACCCATCGCCGTCCGGCCAGTGCAACTGCCGAAGCTCTGTCCGACTTTGCTAAAACAGTTGACATAGTGATTCCAGGCAAGGCGGGACTGCACGCTCGTCCGGCAACGCTGCTGGTGGGCCTAGCCAAACCCTTTGAGTCGCAGATTCGCCTGCGCTACGGGAACCAAACTGCCGATGCCAAAAGCCTGATTTCGCTGCTGAAACTGGGCGTAGCTGGAGGCCAAACCGTGCGGCTGATGGCAGAGGGCGCTGACGCAGATCAGGCACTAGAAACCCTCTCTGTTGCTATCACAGCAGGCCTGGAAGACGAAGAAGAATCTGTCAGCTCCAGTCCCAGAGCCGCTGCGCTCGGCTTTGAGTCACCCCCAATTCCTGGCATTTCCGCTTCGCCCGGACTGGCCATTGCGCCAATCTATCAGCTTCAGCGCAGCCAGCTCTTGTTTGAATCCGGAGCGGCAGATGCTGAGGCTGAGCAGAGTAAGCTCCAGCAGGCGTTAGCCACTGCCAAGCTGCAATTGCAGGATCTCTATGAAGCAGTCAAAGCCAAAGCAAGCGTCAGCAAAGCTGCGATTTTCCAGGCGCATCAGGAATTCTTGAACGATCCAGAATTGGTGCAGGCTGCGGTGGCGGGACTCAAAGATCGGCACAGCGCGGCTTGGGCTTGGCAGCAGGCCTACGAGCAGCGCGCCACTGCTCTTCAGCAGCTTGCCGATCCGCTGTTGGCAGGACGCGCCGCTGATCTGCGGGATGTAGGGCGACGGGTGTTGCAGCTTTTGGCCGAGCGCGTTGTAGATCAGCCGCAGCTGCCCAATCATCCGGTAATCCTGATTGCCGAAGACCTAACGCCATCGGATACCGCAGGCTTAGATCCGATGCTGGTGCAGGGCTTCTGCACGGCCTATGGTGGCCCTACCTCGCATTCGGCAATCATTGCGCGCTCATTGGACATTCCGGCCATTGTCGGTGCAGGGTCAGCAGTTTTAAACCTGACCGACGGCCAACTCGGCATTCTCGATGGCGAGAGCGGCAATCTTCACCCGAGCCCGAGCGAGGCCGACTTAATCACTGCCAAAGCCGCTCAGCAAGACTTGCAAAGCCAGCGCGAGGCCGAAAAGCTGGCCTGCTATCAGCCTGCCATCTTCACCGACGGGCATCGAGTTGAAGTGGTGGCCAACATTGGCGCTGCTGCTGAAGCTGAGCAGGCTATCAATGCCGGAGCTGAGGGCGTGGGGCTACTCCGCACCGAGTTTCTGTTTCTCAATCGAACTGAGCCGCCTTCTGAGGCCGAACAGTTTGCCGCCTATCGCCAGATCACAGAGGCGCTGAACGGTCTGCCACTGATTCTGCGGACGCTCGACATTGGCGGCGACAAAGCTGTGCCCTACCTAGACCTGCCTGCCGAAGAAAATCCGTTCTTGGGGCTGCGCGGCATCCGGCTCTGCCTACAGCGACAGGATTTGTTCAGAACACAGCTGCGAGCCATTTTTCGCGCTTCGCAGCTGGCGCAGCCAGGAGCCGTCAAGATTATGTTCCCGATGATTGCCACGCTTGAAGACCTGCAGGCTGCCCGCAGCATGGCCGAGGAGGTCCGAGCCGAAATTGGGGCTGAGCCTCTGGAGTACGGCATCATGATTGAAGTTCCCGCCGCCGCGCTGATGGCCAATGAGCTAGCCCAGCTAGTTGACTTCTTTTCGATTGGCACCAACGACTTGACCCAATACACGCTGGCGATCGATCGTGGTCATCCAGCGCTTGCCAGACAGGCCGACGGTCTACATCCTGCTGTACTGCGACTAATTCACCAAACCGTACAGGCAGCGGAAGCTAACGGTAAATGGGTGGGGGTTTGCGGCGGCGTGGCGGGTGAGCCACTGGGCGCAGCGATCCTAACGGGCTTGGGCGTGCGGGAACTCAGCGTCAGCATTCCCAGTGTGGCGGCAGTCAAAGCGAAGCTGCGGACGCTCTCACGGGTGCAGGTGCAAGATCTGGCTGAGCGCGCTCTGGCTTGCCCCAGCGCCCAAGCTGTGCGGGCGTTGCGATAGGGGGCATGATGCATCCAATTGTGACCATTACGTTGAATCCAGCGGTAGATCAAACCGCCGCCATCTCCAGCTTCCGCGCCGGAGCCGTGAATCGAGTTGCCTGGGAACAGTCTGATCCGGGTGGCAAAGGCGTGAACGTAGCCGCTTTTTTGAGCGAGTTTGGCCTGCCGATCACGGTTTCTGGCTTCCTGGGACAGCATAACGCCGAGCTGTTTCAGCGCTTCTTTGAGCAAAAGCAGATCGCGAATCGGTTTATTCCAACTGCGGGTGCAGCACGTGTCAATGTCAAAATTATTGATGAAGCTCAAGATCAGGTCACAGATATTAACTTTCCGGGAGCGCCGCCGGATGCGGAAGCAATTCAGGCGCTGTACCGCACGATAGACGAGCTGGCAATTGCTGCTGACTGGTTTGTGATCTCTGGCAGTCTACCTACTGGCGTACCTGATAGCATCTACGCAACGCTCACCCAGCGCCTAAAAGCTCAGGGCAAACGGGTTGTGCTAGATGCCAGCGGCGAAAGCTTTCGACAGGCGCTGCCCATGGCTCCCTACGCCATCAAGCCCAATCTAGAAGAGCTGTCTGAGTTACTGAATCGTCCGCTGGTTGAGTCAGAGGCGGCAGAGGCGGCGCGCGAGCTGTTGGCACAGGGCATCCATACGGTGGTGGTTTCAATGGGAGCCAAAGGCGCAGTTTTCGTGGAGGCTAATCAGGCCGTCTGGGTGCATCCGCCGCGGGTCAAAGTTGTCAGCACGGTGGGCGCAGGCGATGCGATGGTGTCGGGACTGGTGCTGGGTAAACTGCGCGGCCTCGATTTAGCTGATTCGGCGCGGCTGGCGACCGCTTTTTCAGTGGGCGCTCTCAGCCAGATTGGGCCGAGACTGCCGCCCCCAGCCGTTGTAGAAGCCTTTGTGGATCAGGTTACGGTAGAAGTTTTAGATTGAGTTGGAAAAATCATGAAAACGCATAAAAATATAGTTGCAGTTACGGCCTGCCCAACGGGAGTTGCCCATACGATTATGGCGGCTGAGGCGCTCAAGAAAACGGCTGAGGTGATGCAGCATCAGATGCGTGTGGAAACTCAGGGTGCAGAGGGTGCGAAACAAGTTTTGTCGGCTGCTGAGATTGAGGCTACCGATCTGGTCATTATCGCGGCTGACATTCACGTCGATCTGGAGCGGTTTCAAGGCAAGCCAGTCTACGCAGTTTCGACTAGCCGCGCCATCCGCGAAACGCAGTCGGTGATTGAAGCCGCAGTTGCCGAAGCTGAGCCTATACCTGCTGAATCTGCTCTGCTAGAAGCTGAGCCTGCGCCTGTCGATCGCCTCAGTCCTGCGGTGGGCAAATTTCTAGTCGGCATCACCTCCTGCCCCACTGGCATTGCCCATACCTTCATGGCGGCTGAGGCGCTGCGGCAAGGAGCGGCGGCATTGGGACATGAAATCAAGGTCGAAACGCAGGGTTCGGTCGGGGCAAAAAACCAGCTCACTGATGCCGAAATTGCCCGCGCCGACGCAGTGGTGATCGCTGCTGATACGCATGTTGACCTGTCGCGCTTTGGCGGCAAACGGCTCTACGAAACCTCGACTAAGCAGGCGCTCAAAGATAGCGCTGCCGTGGTGCAGGCGGCGCTCGATGCTCCAGCTCCCGTAGCAGCAGAATTCAACGGCCAGCCTGACTATCTGCGCTCGGTTCAGCAGGCCAAAGCCGATCAGTCTTCCCGCCGCTCTGGCCCTTACAAGCACCTGCTGACTGGCGTGTCCTATATGCTGCCCGTGATTGTGGCAGGCGGCCTGATTATTGCGCTCTCGTTTATTTTTGGCATCAATCCGCCCGAAGGTACGTTTGGCGATGCGCTGATGGAAATTGGCGGCAAGTCAGCCTTTGCGCTGATTGTGCCAGTGCTTTCTGGCTTCATCGCCTTTTCAATTGCCGATCGGCCTGGTTTGGCTCCGGGGCTGGTGGGCGGCATGTTGGCCTCAAATCTGGGCATGGGCTTTTTGGGCGGGATTCTCTCCGGCTTTTTGGCAGGCTATATCGCCCGTTGGGTTCGTGACAAAGTGAATCTGCCCGCTAACTTTGAAGGGCTAAAACCCGTGTTGGTAATTCCCCTGCTTTCGACGCTGGCGGTGGGACTGCTGCTGGTCTATGTCTTTGGCACGCCCGTCAAGGCAATTCTGGATGGCCTGACCGCTTTCCTGGAAAACATGGGTCAAACCAATGCCGTAATTCTGGGCTTAATTTTGGGCGGCATGATGGCCGTGGATATGGGCGGCCCGGTCAACAAAGCGGCCTATACATTTGCAGTGGGGCTACTGGCCAGCAGTGTCTACGCGCCAATGGCGGCGGTGATGGCGGCTGGCATGACGCCTCCGCTGGGCTTGGCTCTGGCAACGCTAATCGCCAAGCGTCAGTTCAACGAAGAAGAGCAACAGGCGGGTAAAGTTGCCTCAGTGCTGGGCATTTCGTTTATCACCGAGGGGGCAATTCCGTTTGCGGCTAAGGATCCGCTGCGGGTGATTCCGGCCTGCGTAGCTGGCTCTGCAATTACAGGCGCGCTGTCGATGCTGTTTGGCTGCACCCTACGCGCCCCGCATGGCGGCATTTTTGTGCTGGCTATCCCAAATGCTGTCGGTCAAGGCGGCCTCTACGTAGTGGCAATTGCAGCAGGAACCTTAGTGACGGCACTGGTGGTGACGCAGCTGAAGCGCCGCCAGCCGAAGCCAGTTCAGCCAGTCGATTTAGCCTCGGCTTCAGCCCAATCTTCGGTACAGTCTTCAGCTCATTAGTCTTCAGCTCAGGGGCTAAATCTCGGACTGCTGAATCTCGCTTGAAATCAATGCCCTGTGAGTCGAGCTGCGTGATTGCCCAAGTGGGGTCTAGATCTGAGATCATGATGCTGCACTGGGGCAGCATCCATCACGGCAGGCGCACCGAGTGCAATAGGTTGCGCTTGAATCGAGCCACCGAGAACCTCCCTAAACTAATTCCCTGAATCAACATTAGAATACAATAACTCTCTGAAGTTGAGTTGCAGAAAATTTGGAGCAATAACGCAAGAGATGATCTGACAAGTAATGGCTGGTCGATATCAAACAGTGATGGAGTCGTGTAGGGTTAGAAACGTAGTGAACTGCCTCTCGTGGCTGACTCACTGTTCAATCACCAATGCTATAAGCCCGATCTTCTCGCAGCTGATCTGTGAGCTTTTGCGAGTTTTACAGCCAGAGATGCTAATGCTTCGTAGAATTTCATACGATAATGGGGAAAGTCTTTTGTCTCCAGCGCTATGTCTTCTCCTCCAATCCAGTGGTATCCCGGCCATATTGCCAAAGCTGAGCGCAGGCTGGCCGAGCAGCTCAAAAAAGTGGATGTGGTGCTAGAGGTGCGAGATGCTCGGATTCCGCTGGCTACACAGCATCCGCAGATTGAGCAGTGGATTGGCCAGAAGGGGCGGGTGCTGGTGCTCAACCGACTCGATATGGTTTCGCCTGCTGCCGCGCAAGCTTGGACAAAGTGGTTTCACGCCCAAGCGCAGGAGCCGTACTTTACCAACGCGAATCACGGTCAGGGCGTACCTGCCTTGGCCAAAGCCGCTCAAGCCGCGGGTGCTCAGATCAATCGACGGCGGCGCGAGCGCGGAATGCTGCCCCGCCCAATTCGTGCCGTGGTGCTGGGTTTCCCCAATGTCGGTAAGTCAGCTTTAATCAACCGATTGCTGAACAAGCGGGTAGTAGAGAGTGCCCGTCGTCCAGGCGTGACCCGATCTTTACGCTGGGTGCGGATCTCCGACGAGCTAGATCTGCTCGATGCTCCGGGTGTCCTGCCCTCTAAGCTGAACAATCAGGAGGCTGCGATCAAGCTGGCGATCTGCGATGATATTGGCGATGCTGCCTACGATACTCAGCGCGTTGCCTGCGCCTTTATCGATCTGCTCAAAACAGTCACTCATGACTTTCGCGCTTTCAAAACCCGCTATAGCCTTGACCCTAGCGACCTGACGGGTGAAAGCTATCTAGAGATGCTGGCTGCGCAAAAGTATCAGAGCGACTCAGAGCGCACGGCGCGCCAGCTGCTCAATGACTATCGCAAGGGCAATCTGGGGACGATTGCGCTGGAGCTACCGCCCAGCCTGATTGCTCCCCCTACCCCCCTTCCCGAAGGTAGGGAGATTTAGGAGCAGCGCCCGCTAGAATGCTGCTTCAGCTAAATTTGCGGCAGCTTCTCGCCAATGGCATCTGGGAAGCAGACATTTGTGCCGCCAAGTCCGCAGTACCCGCCGGGATTTTTGGCTAGGTACTGCTGGTGGTAGTCTTCGGCATAATAAAACTCTGGCGCATCCAGAATCTCGGTGGTGATTTTGCCGTAGCCTGCTTGACTTAACAGCGCTTGGTAACGGTCACGGGATTGTTCAGCTGCTTGCTTTTGCTCTGGTGAATAAGTATAAATTCCGGAGCGATACTGTGTGCCGCTGTCGTTGCCCTGCCGCATTCCCTGGGTGGGGTCATGGCTTTCAAAGAAGACTTTTAAGAGCTGATCGTAGCTGATCGTACTCGGATCAAAGACAACTAGCACGACTTCGTTGTGTCCTGTCATGCCGCTGCAAACTTCGCGGTAGTTGGGGTTGGGCGTGATGCCTGCGGCATAGCCAACTGCGGTGGAATAAACGCCTTCTTGCTGCCAGAACTTGCGCTCTGCGCCCCAAAAGCAGCCTAGTCCGAATACGGCCTGCTCCATGCCGTCCGGGAAGGGCGGTTTTAGCGGATTGCCGTTGACGAAGTGGCGCTCTGGCACGGGCATTTTTTCGCTGCGTCCGGGGAGTGCCTGCTCAGGGCTGGGGAGGCTGGCTTTTTTGCCAAATCCAAATAACACCATTGTGTTTAACTCTCTTCATGATTATTAACAACTATCTAGATCCTGCCATATCTGGCTGAGTTTTGCCTGAGCGGTGGCTAAGTTGTTTTGAAGATGTGTGATCAAACACGTCTTATAGAGCTTTGCCTCCGTAATTTCATCAAAAATGCCGCCTCTTTTACGGAAATTTCACCTAAAGCCAAAGAATTTCTCATTATATTCGGATCACGTCAGGAATCCTCTGAATACTACCTGTAGGTAAAGCTACTTACCCAATTCCTCATGGATATCCCTTGTCGCCAAGATCATTAAACAACCATGACTCTCTGCATCAACCCCCGTTGCTCAAAGCCTCAGAACTCCAACAATACTCTATTCTGCCAGGCCTGTGGCTCAGAGGTGTTGTTGCAAGGTCGTTATCGTGCTGTCAGTGAGTTGGGCAGTGGTGGTTTTGGCAAGACCTATGAGGTCAGCGATCAAGGCACCCCCAAGGTTCTCAAAATCCTGATCAATACTTCTCCGAAAGCCATCTCACTTTTTAAGCGTGAGGCGCAGGTTCTCAGCCAGTTGATTTATCCAGGTATTCCCAAAGTGGAACCTAATGGATACTTTGAGCATCCACTCCAAGATGGGCAAGCTCCTGTTCACTGCTTGGTGATGGAGAAGATTGAGGGAGACAACTTACATTCTTACATCAGGAAACGTGGTCGCCCGATCGATGGGGAGATGGCAACTCGATGGTTGATTGAATTATTGCTAATTTTGCAACAGGTGCATAACCAGGGAATTTTGCACCGAGACATCAAACCCCAGAACATTATTCTCAAACCCGATGGCAAGCTAGCTTTAATTGACTTTGGTGCGGTAACAGAAGGAACTGGCACCAGAGTTGCTACAGAAACGAGTAAAAGCAGAGGAACCCAATACGCAACTCAAACAGGTGGAGGAACTTCCATCTGGACGAGGGGGTATGCTCCTATCGAGCAAATTAACGGGGAGGCAGTTCCGCAATCTGACTTCTTTGGTTTGGGACGAACATTTGTATTTTTGCTGACGGGCAAAGAGCCAACGGATCGGACAATTTACGATGCCTCTAATGATGAGTTGAAGTGGCAGAGCCATGCTTCTGGTGTATCGCTTCATTTGGCAAAAGTAATTGACCACATGATTGCAAGGCTGGCTCGTGAGCGTCCCATCAATGCTCAGGCAATTTTGCAACAGCTAGAGGCACCAAGCTCCTCTTCTGATTCAAAACAAGCTATTAAAGGTAAGGACATTGAGCAGGGCTATTTCATTCCAATTGTGAAACTGATATGGTAGTTAGGCCATCTCTCAAACCCTGACCTCGATGCCTCAACTTGCTATCGTCGAAGCCTTTGCCGACCTCTGTGATACTCGTCG
>JAESFP010000233.1_pt1 | contig 8530 bp, 10 predicted proteins | sample 9266181 | NCBI WGS metagenome assembly JAESFP01 (sample SAMN14502547, study PRJNA617102) | algae metagenome | isolation source: Pegethrix bostrychoides GSE-TBD4-15B and co-occurring heterotrophs from... | place: USA: Grand Staircase-escalante National Monument, Utah | collected 2006-08-15
GAAATTCTTTCGGTAGCAAGTTCATCAGGAGAAACCAAATAACGCTTTCCTGATTTTGCTACCTTTCCTACTCTCAAAATGGATAAAGTCGAGCTTAGGGACAGACCATCCCGATATCGCCACCAGCCTCAACAACTTGGCAGAATTATACCGTGCCCAGGGTCGATATGTAGAAGCAGAACCGCTCTACCTCAGAGCACTCGATATCTGGGAGTGGCATTTAGAAGTAGAGCATCCCGTTGTTGCCACTAGCCTCAACAACTTGGCACTCTTGTACAAGTCCCAAGGACGCTACAGCGAGTCAGAATCACGCTACCTTAGAGCACTGGCAATCCGAGAACAGCAGCTTGAAGCAAACCATCCCGATGTCGCCCAAAGTCTCAACAACTTGGCAGCACTATACCAGTCCCAAGGACGCTACAGCGAAGCAGAACCGCGCTACCTCAGAGCACTAGCAATCCGAGAACAGCAGCTTGAAGCCAACCATCCCGATGTTGCCCAAAGCCTTAATAACTTAGCAGAACTGTACCGTGCCCAAGGGCGCTATGCAGAAGCAGAACCGCGCTACCTCAGAGCACTGGCAATTCGAGAACAGCAGCTTGAAGCAAACCATCCTGATGTTGCCCAAAGCCTCAATAACTTAGCACTCCTTTACCATGTCCGAGAGCGCTATGGGGAAGCAGAACCGCTCGTCCTCAGAGCACTTGATATCTGGGAACGGCAGTTCGGAGCAGAGCATCCCTTTGTTGCCACCAGCCTCAACAACTTGGCAGGACTGCACAAGTCCCAAGGGCGATACAGCGAAGCAGAACCACTTTATGTCAGATCAGTGAAAATTTTTGAGGTAAAACTTGGGGCTGAACATCCCAATACCCAAACGGTGTTTAGAAGTCTGAAAGGATTCCTGCGCCAAATGATCGCCGCCAACCGCACCGCCGAACTCTCCGACGATCCGCTGACGCAGGAGCTACTGGAGCAGTTGCGAACCGAGGCAGAATAGAGACAGCAGCTCTATGTCAGAATAAAGATCTCTAGAGTCGAGCCACAATAGCGCCTGCCCATCATGGATCTGCACAGCATTCTGCATCATCGTCAGATCATCCACTCTGACCCAGAAATCATGAGCGGCGTCCCTGTTTTTGTCGGTTCAAGAGTGCCCTTGCAAACCTTTTTCGATTATCTAGACGATGAAGCAGGGCTGGCTGAGTTCGTTGCAGATTATCCTTACCTGAAAGATCAGGCCATTCGGGTTCTAGCAGCTATCGCCCAAGTCATGCTCTCTCAGCAGCGGCAGATCAGTGCTCATTCTGCTTGATGAGAATCTTCTGAGTCGCAAACTCAAACAGCCCTTAATTGTAGTAGGGCATACCGTGAGCAACGTAGACGAGATGGGCTGGCGTGGCTACAAAGATCGACAGATTCTAGAAATGGCAGCGGCGCAGCCCTTCGATTTATTCATCACAGCCGACAAAAATCTGCCGTTTCAGCAAAATCTCAACGCCTACGACATTCAGATTCTGGTGCTGGATGTGAGCAGCACCAAACCCAGCTACCTTTTACCGCTGATGATCCAGCTCAGTAGTCAACCTATCGATGAGCCGGTAGTGCCTCTCAAAAAAATTGCCTCTTTCGAGTTTAGATTCACAATAGTTTCTAGATCACGGTTTCAGTCATTCTGCGGCGGTGAGTCGCTCGTACCTTCGTACCATAGCCAATCCGCAGCAATACCTGCGGGCTTTGAGAGTAATCCATTGCTAGTTGCAGCTGATGACGCAGATGTTCTGTTTCAATGGGCTGATTGAAGAAAGAGCTGGCTGCACCCGCCACAGTCAGTTTCAGCAGCACTTTTTGGATGGCCTGTCCTGCAACGAGCCAGTCCTCACGGCAATCGTGATTGGTGCTGATCACGGCGAGCAGCGGAGCCTGTACTGCTAGCTCCCGGTCTTGAAACTTCTGATCGTAGCTAGCGATCGAATCAACACCATGATTGAGGTGGCGATGAATCCAAGTCTCTGATTCTTGACGACAGAGCGGATCTGATAGCTGTAGCCGCTCGCCCTCAGCAATCAAATCTACAGCCGTTTGACGTTGACTAGGCGTGATTATCTGGAAGTAAGCTCCCTCATCAGCTGCGGCTACTGCTAGCTCATAGAGGAGATATTCAGGGATAGGCACTTGGGTAAACGGCAGGCGATTGCTATGTCGCTTTGGAATAGCCTCAAACAGCAGCTTATTTTCTACAGTCGGCTGATCTGCTGCGGGTGCTGAGTCCAACAACGTGAGGCGAGCCAGCAAATCTTGATTGGCAGTGGGAAAGATCTCAACTGCGCTGTGATAGCCAAAATGCTCTGCGGCCAACCGCAAGTTGAACAGGGCAGCCCCACAGCTGATCGTGAGTTCCCGATGCTTGGGGTCAATCGTCGGCAAGGCGCGACTGCGATCGGCATATAGATCAATGGCTGTTGCTTGAACGTTGAATTTCCAAGGCTGACTGTTGTGGCTGGAAGGTGCAAGAATCGCGTAATTAATCAGAAACTCTGGATTTTGGTAAATTCGAGGCTTGGACTGAGCCGCTATCTTTGACTGGTCTTTTGACTGGGCTGTTGTTATATTGCTCGTCATCGCTCTTGCCTCCGTGCTTTGCTCCTAATTTAGATTCAGAGTTCGTAGTCTTTTACAAAATACTATTGCCACCCCAAGTCTCTTGCTGGGGTTGAAGCCGAAAATGTCGCAATTGCCAAAGACTATACAAGACTGTGCAAGCTAGCAAAATTGGCGCTAGATGCCTTAACCAGACCATATGCAGCCAGGGATGGTGCAGCCCCCACTGAGCAAGCGCTAACAGCAGCAGATCATCTAATAAGCTGATAGTAAAAAATAAAAGTTGGCCAATCAGAATTTTTAGAGGAAGGTTTAAATATTTCTGCATGATTGAGAAATTGCAGCTGTAAAATGCTTTGTTGATCTGCCGAAAGATCTGCCGAAATAGCGGCGCTAGGCGAGCGGATGATTTTACTGACCGCCCTTATAAAGCGCCGCTTTTCCCGATGATAGCTAGAGCCGCTAAGTCAAGTTTGTGGGACTTGATACTCCAACTACTCCGCCGTTGATCCTACTTTTCAGAGTTGGGATCACCCTGATAAGGCTGGGGGCCCGTTTCGGGATAATTATCTGTGCTGGGGCTAAAAATCCGAACGGCTGCATCAAAAACGTAGCTAACTGTAGTCCGAGGCAGATTCCACAGACGGCTGAGCATCCCTTTGCGATTCGTATTGGTTGTCATTGAGTAGCCTCCTTGCAAGCTCTACTGGTCAGATTGAGAATTGCCAAATCGAGAATGAATGATAGTTGGCGCTTCTTACCTTCAGAATAGAGACAAAGGTTGAGGTTCTCGTGAGGAAGCTGCAAGGAGAGAGCGCAATCAGGATGTTGAGGCTGACAAATCTCTAGATCGTGCTTCACAAGTTCCTCAACTTGTTTGTCCATAATGAGACCATGGCTCGACAGGGTCAGAACAGCTAGAGCCAGTTCCAACACCGCTTCACCAGGAGGACTTATGTTTCACAGAATTTTGGTTGCCCTAGACCACTCCAGCCAGCAACCTGCTGTCTTTAGGGAAGCGCTGGCGCTAGCAAAAGCCATGAATGCTGAATTGATGTTGCTGCATGCGCTGGCTCCAGAAGAGATGGACGTACTGCTGCCGTCGCTCTATCCCTATTCTCCTACCATTTCTCAGGGGATGATTGATCTCTATAACCAGCAGCGTGAGGAGATGCAAAATCGGGGATTGAGCATGCTGAAGGCGCTAGAAGCCACAGCTGTAGCCGCAGGGGTGACGGTAGAATTCACGCAGAATCTGGGTAGCCCAGGGCGGGTCATTTGTGAACTGGCTCATAGCTATCGAGCAGATGCGATTGTGATGGGACGTAGGGGCTACTCTAAGATGAGCGAACTGATGCTGGGTAGCGTCAGCAACTATGTGCTGCACCATGCGCCCTGTTCAGTTGTGGTAATTCAGGGGCAATCCCTAGCTGAATCAGATCAGTCCAACGCAGCGTCAGGGACTGAAGCAACATCGGTTCCTGAAGCTGTGGCGCGCTGAGAACGCGACGGCTATGAGGCAGAGACTTATTGGATGACAGTTTGGATGACAGTTTAGATGACAGTAAAGCCCCCAATGTTTCAGGTTTGGGGGCTAAACGCAGCTAAAATTCTAGCGGACGAGCAGCGTCATATACTTGCCGGGAGCCAGCGGAGCCGGAATCATTGGGCTAAACTGGCTGCGGTCAATCACGACGCGCTTAACGTGAAACTCGTTGATAGTGTGGATTACCTGCTCGCGGCTGCCGACAATCCAGATCTGCAAACTATCGCCATGCGGGTTTTGCAGCAGTTCGTTGAACTCTGTAGACATAGATTTGGCCTCAATGGGGTTGGTTTGGAGGGCTTGAAGCAGCGGGATTCACTCAACCACTTTCATGAACAAGGTATGCCAATCTATTACAATCAACACAGCCTAGCGCCCCGTCTCTGCGGAGCGTTAAGTTAGCTGGCTAGTTGTGGGTCCAATCACTTCTAGTCAGCGACCTCGCCTCAAGCCCAGGTCTTACTGGCGTTGATTCACCAGTCTGAAAAGCATAGAGCAAAATACCGTTCAGCACAAGCGTAAATTGGCAAATCTCTAGCGCTCCATCAGGTTTAGCAGCATTCCCTAAAACGGCTGATAGCGCAGCGAGAAGTAAAAGCCGTTATCCTGCAATGAATTGCCCTGATCGCCCAGATCAATCAGCGGCAGGCCATAGTCTAACCGCACCGACAGATCCGGCGTAATCGCCCAGCGCAGCCCCAGACCTAAACTCAGCAGCAGCGGATCAATTGGATCAGGCGAATCATTATTCCAGCCATAGCCCGCATCCACAAACGGGATCAGCTGAAGCCGATTGGTGCGGGGCAGCAGCGCAAACCGCAGCTCCGTTGCGCCCAACACCCCGTTATCCGTCACCAGCTGATTTTGGCGATAGCCCCGCACCGTCTCCGCCCCGCCAAAGCCAAACCGCTCCAGCGACAGCAGCGAATCTGGCGTGAGCTGTGTATTCAGCCGCGACACCAGCACGAACCGGGGAGACAATTGCTCCAGCCACTGAAACTGCCCAATCCAGGCAAAAAACTCGCCGTCTGTGCCGCTGTCGTTAATTGTCGCGTCAAAGGCATCGATGCCAATGCTAAACTGCGAGCGCGCCGCCAGCACTGTGTTCACATCGCGATTCACCCAGTCCTGCGCTAGCCGAATCACCGTCACCTTCGAGCGACCCTCCTCCGGCCCTAGCGAAAACGAAAACGGTTCGCCATCCAAAAACGAACTGCTGCGCCGCAGATCAACGCCCGCACCCAGCGCCCACTCCTCGTTGGGCGTTTTGTAAATCGGCTGACGGAAGCCAACCGAAAGCGTCTCCGACTCGCTGCGAATCTCCAGATCCTCAAACTCATTTTCGACAATCAGCGAATCGTCGTTGCTGTAGCCCAGGCTCAGCGTCCCATCCATCGCGTTCAGCGGCACGGCATAGCCAACGTTAAAGCTGCTCAGCCCCTCTGTAATCCCATAGCCCGCGCTGATCCGGTCGCCCCAGCCCAGCAGGTTGTCATAGCCCGCCTGAATGCTCAACTGCTCCGAGCCAATGCTGGGCGACTGGTAGTTATCTGTGCCTGCCCCCAGTCTCAGCGCCGGAGCTTCCCGGATCTGTACCTGCAAAATATTTTGCCCTGGTGTACTCCCCGCCGTTAGCTCAGCGTTCACCTGCTGAATCAATGGATTGATCTGCAATAATTGCAGCGCTCGCTCCAGCCGATCTTTCTGCACAGGTTGATCCAGCAGCCGCGCCAACCGACTCTGCACATAGCCCTCGCGGAGATGAGCCGAGCCGCAGTTTGGGGTCGTGGGTTCTGAAGCTGTGGGTTCTGAAGCTGTGGGTTCAGCAGGTGATTCAGGTGAGACTGCCTCTGCGGCCTGGGTTTCAGCCTGAGTTTCAGCCTGGGTTTCAGCCTGTCTACCTGAATTGGGCGAGAGCAAGCAAAGCTGAATCGCTTCTAGTTGACCTTCCACCACCTGAATTTGAATATTCCCCTCGCTCAGTCGCTGTCCCGACGGCAAAAACGCCCCCGACGTAATATAGCCTTGGTCGATATAAAGCTGTGTAATCCGCGACCGCAACTCCAGCAGCTGATCCAGCGTCAGCCTGCCCTGCGACTCATATTCACCCACCAACGCCGCAATCTCGTTTTGCAACACCGTGCTGCCCTGCACCTCAATTTGCCGCACCGGAAAGCTCAGATCTAGCTCAGGTGCAGGCTGGTCTGAAGGCGGCTCAGGAGTTTGCAGCAGCGGCTCAGAGGGTGGAGCCGCTGGAATCGGCGGCAGTGGCGCGTCAGCAGGGCGCGGCAAGGACTGCTGGACGGCATCGCTGGCTCCCGGCGGTACTGTAACGCCAGGTGGGGGAGAAGACTGGGCGATAGACTGGGCAAAGGCGGGGGGCTGGATCAAGGCTACTGTAAAAACAGAGCCAGCTAGCAGGACTCGACTCAGGCTGGGAAACACACTCATAGGGAGCACTCAGCTAAATAGACGTAGGAGAACCCAAAACTGTCTGTAAGAGTACTGGCTTAACTGAAGAATTACCAGCTTTACAGAAGTCGGAGCCACAAGAATACTGGGAGCGGTGCCGATGTGGATGAGGGCTGTTGGAAGCGCTGCGCTAGCTCAAATCGACTCAGGGGGCTTGCTGGCAGTCATGCATCATCACTAGCTCGCCGTTGGGCAGTCGGTATACGCCCTGTGGCTCAATAATCGGGTCTCCTGGTTGCCAGCCTGCTTCAGTAGTGGCGCGGACGCTGTCGGTGGGGTAGGGCGAGACTGGAGCGCTGCCCGGTCGGTCGGGGCGGAGTCCGCCTGTGCCAGTAATCAGAAACGTGCCGCCGTTCTCGCTGCGGGCAATGCAGCTGTTGGCCAGCAGGTTCTCGGTGTCGATGCCACTGGCGGTGAGGTCGGCTAAGCTGTTTTGGATGAAGCTGGTGTCGGGGGTCTGGATGCTGCCTGAGCTGACGCTGCCGGATGCATCCAGGTCTACTCTCCCGTTGTCATCGGCGTTGCCTGAAGCGCTGTCGGGCTGGTAGCCTGCACCAAAGAATACGGTCGTGTTGAGGGTGATGTCGCCGCCTGTTTGCGGGGATTCGGTGATGATGTCGCTGTCGTCAAAGGCAATCACGGAGTTGGCAGTGATGTCGATGTCGCCCCCGTCGCCGCTGCCCTCTGTGCCCACTCTGGTTTGGATGTCGCTGTCGTCTTGTAGCCGCACGGCATCAGCGTTGACGGTAATATCCCCACCGTTACCATTGCCCCGGCTGACATCAGTGCGAATGTTGCTGCCCTGGGTGAGATTGATGTCGCCGCCTCTGATTTGGATATTGCCGCCTGCTGAACGGTTGGCATTGGTGCGGATGTTGCCACCTGTGGATTGGAGCTGTTGGACTGCAATGATGGTGATGTTGCCAGCTTGGCCTTGTCCGTTGGTGCTGGCGGTGATGGCGCTGTTGTCGAGGTTGAGTCGCTCGGCTTCGATAGTGATGTTGCCTTGGTTGGCATTGTTGCGGCGGCGGGTTTGTTGGCGGTTGCTGTTGGGGTTATTGGAATTATTGGGGACAACGGCATTTCGTAGAACTTGAGTAGAGATACTGCTGTCATTGAGCGAGACGGTATCAGCGTTTTGGATGCGGATATCGCCTGCGCTGCCGTTGCCGTTGGTGGCAGCTGAGATGGTAGAGTCACCGCTGAGCGAGAGGTTGGGAGTATCGAGGGTGATCCGCTGAGAATTGCCAGTTGCGCCTCTCTGAACGCGGTTGTTGATGCTGCTGTTGTTGCGGAGGTTTATGCTATCGGTGGCGGTAACGGTGACATTGCCTGCATCTCCTTGTCCACGAGTGCTGGCAATCAGTTGTGCCCCATCTTGGACATCGAGCGAGCCGGTTGTAATCTCTACATTGCCACCTTGTCCCACCCCAGTTGCTTCTACTGTACTGAAGGCATCACCATTAATGAAAGAGACATTGTTCCGTGCATTGATGATGACGTTGCCTGCATCTCCTTGTCCAAAAGTGCTGGCAGTCAATTCTGCGTCATCTTGGACATCGAGCGAGCCGGTTGTAATCTCTACATTGCCACCTTGCCCCACCCCAGTTGCTTCTACTTCACTGAAGGCACCACTAAAAAATCCACCATCTGCACTTGTTCCAACGAAAGAGACACTATCCTGTGCATTGATGATGACGTTGCCTGCATCTCCTTGTCCACGAGTGCTGGCGCTCAAGAAAGCACCGTTTAGAACATCAAGAGATCCGGTTGTAATCTCTACATTGAGGTGGACCCGAAAAACTGGACAGGTGGCTAAGGTGGTCACTAAGCTCCTCATTGCTCAACTGTGATAGGAGTATCTCATGGCAAACAAACGCAAACAATACAACCCACAATTCAAAGCCAAAG
>JAESFP010000234.1_pt1 | contig 8383 bp, 10 predicted proteins | sample 9266181 | NCBI WGS metagenome assembly JAESFP01 (sample SAMN14502547, study PRJNA617102) | algae metagenome | isolation source: Pegethrix bostrychoides GSE-TBD4-15B and co-occurring heterotrophs from... | place: USA: Grand Staircase-escalante National Monument, Utah | collected 2006-08-15
TGAATTGTGGGTTGTATTGTTTGCGTTTGTTTGCCATGAGATACTCCTATCACAGTTGAGCAATGAGGAGCTTAGTGACCACCTTAGCCACCTGTCCAGTTTTTCGGGTCCACCTCAGTTCCAGTGGCGACGCAACAACTCTCCCCAGAGCGCCATGATTGCCGCCTGTTCTGAATTGGGGTTGAGTTTGTACTGGTAAGTGAGTAGCATAGAGTTATTATAGCTTAGTGCAATGACTCTAAATAACGGCTACAGAACCGTTTACGACCTTAACATTCATTTAGTGCTTGTCACAAAGTACCGTAGGAAGGTGATAGACAGGGCGATGCTGACCCGACTTGAAGAGATATTCAGATCCACCTGTTCCAAGTGGCGTAGCGAGCTGAAAGAGTTTAACGGTGAGGCAGATCATGTTCATCTGCTGATTAGCTACCCGCCCGATGTGGAAGTAAGCAAGTTGGTAAACAATCTCAAAACTGTATCTAGTCGGCTGATTCGTAAGGACTTCTTGGAGGTACTGAACCTTGTATACAGTAAGCCCGTGTTCTGGAGTGGTGCCTATTTTGTGGCATCCGCAGGGGGCACCACAATTGCCCAGCTCAAAGTTTATGTGGAGAGCCAGCAGTCGCCTGAATAATTGGCAAGCTGCGCTTGCCGTTCCTATCCCCCTCACCGCCTTTCTTGAATGGCGCAGGCTATAGCTGCGCTGTGGCGGGAGTACCCCGGAGGTCTAAATGGCTGCAACTGTTCTACATCGCGATCCCTGCTCTGGCGGGGGCTTTTTGATATGATGACGGCAATGAAGGAGAGCGGTATGAGCAACTTAGAGCCACGGGTAGAGCGAATTGAAATCGACATGGCGGAGCTGAGGCTATCGATATCCGAGCTGCGAAGCTCAGTTTCTACGCTGGCAGATCTGATCACCATTCAGCAGAATGAGTCGGCAGAATTCCGGCAACTAGCAGAGCTCCGGTTTGAGCGCTTTGAGCAGCAAGCCGTACAAGACCGCGCCACGCTATACCGGACATTTGAAGACATGCGGGCTGAGGCGCGTCTTGACCGCCAGAGGGCCGACCAGGACAGACAGCGAGCAGATCAGCGGCTGGCAGAGGCAGCAGAGCGGGCCAATCAGGATAGAGCGCTGATGCTGCAACTCATCCAGGCCATCAGCCAGCGCAACGGCAGCTAGAATTGGGCAATTGCACCACGCACCAAACATCCCCGCCCTCGGCCTGTCTGGACTGGGGGCTTTTGCGTTAGCTATTAGACGGGAAGCCCCGCGCTGTACCTGTACTCAGGTCAGCGTCGGGATGAGAGGCGCGTGAGGCTGCGCCAACGGCTCCGCCTGCCGTAGGAATACTGATGCATGACCCAAAACAGAACAGATGGCTTCTTATCACAATGCTAAAATGGTTACAGGGAGGGAGTTTTAAGGCAATGGACATATATACTGAGATTCTGACATCTGATATTTTTCTTAAAAAAGCAATCTACGAGGCGCACGAAGGTAGGTGCTTTTATACGGGTAGATTTGTCAACTTACACGATGTTTGGTAATTGCTCAACTGGGGGCTTGACAGGAAGAAAGAAATCGCTAGAGTGAGGACATGAAGGAGCTTCCAGACCTCAAGCGGTTAACAGAGTCTGATAAAGACGCGCTCATCCAGGCGCTGTGGGATGAGTTGCAGAAAATACGAGTCAAGCAACCGAAAAAGACATCCAAGAATTCTAGCTTGCCCCCGGCCAAAGGCTTCAAAGCTTCTCTCAACTCGTCTTCCAGTTCTGAAGCACTCAGACGGACTGCGAGTGCAGGTCGCGCGGGTGGAGGACGGCAACTCAGTCAGACCCCAGACCAAATTATCCTTGCCCAAGTCAAAGGTTGTAAAACCTGTGGTGCAAGCTTGTCCCAAACCGCTCAACAATTGATGCAGCGCTATGACAGAATCGAGATTCCACCGATTCATCCAGTCGTCACCCGAGTAGAGCGTTATGGTTGTACTTGCCCCAACTGTGGAGCGGTTCAACTGGCTGCTGTGCCGATTGGGATGGAATCTGGCAGTCCCTTTGGCAATGGGGTAGCAGCCCTGGTGACAACGCTTCGTTATGCTCATGCAATTAGCTATGCCCGATTGAGTGAACTGATGTCTCAACTGTTTAATTTATCGATTTCAGAAGGAGCCTTGGCAAATCTATTTGAGCGGGTGAAAACCCAGCTAGAGCCTTCGATTGAAGCAATTGTGCAGCGTTTACGCAGTTCCCGATTGGTGGGCAGTGATGAGACCAGTGCAAGGCTGAAAGGCAAGACGGTTTGGGAGTGGGTATTCCAGAATGCTCAGGTCTGTCTACATGTGATTCGGCCATCACGCGGAGCAGATGTGATAGGCGAAGTGATGGAAGCGCATCGACCGCAGATCTGGGTCTCGGACTTGTTCAGTGCCCAAAAGAAGCATCCAGCCGAGGATTGGCAAGTTTGTTTAGCGCACCAGTTGCGGGATTGTCAGTATGGCATCGATGCGGGGGATGAGGTCTTCTCACCGGTGATGAAGCGATTGCTGCTGCGGGCTTTTGTCTGGCATCGACGGTGGGAGCAGTTGGCGGCCTCGACACAGTATCAATATCGCTGTCGGATCTACCGAGAATTAGACCAGGCCTTAGCCCGCTGTCCGACCCAAGCCGATGGGATACGGCTACAGAAGCGGTATCGAGACTTGCGAGAGCATTTGTTTTTGTTCTTGGAGGATAGGACAGTTCCATCCACGAATAATGCAAGTGAACAGGCATTGAGAATGAGTGTAATTTTTCGCAAGGTGACGAACGGGTTTCGCTCAGAATGGGGCAAAGATTTGTTCGCGGATATTCGCTCTGTGGTGAATACGGGCAAGCGTCAGGGGCTTTCTGCGTTTGAGTCCATTTCCGCTGCCCTCAACCCCCACGAATCCCTATTTCCTCTGAGTTGAGCAATTACGATGTTTGTATTGACCACATTTATCCTAAGTCGCTAGGTGGTTCAAATTGCATTGCAAACTACGTCTTGACAGACAGGATTGTTAACTCTAAGAAAGGGAATACTCTTGATGAGTTTCAGGTAGAGCGAATGCAATACATTAATAAAGTTGCCTTTGCCCCTCAAGCATTAAAGCTATACCTCAATTACAACCAAAAGACTATTCTGACAAATGATTGGGTAACTCTGGACGATTTTCTTGAGTCCAAAAGCATCTCTTTGCAGAGTTACGACAAGGGAAGGCTTCGAGCTTTTTTAAGAAGCAAGCTAAAGCACAAACTGGCTAACCCTCTACACAGAAAAGGGAAGCACGCTATTTTCAATACTGCTCAGGTTGAAGCTTTGTACAAAAGCCATCCCGAAAGATTCAAAGTATCTTAATTTATCGGTTCGCTCGTTTGTCTGCCCTCACTGCCAAGAACGGCATGATAGGGACATCAATGTGGCGATCAACATCAGAAATGAAGGCTTGCGGATTCTGGCCTCAGGAAGTGGGGCTTCTGCTCTAGGACGCGATGTAAGACCAAAGGGAGGAAGGCGCAAGTCTACCCTCTCCGAGGCTGTCGCGGTTGATTAGAGAAGCCTGCGCTGTATTGCTTTCAATCAGCGTCGGGTACTTCACTAATTTTCCAGAGAAACCACTGAGGGGGGGGAGCAGGACAGCAGAGGCCAGCACCATGTGGCAGCGCTGGGGTCACGTCGCGAGAGTCTGCAGAGGGCGGCTCCCTTTTCTGTCCTCCTTCTCCCTGACTCATTGCGTTCTTAAGCCTTTTGGCTCCCTCTCCAATGACGTCAACCGAACTCGCCGACCGCATTCCCCAAATGCCCCGTGCTGAACAGATTGTGCTGCTCTCGATGCTGGCTGACACGGTGGCTGACCAGGCTCGGGCTTGGACGAACGCCAGCACAGACTGCGGCCAATTGGTCGATACAATTCCCCAGGGCACCAGCACGACCGAACTGCTAGAGCTGATGTCGGACATCATCTCCCGGCTCAAAGAGAGCTGAGATCAACCACTGGGGGGGGTGCTGCTGGGACATTGGCAGTGGGACGAGGTGGCAGTAGGAAGGGCAGTAGGAAGGTCGGGGCTGGCGAGTGCGAGGCGGAGAATGTCAGGCAAGACTTGATTGTTCGCCCTTGTACGGCCTTGCTGAATATCGGGAGATGCTTGCCCAATGACCGCCCAATGACCGCCCAGAGCTGAGGGATGATGGTCACCGAGTAGCCTGCCTTCTCCGCCATTAGCAAGCAATAGAAAATAGCGTCAATTCGAGAGAACTACTGATGGAGCTAAGGCGAGTCAGGGCGCTAATTGGGTAAAGCTCTCGCTGGCGAACAGTGGAATTGATTCCTTTTCCTCCTCCCTTTGCTGCGGAGGCTGTTTTTTGCCTCACCGCCATGTCCATTCAGACCAGCGCCAACGCCAGCACTCCCGTCTACGTCACAACACCAGGGGGCTTCGCTCAGGTCATTCTCAACTTCACTCGTCAACACACTCAGTCAGGTCAACGGCGGGTGGCGCTGGATACTGAGCCCAACGGCGATGATCCGCACGCCTCAACGCTGTTCACGCTCCAGTTGTTCGTGCCGGGACTGGGCCCGATTGTGGCTGACCTGAGAACTGTGCTGACGGATCAGACCCGGCAGATGCTGGTTGATTACTTCGCTCAGCCGGGTTTGCTCAAGCAGTTCCAGAACGGCAAGTTCGACCTGAAGATGCTGGCCGCAATTGGCATTCCAGTGCCGCCGCCCTACTTCGATACGATGCTGGTCAGCCAAATTCTGGTCTGTGGCCAACAGGAGGGCAGTAAGCTAGGCGACTTGAGCCAGCGCTATCTGGGCGTCACTTTAGACAAACGGCTTCAGACTTCATTCCTGGGACTGCCGCCCGATGCTGTGCTGAGCCAAGAGCAGGTAGAGTATGGAGCCGATGATGTCGTCGTGCTGCCCAAACTTCAGCCGCCGATGCAGGCCGCACTGAACAAGCACCCAGGCAATGTCCGCACCTGGAGCCGAGAACAGGGTTTCTTGCCCGTGTTGGCTGCAATGGAAGCAGGCGGGGTTCGATTCAGAGCTGAGGGACTAGAACAGCTTGAGCAACGACTCAATCAGAAGACTGCGGTCGCCAAACGGTATGCAGAAGGTCATCTGGTTGGAACTCCTGCAATCTGGGGCGGGTATGATTCAGTAAACCTGGATAGCTCACAATCGGTAAAGGAGGCAGTACTAGCTCAGGATATTCCCTATAGCTCGGACAAGAACAGCGACCTACTCAGGCAGGCAGGGCAACCGGGGGTAATGTACCTGCTGGAATATCGATACCTGAAGCAGCAGCTTGAGCAGTTGCAGCAATGGCAGCAGTTGCTTCTGAGAACCCACCGAGGGAGGGAGGTGATGCAGGCAGGGGTGGGGCAAGGGAAGCAGGCATGTGGTGGGCAGTTTCATCTGCTGGCTAGCTATAGCCAGGTCGGATACATGAATGGACGGCTGAGCCATTCCCGTACTGGGATAGAAGTGCTGATGCCTAAGCTGGATGATGAGCAAGAGCCTTGGGTCAGTCGGTTGCTGCTGCCTCGTTCTGATGGTAACAAGCTGATTGGGCAGAGGCTCAAAGAAGCACCGCTGCGAGTGTTGGCTCAGGTGACAGGGGATGCAACGCTGAATCGTATTTACGCCGAAGGTGAGCTAGCAATCGACTGGCTCTGTAAGCAGATCGAGATTGAACCCGTGATTGCTTGGGCGCTGTGGATGGGCTGCGGACTCTATGGATATCGTAAAGCAGCGAAGTGGCAGGAGTTCTGCTACGACCAGACAGGTGTAGCCTTGCCTATTCAGAAGGCAAAGGGTTACGTTGACCAGTTCTGGGGGCTGCTGCCTGAGCTAAAGGTCTGGCACCAACAGCACCCAACCTCGAAGGAGCGCTCATTCACTTTATCAGGCCGCTACTGTCACAACTACCGCGACTCGCACGCTGACCAGATGGCTCATCGGGTGCTGGGCAGTCTGGATGATCTGGTGAAGGCAGCCGCAACCGAGATTGATCAAGCACTGCAACTACTGGGTGGGGTGCCCTATCTGGTACTGGGCGATTATCTGGTCTGGGAAGTGCCAGCGGAACGGCAACAAGAACTGCTGGAACTGGCCTGCGAGGTGCTGATAGAGCGCAGTCGGGTAATGCTACCGAATGTTGTCAAGGCGTGGAATGCGAGCAACCTGAACGGTGTCTAACCGCCGTGCCCGTCTGAGACGTGCTGCTCTAGCCGTTCGAGGATGCGATTTGCAGTAATCTGTAACCCCCGAATCTCGGACTGCATTGATTGCATATCGGCTCGCGTAGACTGCATATCGGACTGCACAATTCTCATTCCCTCTTGGTGCAATCGCGCGATATCAGATAGCTCTCCAACCAAATACTCTAGCTGGTTGAGTCGAGAGCCTTGCTGTGAGCGCATCTCAACGAAGCCTTGCTCTAACTGGGATAGACGCTGGTCGATATTGTTGTCCCTCATCGTTCAATGAATTGAAGCAGAAGTAGAGCGATTGTACCACTACTTTTGAGCAGCGAACCTGCCCTGCTGCCCGATTTTATCCGCCATGCCAATCAGCGCCAGCGTCTCACCATACGGCCTGTCCTGCTGCTTCTGAGCCTCAATCGTATCGATACGAATCACAAGCTTCCCTCGCGGTGCCCGCCCCTTGGGATGACCGCCCAAATAGCAGGACCGACCGAGCCATTTGCCATCCTGGCTCTGCTCCTTCCAGTGGAACCAGTACTCGATATAGACATAGTTCATCATCTTCCGCTTAGCGCCCTTGCCCCGGCTGGCCGTTGCCTTCTTCGGCTCTAGCCGCTTCTTGATGGCCTCGCGCTCAGTCAAGCACCCAACCTGAATGGACAGACGCTCACCAGGTGTATCGGACGGTGAAGGCTCAAAAGCCACTTCAGAAGCAGGTTTCGGATGATGGTCTAGAACTTTTTTATCAGAACGAGAGTTGGTAGAATGCCTTGCCCTCGCCCCCGATGGTGCCGGAGACTGACGACGTTGTGCTAGAGTCATGAGTAATTAATTCAATTGATGAGCCGTCTTTTGCCTGCAAGCAAGAGGCGGTTTTTTTGGCTGTCAATGTTAAGTTCCGACAGTTTGTACCGCTAGGGACTAGACATCTTGCCTCTATTGTCCCAAACTAGAGGATGAAAGACAAGTAAGTTATATAAAGAAGTTGATATCTAAATCTCTGTCCTCTGGCTCCGGTGATTCAAGGGATTATGTCCAAACCTCTCCGCTTAGGCGTCTGCGGGAATCTCGCGGTCTGACTCAGCGGCAGGTATCAGAGTACGTGGGCGTGACCATACAGACAATCTCAAATATTGAACGAGAAGGGTACTCGCCCAAGCTGAATGTAGGTCAGTTCTCGAAGCTGTGCAGTCTGTTTGAGTTGGACATTCATGAACTGGCGGCACTGTGGGAAATCGGCCTGTAGCCACAGGTGGGGGTGGCTCAATGCGTTCAGGCTTTGGTTGTTTTAAGAGGCGCTATGTCGCATAGCACTACGGGTGGATGTTAGGACTATCTTTGAATGCACCGTCTACACAATCTCGAAAGCTATCAAAATCGTCCCACCGCTGCCTCATCCAGTTTTTGAACACAAACCACCACCGCTCAATCTTATTTAGGTCTGGAGAATAAGGCGGCAGATACCATAGCTCACATCCAGCTGCCACCACAATTTCCTCTATGCTCTGAGAATGGTGAAAGCTGGCATTATCAATCACAATCACATCCCCTGGCTGCAATTGCGGCAGCAAACAGTCCTCTAACCACATCTCAAACAAACTGCGGTTGCATGAACCCGCATAGGTCATCGGCGCAAAGATCTGCCCTTGTTTGAGAGCTGCAATCCAACTGACTCGCTCAGTCCGCTTGCCTGACTTGAGAGCATGAAATCGTTGGCCAATCTCACAATAGCCATACTCATACTCGTCTCGGTTGTCAATGCCTGCTTCATCAACATAGACAATCTTGGCCGCTGGCTTACTCTTCAATCGAGTGATGAACGCTTCACGCTTGGCTTCATCCCGCTCGCGATAGCCGTAAGTCTTTTTTTTCGACTCACACCAATTTTACGCAGTGCATCGCTAATATTCTGTTGAGTCACATTATCTCCCCACAACTTGGCGAGCTGAGCTTGGGTTTTGTCGCCATGTTGTTGGACAAACTCTCGAAATCGCTTCCAGTCGGTGATTTTATGTCGATTACCCTTCTGAAAATGAGTGATAGCTTGGTAGTCGCCTTCTTGTTGTTCTCGTTTGAGCCAGAGGTCTAGGGTATTACGACTGATGTTCAACATCCGGCTGACCTCAACTTTGGCTTCGCCTC
>JAESFP010000235.1_pt1 | contig 8297 bp, 11 predicted proteins | sample 9266181 | NCBI WGS metagenome assembly JAESFP01 (sample SAMN14502547, study PRJNA617102) | algae metagenome | isolation source: Pegethrix bostrychoides GSE-TBD4-15B and co-occurring heterotrophs from... | place: USA: Grand Staircase-escalante National Monument, Utah | collected 2006-08-15
GAGCTTGAAAGGCTTGGGTTTCTTCAGGAGTCATGACGAGCAGTAGTTACAGCCTGTTTATTCTCCTTGATCTAGCAAAATATATTGCTAAGTATTATTACTCATTACCCTAATGGGATGCTCCCGAGCTTCCATCAGGAATATCGGTTCCTCCACCTCTTTCAGAGGTCAATCCGACCGACCGAGTAGAGTTTGAAGATCTCAAGCAGAAGATCGCAACAGAAAACCTGAGCATTGAGGAGATTGAATCATTTGTTCAAGCCAAGAGCTAGAAACTCAGTTCGTCTGCCGAGATCGCCTTTGCCCAAAAGATGCCGATTACTGTTACATCTGGAAAGACCTCTAGAATCCGCCGCCGCGCCGCCGTAAAGTGAGCGCCGCTTGTCAGCACCTATCTTTCAACGGGTCAATTATTTCACTGACAATCGCCTGCTGTTTGTAGCGGAGACGCTGAAGCCATCTGACTGAGCAATTTAGATTCCACAGCCGCCAGTGCCGCCGCCATGATGCTCTGCCAGTCAGATGAGGTGAGCAGCCGGTGGAGCTGCTGCCGGAGCTGGGCCTGAAGTTCAGTCGGGGAGAGAGTTGCTGCGTCGGCCAGCAGTTGTTTTAGGGCAGCATCCTGGAGGCTCAGAGCCTGCATCCGTTCAATGATTAGCCGCCGCCCCTGGGTGTAGGCCGCCTCGGTGCCTGAGCCAAAATCCACCTCAGCCAACAGCCGCTTTAGTCCCCCAAACAGCAGAGAATAGATCCGGACTCGGTCTAGCTGCTCTTTGTATTTGATCGGGTCAATCTGCTTCTTGACTGGAGGTGTCCCCCCAGTCTGGATATCGTAATCTAGCGCAGCTTCAGCCTGAATCGACGCTCGCAGCGCTTCTCTATCAGTCAAGGTTAGCTCATGCATTATCTTCCTCCCTTGGCGCTGGATTCAAGATACCGTACTCAAAATAGCTCATCTCCTGGTCTGAGTCACAGCCCAAGTTCAGCATATTGCGCGACTTATAGAACGACTCAGAACCGGGCAAAGCATGTAGCCCCAGTCTACCGCCATAGCCCAGATCCAGACTACGCTGACGATTGATGGTAGGGCATCAGCGCCGCAACTGCCTGCTTGATCTGCGCTACCTCTGCGGCTGGAATCCCTTCTGCCTGAGCCACCGCTGAAGGCAAGGCGTGCTCGTAGCGCCGAAACAGCTCTGCCAGCTTGGGAAAGGTGCTATAGCGCGTCCAGAGCGCTTCGTAGGCGGCAATTTCCTCGACGGGGCTGATAACTGGAGTAGCGGTAGCCATCCGGGGAGAAGGCTACACAGTACGCCTCGACCAGGTGCCTGAGCGTCGTGCAGCCCAGTCCTAGAGACTCTATCGCGGCTCGCGGCTCATCAACGCGATCTAATTTCTCTAGCCCCTTTGTTTCAGTCGCTTCTGTTTCGTAGATTTACCGTTATTCGCCGCTCCAATTGAATCAACTCAGTCAGTTTTACTGACGAACTACCTATTTGGCGCTGCTAGGATGCTGCACGACCAGCGCAGAACCTTCAGTAGATTCAGTCATGCAGATTTTTGTCAAAACACTCACTGGTAAGACGATTACTTTAGACGTAGAGTCGTCTGACTCAATTGAGAATGTTAAAGCCAAAGTGCAAGACAAAGAAGGTATTCCACCGGAGCAACAACGCCTCATCTTTGCTGGCAAACAATTAGAAGATGGCAGGACGCTAGCGGACTACAACATTCAGAAAGAATCCACTCTTCACTTGGTGCTCAGAGACGTTACGCCCCCGGCTGTTGTCACCACCGGCCTGACCCCAACTGACAATGCCGACAATGTTGCGGTTAGTACAGACCTGCGGCTGACCTTTGATGAACCAGTCGTCAAAGGCACTGGCAAAATCACTATCAAAAAAGCATCTGATGACTCAGAAATCGAGTCAGTTGATGTCTCTTCAGCACAGGTCACAATCAGTCAGGATGGTAAGTCAGTCATAGTTACGCCAACTGTGAGTCTAACGAACGGTACTGAGTATTATATCGAAATCAGTAATTCTGCTTTCAAAGATACTGAGAATAATGATTTTACAGGTATTTCTGGTAAGCAAACGTGGAATTTTGCAACTGTTGCTGTACCTGCTGCCATGCCTCCAATTGTGCAGCCTTCTCCCTCTGATTCTACAGAAAAAAGGAAGGAGCCTACTGACTCGATGCCTGTTCTCGAACCGATTACTAACGTACCTGCGGATTCATTGAGTTTCTTAGCCAATGCAGTTAAGATTGACTCCAACTCAGATAAGCCCAGTCAGCCTCTATATGGCACTCCGAAATCTGATAGGCTGAATGGCACTGAAGGTAATGATGCCATCTATGCCAGAGGCGAGAGTGATACGATTGAGGCTGGTGCAGGGGACGATACCGTGCTCGGTGGCAGCGGCAACGATCTAATCTATGGTGAAGATGGCAATGATCTGATCCTGTGCGGCACAGGGAACGACCGAGGAGTAGGCGGCGCTGGCAACGATGTCTTACATGGTGGACTAGGTAGAGATTCACTGACAGGCGGCGGCGGTAGCGATACCTTTGTCTTTGCGAATCATCAGGCTTTTAGAATTGACACAATCCAGGACTTCCAGGCGGGTGAAGATCTGATTGACCTGAGCCAGATGTTTGCCAAAGCGCTCTACCCAGGTGCAACCTCCTCAGAGAAATTTAAGCAGTACGTGCAGATTGAGCAGACCAGTGCTGGTGCGGTGATCAAGATAGATGCCGATGGCAGCGGAGTCGGAACTCGCCTCACCTCAATTGCCTTGGTCGCGGGTGTCTCCAAAGACAGCTTGACTCAGGCTCAATTCGTTTTGTTCTAATCGAAGTGAGGCTCAGATTTGAGATAGAGGTAGTCAAGGAATCTGAGCTATTCCCACATCTACAGCGCGTCCGTGCGGTTGATCGACTCAATTAGCTCCTCAACTTCCTCGCTATTGGAATGTGTCATCGGGGCTGGGTGCCGCTGCCTTTTATTTCTACCACTGAATTCGGTCAAACCGAGCTGGGTTAGCTGCCGTGTACCTGACCGTATGCTGAATATTGCGATGCCCCAAATACTCCTGAATGTCCCGCGTCGGTAAGCCTTGCTCAGCCAGATAGTAGCCGCAGGAGTGGCGCAGCATGTGAGGATGCACGGGTAGAGGTAGATCGGCCAACTCGCCAGCTCGCTCTACAATCTTGGCAATTGCCGCCGTCGTGAGCTGGCTGCCCCGCTCGTTGGCAAACACCGCATAGCTGCTGGGAGAATCCTGCTTGAGCTGAGTCAATGCTTCCAGCTCATTTTCCTGTAACCGATGCACCCCGCTCATACTGCCCTTGAGCCGAGCAATGCTGATGGTGCCAGTATCGAACATGATTGCATCCCATTTCAGCAGACAGGCTTCACCAGCTCTGAGTCCATGCCGAAACATCAGGTGCCAGTATCGAACATGATGGCATCCCACTTCAGCAGACAGGCTTCACCAGCTCTGAGTCCATGCCAAAACATCAGCAGCAATAGAGTCCGGTCGCGCAGGCGATATCTACCCCGTTGCCCTGCTGACTCGATCAGCCGCTGCACTTCGGCAGGGGTTAGATACTCTCGACTGCGATAGGTCAGATTTTTCTGTCGGGCGGGAGCGAGCATGACTCATTGCCCTTCTGGTTGCTCTACTGGGGATAGGTTCACATCTTCGTACAGCAGCTCAATAGGGCATTCAAACGCAATGCTGCTGAACTGGATGATTTCACTGGCTGCATAGGGTGTCAATTCCCATTTGCAACGTTCGTTGAGCCGAAAGATCTCGACGCTGGGCTGAGTGGAGCTAATCAGCACATATTCTTGCAGACTTTCAAGGCGACGGTATTGAGTGAACTTCTCACCTCGGTCGTACGCCTCTGTACCGGGGGATAGCACTTCGACAATCAGGCAGGGATGTTTCAGATATTTTGTAGATTGTTTATCCTCTGGATGACAAGTTACTGAGACATCTGGATAGAAATAGGGGTTGCCTGTTTCTGAGATCTGAACTTTCACATCTGCCATGAACAGACGACAGCCTCGGCTCCGAACCGGGTTCTTGAGGAGGGCGGTTAAGTTGATGGCAATTGTATTGTGGGGCAACGTTCCGCCTGTCATGGCGTAAACTTCCCCATTCAGATATTCGTGTCTGCCTTCCTGCTGAGACTCCCACTCCAGATATTCTGCTGGGGTCATAGGTTGCCTATCAGGTGTCGCAATCATGGCACTCTCCTTCAGCTTAATCTGGTTGGCAGCAGATTCAATTGTACTATTTCAAGAACTGTTCGTATTAAGGTCATTTTACGGACAGTTTTAGCCCCCAGAACCCGCACTTTCCCCACAGGCGTTGATGAAGTCCAAAATTTAGCCTGCTTATTGAAAACTAATGAGAATGGCTTTTTGCTCAGATGCGGCAGCAGCATTGGGTCAACGCCATCAACCCAGTTTACGAGCTGAGAGCCTGCTGGATGGCTGGGAACCCTGAAGGGCAGAGGTTAACGAAGTAGACGAGGGTAAACCAGATGAAGGGTGAACTGCCAGTGGCAGCCAGTAGGATTCCCCATGTGCTGAATGACAGGATGATTGCCTTCGCTCAAGAGACGGGCGACTCGCCTAGCAAGATTGTCCGGGATGCGCTGAGCGCCTACCTGGGAGTGAACAGCCCTGAGTCAGCCCAGTCTGTTGAGAAGCGGGTGGCGGCGCTGGAGCGGAAGTTGATGAAGCTGGCGCAGATGATGTGATGGACGAAGCGATGAACGAGTTTGGCCTCAGACCTGTACTGCGAAAATCGGGCGCAGAGCCGTTGCAAGAAAATGGTGCAGCCGCTGGCATCAAGCTGCTCGACTTCTGGCAGTGGTCAGACACTAGTAGGGCTGAGAGAATTAACGTTGCGGCTTTGTTCATATGTTTCTTGATCAGGTCAATCTGCTAGTCCTGCACCAGCCACCAGCGAAACAGGGTAGGTTCTTCCCCGCGCTGATTGTTTGCAGTCGAAACAGAGAGCTTGTGACCATCGGCATCGACAAACTCGAAAGCACAGAGTCCCAGCCCGGTGCCGGAACAGGCCGTAACTTCGGTGTACCCCAGCTCAGTCAGGTAAGTCATCACGCCATCCTGCTCTTGATTGGGAAAAACCTGTGCCTGCCAGCCCGCATTCAACAGCACCTCTCTGGCCTCGGCGTAGGGCATTCCTTGACGTAGGGTGGTGGGTAATTCCTGAGCTAGCGCCATACTTGGTTGTATAACTGAGCTAACCGCCGCCATAGTAATTAGTATCATGCACCTAATTGACTTCACCTGCTCATTCCTCAATGTATCTACGTGCAGAAGTGATAGCCCCAGGCCAACCTTCTATTAGACTGGCTCCGGTCAGGCTGAACACATCGGAAGGCTTCAACACGCCCCTCGCCCATATAGCCATATTGCTCGCCCCAACCAGTGCGATTGACACCGAAGGTCACACTACCTGCCGAAGCACAGTTATTGATGACCTGGGTGCTAAGTGCCTGTAAAAATTGAGGCGAATACATGACATCATCTGCCGCAGAACCTTCAATTCTGAATTGATAGTTCAATGGACGGCCTGTAGGATACTCCTCAGAATATTCAGACATATCCCGACTCTGGACTAAAACAACCTCTAGATCACGGCCTTTTTTCAGTTCATTTCTGACAGCGACTACGGTTGTAGAGCAATCTTGATTGTCAGTTTGAGCATAAGCTGCGAGTGGAATAGAAAATGATAGAGATTCTATGCCGATTAGCGCCAAAAGTGTGAAGGTAATATTTTTTGGGTTAATCATACTCGGCAGCATTTAGATTACAAATCAAGCTTAATAAATAGCTTTATATTCTGGACTCAGAAGATACACAGTTTATGAAATAGATATAAATAAGGCAAAATCTGTAAATTTCAGTAGAGCAGTCCTGATGCTGTAGGTTTAACTAGCTCAACCCCGACCGGATCACTAGGGACAGAGGCTCAAAATTAAGCGGCCTCAGTGCTTGCTTAGTCTATCGCGGATGGAAATCTGAAAAGCCCCGGTAGTTCCGAATCGGTGCATCTACTATCAGGATTGATTCACCGGGGCAATTAGGCTTAGTGTTCCCGTCTAGCAGCCTGAGCTACAGACCGTTTCTAGCACCTGCTTCAATCGCAGAATTGGCAATCTCCAAAAGAGCGGCCTTACTCCCGTTTTTGACAGTTACCTGATAGAGTGTGCCTTCAGACTGCCACTCCAAGACTGCTGTACAGTAAGCACCACAGCCGTTGATGTATTGGGCTGGGGTGCCGTCGGATAGCTGCGTAGATTCAAAGGTTTCTCTCGTACCACCTAAGTCTCTAGGAGCTTGATCGGTAAACGGGTTAGGACTGAGCTGGCCACCCTGTTCAGCTAGAATTGCGCCGAAGTAACAGGGTGTCCCTCCACAGTCGGGCGTGTAGTTAAAATCCACTCGGTAGCCGCTGACTGTAGCCTCAATGGCTAGATACACCTCCTGCTCCATCGGCAACTGACTGGGCAGATAAATTGGGATGTCTGTGCTGCGCTCAATCTGTGAAATAGCTTGAGCGATAGGCACAATCACATCTGCTTGGGCAGGATGGACGGAGAGGAAAGGGGCAGAGGACACCGCTAAACACAGGAAAACTCGACTCAGCGCAGAAAGTTTTTGCAACATGGAAATTCCCTCCTACATGACGTCCAGATCTGCCCGTTAGAGTTCCCGCCATCAGCCCAAGCTTACGTCACCCCAATTCAGGCAGCAGTCGCTCAATGTACTGCCAGGTCAATTCTAGCCCTGCTTCCAGGAAGTAAGCGCCGATGATGGCTTCTAGCGCCCCGCTGAGAATTTTGACGCTCTCTCGGCCTCCCTGATCCCTAGTGCCGTTGCCCAGACGCAGTTCGCCACCTAGATTCAGGCTGGTTGCAACTCTGGCGAGAGCATTCTTCTCTAACTTAGAGCGCTGAATGGTGAGTGCCCCTTCTCGCAGCTCAGGATGATTCTGGTAGAGCAGGACAGACAGCACCATTTTCAGAATGGCGTCGCCGATGAACTCTAGCTGCTCATTGTGAATAGAGCCGGGATGCTCATTGACATAAGAGCTGTGGGTCACGGCTTGGAGATATAAGGCAGGATTCTGAACTTTAAGGAATTCGAGCATGAATTGTTTCCAAATGAAGGTAAACAACCAGCGCAGATGGAGAGTCTCACATAAAGCGTGAAAACTCAATCAGTTTTGTCATTCAGATGTAGGTGAAATTCTTCGCAAATTTATGCCCACTTAGATGAGTGAGAGGTTGCCAGATGGGCATAAATTTATTAAGAATCTGCGATCTTATTCTTCATGTTGAACTGACTCCAGTACACATCATTGTATTACTGTGATAACTCTCAATTCACCGCACGTCAACTGATTACCAAAAAGCGACCGTCCCTTTCGAGCGCGATCGTCATGGCTATTAAATCTTCTAGTTTTAGAGTTCCTATTCGGCAGTCTAGCTACTTGGCAAATAATCCACCACATTCACCTAAGTTGGTAGTCCTATTTCGTAAAGGATGAAGAATAATTGCCCATTTCTAGAAGTCCTGCTGAATCAGCCTTTCAAAATTGCGCTTTTTTCTCTGTCCTTTACGAAATAGGACTACCAACCTAAGTTTACTAGGGTTTAACCCAGTATTTCCCTCAAGGCTCATCAGACAAACGTTCAGAAGCAGGAGTGATCGTTAATGGTGTCGGCCACTGAGCATGCGGCTTGGGAAACCGAGGCTCAAGATCTTGAAATCCAGCCAACGCCAAAATCATATAACCATAGAACCGACTCAGGAAAATCATGCAGTCTACTGACTTCTTCATTTCCTCATCAGATAACGCACCACCTTGGGTAAAAAGCCAGTCCGGGTGGGCGCTTCGATGTCTGAGGTGTCCAAAATCTCTGAGCACACGTTGGTGTATTGGTTCCCAAGTATCTGGCGGGAATTTACCAAAGAAATCTCTTAGCCCTTGATATACATCCCAGGCTTTGCCATTACTTTTTTTAACGGTAAAAGGCTTGTTATATATATTGCGTAGAGCCGCTTCGAGAATACTAGAAACAATGAACTCTCGAATTTGCCAATTGGATTGGCGCGAAGCCCTGCTTGACTGACAAAACTAGAGAAGCCTGAAAGCCAAGTAGAACGGGAGGTCGAGTTTGAACTAAGGTGAGAATAACTACAAACCCATCTTAGCCATGCAACCCACCTCCCGCCTTCATCATGC
>JAESFP010000236.1_pt1 | contig 8098 bp, 6 predicted proteins | sample 9266181 | NCBI WGS metagenome assembly JAESFP01 (sample SAMN14502547, study PRJNA617102) | algae metagenome | isolation source: Pegethrix bostrychoides GSE-TBD4-15B and co-occurring heterotrophs from... | place: USA: Grand Staircase-escalante National Monument, Utah | collected 2006-08-15
CACTGGATCGATGATCACATCGCCACGCCGATGTCGCGTTATCCGGAGTATCGCCAAAGCCGCCAGAGCTTCGGCATCAATGTGCTGGGGACCCTGGTCGTGGAGATCGAGGCGGCCGATGGTACGATTGGTTTTGCGGTGACCACCGGCGGCGAGCCTGCCGCCTACATCGTTGAAAAGCACCTGTCGCGCTTCCTGGTCGGACGGGCCCCGACTGAGATCGAGAAGATCTGGGACCAGATGTACTTCTCGACCCAGTACTATGGCCGCAAAGGCCTCGTGGTGAACGCCCTGAGTGGTGTCGATCTGGCGCTGTGGGACCTGTTGGGCAAGCTACGCGGCGAGCCGGTGCATCACATGCTGGGCGGAGCGGTCCGCGACGAGCTGACCTTCTACGCCACCGGCGCGCGGCCGGACCTGGCCAAGCAGATGGGTTTCATCGGCGGCAAGATGCCTTTGCACCACGGCCCGGCCGAGGGCGAAGAGGGGCTTCGCAAGAACATCGAGGAACTGGCCACCATGCGCGATCGCGTGGGCGAGGACTTCTGGCTGATGTTCGACTGCTGGATGTCGCTGGACCTCAACTACGCCACCCGCCTGGCGCACAAGGCCCACGAGTTCGGCCTGAAGTGGATCGAGGAGGCGCTGAGCCCCGATGACTATTGGGGCTATCGCGATCTGAAGGCGAACGCACCCAAGGGCATGCTGGTGACCACCGGCGAGCATGAGGCCACGCGCTGGGGCTTTCGCATGCTGCTGGAGATGGACTGCTGCGACATCATCCAGCCGGACGTTGGCTGGTGCGGGGGCATGACCGAGCTGATCAAGATCTCGGCCCTGGCCGACGCGCGCGGCGTGATGGTCATTCCGCACGGATCAAGCGTCTACAGCTATCACTTCGTAGTGACGCGCCATAACAGCCCGTTCGCGGAGTTCCTGATGATGGCGCCCAAGGCCGACGAGGTCGTGCCCATGTTCCAGCCCCTGCTGACCGGGGAGCCCGTGCCGGTGAACGGCCGGCTGAAGGTGCCCGACACACCCGGCTTTGGCGTCACTCTGAACCCAGACGTTCCGCTTCATCGCCCCTACCCTCACTGATGCCCGGCCGCCGTCCATGAAACTTCTGAGATATGGCCCCAAGGGCGCAGAGAAGCCGGGCCTGCTGGACGCCGATGGAGTGATCCGCGACCTGTCCGGTCATGTCGCCGACATCACGCCGGACCTGCTGCATGGTGCGGGCCTCGCCCGACTGAAGGCGATCGATCCGGCTGCCCTGCCTCTGGTCGAGGGTTCCCCCCGCTTCGGATTGCCGCTGACGGGTAGCCGCAAATTCATCGCCATCGGCCTGAACTTCGCCGACCACGCGGCGGAATCGAACCTGCCGATCCCGGCCGAGCCGGTGGTCTTCATGAAGGCCATAAGCTGCCTGACCGGCCCAAACGACGACGTCATGATCCCGCGCGGGTCGGAGAAGACCGACTGGGAGGTCGAACTGGGCATCGTCATCGGCAAGCCCGCATCCTATGTCGACGAGGTCAACGCCCTGGATCACGTCGCCGGCTATGTACTGATCAACGACGTCTCCGAGCGCGCCTTCCAGACCGAGCGCGGCGGCACCTGGGACAAGGGCAAGGGCTGCGACACCTTTGGCCCGGTCGGCCCCTGGCTGGTCACGGCCGACGAGGTCGATGACGTCCAGAACCTGGATATGTGGCTGGACCTGAACGGCAAGCGGATGCAGACCGGGAATACGCGGACGATGATCTTCGGCGTGGCCGAGATCGTCTCCTACGTCAGCCAGTTCATGACGCTCGCGCCCGGCGACCTGATCACCACCGGCACACCGCCCGGCGTCGGCCTGGGCCAGAAACCGCAGCCCTTCTACCTCAAGCCCGGCGACGTCATGCGTTTGGGCATCGAGGGACTGGGCGAACAGAGCCAGACGGTCGTGCCTTGGCGCGCCGCATCGGGAGAAGTCGCGTGAGCGTCTATGCCAATCGTTTTCAGGGGCGCTGTGCCATCGTGACTGGCGGCGCATCCGGCGTCGGCCGCGAAACCGCAGCCCGCATCGTCGCCGAGGGTGGCCAGGTCTGCTTGTGGGACCTGGACGCCGCCGTCCTGGTTGAGGTCTGCAAGGCGACAGGGGCCAGCAACTTCCAGGTGGTCGATGTGTCGAATCATGACGCCGTGGTGCGCGCCGCCAACGCGAGCGCCGAGGCGCTCGGCCGTATCGACATCCTGGTGGTCGGCGCGGGGGTCACGGGCGCCACCGGCCCGGTGTGGGAGTTTCCGGTCGACAGCTGGCGCCGGGTCATGGACATCAACCTGAACGGTGCCTTCTATTGCTGCCGCGCGGTGGTGCCGCACATGCTGAAGAACGACTACGGACGGATCGTCAACGTTTCCTCGGTCGCGGGCAAGGAAGGCAATCCCAATGCCTCGGCCTATTCGGCGTCCAAGGCCGGCCTTCTGGGGTTCACCAAGTCCCTGGGCAAGGAACTGGCCCAGACCGGCATCCGCGTGAACGCCATTACCCCGGCGACCTTCAAGAGTCCGATCCTGGACCAGCTTCCCCAGAGCCAGATCGACTACATGCAGTCCAAGATACCCATGGGACGTCTGGGCGAGCTGGACGAGGTGGCTGCGCTGATCTGCTGGCTGGCCAGCGAGGAGTGTAGCTTCTCCACGGCCGCCACCTTCGACATCTCCGGCGGTCGCACGACCTACTGAGCAACCGGCAGCGCCCCGGAGAACCGGGCGTCATTGAAGAAGGAACGCCATGGTCGGCTTGCCCTTTGTTGATGCCCACTTCCACCTGTGGGATCTGGATCGCATCCGATATCCGTGGCTGTCACCGCCGTTCTCGGACGACGGTCCGAATGGCAGCGTCGAGCCGATCGCGCGAACCTATCTGCCGTCCGATTACCGCAGCGACCTTGACGGTTGGCATCTGGCGGGCGCGGTCCATGTCGAGGCGGGTGCCGATCCGTCGGCGGTCCTTGAGGAAACCCGCTGGCTCCAGGGGCTCGCCGATGCCTATGGCCTTCCGGACGCCATCGTCGCCTTTGCCTCGCTGGAGAGCCCCGACGCCGAACGTTTGCTGGAAGCTCAAGCGGCGCATCGCAGCGTCCGGGGGATCCGTCAGATCGTCAACTGGCACCGCGACTCCGCACGATCCTACACACCGCGCGATCTGACCCTCGATCCTGCGTGGCAAGCAGGTTTCGGACTGCTGGCTCGCTACGGCCTCTCCTTCGACCTGCAATGCTACCCGAGCCAGATGACAGCCATGGCCACGCTGATCGCGCGGCATCCCCAGGCGCTCGTGATCGTCAATCACGGGGGCATGCCCATTGATGACGACAGCAACGGGCGAGACGTCTGGCGCGAGGGAATGAGGGCCCTCTCTGCCCTCCCCAATGTCGCCGTGAAGCTGTCGGGCTTTGGTCTGGCGCACCGCGATTGGACGCGGGAATCGATCGCACCCATCGTTCTCGAGACGATCGAGATGTTCGGCACCGATCGATGCATGTTCGCCACCGACGTCCCGACCGACAAGCTGTTCGGCAGCGTCGACACCCACCTGTCCGCCTATCACGCCATCGTCGCCGACTTCAGCGAGGAAGAACGGCTGGACCTCTTCGCACGAAACGCCATCCGCCATTACCGCCTCGACCTGACGGTATGACCGATGACTCCTTACCTTCTCGCGGCTGACGCTGCGCCTGTCGGGATCCCGGCATGACCCCTGATCCCGTCCTCGGCGTCCTGTTTCACTGGCTGGGCGGCCTCGCATCGGCGAGCTTCTATGTTCCCTACCGGGCAGTCCGTCGTTGGTCCTGGGAGATTTTCTGGCTGACCGGCGGCGTATTTTCCTGGCTGATCGCGCCCTGGTTTTTCGCCGCGATCCAGACGCGGGACCTGCTCGGCGTCCTCAGCGAGACCCCCGGCCAGGTCGTCGGCCTCTGCGTCATGTTTGGGGTGTTGTGGGGCTTTGGCGGTCTGACCTACGGCCTGACGATGCGGTACCTGGGATTGTCGCTCGGCATGGCTGTGGTTCTGGGGCTGTGCACAGTTTTCGGTACGCTGATCCCTCCGCTCGTGCACGGGGACTTCAGCGAGACCCTGCTGTCCACCTCGTCTGGACGAACGATCCTGCTCGGACTGGTCGTGACCCTGGCAGGCATCGTCGTGGTCGCCCTTGCGGGAGCGCGCAAGGACGCCGCCCTGCCGGACGAGCAGAAGAAAGCCGTCATCGCCGAGTTCGACTTCAAGAAGGGAATCGGCGTCGCGATCTTCTCGGGCGTCATGTCGGCGTGTTTCGCCTTCGGTCTTGCGGCCGGCGAGCCCGTCAAGGCGATCTCCGCAGCAGCCGGTACCGGTCCGCTCTGGACCGGCCTGCCAGTGCTTTGCCTGGTCATGTTTGGCGGGTTGATCACCAACGGTATCTGGTGCGCCTGGCTGATCGCTCGGAACCGAAGCGCGGGCCAGGGGTTGGGACGGACCAGTCTGGCAGAGGCGAGATCAGCCACCACCGATGGCTCCTCCGAAATGGCCCAAACTCCGCTGTCGGCCAACTATCTCCTGTGCGCTCTCGCAGGCACCGCCTGGTATTTCCAGTTCTTCTTCTACACCATGGGCGAAAGCCAGATGGGCCGGTTCGGCTTCTCCAGCTGGACGCTGCACATGGCCTCGATCATCATCTTCGGCACCCTGTGGGGCTTCGCCTTCAAGGAATGGAAGGACGCTAGGCCCAGCGTCCGCGCCCTGGTCTGGCTCGGCGTAGCCTTGCTCGTCGGTGCCACGATCATCATCGGCTACGGCAATGCCATGGGACGCCAATCGTGAACTTGTCTGGCAACCGGCGACGCCACTAGCTCTCAGGACTGGCCAACACGTGGTGATTGCTCAGCAGTTACGGGAAACTCCCAATCCGGTCCGTTATTTCGGTTGGACCCGGCACTGAACCGGACCCGGCGGCGGGTGGTGTTCCCGGCGAGCTACGGGCTTCGATAACCGGACGAGTAGCGGCGATCAGCGACCACGCCCCCAGAGTCGCTCATACCGCCATCCGGTCAGATCCTCGACCACGGCCTTGGCCTCCGGATTGGAAGGCGTCTGCTCCCCTGCGTGAAAGCGGTCGATCTCGGCCATCAGCACGGCGTGGGTGCGGGCGTTCAGGTTGAAGCGCCACGAGATGATCAGACCCAGCAGCATGACCACGATCGGCCCGGCCACAAGCAACCAAGCGATCGTCGCGATGGCTTGCGGAGTCTGCTCAACAGCGACCCCATCGGTGGCGGACACATATCCTCCAGCACCAATGATCCAGCCGGTGACGATGATCGCGCCCGACTGAGCCACCTTGCGCACCAGCGTCATGACTCCGGCGAAGATGCCTTCACGTCGTTGCCCCGTCACCGCCTCGTCCACATCGGGCAGATAGTTGTAGACGCTCCACGGCACGAAGTTGAGCGTGCCGCGACCCAGACCCGCCAGCAGGACCGGCACGAACAACCAGAAGACCAGCATCGGGCTGAACGCCGGGTTCGCGGGGTTGAGAGCCGAGAGGAGCTCCCCGTCGAGCGCCGCGACCCCTGCCGCGAAGCCCGCCGGCTTGATGAGATAGAAGGCGAGGTAGAGCAGAAGGGCGAGGGCGACCAAGGTGATGGCGATCCGGTATGCGATCACCGGCCCCGTGCGGATGACGATGTTGATGGCGATCATCACCGAAATCAGCTGAGCCAGATACATGAGGGTCATCAGCTGAGAGATGACCAGGGTGCCACCCAGCAGCACGGTCACGACGAAGATCGGAAATGCGGTGTTGAAGATGTCCTGGGAAATGTAGCCGCCCAGATAGATCGACAGGTGCTGTCGGAAGGCCCGGATCCGCAGGGTCGAGAACAGGTCCCGGAACATGGTCACCGGGATCAGCATCGCTCGCTTCAGGCTCATCGGCGGCGGCTGGAAGACCTTCTCGGCCTCGGTGTAGGGCCGTTCCCAGGTGGTGATGACGACCAACGTCACCACGATGCTGAACAGGACGCCGAAGATGGCCGCCATGATCAAGAAGGTGGTGGGCGAGTCCTGCCCTCCAAAGGTGTTGATGATCAGGGTCGGAAGGAGGGAGGCCAGGATGGCCGAGCCCTGGGCCACCAGCATCCGGGCCCCGGCGAAGCGCGCCTTCTCCTTGTAGTCCTTGGTCATTTCCGCGGCGAGCGTCTCCCACGGGATCAGGAACATCGTGTAGAGCAGCTCGAAGAATATGAAGACCGCCAGGTAGTAGTAGAAGCTCTGGCCGGTCACGAACAGAAGAACGAAGCTCGGTAGAAGTGGGATCGTGGCCAGAAGGAAGACCTTGCGCCGCCCGATCTTCCTGCCGATCCATGTGTGTCTCAGATTGTCTGAGACATAGCCGATCAGGGGACAGGTGATGGCCTCGATCAGCCGGGGCAGACCAAGGATCAGACCCGCTTCCACGGCCGTCAGGTCGCAGAAGGTGGTGAAGAAGTAGAACAGCCAGCCGGTGATGACCGCCTGGGCCCCGGCACCGAGCATGTCGCCCGAGCCCCAGCCCCAGTAGTTGATCCAGCTCGGCTTGCGCATACCGACAGCGGTCATGATGCTCTCTCCGACCTAGATGAACCGGAGGCGGAACTCGCCGAGCGCCAGGATCGCCATGGACTGGCCGTAGGGCATCGAGGTCAGCGGTATGTCGCGATAGCCCTGAAGCGTGTCGAACACCGGGGTGCCGAACGACACCTGGGTCAGTTCACCCTCAGCATTGATGTGGGCCAGAACGCCCTTGAGCGCCTTGATCGCCATACCTTCGTACTCGGCCGACAGGTAGCGTTTGCGGATCGCCTTCAGGATTCCGTAAGCGAATCCGGCGGTCGCCGACGCTTCAAGGTAGCTGGTCGGGTCGTTGATCAGAGTGCGCCACAGACCGCTGTCATGCTGATGCTGCGCCAGCGCTTTGACCTGGGCCTCGAGCGTTTCGATCAGGAAGCGGCGCAGGGCGTCATCGGGCTGGAGATCCAGCATCTCGATGAACTCGGGGATGGCGATCGTGACCCAGCAGTTACCCCGCGCCCAGAGGGCATCGGCGAAGTTGTGCCGCCCGAGAAACGTCCAGCCGTGGAACCAGAGGCCCGTCTTGCGGTCGAACAGATACTTGATGTGGATGAGGAACTGCTTGCGCGCCTCTTCGACGTAGTGCGGTCGGTCCAGCAGCAGGCCGATCCTGGCCAGCGGCAGGACACTCATCATCAGGGTGTCGTCCCAGAGTTCCTGCGGGTTCTCGTCGTTGAAGACGATGTGCTGGAACCCCCCCTCTTCCGTCCTCGGCAGGCCGTCCATCAGCCACTCGGCCCAGGTATCGAGGTAGGGCAGGAAGGTGACGTCGCCGGTGTGCTCGTAGAGGTTCGCCAGTGTCAGGAACGGCGACACCGTGTTGATGTTCTTGGTCGGCGTCCCCGCCGCAAACCGGTTGGCGAACCAGTCCAGCATGATCCGCAGAACCGCGTCATCGCCCGTCTGTTCGTAAAGCCGGTAGAGGCCATAGAGCCCGATGCCGTGGGTCCATTCCCAGTCGTTCCAGCCCTTGGTGTCGATCACGCGCCCGTCGTCGAGGCGCAGCAGGAACTCGCCCGTGTCGTCCTTGATGTTCACCAGGTTGTCGATCAGGCGGCTCAACGTCTCGTCGATCGTTGATCGCGACAGGTCGTGAACGAGATTGGGCATGGGACGCAGGCTCGCGGGAGCGGGTTGTCGTTTGGACGGCAAGACGCCTGCCCGACGCTTTGCCAGTGTTGCCGCCGTCTCCCCGCCGGTCAGGCAACGTGTCTCATTTTATGCGTTTCTATCTCATAATGTGGTAGCGCGGCATGGGTCAACCCTCCTCGGCGACAAGCTGATTGCGCGCCAACAGGTCGGACCCGACCTGATCAATACGTTCGACGCCGAGCAGGGTCATGGCCACCCGCATCTCCGCCTCGATCAGCGCCAGGACTTCGGCGACACCCCGCCGCCCCTTGGCCCCCAGCCCATAGACCCACGCTCGCCCGAGCAGGACGCCGTCGGCCCCGCACGCCAG
>JAESFP010000237.1_pt1 | contig 7364 bp, 7 predicted proteins | sample 9266181 | NCBI WGS metagenome assembly JAESFP01 (sample SAMN14502547, study PRJNA617102) | algae metagenome | isolation source: Pegethrix bostrychoides GSE-TBD4-15B and co-occurring heterotrophs from... | place: USA: Grand Staircase-escalante National Monument, Utah | collected 2006-08-15
ATAGCGCGCAATTTTGCCCTGAATTTGTATCGCCACAATGGTTTTGAGAATATGGCTCAAGCTCAACGGCTCGCTGGCTTTGGTCTGAGCACACTCAAGTTATTATTTAGAATGAAATAACCCTGGGGAGATAGGGAGATGAAGGAAGCTATTCGGGCTGCCAGGGAAGCCAGTCTTCGTCTAGGGCTTGCTCCAAGGTAAACTCAGACTCTTGGGGAATGAAACTGGCAGGGAAACCTGCCGCCTTCAGGATATTTTTTCTGGCTTTTTGATAGGAAGACAAAAAACGCTCAGTTAAAAAAGGTTTGAGGCTAGGGCTATCTTCAAAAATCAATTCAATCTCTAAACGAAAATTATTAATTTCTAAAATCCAGCCTCTGAGACAGATTTTCCGTTCAGATTCCCAGTATTTAAGCTTGAGAAGATGCTCACAGAGTCGCAGCAGATAGCTCGATATCGCCCGCTTGTCGCTTTTACCCAAACTTTCAATCTCTTCGATTAAGTTTTCCAGGTCAAGATTGCTGAAATCTTGGGCTTTCAACTGGGCAACGGTTTGACCTAGCCAAAGTTGATAATCTTTTTTATATAACGCAATGGATTTGACTTTGACTTCAGATTGCATGATTGAATACCTCCATCAAGGATTTCCTAATTTTATTAAAAATCGCTGCACTCATCGAAAAATCCGCGCCCATATCAAACGGTGGAGCAATATAAATCAAATCTACCTTGCCCTTAAACTCCTGCAATAGCGAAGCCTTCAGCTTGTCGCCCCATAGCAACTGATTGCGTTCGCGTAGCGTCTCCGCAGGAGATAAAACATCCACCTATGAGTTTTGCTGCTCAAACAGCGTCAACTGCTGATTCGCTTCTGTCTCTCGCCTTCTCATTGATCTCCTCAATCTTCTGCAACCGCAAGCGGAACGTGGCGGGGAACTGCTCCAAATTATAACAACCGTCAGAGATTCGCCCTCATTACAGCAGGTGAACCGGGAACAGAACCGCTATCTAGAAAAGCTTGACCGCTCGCCGATCAAGATCAGTAGCTTGCTCAACTGGGCTATCCATGATCTGAATGAACGGAGGTCTAAGAGTTAAACTGCTGCTAAACTGCTACAAGACTATGCTCTACCTGTCACCAGAGCGTTGACCTAGCCATGAAACACCCCTTTAATCGTCGGCAGTTTTTGATTTACGGCTCAGCTACGTTTGGCACAAGCCTGCTGCTGAAAGCCTGCGGCAATAACGCCAGCACCAGCCCCTCACCTGCCGCCAGCTCGCCCAGCGGCAAACTCAAAGTGGCCGCCGTCTATACTGTGCCGATTGAGCAACAGTGGGTGAGCCGAATTCATAAGGCGGTGAATGCAGCCAAAGATCGCGGCGACGTGGAGTATGTCTGGTCAGAATCAGTTTCCAACACGGACTATGAGCGGGTGGTGCGGCAATATGCTGAGGCCGAAAATCAGCTGATCATTGGCGAATGCTTTGCGGTCGAAAAAGCTTGCCGCAGCTTCACCAGCGAATACCCAAACGCGGCGTTTTTGATGGGTTCCAGTGGCCAGCCTGCGCCGCCCAACCTATCGGTATTTGACAACTACATTCACGAGCCAGCTTATCTGACCGGCATGATTGCAGGCGGCATGACCCAATCCAAAGTAATTGGCTTAGTGGGCGGCTACCCCATTCCGGAAGTCAACCGCCTGATGAATGCCTTCATGGCGGGTGTCCAAGAAATTACGCCCGACGTGAGGTTTCTCGTTACCTTCATTGGCTCCTGGTTTGATCCGCCCAAAGCCAAAGAAGCCGCCTTTGCCCAGATTGATGCAGGAGCCGACATTATGTACGCCGAGCGGTTTGGCGTTTCGGATGCAGCCAAAGAGCGCAACGTGCTGGCCATCGGCAACGTCATCGAAACCCAAACAGATTATCCCAACACCGTAATCGCCAGCGCCCTCTGGCATATGGAGCCAACCATTGACCGAGCGATTGCAGCCGTCAAGTCGGGTAGCTTTAAGCCGGAAGACTACGGTCAGTTTAGCTATATGAAGCACAAAGGCTCTAGCCTTTCAGATCTGGGGACGTTTGCCAGCAGAGTGCCGGAAGATTTGCAGGCTCAGGTGAAGCAGCGGCAGTCAGAAATCCTGGCCGAGAAATTTACCGTCAAGGTAGACGACAGCGAACCCAAATCTACGGTCTAGGACATTGGCTTTTCCGGTTCTCGAACTCCAGCAGATCAGCAAACGCTTTGGCGCGCTCCTAGCCAATGACGCAATTAGTCTGACGCTCTATTCCGGCGAAATTCTGGCGCTGCTGGGCGAAAACGGCGCGGGCAAAACGACGCTGATGAATATTCTGTTCGGGCATTATACCGCCGATGCGGGGCAGATGCAGCGCTTGGGGCAGCCACTGCAAATTCGCTCGCCCAAAGATGCGATCACCGCCGGGATTGGCATGGTGCATCAGCATTTCACGCTGGCCGACAGCCTGACAGTGCTCGACAACGTGATTTTGGGCACCGAGCCGCTCTGGAAGCTGCGCCAAAACCGACAGGTTGCCCGGCAGCGCCTAGCCGAGATCGCGCAGCAGTTTGGCTTAGCGGTCGCTGCCGAGGCCCGGATTGCCGATCTCTCAGTGGGCGAACGGCAGCGGGTCGAGATTCTCAAAGCCCTCTACCGGGACGTGCAGATCCTGATCTTAGATGAGCCGACTGCCGTGCTCACGCCCCAAGAAACCGACGATCTGTTTGCGACGCTGCGCCAGATGACCGAGGCGGGGCTGTCGATCCTGCTGATTTCGCACAAGCTGCAAGAGGTGCTGCGCGTTAGCGACCGCGTGGTGGTGCTGCGCGCAGGCAAGCTAGTGGCCGATGTACCAACCGCTGGCACGACTGCCGCAGAACTGGCCGAGCAGATGGTGGGGCGACCGATTGTGCAGCCACTGCGTCAGCCTTTGCCGCCCGGAGCGCCCGTTTTAGAGCTGGTGAATTTGACGGTGCGGCCACAGCTCACAGATCTCCACCTCAGCCTCTGCCAGTCTGAAATTGTCGGGATTGCGGGCGTTTCCGGCAACGGTCAGGGGGCGCTGTTTGAGCTGATCAGCGGCTTGACGACTCCAGACAGCGGCAGCGTCCGGCTCTACGGCCAGCCCGTCACGGATCTGTCGCCTGCGGCGATGGTCAAGGCAGGTCTGGCGCGCATCCCGGAAGATCGGCATAAAACGGGGCTGATTGGCGATTTGAGCCTCTGGGAAAACCTGATTTTGGAGCAGCACAGCCAGCCGCCATTCTCGCAGTATGGTCTGCTCAATCGTTCAGCCGCTCACCAATATGCTGCCGGAATTATTCAAGCGTTTGATGTCCGCTGCCCGTCTGATCAGGTAGCGGTGCGGCTGCTGTCGGGTGGCAATATGCAAAAGCTGATTCTGGGGCGGGTGCTGTCGCAGCAGCCTCAGATAATTCTGGCCAGCCAGCCAACGCGCGGCCTTGATCTGGGCGCTGTCACCTACGTGCATCAGCAGTTGCTCCACGCGCGCAGCCGAGGCGCAGGCATTCTGCTCATCTCAGAAGACCTCGAAGAGTTGCTCAGCCTCTGCGATCGGCTCTACGTGCTCTACAAAGGTCAGCTCTCGGCCTCGCTGCCGATTCAGCAAGTCGAGATCCGCGAGCTAGGCTTAATGATGGCCGGGAAATACAGCCTATGAACAGCCTATGAATAACCTATGAATAACCTATGAACAGCCTATGACGCTCGAACCCCGCCAGCAGACACCGCTCGCCCTAACCATTCTGGCTCCCGCCGGGGCAATTTTAGCCGCACTGATTCTCTGTATGCCACTGGTGACTTGGACAGGTGTGCCCGTGCTTTCGTCCTATGCCACGATGCTGCAAGGCGCAGTTGGCTCGCGGTTTGCCATTTCTGAAACGCTGTCTCGCGCCACGCCGCTGATGTTTACCGGGCTGGCGGTGGCAGTGGCGTTTCGCGCCAAGCTCTGGAACATTGGCGCGGAAGGGCAGTTTTATTTGGGCGCGGTGGCGGCAACGCTGGTGGGGACGGGCTGGATGACGCTGCCGCCTATATTGATGCTGCCGCTGATCTTTGGGGCAGGCTTTCTGCTGGGCGGCGGGCTGTTGCTGGTTTCGGCGTTGCTAAAGACCAAGCTGCAAGTCGATGAAGTGGTGACAACGCTGCTGCTGAATTTTGTGGTGCTGCTGCTGGTGAGTTACCTGGTCGAAAATCCGCTGAAAGACCCGACAGCTTTGGGCTGGCCGCAGGCATTGCCGCTGATTGCTCAAGCCACGCTGCCGAAGCTGCTGGGGCGAACGCATCTGGGTTTGGTTGTGGCGATCCTTTGCGCCATCGGCATCTGGCTGCTGAATCAGCGCGCCGTACTGGGCTACCGGATGCGGGCAATCGGCTTCAATCCACAGGCAGCTCGCTTTGCTGGAATTCCGGTGAATCGCGTGATTCTGGCGACTGCACTGCTCAGCGGTGGACTGGCTGGGATGGGCGGAGTCAGCGAAGTTGCCGGACTCAAAGGCTACCTCAGCATCGACCTGTCGCCAGGATTTGGCTACACCGGGATCATTGTGGCAATGCTGGCGAAGCTGCACCCGCTGGGCGTACTGGCCGCGTCCGTATTTGTGGCAGCAATCTACGTCGGGGCAGACGCAATGGGACGCGCCGCCAACCTGCCCAGCTATTTGGCCGACGTGATTGTTTCGACTTCGCTGCTCTGTATGCTGGTGAGTATTCTGTTGACGCAATATCGCTGGCGCTGGAAGTAGGCGTAGATCATCTCGCCTCATGGCAGCCGACTACGCCATTTCTTGGGGTCTTGAGAACAGTGAAAAACTGCGTAAATGACAACCGTAGTATCTAAATGCTCATAGAAAACGACGTAAGGGAAGCGTCGCACCACAGCCCTGCGATAGCTCTCATAAGCTATCTGATACATCCCTGGACTTCGCCGGATAAACTGAATACAAGCATCGACACACCGAAGAAACTCTTCCCCCAACCCCAGCTCTTGATCCTCATACCAGAAGTAGGCTTGAGCTACATCTCGCTCTGCATCTGGCAAAATAATTAGATTTCTAAGCACCCGATTGCCCGCTGCGAATTCGTGCCTTGGCTGCTTCCCACGAACTGCCAGAATCAGGGTTCTGCAAGTAAGCAGCTTTTCGTTGAGCAAGCTCTGCTTTTTGCCAGTCAAGCACGGGAATCTGCTCTGGAGTTTGGGCAATGCTGTCCCACAAGTCTTCTAAGAGCTGCAACTTTTCCGAGAGGGTCAACTCAAAAACTTGAGTAAACTCTGTGTTCATGCTGATCCCGCCAAATAATTGGGTGCTTTGCTCCAAGTCTACCACTGGCTGCAATATTGCCAACTCAGTCGAGGGCCTGTCGAGTAGATTGTGTCAGGCAGTCAGAGGGCTTGCTGTTTCTTCCAATCATCAGTCAATAAACCTGAGAAACCCCAATCTTCATCCGCAATTTCTTGAATCACGATATGCGTATGCTCTGGCTTCTTCCCCAAGATACGCACAAGTGAATCGGTCACTTCTTTGACTAGTTGAGCCTTTTGGTCTCTGCTAGCACCTTTTGTAATCTGGATGTTCACGTATGGCATGGGAATTCCTTTGTGAGCATTTAAATCGTGAAAGCTGGGATGGGGCAAGGGCTGAATTCAAGCTAGCTAACGTTCCTGGTCAGCGGTTGCTGAGATCTTTGTAACGCCACAAGTGGCTTGGGTCAATCCGCTGCACCAGGGTTATGTTAGCAGTTGCCAAAGTATTCTGAAAACATACTCATTTCTAGCTGCTTTGGAGCCTCATCTGTATTTAAGTAGTCTGACATTTCATTCCAAACATTATCTATATCTACCAAATCACTATTTGAAAAATGAAAAACAGGGACTTTATACTTTTTGTAGTATGCCCGTATTTTTTTCATCTCTTTTTCAAAATTTTCTAAAGCCTCTTTATTTAGCTCAGTTAGGTTCTTGTGTTTTCCTGATAGCTGCCCATGTGTTGACCAAGGTGAAATCTCAAAACCAATTTTTTCCATAGTGAATGGATTAACTAGCATGAAATCAAGGCGATACTTATGTTTACGCCCGCTCCCGTCATATCGTAGTTCAGGAATAAGCAAAGGAACATCCAAAGGTTTTTCAGAAGCGTTGACGTAATCAATATATTTTTTGGCAATTTCTATTTGATATTTTGATTTAGTAAGCCGAATTTGAGCTTTAAAGAAATCAAGGTAGTCAGACACTGTAGAAAATTCATATTTATCATCTTCATTTGGAATACAAAGTCCTGTTTCCAATACGTGACCAACAGTCCAGTACTTAAATTTTACTGCTCTTATCTCAGATTTATCGTTTTCCCATTCTTCGCCGTTCCATCGGGGTGTCACAAATAAGCCATAATGCGCATCATTTACACCAAACCACATTTCTGCGCTATTAACATCAGGCCTTCTTTTATGAAGCTCATTGTAATGCTTCAAAAAACTTCGTCGAAGAAAAATCAACACATATTTTTTAAAGTTCTGATTATTTGGATCCTTCAAATGTATCTTGATTTCTTGATTTTGGAGTTTAGAAGCTTTCTCCATCCCTTGTATCCACAAATAAACATATTCTTCTGGAGTAGTAATTACTTGATGCTTCAGATCTATAAAATTATCCGTCTTAGAACCAATATAAGCATTTAGAGATTTCTCATTATCCCTCCCCACTTCAGGAAAAACCATAGACTGCAACGCTTTTAATTCTTCCGTCATTGATTTTATAGTTTTATTTCTAGCTGTGACATTTGGATCTCTTATTGCCACTTATAATCTCCAAATAATTGGCTGCTAACTATTAATTAATAGACTGAAAGTTTCCGCATATGATCCCGCAGTAGCTGAATAGGCAGAACGAGTCGGCATAACATCCCAGATTCGGCACTTAGGCAGAATCTTTCCGTATAATACGCTTCCTTGCCCCGTTAGGCAGAAGCTTTCCGCATATCTTCGCAATATCTTCGTAGTTGCGCAAAGGCAAAGGGCAGTTAATCTCTGCTTGCACAATGCCTCAACTGCCCGCCTGCTCAGCCAAAGCTTACCAAACGTAAAATTTCTCCCCTTCCCACTTGCGCTAAACCAGAGTTTCAGCTTATGATTTTCCAACTGATTGCGTGAAGTGGTCAGGATAGGTAAAAGCTTAAGGCGTCGCTGACTAGAAGTGGTTACAACTGGGGTGGACCCCAATGACTGGACAGTTTAGCAGAGAAACTAAGCTACAAAATCACCTAAATCCTTGTTCTCTTTTCTATTCTCTTTTTAGCTTACCTTAATTCTCATTCTCCTTGTTGTCATAAT
>JAESFP010000238.1_pt1 | contig 7097 bp, 6 predicted proteins | sample 9266181 | NCBI WGS metagenome assembly JAESFP01 (sample SAMN14502547, study PRJNA617102) | algae metagenome | isolation source: Pegethrix bostrychoides GSE-TBD4-15B and co-occurring heterotrophs from... | place: USA: Grand Staircase-escalante National Monument, Utah | collected 2006-08-15
CGTCGCCGCCGAAGAGATCGTCAAAGAAGCCGCGTTTTGAGTTGTTTGAGTTGAGGGAATTGGATGGGCGGGAGCTGAGGGTTTTGCTGTTCATGAGTTTTGAAGAGGGGAGTGATGGGAATAACGGTTCTGCACTAAGCTGCGGTTTTGCGCCAGATTCAGCTACCGCAGCACAAAATCTTCAACCGATCCATCCTGCCGAATCCGAACTTCAAATGGCGCTCCGTTGACGTTTCCTTCAACGTACCAGTTGCGGTTACTGCTACGAGTCTGATCAATTTCAATCACGTCTGAATCTGCATCAACTCCAAGCTGTCGCTCAATCTCTTGTCTGGCAATCCGCTCCGCGCTGCGCCTGTCGCCTGCGCTATCGTTATTGTATCGATTGCCGTATTCATCATCATCCCAGTCATCTTCTCGATCATCTTCCCGATCATCATCGCGACTATTATCGCGTCCTTCTAACTGATAGAGCTGCACCCGCCCCGTGTTTTCTGCATAGTCACAGCCAACCGTAAAAGACTGATTGCGGGTGCGTCCTCGCAAAATAATCTCAGATCCACCTGCATAGTCATTTTGTTCAACAACATCTGTGACTCGCAGTCCTTGCTGCTGAACGGCATCCAGGCAGGTTTCCTGGGCACGACGGCTGGCAATTAACATGGGGGCAGGTAAGCTCAATCCTGGCATTGCCAGCAGCGTCAGGCTGGCTACCGTTAAACCAGTAGTCCAAGAGAAATGGGCGACTTTCATGGGTCTGAATTATTGAAATACAGCTTAAAATACAGCGAGCGAGGAAACAGCTTTGAAAGATGAGCTGTTAACATGCTTTAGTTACTTATGAATGCAATTCAAGCCTAGAAGTTCCCTTTGAACCGCAAATTTTTAGCGCGGCTTTTGCTCAACTCTCGTCTAGCTCGAAGCACTCGTATAAAACCGCAGCGCAAACTTCCAAAACCAGCGAGAAATTCCCAGCAACCCGACAGCAAGCAGCCCCGATCCAGCAATCCAGCTCGCCTGTCCCCGCTCTAGCAAAGTCTCTGCCGGCACCGTCGTCAGAAACGCCACCGGCACCAAAAAGGTAAAGAAAAAGCGATAGGCCACCGGATAAGCCGCCATCGGAAATCGACCCGCCTCGACCAGTCCCCGCAGCACCTCAGTCACGTTGTAAATTTTGACAAACCAAATGCTGGTTGCACCCAACATAAACCAAAGGCTATAGAGGCTCAGCAGCCCAAACAGCAGCGGCACTGCGCCTAGCCAGTAGGCGTGAGCGGGAACCCCCAGCTTCTGCCCCGCGTAGCCAATCAGCACAAAGCCAAACATCACGTCTGGCCAACCCCAAGGCGAAATCGTCCGCAGCGACAGCCAGAACTGCGAGCTAATCGGCTTGAGCAGCACAAAGTCTAGCGTTCCCTCCTGCACCTGCTTGACAATTTGATTCAGGTTGGGTGCTAAAACCGTGGTCGAAAACCCCTGCAATACGGTGAATACTCCCAGCACGACCAGCGACTCCTGCCAACTCCAGCCGGGAAAGCCCTCTCCAGTCTGATAAAACAGCGACAGGCTGAACAGACTGCCCGCCAAACTGCCTAGGCTGGTCAGCATCGCCACGATGAAGTTGACGCGATACTCCAGCTCTGCCGCCAGCGCGGTTGATAGAAAGCGTCTGAGAACTGTCCAATATCGGCTCATATTGAGTTGCTTAAGCCTTGCGGTCAACCGCGTCACGGGTGGTTTTGTAGGCTTCGACAAAGGTGCGGAACGACTCCTGCGAGATTCTATCCTGGACGAGATCGGTTGAGGCATTCTCCAAGATCAAGTCTAGCTCCTGCTGCACGAGCTGTTTGCTGCGCTGTTTGTCCTGCATCAAACGAATCAGGTCTTTAATATACACCGAGGAGATCTCGCGCTGCTGATTGAGCGTCAGCAGCTTCTCGCGCTCGATCGTTTCGCGGGCTGTCTTATAAGCTTCGTTGAAGGTGCGGAACGACTCCTGCGAAATCTTTTCGTTGACCAAATCAGCTGCCGCCTCGCGGAACACCCGATCGAGATCCTGTTGTTTTAGGTCAGCGGCTTTGTCAGATTTCATCAGCTCCAGCGTGCGCTTGATGTAGAGGTCAGCGTAGTCTTTCTGGCGACGCTCCACCCAGTTTTTCAGCTGCCAGAGCCAAGAGCCGCCCAGCAGGAAAATCGTGAGTATTAGACCTAAGAAATCGGCATATTCCTGCACAAATGAGGGCTTGTCGCGCTCGTAATAGCTCAAGGCTCCCGGATGAATTGGCAAGTCGCTGCTGCCGGACTGACGCGGATCGGCAATGTCAGCCACCAAGGGCTTAACCGAGGCGTTTTGCTCAGCAATCTGATCGGCAATCTGCTGTCGCTGCTCGTTGATGACGGCTGTGATGCTGCGAACTGGAGCATCGGGGACTCGCTGACTTGCCAACAGCAGCCGCTGGACAGCAACTGTATTTAAATCGCGATCGGGCACAGGCGGGTTGCCCCGATAAGCGCCCTGCGGGATCTGTGCGGCTTGGAAAGCTGGATGCTTAATCCGCATGGCCTGCGCCTGCTCAATCGCAATCAGCCTGCCCTGATATTGCTGCACCAGCTCAGCCACGGAGCGATTGCCCGCAGCCCGCACCCGAAACACAGCCGCCGCCTGCTTTTGCTGAAAGGCTTGGTCGGCTGCTTGATCAGAATCACCCACAAAAATAAAGTCGGATTCCTGGAGCCCGTAGTGTGCGGCTACTTCTAAAAATGATTTAAACTGACCGCCCTTGGGCTGTAAGCCAACCGCCCGCCCTGCCAAATCGGTAAACTGCTGAATGTTAGACGGATTCTGCACCACGAGCTGAAACAAATCCTGATACAGCACCGCAACCGAGCGGGCTGACGTGGGGGCCGCAACATCAGCCTGGGCAGTGACCAGATCCGCCTCGCCAGTTTTGAGCAGCTCCAGGTTGGCTGACGTGCCGCCAGTTGCAACTAGCTCGATCTGGATCTTGGGGTATTCCTGCCGCACCGCTGCCGCAATCGCCTCTCCCAAAATATAGCTCTCGCCGCTGAGGTCACCTGCTGCCAGCTTCAGCCGATAGACTCTGGCGCTGCTAATCGCGTTCAGCAATAGACCCAGCAACAGCCCCAGACTCAGACCGCCCAAAATCAGCAGCACGATCCGCCGCAGGGAATCGAGGCCCAGAAATGCTTGAACGGGTCGAAATGCAGGAGTCGCTCTGACAGCATCGGGGTGAGCTGACTTCATTGAATCTGACCTGGTAGGGGGAGTGACTCAACTATAGACAGTCAGCTTCCGCTACGAGAAGTGTTGTAGATGACATCGGGCGTGGCTTTGAGCGCAGATGAGCCGGAACTAGACAGATGCTTCACGGACGATGCTTCACGGACGACTCGGAGCAGCCAGATTGCGAAACAGCGTATACTGCGGGTCGAACAGCAGCTTGACGGTGCCGACTGGGCCATTGCGGTGCTTGGTAATAATCACCTCGGCAATGCCGCGATCGGGCGTATCAGGGTTGTAATATTCGTCGCGGTACAGCATCATCACCACGTCCGCATCTTGCTCAATGGATCCACTTTCTCTGAGATCTGACATCATCGGGCGCTTGTTGGTGCGCGACTCAACGCCCCGGCTGAGCTGAGACAGCGCAATAATTGGCACTTGCAACTCGCGCGCCAAACCCTTGAGCGAGCGCGTCACTTTGGAAAGCTCCTGCACCCGGTTATCGCTGCCGCTGCCTTCCATGAGTTGCAGGTAATCAATCATGATTAGCCCCAAGGCTCCGGCCTGCTCAGCTTGCAGCCTGCGGCATTTGGAGCGCATTTCGGCCACAGAGATATTCGGCGTATCGTCAATGAAGACGGGCAGTTGCGACAGAACGCTAATCGCGTGACCCAGCGGCTCCCATTCGGTTTGGCTCACCCGCCCAGAACGCAGCCTGCCGCTTTCCACCTGTGCCTCACTAGAGAGCAAGCGGTAAACTAGCTGCTCTTTGGACATCTCCAGGCTGAAGACGGCAATCGGCAGCTTGTGGAAGGCAGCAATGTTGCGGGCAATATTCAACACGAAGCTGGTTTTTCCCATCGACGGACGACCCGCCGCGATAATCAAATCGGAGCGCTGAAAGCCCTGCGTCATTGCATCTAGGTCGTAGAAGCCGCAGGAGATACCGGGCAGCACCAGCCCCAGCGAGCGGCTCTCGATATCTGAGAAAGTGGTGGTGAGAATATCGGCAGTGGCCACCAGACTTTGCTGCGGGCGCGCCTGCGTGATGTTAAAGATCTTCTGCTCCGACTGATCCAGCACTTTCTCCAGAGACAGGTTGGTTTCGTAGCCCAGCTGCGCCACCTCTGTGCCCACCTGAATCAGCTTGCGCCGCAGGTATTTTTCCATCACCAGCTGCGCGTACTGGTCAATGTTGACGGCGCTAATCGTGCGGTCTACCAGCTCGGCAATCCGGGTCTGGCCGCCCACTTTATCTAGCAGGCCATGATCGTTGAGATAGCTGGTGACGCTCATCAGGTCGGTAGGGCGACCCTGGGCTTGCAGGGCAATCGCGGCGCGGTAGACCTCTTGGTGGGCGCTGATGTAGAACGCTTCGGGACGTAACACCTCCAGGACTCGCCCCATGGCCTCCGGGTCAAGCAAAATGCCGCCCAAAATTGCCTCCTCGGCATCAATGTTTTGCGGCGGCAGGCGATCCTGGTAATTCTGGAAGCTGAGTTCTTGAACCATGAGGCTGAGACGATGAGCGCAGGGTGGACAGGCCGGGACTTTGTAGTATGTTCGTACTAAAAAATCATAGTGTCCAGTATTGTAGCCTGCCTCTTGAGTCCTCGCACCAGCCCGCGCCAAATTGTAATTTCTGGCGAGGCAGAGAAAAATCTAGAGTCCAGCCAGACTTGACGCACTTGACGCACAGATCGATGCAGCAGAAATCAGTCGCTTGACCTATTAATTTGGCTTATAAGTGAAATCGCTTTTGTTGAAAGTAGTTTATATTGTATCTGTCTACACAAAATAACTGGGTGAACAATATGTCTGACATTGTTGATACTGCTGTAGGCGCTGGATCTTTCGGAACCCTGGTTGCGGCAGTTAAAGCGGCTGGGCTAGTCGAGACGCTGAAAGGCAAAGGGCCTTTTACGGTCTTTGCTCCTACTGATGAAGCATTTGCCAAGCTCCCAGCAGGGACAGTCGATGGGTTGCTCAAGGATATTCCTAAGCTCAAGCAAATTCTGACCTATCACGTTGTGGCTGGCAAAGTGATGGCGGCTGATGTCGTCAAGCTCAAGTCTGCAAAAACTGTTGAAGGTTCAGAGCTGAAAATTGATACCTCTCACGGTGTCAAGGTGAATGATTCCACCGTCACGACCCCTGATGTCGCTGCCGATAATGGTGTGATTCACGTCATTGATACCGTGCTGTTGCCTGCGTAACTCTCTTTTGCCAAACTGGGGGTTAAACCTGATTCCTCGTGAGCCGAAAGGCCGAAAATACGTTGAAATTCCCGGAATGACAGAATGAGGGAACAGTGCAGGCGCTATCAATAGACTTAATCAGAAATAACTGGAATGCTTGCTGCACATGACTTCCAGGAATTGGCTAAAATTGCCTGAGAAACTTTCTACGCAAGGTTTTGAGGGCATTTTGGCTATTTTATTGCAGATTGAGTCTATATGTAAGTTCTGTGCGGGGTCAAGAGTAAACTATTTGCTGGTAATTGATGCGTATTTAGATAGTCTCATACAACTTCAATATAGACAAAATGACTTCAGTAGAATATCCGAGTTGCGAATTGCATCCACCTCTGACGGAAAAGACATTAGCTCCTACGGATATCTACTTGGAGCTGCAAGCATCCAGAGAAATTATTAAAGCTTTGGAAGAGAAATTGGAATGTCAAGCTGCTGAAATAGGGGCAATCAAACGCAAACTTCTGCAAGAAACTACAGAACGCCTCAAAGCGGAGCATGTTCTTGAAACGGAACGAGTGCGACTTGAGCATCATGCATATCATGACGCATTGACTCAACTTGTAAACCGCAAGTTCTTGATCGAACAGATAGAGCAATCACTGCAAAGGCTTAAAGCTCAGAAAAATACTCAGATTGCTGTTCTCCTGATTGATCTAGATCGCTTTAGAATTGTTAACGACAGTTTAGGCTATAGTGCAGGCGATCGTATTCTGGTCATTATTGCTCAACACCTTAGATCGTTACTGCGTTCTACTGACACAGTGGCCCGTTTAGGGGGTGATGAATTTGCTCTACTACTTGAGCCAATTCAGCAGCAAGAAGATGCAATTCATTGTGCAAAGCGCATTATCCGAGCACTGCGATTGCCATTGCAGGCAGAAGGACAAGATATTTTTATAACTCCTAGTATTGGAATTGTTATAGGTACATCTGAATACGATCAGCCTGTGGAGCTGCTGCGAGATGTCGATATTGCAATGTACTATGCTAAAAATAGCGGCAGAGCTTGCTACGCATTGTTTAGGCAGGAGATGTATACTCAAATTTCTACACAGCAACAGCTGGAGCGAGATCTGCGGCAAGCTATTGAACAGCAACAACGGCTTAAAACTCAGAAAAATGCTCAAATGCATATCTGCTTTCAGCCTGTAATCTGTTTGCACACCGATAAATTAATTGGATTTGAAGCTTTAGTTCGCTGGAATCATCCTGTCCAAGGAATAATTCCTCCCTCTCACTTCATCCCTCTTGCCGAAGAAACGGGCTTGATTATACCTTTGGGCGAGTGGGTTCTAAAGGCTACCTGTGAGCATTTTGCTCAGTGGCAAACCGATATCGAATTGCCAGATGATTTTAAGGTAAATATCAATGTTTCAATCAAACAACTCCAGTATCCTCATTTCTTGAAGCAAATTGATCGGATTTTTAAGCAAACCGGTATTTCCGGAGAACGGTTGCGATTAGAACTGACTGAGAGTGCAGGGTTATTTCATTCTAAATAATAACTTGAGTGTGCTCAGACCAAAGCCAGCGAGCCGTTGAGCTTGAGCCATATTCTCAAAACCATTGTGGCGATACAAATTCAGGGCAAAATTGCG
>JAESFP010000239.1_pt1 | contig 7046 bp, 8 predicted proteins | sample 9266181 | NCBI WGS metagenome assembly JAESFP01 (sample SAMN14502547, study PRJNA617102) | algae metagenome | isolation source: Pegethrix bostrychoides GSE-TBD4-15B and co-occurring heterotrophs from... | place: USA: Grand Staircase-escalante National Monument, Utah | collected 2006-08-15
TTTGAACCGTGCGAACTTGGGGATGGAAGTGATGCATGAGCGGAATGCGCACAACTTCCCGTTGGACTTGGCGGCGGGTGAGTCAGCGCCTGTGGCGATTACGGCACCTGCGATCAACGGTTAGGTTGTGGTCTGTGCAGTGCTGAGGCTCTAGCTGCAAGCTAAAGTCAGGCAGCAAGCAGTCAGACCGAAAACAGTAGCAAAAAGCGCCTCCTACAATTGGGGCGCTTTTTGTTTGGCCAAGTGAGCGTGATAGATGGCACTACCGTTCAGGCCTTCTTCCTACCTGATAGTTGTCCACTAACTTCAGTCGGGACAGGGCATCAGGCCTCGGGTAGTCCTATTTGTTAAAGGATAGAGAATTATCGTCAATCTCAGAAGCCCTGCCTAACAACGCTTTCAAGATTAGGCTTTTTTCTCTGTCCTTTACGAAATAGCACTACCAAATAGAGCAATGGCGGCGGGCGGATGCGTCGTCTGCCAGTATCGCCTGAGTTGCCTAACCAGCAATCCTGAATGTCAGCCTAAGTCCAAACTGAGCTTAGTCAGAGGAGCCACCTTTCTCGTCTTCGGTTGCTGCCACTGCGCCATCGGCAGCGGGCTGCTGGGTCGAATCAACTTTGCCACCTTCATGGTCGGGATTCTTTGAACCTGCTTGAGGTTGAGCGGCGGGCTGTTCAGCCTTCTGGGATTGCGTTTGGGATTGCGTTTGGGATGGTGTTTGAGATTGCTCAGTCGTCATTGAATCGCTCCTATACTGCCGATTCTTTCATCCTAGGGTTGACCTGCGGTGCTTCCCTCTCTCGCAAGAGCCAAAAGTTTTCCCCAAGCTGTGCGACCGACAGTCTCTCTCAAGATACTGTCTCAAGATACTGCCTCAAGATACTGTCGGCTGTCTGACTCGTCCTCTACGATCAAATTTAGCTAGCCGCTCGACATGCCGCAGAAATTCATCAGATCTGTGGTAAATTCGGGCCAAATGCGTATAAATACTCACTAGGAGTGGCGAAATGACCGAGAGACTTGCAGACATTGAGGGTTGCATGCTGCCCAACCCACCTGACGAGAGGCTGGAAGGCCGTCTGAGTTCCTGAGTGGTGCCTAAGAGCTTGCTCTTCTATTTGGCAATGCTCTATGATAAACGAGCATATGTAAATATTTGTTTACAAAGTTGACTTTGAGGCTGCTTTAACCAGTGTCAGGCATTAAGAGTTCAGACGGGAGATGTCGGAATCTGGAACAAGATTTGAGACAAATTCTGGTCAGAGCGGCGGTTCAGCTTATTCCCGGAGATTTAGATGATTCAGACTTCTGCGGTTTCGGCTTTGGCAATGGATGCACTGGTGGCGGCCTATTTTCAGCAGTCTGAGGGGGAGTGGCATTCGCAGCGGCGCTACTACACGCTCAAAGATGGTGAGACGCAGGAAGTGGTGAGCCACTTGAGCGTGACGTTTTTGCCGCAGGGTAGCCCCCAGCTGATTGAGCTGGCGCAAATGCATGGGCTGAACCCGCTAGATCGCCTCACCTCCGGGGCGCTGACCACCTGGCAGAGCAACTATATTGGCCCTAGCCCCAAGACGCTGAGCGGCTCAACGTTGTTTGGCGTAGCGAGCAATCTGCTCTACCGCGACCGAGGTTTTTCAACCAGCAAACCTGTGACCGCCCGCTTTGAGATGCGTGACCCTAAGACGATGTGCCTCAAAACCGAATACGGTGGCAATGTCTTTGAGGAAGAGGTGAAGCTGATAGGCTCCAACTACCGCACCCGCCAAACGATCATTTCGCGACTGGGCGAAGAGCAGATGATTGGCCAGTATTTGGAGACACGGGTTAAATAGGTCTTCTAAATCTCAAATAAATAACGCATCTCAAATTGGCATAAAGGAGGTATCGGGTTGAATCAACAGGCATGGCAGGTTCCTACAAACTAGATATCACCGAAAACCAGATATCACCGAAACAGAAATGATATCCAGACGTTCTGTAGAGTGATGAGAATATATTTTACGCCTCAATTGAACTTGGAAAATAAGCTTAAAAGTACTGAGATATCCCCCCTCCCTGCATTGCACCTTAATAGGCAGGATGGTATTCATGAATGCAATGTGTAGTTAACATAATTCACATTCCTAGTCAGCAGTAATTAAATCGCTTGCGAAACTCATATTCCCTACGGGTATAGCGGACTGTTGCTCTAAGCCGTTTTGGCCGCAACCTTAATGAATTCATAACCTGAGCTGCAACATCGCTCTACCTTTCGGTTGAGTTTCGCTGAGTGTAGCTGTCATTTAGTCGATCGATGGACAAATTTTATGAACAAGCGATTCGTTCTTGTAACAGTACTTGCCTTGACTAGCGCCGTTGCGATCCAAGGCTGCGCAGGGGATCAAGCTCCTCGGACAGATAGTGAACCTGCAGCGCCAACTAGTCCAGCGACCACAACCACGAATGGAGAAACTGGAACCTTAGCAATTCGGGCAAACGGAGAAGATTTTGTTCGGCAAGGGTTTACTTCCAAAGATGGATGGCAAATAGAATTTGATCATCTCTATGTCAATCTTGATCAAGTGACCGCGTACCAGACTGATCCGCCCTTTGATCCGGAAGCAGATCAGCCAATTCAACCGACTGTTAAAACTGAAGCGAATTTGGATGGAGTTAAGACCATTGACTTAGCCAAAGGAGATGAAAACGCTGAACCGATCGTGATTGGCGAAATGCAGGCACCAGCGGGTCGCTATAATGCCCTATCCTGGCAGATGGTGAAAGCCCCCGATGGTCCAGCGGCAGGCTATCCTCTCTTGCTTCAAGGAACCGCGGCCAAAGATGGACAAACAGTCAACTTCACTCTGAAGGTAGATGCAGAACTTGGGTTTACCTGCGGTGATTTTGTCGGAGACGAGCGGAAAGGGATTGTGCAAGCAGGGCAAACGGCTGATCTAGAAGCAACGTTCCACTTTGATCACCTGTTTGGCGATGCTGACACTGCTGCCGATGATGCTTTAAATACGGGGGCACTAGGATTTGCACCGTTGGCGGCGATCGCCCAAAATGGTCAACTCGATGCTGATCTTGCTACCCTAAAGGCTCAATTGTCACAAGAAGACTACAGTAAACTAGTCGAGGTTCTGCCATCCTTGGGGCATGTGGGTGAAGGGCACTGTAAGGAGACAACTCTGACATCATGATGGTTATCAATCAGAATATCAGCCAGAATATTAGCCAGAAAACGGTTCTACCCGTCTTTGGCCTGCTGTGCCTGATGGGCTGGCAAGCTCAGGCGATCGCTCATGGCGTGGCGATCGAATACCAAGCCACTCAGGCTTATGAGATCAAGGCTGCTTATGATACGGGAGCTCCTATGGCAAATGCTCAGATTGCCGTGTTTGCACCGACTGATCCGGCTAAACCCTGGTTGACTGGAACAACGGATGCGGCGGGGCGGTTTGTCTTTAGCCCCTCTACGCCTGGAAATTGGGAGGTGCAGGTGCGGCAGGCCGGACATGGTGATATTCTGGTGATTCCTGTTGAAAGTGGATCGGCTACCCCCATACCAACGGCCCCCATGCCAGCAGCAAGTTCATCTAAAGTCGAACCGGGCACAAACGCCCCAGCAGGATCGGTCGGCCCCTACACGCCGTTGCAAAAAGGGGTGATGATCGGATCCGTGATTTGGGGATGTGTGGGAACAGCCTTGTTTTTTGGGCGCGGCACGAAGCGGTTGGAGAAGGATGCACATTCCTGACGGGTTACTGCCGGCTCCGGTCTATCTGGGTGGCTATGCTCTGACTGGGCTGGCGACCTGGTATTCTCTGCGGCAAATCAATCGTAGACGCAACCCAACGGAAGAGATGCCCAAAGCAGCTTTGCTGACGGCGGCTTTTTTTGTGGCGTCGTCCATTCACATTCCGATTCCGCCAGCGAGTGTGCATCTGGTATTGAATGGCTTGCTGGGCGTCGTCTTGGGCTACTATGCCTTTCCAGCGATTCTAATTGGCTTGTTCTTTCAGGCGGTCATGCTAGGCCATGGGGGGTTGACCACGCTGGGGGTGAATGCTGCCATGATGGGAATACCAGCCCTGCTAGCCTCTCGTCTGTTCTGGTTTTATCCAAGATTTGAGCGATCGCTTAAACCAAACTGGGCCATCACCCTCTTTGCATTTTTGGCGGGAGCCTTTGGGCTGGGATTAGCCACTCTGATTTTTCTCACCCTGATTGTTACCACGATCCCTGCTGAATTGAATGCTGCCACTGAACAAGCTGCCGTATATGGACTGGCGATTGCCCATCTTCCCCTGATGATCCTCGAAGGCATCTTCACGGCCATGCTTGTTCGCTTTCTGCAGCGGGTTAAACCGGAGTTACTCAAGGGTGGATCATGAAGCTGGAGTTAGATGAGTATGCTCATCTCAAGTCGTGGCTACATCAATGGGATCCGCGCTGTAAGTTAGTTGGGTTAGGGGCGTTGATGTTCGCATTTGCGTTAGTTGAAAGATTGCTTTTAGTTCCATTCATGTTAGCGATTACAGCGGTGCTCTATGCGATTTCCAGATTGCCACTCACTTTTTGGTCACAGCGTATTTGCTATCCTGGCTTGTTTCTGTTAGGCGTGGTTGCATTGCTGCCGTTGACATCCGGGCAAACCGTAATTTGGAACTGGGGAATTCTGTCTCTGCGGCAGGAAGGACTGATAGCAGTGCTTCTGATTGCCAGTCGCTTTCTCTGCATCATGACGATTAGCTTGATTTTGTTTGGTACAACCCCCTTTCTCACCGTGATCAAAACCCTGCGATCGTTCGGTTTACCTGCCATTCTGGCCGATATGCTGTTGCTCTCCTATCGCTATTTATTTGAGATTGCTGCCAGCCTGACCCAAATGCAGCGATCGATGCGACTGCGAGGCTTTCGGAGTCAACGAAAAACGCGCTGGGGATTCCCAGATGGGCAAGATCTCAACCGACTGGCCAGTGTTGTCGGCACCTTGCTGATCCGCAGTTATGAACAGGCGGAACGGATTTACAAAGCGATGCGATTGCGGGGATATGGTCAACAGCGCCCAATCTCCTTGAAAGGGGAAACCCAATCCAGCTGTCTTTGGAGTTTGATTGGCTCATCCATGGTGCTGGTGGTTGCCCTGAGTTTCATGGTTGCTGAGGTGATCCTGTGATGCAAGAACGATCGCTGCGAGTTCCGATTGATTCGAAAACCGCAGAAGTGGCGATCTCATTGTCCCACCTCTGTTTCGCTTATCCCGATAAGCCCAATGTTCTCCGCGCCATCAATTTAAACATTAATAAAGGCGATCGTTTAGGGATTATTGGTCACAATGGATGTGGTAAAACCACGTTGTTTTTATTAATTTGTGGAATTCTTACCCCTTGTTCTGGTTCAATTCGCCTCTTCAATCAGCGAATTGAACCAGGCTCATTCTATCCTGAGATTGGATTTGTGTTTCAAAATCCTGACGATCAGTTATTTTCGGCTTCCGTTTGGGATGATGTTGCCTTCGCGCCACAGAACCTAGGACTGTCAGATGACGAAGTGAAAAACCGAGTCACACAAGCTCTCGCTATTACAGGTGTGGAAGCATTAGCGATGCGTTCACCGCATCATTTATCGGGTGGCGAAAAACGCATGGTGGCGATCGCGGGAATTTTAGCGATGCGTCCGCAAGTGATTCTCTATGATGAACCTACAGCGAATCTCGATATGCGTGCCCGTCGCCGTCTGATTCAGTTTCTTCAGCAATCTCAAGAAACGCTGATGATTTCATCTCATGATCTAGAATTTGTCTTGGACGTGTGCGATCGTGTAGTCATCATGGATGAGGGGCAGATCGTTGCAAATGGTAAGCCCAATCAGCTGATGAGTAATGTGGAACTGATGGAGAAGCATGGTTTGGAAGTCCCCCATTCTCTTCAATAGGGGTAGTTCTAGCAAATCCGTAAAAACGCACGTTAAGGCTGAAATGGTTACGTAGCATAGGTTAGAGGGGGTGCTATCGATTATTCTCCGTCGAAGATTATATTAACAAAAGCGAAGTAACATCAAGGAATATTAAGGGGACGAAAGCCGAGGTGCTGGGACTGTGATGGGAGGTCGAAGCGGAACTTGCCGTAGGGATTGATATGGAGAAAGCGAGCGGGGGATAGATAAGGAGCATCAGGATGGGAAAGCAAGTCGGCAGGAAGTTGAGGGGCTAGAGAATCGAGGCATTTTTGGAGATAGACGGTATTCCAGGAGACGACAGCATTGGTGAGTAAGGTGAAACAAGCAGCTTGATTAGTGAGGTCATCCGGAAAAGGATGATGGAGTCGAGCTTGACGAGCGAATAGGAGGAACTGTCTGAGGGCATGGAGGGACTTACCCTTATTGAGTTGAGCGTGAATCTGGCGACGCTGGTCGGGGAAATTAAGATAGCGGAGGATAAAGATAGACTTGACCAGACGGCCATACTGCTGAAGTGCCCTGTAGATCGGGTCATGTTGAGGCAGGTTCTGAAGTTTGCTAACGAGTAGAGAAGCGGAAACCCAGCCGAACTTGAGGGAGGCCGCGATTTGGAGCAAATCATCCCAGTGAGCGATGATGATGGCCTGGTCGATTTTGTCGGCAAATAGGGACTTGAGCTGCGGGAAAGGAATTTTACCAAGATGAAAGAGCTGTTGAGATGCGAGGTCACGAATTCTGGGAGAGAACTGAAGACCGAGCAGGTCAAAGAGAGCGAAGATAATTTCAGTATAGCCAGTGGTATCAGTAGAATGTTCGAGGATATTGAGTTTAGTATGATTATCAAGGATAACATCCAAAACATAAGTAGCACCGCGAACGGTAGAGGAAATGACTTTGTGAGCAAAACTGTAATAGATCAAACTTAATCTGACACTTCTGATAAACTTACTTTAGAGCAGAGGTGTCACAATAGACTTAATCGGAAATAAAAGAGCGAAGAAAAAAGAGATGTATCTCTCCTCCTCTCCCGCTTCATCCCCTCAACTAGCTGCTAACTGCCGGTGCTCTAAGCGGTAATTGTGCAACCCACAGGCAGT
>JAESFP010000240.1_pt1 | contig 6635 bp, 6 predicted proteins | sample 9266181 | NCBI WGS metagenome assembly JAESFP01 (sample SAMN14502547, study PRJNA617102) | algae metagenome | isolation source: Pegethrix bostrychoides GSE-TBD4-15B and co-occurring heterotrophs from... | place: USA: Grand Staircase-escalante National Monument, Utah | collected 2006-08-15
CGACCGCATGCGCCACTCGGCGACGCGGGCGATCCTGGAGCGCGACGACGTCATCGTCGTGGCCTCGGTCTCCTGCATCTACGGCATCGGCTCGGTCGAGACCTATACGGCCATGACCTTCGACCTGAAGGTGGGCGCGACCATCGACGAGGCCAAGCTCCGCGCCGACCTGATCGCGCTGCAGTACAAGAGGAACGACGCCGCCTTCGACCGGGGCATGTTCCGAAAGCGCGGCGACACCATCGAGATTTTCCCCGTCCACCTGGAGGACCGCGCCTGGCGCATCAGCCTGTTCGGCGACGAGATCGAGGCCATCGCCGAGTTCGACCCCCTGACCGGCAGGAAGACCGCCGACCTGACCGAGGTCACCGTCTACGCCGCCAGCCACTACGTCACCCCCCGCCCGACGCTCAACCAGGCCATCCACGGCATCAAGGCCGAGCTGAAGGAGACGCTCGACTGGATGGTCGAGAACGGCAAGCTGCTGGAGGCCCAGCGCCTGGAACAGCGCACCCGCTTCGATCTGGAGATGATGGAGGCGACCGGCTCCTGCGCCGGCATCGAGAACTATTCCCGCTGGCTGACCGGCCGCAGCCCCGGCGAGCCGCCGCCCACCTTCTTCGAATACATCCCCGACAACGCCCTGCTGTTCGTGGACGAGAGCCACGTCACCATCGGCCAGATCAACGGCATGTTCCGGGGCGACTATCGCCGCAAATCCACCCTGGCCGAATACGGCTTCCGCCTGCCCAGCTGCATCGACAACCGCCCGCTCAAGTTCGACGAGTGGGACGCCATGCGGCCCCAGACGGTCCACGTCTCCGCCACCCCCGGCCCGTGGGAGATGGAGCGCGCCGGCGGCGTCTTCGTCGAACAGGTCATCCGCCCCACCGGCCTGATCGACCCGCCCGTCGAAATCCGCCCCGTCTCCGGCCAGACCCGGAACCAGGTCGACGACGTCATCGATGAGGTGCGGACCGTGGCAGCCGCGGGATACCGATCTTTAGTCACCACCCTCACCAAGAAGATGGCAGAGGACCTGACGGAGTACATGCACGAACAGGGCGTGCGCGTCCGCTACATGCACTCCGACGTCGACACGCTCGAGCGGATCGAGATCCTGCGCGACCTGCGCCTGGGCGCCTTCGACGTCCTGATCGGCATCAACCTGTTGCGCGAGGGGCTCGACATCCCCGAATGCGGCCTGGTCGCCATCCTCGACGCGGACAAGGAGGGCTTCCTCCGCTCCGAGACCTCGCTGATCCAGACCATCGGCCGCGCCGCCCGCAACGTCGACGGCCGCGTCATCCTCTATGCCGACCGCATGACCGGCTCGATGGAGCGCGCCATCGCCGAGACCAACCGCCGTCGCGAACGCCAGACCGCCTACAACGCCGAACACGGCATCACGCCCGAGAGCGTCAAGCGCGAGATCAAGGACATCCTCGACAGCCCCTACGAGAGCCGTGCCCTGGACAAGCTCACCGCCCCCGGCGTCAAGGAACAGGCCAAGCCCTTCACGGGCTCCAACTTCCAGGCCGCGCTCCGCGACCTGGAGGGCCGCATGCGCGAGGCCGCGTCGAACCTGGAGTTCGAGGAAGCCGCCCGCCTGCGCGACGAGATCAAGCGCATGAAGCTCATGGACCTGGAGTTCGCCAATGAGGCCCTGACCGGCGAAGGCGAGGCGGTCGACACGGCCGCGCCCAAGCGCTGGCGGGCGGAGGCCAATGCGGAGAAGGCGGAGCGGTTCAGGAAGGGGCGGTGACCCACCGTCTCCTCCCCATCGAAGATGGGGAGGTGGACGCGAGCCCTTCGCGAGCGGACGGAGGGGTTCTTGCCGCCGACGCGATCTGCTAATCTAGGCTCATGAGCACGCTCAAGGTCACCCTGCCGCCCGCGCTCGACCGGTTCGTCCGGGACCAGGTCGCCGCCTGCGAATACCCCGACGCCGAGACGCTGGTCCACGAAGCCATCCTGCGGCTCATGCCGCGCGACCACGCCGACGCCTTCCGTGTCGAACGCTTCAACGCCCTGGTTCAGGAAGGCCTCGTCAGCCTCGATCGCGGCGAGGGCATCGTCGTCGATGACGTCGAGGCCTTCTTCGACGAGATTCAGGCCGAGATCGAGTCCGAAACCGCCGCCCGCGCCGCGTGAGGCGACTGGTCGTTTCCCCGCCCGCCAGGCGGGCGTTCAAGAGCATCCTCGCGCAGAGCCGCAAGCGGTTCGGGTTCGAGATCGAGCAACGCTACCGCTGGCTCTTCATCCGCGCCTTCGCCGACCTCCGCGCCGATCCGGCGCGTCGTAGCGTCCGGGCCGTCGGGAACGGCGTGCTTCTGTATCATCTGCGGCATAGCCGGAATGGGCTGGCCTCGGCGGATCGCATCGCCCGCCCGCGACACCTTATCGCCTTCCGCCATGACGAGGAGGAGATCGTCATCATCCAACTGCTCTACGACGGGATGGACCTGTCCGCGCGATTGCAGTGACGGTCGGGCTGAGGGCCTGATCCGCAGGTTACGCACCTGGAGTTCGCCAACGCGGTCCTGATCGGCGAAGGCGAGGCGGTCGACACGGCCGCGCCCAAGCGCTGGCGGGCGGAGGCCAATGCGGAGAAGGCGGAGCGGTTCAGGAAGGGGCGGTAGGGGGCCGTCCTATAAGCGCATCCTTTTGTCGTTATGATCGTCTATATTTAGGGATGGGCTGTGTTTGTTCACGGCCATTGCGCAACATCTTGCGTTTGGACGCAGAAAATTGCCTTGGCTCCAAGCAAGCGGCGCCTTAGGAATCTGATTCGACGGTCCACGAACGAAGAAACCCGCCGGAGGTCAGAGACCGGCGGGTTTCGGTAGGCGAGGGCCTCTGCACCGTTTTGGCCACGGGAAGCAGAAAACCGATCGTTCACACGGGCAGAGACTCCCGTTCGACCCGTTTGTCAATCCCGTGGCCGCTCACTGAGCGCCCAAAGGACGCAAACAATCGTGCCTACCCCTTACTCTTATCGAAACTGCGGCGTTTCCTCAGAGACCGCCCCCTTTATCAAGCGGGCTCTCGCTGAAGGTCACTATCAACACGTCATCGCTGCATACCTGAATGACAATCAGGGACGTGTCTCGGAAACCAAAACCGGGAAGCGCTACGCCGATGCTCCTATGGCAGACACGTTGCCGTCTGACTTCCCGCTAGCAGCGTAGCATAGGGTCGGCCGCGACCTGGGCTTGCCCTCGGTCGCGGCCTTCACCCTCAGTGACTAGGGCTCTCGTCCCGGCCGATCGCCTCCCGGCGGTGGAGGGGGCGGAGGACGGTCAATCTCATCCTGAATCTCAATCAATAGATCTTCGACGAACGTCATCACTCGGGCCGAGAACGCGGCTTGGTCCGGAACATCACTCAAACGATAAAGCCTGCCATCGAGAACAGACAACACCGCCAAATCCCGTGGCTGGTTGGCCCCTGGTCCGTAAAGCTCTGGGAAAAGAGCAAGCGCGGCATAAGTCATTCGCGCGTCTAGCGGTGGCCTCTGCGTTTTCCAAATGTGGACGGCCGTAGGCACGCCTCCGAGTTCGATCCCGAAATCTGGTGTGTAAGCAACTTTAAAGACGCTGTTTGGGCTCTCCCAAGTCCTGGGATCAAAGGAAAAAAGCCGGCCCGGCGTGAGGTCACGCCAAGCCTCAAGAAACTCTAGCGCCTCGCGTGCGGCTCTACCTTCTGCCGCATTGCCGTAGTTCTCTGTTTCAGCGAGTAGGTCTTCCAGGGCCTCGCCGCCGCTAAGACGTCTATGGGCGAGCAATCGGAACTGGCGATGAAAGTCGTAGCCGCCGCCTGAGGCTGGCAGCAGTCTTTTCCGCACCTCCGTCCGCTGTGGACGAGCAGGCAGCGAAAGCAGCTTGAGGAAGGCGGAAAATCCGAACGTTGGCACAGCATCGCTCCATTCAGGGGATGGACCTTAGGCTGATTCTCTATCTATGCGAGTCTCTATGGCTTGCACATAACCCTTTGTTGTGGATCCCTGAATCCGGATCAGGGAGCCACCGCCATGCCCACCTTCCGCATCCTTTCCCGCGTAGACGCCTACGTCGATTACACCTGCGAGGTCGAAGCCGACTCCGCCGAGGAGGCCGTCGATCTCGTTTACGAGGGCCACGTCAAAGTCACTTGGGAGAACCACGGCGTGACCGAGTTCGACGCCGTCCGCATGTCCGCCATCGACGACGACTGGAACGACATCGATGACTACACGCGCGGTAAGGGCTGATTAGCCAAGCCCCCGCCATGCTGCGGCATGGCCGCCGCTGACGAACCCTTCCGCAATCTCGGCTTCGCCGAGGACGCCGCCGTCTTCGCCAGCGCATCGCAGAACGTTCGCGTCCTGTCCGAGGGGTGGATGGCGATGCACGGCTTCTGCCCCTCCTGCGGCGCGGAGCCTCTGGCCGCCTTCAAGGCCAACTCGCCTGTGGCAGACTTTCACTGCGCCGCCTGCGCCGAGGAATATGAGCTCAAGGCCCAGCGCGGGCCGATCAAGCGGCGCATCATGGACGGCGCCTACGGCACCATGACCGCGCGGCTGAAGGCGCGGAACAACCCTAGCCTGATGGTCATGAGCTACGATCACGGCCGCGCCCGCGTCACCGACCTGATCGTCGTGCCCCGCCACTTCTTCACCGCCGACCTGATCGAACCGCGAAGGCCGCTCGGCCCGAACGCCCGCCGGGCGGGATGGCAGGGCTGCAACATCCTGATCGGCGACGTGCCCCTGTCCGGCCGCATCCCCCTGATCACCGGCGGCGCGGTCACGCCGCGCGCCGAGGTCGTGGACCGCTGGCGCTCCACCCTGTTCCTGAAGGACGCGAGCCTGAACGCGCGCGGCTGGCTGCTCGCCGTCATGCGGGCGGTGGAGGCGGTCGGCCGCCGGGAGTTCACCCTCGACGACGTCTACGCCCACGAGGCCACCCTCTCGGCCCTCTATCCCGGCAACCGCAACGTCCGCGCCAAGGTCAGGCAACAGCTCCAGGTCCTCCGCGACCGAGGCTGGCTGGCGTTCAACGGACGCGGGACGTATCGGCGGACGTAATCTCTTTCGTCATTCCGGGCTCCGGGAGCGAAGCGACCAGAGACCCGGAACAAGGCGGCGCGCGAGAGCGCGAACCTGTCGCGCACACAGTCGGCTCACCCATCGCCTCCGCTTCGCTCCGGCGCCGCCTTGTTCCGGGTCTCCGCTCCGCTGCGCCCGGAATGACGAAAGGAGGGGTGGCCCAACCGTCTCCTCCCTGTCGCGCAGCGATGGGGAGGTGGATGCGAGCCCTTGCGAGCAGACGGAGGGGGCAAGGCGATGGCTCCGGTGACGGCCGCCAGCCCCTACGCCGACCGCCGGAGTCGCCCCCCACGCCTCGCGGCTGACCGCCGCGCGCCACTCCCCCATCGCCCTCCGGCGACGGGGGAGAGACCCGTGTCATCCGCACTCACCCCCAAAACCCCAACCCTTTCAACGCCCCTCCCCACCGAGACCCCACGAACGCGCCCGCATCGCCGCCGGCGCTACCCTCTCCCCCTTTACCCGCCCGCAAGGCGGCCGACGGAGGGACCGCATGTCCGAGCTCTATGATCCCCGCGAATGGGAGGACGACGACCAGACGCCGACCCGGGCCGTCTGGTACGACGCCCAGCCCGACACCCGCCAGCGCGGCCCCCAAAACCCAGGGCGGACGCCCGCCCCGCGCGGCGGCTATCGCATCCGCTCGGACGAGACCTGGGCCCGGGCGCGCGACGCCTATCTCGCGGGCGAGACGGCCGAGGAGGTGGCCTTCCGCTTCGACCTGACCCTGGGGTCGCTGCGCCACCGCGCCCGCATCGAGAACTGGCGCCGCGCCGACCAGCGTGATCCCGACCACGAACACCGCCTTGATGACCGCTGGGGCCACATCGGCGACGACGAAGGCTATGCCTCCCTGGCCGAGCGGGCCCTGTTCCAGCTGCGCCGGGCGATGGCTCAGGGCCGGGGCGGGGCGGCGGCCAGCTGGATGCGGGTCCACGACCGGCTGATCGCCCGCGCCGAGCTGGAAGAGGCCCGGGAGGCCAAACAGGCGGCCCAGGCCGCCCAGGCCACCCGCGCCCTCGCCGAACGCGCCGCCGCCGAGGTCCGCGCCGCCGCCTCCGCCCAGGCCCAGGCCAACCACGCCCTGATCCGCGACCTCGGCGTGGCCGCGCGCCAGGACGCCGCGATCGCGCCCGGCGACGCCGTCGCCCGCGCCGCCCTCGACGCCGAACTGGACCGCCTGTCCCGCGCCTCTGACGCCCTCGACGCGGCGGCGATTTCGCACGATTCAGACGGTTCGCACGCGGATTCGGATCCGCCGCCGGACGGCTGACGACGGGGGCTCAGCCCAACCGCTCGGCGAAGGCCTTGCCCGCCCCGGCGGCGGCGCGGGGCCCCAGGACGGCGGTGGCGGCCCGGGCGGGGGCCAGGGCGCGGGCTCCGACGGCGCGGATGTCGTTCGCCGTGACGGCCTCCAGCCGGGCGATCGACCGGTCCGACGGGATGGGGGCGCCGTGGATCAGGGTCTGGCTGGCCAGGTTGGCGGATCGGCCGGCGGCGCGCTCCTCGGCCATCCAGTGGCCGGCCTTGAAGCCGATCTTGGCGC
>JAESFP010000241.1_pt1 | contig 6608 bp, 7 predicted proteins | sample 9266181 | NCBI WGS metagenome assembly JAESFP01 (sample SAMN14502547, study PRJNA617102) | algae metagenome | isolation source: Pegethrix bostrychoides GSE-TBD4-15B and co-occurring heterotrophs from... | place: USA: Grand Staircase-escalante National Monument, Utah | collected 2006-08-15
TTTCGGGCGTCTGACGCTCGCATTGGTCGCCGAGCACGCCGTCTCGTCTCCAACCGTTTATGTAGGCCGGTTCGGGTCCCTGACTGCCGCTCTCCGCCTCGCGGGCCAGAAGCGCCTCCGCCACAACCCTCAGAGGTGGAAGGCCCGGGACATCACTCTGGCGAAGATACGACCCGTTCTGGCGCGTCTGCTGAAGCGGAACGGATATCTCAGTGTAAGCATGGTCGACCGCTGTCCTGATTTGCCCCGCGCAGTATCCATGCGGAAGCATATCGGTCCGATCAGCAGCATCTTTGCGAGTGTTGGCGATCACATGGCACCGGCGGAAAAGATCCGTCTCGGGCAAGCTCGCTGTCGGCCTAAGCTGGGGGCCACGGAGCGTGCAAAGCGTGCAAACGTCCCACCCGAAGCGTCCTAGCCTGGGCGGTCAGATCGCGCCCGCGCCCGCGACGACGGTTTGTTTGTTGTCTCTCGATGCGCCAGCCGGCGACGGGGGCTGACGTGACCCCCGTTTCTCATCCAGCCATAACGAGAGTCCTGGGTTGATCTGAGCTGGGGTTGGCGGGGTTGGCAAGAGGCCGGTCTGCGCAGCCATCAACCCGCGCAGCAGGCCGGCCGATGTGTCCAGTGAGCGCCTTTGCGTAGGCCTCGGGCGTCAGCCATCCCAGCTTCGAGTGCGGCCGGGTTTCATTGTAGTCGCGCCGCCAGGTTTCGAGCACGAGCCGGGCGTGCGGGAGGGACCGGAACAGCGTCTCGTTCAGCAGCTCGTCGCGCAGACGACCGTTGAAGCTCTCATTGAAGCCGTTCTGCTGCGGCTTGCCCGGCGCGATGTAGTGCCAGCCCACCCCCGTCTCGTCGGCCCAGGATAGGATCGCGTTCGAGGTCAGCTCGGTGCCGTTGTCGCTGACGATCGTCTCGGGACGACCCCGACGGACGATGATGGCATCCAGCTCGCGCACGACCCGCCAGCCCGACAGCGAGGTGTCGGCCACGAGCGCCAGGCACTCGCGGGTGCAGTTGTCGATCACCGTCAGGATGCGGAAGCGCCGCCCGTCAGTCATCTGGTCGGAGACGAAGTCCAACGACCAGCGCTGGTTGGCGACCAGCGGCTCATCCAGCGGCCGACGGGTGCCCATGGCGCGCTTGCGCCCGCCGCGCCGTCGGACCGTCAGCTTCTCCTCGCGATAGAGCCGCTGAACCCGCTTCCTGTTCACCACATGACCCTCGCGCCGGAGCATAACGTGCAGCCGGCGATAGCCGAACCGACGTCGCTCCTGGGCCAGGGTCTTCAGTCGATCTCGTAAAGCGCCATCGTCAGGGCGCGTCGCCCGATAGCGCACGCTGGTCCGATCCACGCCCAGCACCCGGCACGCCCGCCGCTCGCTCATCTCGTGGACCGACCGCAGCTGCGCCACAGCCTCTCGATGCGCAGCGGGCGTCACCACTTTTTTCCCAGCAGGTCCTTCAGCGCGACGTTGTCCAGCATCGCATCCGCCAGCATCCGCTTCAGCTTGGCGTTCTCGTCCTCCAGCGCCTTCAGACGCCGGGCCTCCGACACGTCCATGCCGCCGAACTTGGCCTTCCACTTGTAGAAGGTCGGCGAGCTTAGCCCGTGCGTCCTGCAAAGGTCCGCCACCGGAACACCGGCCTCCTGCTCGCGCAGGATCCCGATGATCTGTTTCCGGCTGGCGCATGCGCCAGCCTTCAATCCGTGAACCGTGATCGCTTCATTCCGTCCGTCCTTTCGAGGGGCGGACTCTAGCTATTCCTGGAGGAGTTTCAGGGGGTCACGTCAACGGTCACCTTCAGGAACGTTGCAGGTATGTCTGTGCTATTGGGGCCGCCGCGATTGTTCGCCTCGAATAACCGGAGGAGCTCGCTCTCTAGTTTTTCGGCCATGCCCGTTTTGGATGCAGCCTCGAACGCGCTCATCGTCGGTCCATAATACTGTTTGAACGTCTTCAGCAGTTCGCTTGGCGGAGCTGATGTCTGGAATATGTACGTAGCGCGCTCGCAAAACACGTTCTCGATCGGAACTCCGGCTTGCTGAAAGCGATCGCGCACTTCCGTTTCGACGCCCCAGGTTACCGGGCTGATGAAGCCGTCCGGGGGGGGCGGCGAGTAGGCAGCGCTCGTCTTCAGCACCTGAGCGATCAGGGTCGGGTCGCCCGGAATCCAGTTACCCATAACGATTCGACCGCCACTGCGCGTCACCCTGACCATCTCTCGGGCTACGTCAAAGGGACGCGGCGCGAACATGGCACCGAAGATGCTGACCACGAGGTCGAAGCTCCCGTCCGCGATCTCCCGCAAGTCCGAGGCGTCGCCCTGTTGGAACCGGAGGTTTGACAATCCTGCTTCGACCGCGCGCCGATTGCCGGCGGCGACCAGGTTCTCGGCAATGTCGACGCCTGTGACGTTCGCGCCGCGCCGGGCAGCCGGCAGGGCCGTTGTGCCGTCGCCGCAGCCGAGATCGAGGACGTCCATGCCCGGCGTCAAGCTCAGGCCCTCGATCAATGCGTCACCGCTCTCGCGCATGGCCGCCGCAATGCGGGTAAAGTCGCCTTTTTCCCATAGCGCCTTGTTGGAGTTCATGTCTTCGCCTCGTTTCGTTGGAAATGGTGCTGACGTCAGGTAGGCGGCGGACTGTCCGCTAGTCGACGACGCCCTCGGCTACAGAAGCGTCCACCGCCCCGTCGAACGCGATGAACAAGACGCAGGGTTCGTCGCTGATGCAGGTCGCGCGATGGGCGAGACCTGCCGGTCCGAAGGCGTAGGTTCCGGGTGTCAGGGTCGCCTCAGCAACGCCGCGATACTTCACCGTCAACCGCCCGGAGGCCAGCATCATGAGCTCGGCGCTTGTGTGGCTGTGATCCGGCAGGGTCTGACCGGGCGCGACCCTAAGCAGGACATCGGCACCCGGTCGTGCCGGGTCCCCATGCAGGACGGTCAGTTCGCAGCCTTCCGGGAACACCGACGGACAGGGAGACCAGGCAATTGCCGAGCTGTCGTAGGCCACGGCCAAGGGCCGCTCCTGTGCATGAGCGGGAGCCGTCAGCAGCGCGAGGACTGCAACAGCAGCTATGGGGCGGATGGACATATTCAGGTTCCTTGGGTGGGAGTTTGGTCAAGAGGTCAGGATGCGTGAAAGTCCCGCGAGCCCGGGTCCAACGGCGGCGCGCCAGCGTCCCAAAGCCGCCGCTTCGGCATCGCTGGGGTCCGCGCCAGCCTCTTTCAGAAGCGCGCCGAACCGGTCGAGCCGGCTGTCGTGAATCCAGGCGTCGAGTTCGGGCTGACGTGCCCAGGACTTGCGTGCATTGGCGTCTTGCAGAAGAGCTGCGATCCAGTCGCGCGGCGCATCGACCATAGCGACAGGAGCGCACAGACTGTTCTTGTCGTTGTCGCAGCAGTCCATGGCCGCCGCTCGGGCGATCAAGGCTGCGCTGAATGGCGGCGCACACCGGCGAACATAGTGCAGGTTGATCCAGCCGGGCCCGAATACCGGCCTCGTCGGAACTCTCGGAACGCCCGCTGCCGTACAATGGATGTGGAGGGTCTGCAGTGTGGTCGAAACCTCGCCCCGCTCCAGCACGATCCGGTCGCGGGCGATGCGCTGCACACGCCCTAGGCGAACAACATCCCTTACCTGTTGGAGACGAGCGAGCTCGCCGTCACTCACGAAAGCGCAGTGGAACAGGGAGGGGGTCACCGTCGGGTCAAGACGCCTCATCGTGCCGATGGCCTCCCACCGCAGGAAGAGATCATCGACGTCGACGGCCGTAGCGGCGGCGTCCATTTCATGGGCCCATCCGGTCAGGATCTGTACCAGATGATCCCGACAGGGCTGGAACGAGGCACGGTTCAAAAGCCAGGGGTCTCGCGGCCGGATCCAGCGGATGGTTTCGGGCCGACGGCCCTCATTCAGCAACCATAATACGGTGTCGATTGCGGTCTTGCCGGCCCCCACGACGACATGGGTGCCGGCAGGTTCTGCAGTCGGCAGGTCATTAGGTGCGATACAGCGAACGCCTGGCTCGACGTCGAATCCAGGGCCATGACTGACGGGCGTGCGGGTGTCGGTAAGGGTCGCGTCGACGACCCTGCGCCGAGCCTTCAGCCGGATAGCGGTGCCGTCGGCTAGCCCGACGGCCGTGCCGTCGCCGCGCCAGTCGTGTCCCGGCAGCCAGGTGACGCGGCCGCTGGCCAGCAGGCGATCTTTCATCACCTTGTCGAGGTAGCCCACCACCTCATCCCGCCCTGCCATGCCCATCAGGCCGGCATTCAGCGGATCGCTTGATGGCCGTTCATCATCGAGCGGCGTGGAGTTCACGCCATAGAGTGCCGACGGGCTATGCAGCCGGACAAAGGAATAGGCTTCGCGCCAGTGACCTCCGACTGATGTCCTGCGGTCCAGAAGGATGGCGCTGGCGTCGCTTTCGGCCAGCAGGGTGTCGACGAAGGCGAGGCCCATGACGCCGGCCCCGACCACCACGTAATCTGCTTCCAGTTCGCGCATCAGCACCCTCTCGCGACTGACTATCGTCGGACTGGGGGGCGCTCGCTAGTTCAGGAACTGAATCGATCGGACAACCGTCACCTTCGCCCCTAATGTGGCGCTCGAACGGTGGCGGGAGGCGACGATGAGCAAGGGCGGGTATGAACAGTTCTGTCCTGTGGCGATGGCGGCCGAGGTGCTGTGCACCCGATGGACCATCGTGCTTCTGCGCGAACTCATGGCAGGATCGACGCGGTTCAACGCCCTGCGTCGCGGGGTGCCGCGCATGTCGCCCGCCCTGCTGTCCCAGCGGCTGAAGGAACTGGAGGCTGCTGGGGTCGTCACCAAATTTGGGTCCGGTAAGGGCGCGGCTGGCTCGGAATATCAGCTGACAGAAGCAGGGCGCGAGCTGATCCCGCTGATTCAGGCTTTCGGTGTCTGGGGGCAGCGCTGGATCGATGCGGAGTTGTCGCTATTGCAGCTCGATGTTCAGTTGCTGATGTGGGACATGCGGCGAAACCTGGATCCCGATCCCATGCCGCCTCGCCGCAGCGTCATCCGCTTTCGTTACGCGGACGCGGCCTCTTCGCTGGCCGAGTGGTGGCTGATCGTGGAACCGGGCGTCGGTGTCGATCTTTGCTCTGTAGATCCCGGGCTTGAGCTTGACGTCGAGGTCAGAGCCGATGTGCGAACCATGACCGCAATCTGGATGGGGCACGAAACCGTGGCGGGAGCTCTGGCGGAAGGTCGGCTGACCGTTGATGGCGACCGCGACCTGTGTGGCAGTATGCAGACATGGCTGGGCTTGAGCCCATTTGCAGCAACTGTGCGACCGTAAATCGCTCCGCTTTGGACTTCACGACTGCCGACTGCGCTACGGGCTTTAGGTCCGCTTTGGGTCGGGAGCGGCCAAAGGCATTGGACCGAAAAGCGGACGTTCCCAGGCTCAGACGGCATGGCTGAATGTCGTGTTTCCGGCGCTCAGTGAATGACCGGTTCTGGCGGATACTGTTGAAAAAGTCCGGAAGCCTGCCGTGATCGGCCTTTTTGGCCCGATCTGGCACCGCCGCGAAAATCTAAGCGGTTGATTTTGTTGGGGCGAGATTTTGTGACCAGCACGCGGTTTGCGCGGTTTCAGCGGTCGCCGGACTTTTTCAACAGTATCGGCGCATCTCGGTCAATCCGACCGCGCGGCGAAGCAGCAAAGGCGGACGGATCGGACTATGTTTGGATTTGTGCAGTGGACGCGAGGCAGGCGGTCGGAAGGATCGTCGCCATCGCTCAGCGTCAGATCCCGGAACAGTTGGCGCTGCAGGACGCGGTCACCCAGACCGCACTGGTCATCCTCTAGGGCCTTTTTCGACGATCAGACGCGCTGACAGCGCGTGTTTGGCGAGGCACCCGTGAGATCGTCATAATGTTTGATGTCGGGGACGGCCGCCGATTGACGGGCGCGATCCACAGGTCCGGGCGCCGCCCCGGGATGGTAGGCTTGAGGGAGGCACTCGGTTCCCTCGAATAGACACCGGGCGCTACACCGTCCGCCCATAGTCCATGTCGCGCAGATTGGCCGGCAGGCCGGGCCCGGTCGGTTGCCAGCCCAGTTCGGCGCGGGTGGCGTCGCTTGAGGCGATGAGGTCGAGGCTGGCGAACAGCGCCATCGGCCCGAAGTGCGCGGCGGCGGCCCCCGCTGCGAGGGAGAGCGTCGGCACGCCCAGGCCCTCAGCGATCGTCCAGGCGATGTCGCGCATGGCCACGCCGCTTTCGGCCACGGCGTGGTAGCGGGCACCCGGCCGACCCCGTTCCAGCGCTAGGTTCTGGACTCATAAGCTCTCAGCCACAGTCGGGTTCCGGTTGCCCAGCGCGGCGCGAAGCAGGGCATGGAAACTGTCGAATTTGCGTGTCATGGCGGTTCCTCCTATGGACGGAACGGTATCGTATCGACGAAGTATGAGGGCTCACGTTGGAACGCAACCGTTCCGTCGAGAATCCGGGGAGGATACCCTCAGGGGCGGCCGTGCAGAGTGCGGAACTGACGGAGGCGCTTTACCGGGCCTTCTTCGAGGAATGGGCCGAGCACGGTTTCGCGGCGCTGAGTCTGGAACGGGTCGCT